>TARA_R110000850_G_scaffold29415_15_pt1 | contig 14417 bp, 7 predicted proteins | sample TARA_R110000850 | Tara Oceans TARA_R110000850 (sample SAMEA4397586) | marine metagenome | biome: Polar Biome; feature: [SRF] surface water layer (ENVO:00010504); material: water (ENVO:00002006), including particulate matter (ENVO:01000060) such as... | depth 5 m | reverse complement strand
GTTTCGACATTGTATTGCGCCAGGTTGGGATTGCTGAGGTTGAGCCGGGTATTGGCGCTTTCGTCATCCAGTGCGAGATAGGTACCGGAAGAGTTTCCCGCCGTGTCGGTCGCTGTCACCACCAGGTCTGACCCATCCGGTACGTTGGTCTTGAACTGAAAGTTACGCTCTCCGATGGCGTCGATGTCAAAACTGGTCGATTCAACTTCGGATATGGACCTATCTGCGTTGACCTGATGAACATCCAGCGTGTCCGGGCTGATTTCGGTTGAGATGCCGCGTATGCCATCCCCATCGCGCGTATAGGAAGCGATGACGGGACCCTCTGGCGCATAGGTGTCAATCGCCAGCGTGTCAGAGATGGAGGCGGTGTTGCCCACGTGGTCGGTTGCTGTGACCAATATATCGGCGTCATAGGTACCGGGACGAATGCTCGCCGGGGGGATCATAACTGTCCAGTTGCCAGAAGCGTCGACCGATGCGGTGTAGTTCGTGCCGTCGAAGGTGACCACGACGGTCGAGCCCGCTTCGACCCGACCATTGAGGTCGATCCCGGCCTCGGCCTCGCGGGCACTGACGATCCCGTCGTTTCCACCGGCCTGCGCCATGTTCAACGGATCAACCACCGTGTCGATCAGCACCGCATGGCTTGCGCTGGCGGAGTTCCCTGCCTTATCGGTCGCCTTCACGGAAACGATGGTGTCGGTCGTGCCTTGTGGGATTTGCCCTGGGGCGAAGGTCACCGTCCAGTTACCGTTCGCATCCACCACACCGCTCATCGACGCGTTGCCAAGGCTTACCAGCACTGTGGACCCGATCTCACTGGTACCCGATACGGTCACGCCTCCGTCGGCAAGGCGCTCTGCACCGCTGACAATATCGTCGCCTTCAACCTTGTTCAGCGAAAGGTTGTCGACCCGCGTGTCGACCTGCACGCTGTCTGTCGCGCTGCGCGTGTTGCCTGCGTTGTCGGTTGTCGTGGCGATGATGTCAGCGGTATAAACGCCCTGAGCGACCTCTCCTGCTGCATAGTACGATGACCACTGACCGTTTGCGTCCGCCACGACAGTATGGGTAATTCCCGCAAGGGTAACCTGCACGACAGCGCCCGGGTCAGCGGTACCGGAAACAGCCACGCCGTCGCTTGCTTCGGCCGCATTGACGACGTCGTCACCTTCGATCGGGGCCGGGTTAATGGTCAGCAGCCCAGCTTCGGTGTCGACAGACACCGATTGAGATACGCTATCGGTGTTACCGGCCGCGTCGGTTGCTGTGGCGGTCATGGTCGTGGTATATGTACCCGCCGGAATATCCGACGGTGCGAAAGTCACGCTCCAGCTGCCGTCGGGGGCCACAGTAGCCGCATGGGACACCTGACCGAGCTGGACCACCACCGAAGAACCGGGTTCGACCGTGCCGGTCATGACGACACCCTGCGCTGCCTCGGCACCGTTCACAATGCCGTCGCTTCCTCCGGTCTGGCCTGTAAAGGCAAGATCGCGAACCAAAGTATCGATTTGTATCTGGCCGGTCACAGTCGAGCTGTTTCCGACGCTATCGGTGGCAACCGCCGTAACTGTCGCGACCGTTTCACCGGTGGGCACTTCGGACGTAGCGAATTGCGCGCTCCAGTTTCCGTTCGCATCGACAGTTGCGGCTTTGGTCGCCGAACCAAAAGTAACATCGACGGTCGACCCCGGCTGCGCCGTGCCTGTCAGGGTAACGCCGTCAGCCCGCTCAGCCGCGTTCACCACGCCGTCCACTTCGACGCTGTCCGCAGCGAGGGTAACTTCGGAAACCGTATCCACGACCAACTGTTCGGTGATTGTAGTCGCGTTGCCGAATTTATCGGTAGCGACCACGGTAATGTCGCTGACATATTCCCCTTCGGGCAATGTGCCGGGTTGCCACGTCGCGGACCACGTGCCGTTTTCCCCAACCGTGGCTGTGCGCGTGATGCCCCCCGCGGTCAGCTGAACAGTCGCGCCGGGTTCGCTTTCGCCGGAAAGGGTCACACCGTTGCTGAACGCGGCCCCGTTAAACATGTCGCCCGCCGACTGCGAGCCTGACGTGACCTTTACCGTCGGTGCCAGTGTATCGACAACCAACGTCTCCACGCTGGTGGATGTGTTGCCATATTGATCGGTCGATTGGATCGATACTTCGGTCTCGTATTCACCGCTTTCGAGATCGCCGGGTTGGAAGGTCACCGACCATGTTCCGTCTTCGGCGACAGTTGTGGTGGCCACCTTGTCAGCAACCGTGACCGCTACATCCGTGCCGGCTTCGCCAGTGCCCTTCAGGGTGACACCTTTGGTAAATCCGTCCGCATTGAAGTAGTCCGAAACGCTTTTGGTCCCTTCGGTCACCGCCACTACCGGTGCCGTGGTGTCGATTACAAAGCTAGGGCCGTCCAGCGTCGCTGTTTCACCGTCCGTCGTTACGGTGACAACCGCCTCGTGGTTGCCGTCCGCAGGAAAATCCTCACCGTCAAAGACGGCTTCGAAAGTACCGTCATCACCAACGGTGGTCGTGATCTGCTTGTCGCCTATCGTGACGACGACCTCTGCGCCCGGTTCGCCCCCACCGGTGACCGTCACACTTTTCGTGGCCCCATCGCCCCCGACTGTGGCGGAAGAGTCAGGTTCGTTCACGAATGGAGCCGCCTTTGACCCGCCGCCGCCGGCACCATTCCCGCCCGCGCCCAGCACGGCAGCACCACCGACCGCGGCTGCGGCCGCGACTGTCGCAGCCCCACCGCCACCGACCATACCGCCAAGCAAGGGTGCCGCCAACATCGACACCTCGTCATCCCCGCCGGTGATTGCGCCACCTGGGGGCATGATTGCGTCGCTGCGACCGAGATAGATCAAATCGTCCGAAGGGCTCCACTTGCCCCATTGCTCGGTAGGGCCGTATTGGGCAAAAAGATTGCCACCGTCCGCTTCGACAAAAGCGACCTCGTTCAGATATCCATCCGAAGAAATGAACAGACGATTGGGCGTCCCGGATTGATTGAAGTAATTTTCAATCGTGACGACACGACCATCAGCAAGCGTCAGCAAAAGGTCGCTGCCTGCACGTTGTTGAGAAAGAAAGTCAGTCTGGCGAAGGTTCAGCGAAATTTCCTGACCCGACTGGGCCTGTATAATCTGCGCCTCAACACCATCCAGAACCGTGCCACGCTGCAATGCGCCCGCTTGATCGCGAACGACGAAATCTATCGTCTCCATAATACTCCCGCTCTGCCTCGGCGCCTGCCTTTCGCGCGGCACCAAACTATTGAATGACCACCGGCCCTTATGTGAACCGTGCAGCCGCCTGATGATGTTCGCTATTTTAAACGAAACTTATTATTGCAAATTGCATACCCTTTTTGCCCTGAAAAAGCCAAGATTTAATTGAAAACGGCACATTGCTGCCACAATTGCCTGTGCACATCGGCCACACTTTCAACGTGTGGTTGAAGTTGACCAACCAAATAATCGTCAATGCCAATATCGAACAAATTCAAATTGTTAACGATTGTTCCTCATTCGATCGGGAGGCGCAAATCAGGTGTCCAGTTGACAACCCGGCCGGGGCTGGCAAGGCTACATGTATGGAAAACACCTCGAACCTTCCACTACCGTTGGTCGAAGACCCTGACGTGGGCATCACACTGTCCGACGGGTGCCGCCTCTCGGCAAGAATTTGGCGTCCACAAAATGCCGATGCAGAACCGGTACCCGCGATTTTGGAATATCTTCCCTATCGCAAACGCGACGGGACCACGGCGCGCGACGCGCTTACACACCCGTGGTTCGCGGAACGCGGCTATGCCTGCGTCCGCGTCGACATGCGCGGCAACGGTGACAGCCACGGCATCATGGAGGATGAATATACCCTCCGCGAACAGGCCGATTGCATCGAAGTGATAAACTGGCTCGCGTCACAGCCCTGGTGCAGCGGCAGTGTCGGGATGATGGGGATCAGTTGGGGCGGCTTCAACGGGTTGCAAGTGGCCGCGCACGATCCCGAACCTCTAAAGGCGGTAATCACCCTGTGTTCCACCGTTGATCGGTTTGCCGATGACATCCACTATAAAGGCGGGTGCCTGCTGAACGAAAACCTTGGCTGGGGCGCGACCATGTGGGCATATTCCAGCCGCGCTCCGGATCCTGCCCTGCGCCCCGACTGGCGCGAGATGTGGCTCGAACGGCTGAAGGCGGAGCCCTTTCTCCCTTCACTGTGGCTGCGCCATCAGACCCGCGATACCTATTGGAAGCAGGGGTCGGTGATCGAGGATTATTCGGCAATCAAAGCCAAGGTTCTGGCGATCGGCGGCTGGGGTGATGCATATAAAAACGCCGTGCCTCAACTGGTCGAAGCCTTGCCCGGTGCCAAGGGTATTGTTGGGCCTTGGGTACATAAATATCCACATTTCGCGATCCCCGAGCCCCGTATCGGGTTCTTGCAAGAAGCGCTGCGCTGGTGGGACCAATGGCTCAAAGGGATCGACACCGGCGTGGAAGCAGACCCCGACTATCGGGTTTACTTGATGGACGGCATGCGCCCGGCCGCTTGGGTGTCGCAGCGCCCGGGCCGTTGGATTGCAGAAACGGACGGTGCTACGTCGCATCTGGCCGAGAAAGTGCTGCACCTGACAGATAACGGGTTAACTGATGACACCGGAACGTTAAGCAGCGTCATTCAGACGCCGGCTCACTGCGGCGCAGACGCCGGCGAATACTGTGCGATATGGCTGGGGCCGGAAATGCCCGGCGACCAGCGCCATGATGACGCGTTATCGGCGACGTTTGACACCGCGCCCCTAGCGGCTGATTTCGATATCGTGGGTGCACCGCGTATCTCTCTTGATCTTACCAGCGACAGACCGCAGGGCCAAATCGCAGTGCGCCTGAACCATGTGCACCCGGACGGAGCCAGCACTCGGATCACCTATGGCGTGCTTAATCTGTGTCACCGCGATAGCCCGGAAACCCCGGCTACGGTCCCCTGCGGCGATGTATTTACAGTAAGTTTCGACCTTGACCACATCGCCTATCGCGTGCCCGCCGGTCACCGGCTGCGGGTGTCTGTATCCAACGCATATTGGCCACTGATCTGGCCATCGCCCGAAATATCGAGCCTGAGGCTGGCGTCGGGCCAGTTGGTGTTGCCGCACCGTCCGACCACGGGGGGCGACGAATATGTCTTCCCCCCGCCGGTCACAGCCCCCGCCTGGGCTACGGAAACCCTGCGCGCCGAAAATCATGTGCGGCGTCAGGAAACCGATATGGTCACCGGCGAGGTTTCATTGATCATCGAGGATGATTTCGGCAAGGTTCGCGATTGCGACCATGGGCTGATAGCAGGGTCAATTGCCCGGGAACGTTGGTCGATCAAACCAGACGATCCGCTATCGGCGAAGGGCGTGTGTCACTGGACCGAAGAGCTGGAGCGGGACGACATTCGGCTGCGCACCGAAACCCATTCGAAAATGTGGTCAGACGCGACGTTATTTCATCTTACCGCGCGCGTGGAAGCGTATGAGAACGATATCTTGATCTATGAACGCGACGTAGCGGATAGCATTGAGCGGCACTTTATGTAACAAAACCGTCACATACACCACGCTATTAACTCTTGCGACACTCGGGGAAATGCTTAACGTTGTGTCATCAATCAATAAAAAAACCCGTGTAAAAATCACCAAATCAGGGAGAACAATACATGAATGATCAACTGGAATATATGACCGGTCAAGTTGCCAAAGGCACGATGACCCGCCGGGAATTCGTTGGCCGCGCTGCGGCCTTGGGTGTAACCGCCGCTGTCGCGAATTCCATGCTTGCCAACAATGCCAAAGCCGCCGCCCACGAGGCACCGGTTCGCGGTGGCACTCTCAAGGTCGGATCATCTGGCGGAGAGTCGACCAACACGCTTGATCCGGCTTTGACAGCATCGGAAGTGCCGCTTGATAACCTGCGCCACCTCTACGAAACACTGGTCGAGGTGAACCCGGCGGGCGAAGTTGAACCACGCATGGCCGAAAGCTTTGAGGCTTCTGCCGACGCGAAAACATGGGCTTTCAAAATCCGCAAAGGGATCCAGTTCCATAACGGCAAGGACATGACCCCCGAAGACGTGCTGAAAACCATGCAGCGTCACTCGGACGAAAACAGCCAGTCAGGTGCGTTGGGCATCATGCGCGGCATCGAAAACATGAAGGTCGACGGCGACAACTTGATCGTCGAACTGGGCGTGGGCAACGCTGACCTGCCCTACCTCATGGCCGATTATCACCTGATGATCCAGCCCGATGGCGGCATGGATAACCCCGGTGCCGGTATCGGTACAGGCCCCTATACGCTGGAAGTCGATGAACCCGGCGTGCGCCACGGCTTCAAGCGCAACGAAAACTACTGGGACGCCGACAACCGCGGCTTTACCGACTATAACGAAGTTCTGGTGCTGAACGATGCGACGGCCCGTACTGCGGCGCTGCAATCCGGTCAGGTCAACATGATCAACCGCGTTGACCCCAAGGTCGCGGCCCTGCTGGACCGCGCGCCGAACCTGAGCGTCAAATCTGTCTCTGGACGGGGCCACTATGTGTTTATCGCCCATATCGATACGGCACCCTTCGATAACAATGATCTGCGCCTGGCTCTGAAATATGCGATCAACCGCGAAGAAATGGTTGATAAGATCCTGCGTGGCTATGGATCTATCGGGAACGACATGCCGATCAACGCGTCGTATCCGCTGTTTGACGAATCGATCCCACAGCGCGAACACTCGATCGAGAAGGCAAAAGAGCATTACGCAAAATCCGGTCACGACGGCAGCCCGATCATCCTGCGCGTGTCGGATGGAGCTTTCCCCGGCGCCGTGGATGCCGCTTCGCTGTTCCAGGAATCGGCCAAAGCCGCCGGTATTCCGCTGGAAATCAAGCGCGAGCCTAATGACGGTTATTGGTCGGAAGTCTGGAATGTGAAGCCGTTCTGCGCCTCTTACTGGGGTGGTCGTCCGGTGCAGGACCAGATGTATTCCACAGCCTACCTATCGACCGCCGACTGGAACGATACTCGTTGGAAACGCCCTGAATTCGATGCCATGCTGCTGGAAGCACGCGCCGAGCTGGACCAAGCCAAGCGCAAGGCAATCTATTCGAAGATGGGCATGATGCTGCATGACGAAGGCGGAGTCATCCTGCCGATGTTCAACGATTTTGTTGATGGTGTGGCCAACAACGTCGGCGGCTGGATCGAAGACCCTAACTCGGAGCTGATGAACAACAAAGCTCCGATCAAATGCTGGGTCAAAGACGCATAAGGTAACATATGCTTATGCACCCCGTACTGAAACTGATCGCCCAACGCTTAGCGTTGGGCCTTCTCCTGCTCTTTGCCGCGTCGGTCTTGATCTTCGCAGGGACCTCGATTTTGCCCGGCGACGTGGCACAATCCATATTAGGGCAGTCCGCCACGCCCGAAGCGCTGGCGAACATGCGTCGCGAACTTGGCCTGAACGACCCGGCCCTCACCCGATATTTCGCCTGGCTCGGTGGTGTGTTGCAGGGCGACCTGGGCACGGCATTGACCAACGGCCGCGACATCGCGGAAAGCCTCGGCGGTCGACTTAAAAATACCCTGTTTCTTGCCTTCTGGGCGGCCGCAATTTCGGTGCCGCTGGCAATTTTCCTTGGACTTCTGGCGGTTCGCTACAAGGATCGGTGGCCGGATAAACTCATTTCCGCGGTTACCCTGACTACAATCTCTATTCCCGAATTCATGATCGGCTACGTACTGATCTATTGGATCGCGATCAAATGGCGGCTGTTTCCGTCGGTCGCGATCATCAACGACAGCATGAGCCTCGGTGAAAAGCTGAACGCCATCGCAATTCCGGTGATGGTGCTGACGCTGGTCGTACTGGCGCATATGATGCGGATGACCCGGGCCGCGATCCTGAATGTGATGCAATCGGCCTATATCGAAACAGCCGAGCTCAAGGGCTTGGGCATGCTGAAAATCATCCGCAAACATGCTTTCCCCAACGCCATTGCCCCGATCGTCAATGTGGTGATGCTGAACCTCGCGTATCTGGTGGTCGGTGTCGTTGTGGTCGAGGTGGTGTTCGCCTATCCGGGCATGGGGCAATATCTGGTCGATCACGTCAGCAAACGTGATGTTCCGGTAGTGCAGGCTTCGGGCCTGATCTTCGCCGCGGTATATATCGGGCTGAACTTGGTTGCCGATATCGTTTCCATCCTTGCCAACCCGAGGCTGAGGCACCCGAAATGAAGAATATCCCCATTTCAGCGATGATCGGCCTGTTTTTCACCGGGCTTTACTTTTTGATGGCGATTTTTGCGCCCCTGTTAGCCCCCTATGGCATGGCGGAAATCGTCGGCGACGTGTGGGAGCCTTCATCGTCGCAATTTCTGTTGGGGACGGACAGTATCGGGCGCGACCTGCTGAGCCGGATGATCTATGGCGGGCGTACAACGATCTTTATCGCCACTGCCGCAACGATTCTCAGCTTTACGCTGGGGTCTGTGCTGGGGTTTTTCGCCGCGGTGTCCGGCGGCTGGGTAGATCAGGTGATCTCGCGGTTTGTCGATCTGATCATGTCGATCCCATCGCTGATTTTCGCGCTGGTGGTGTTGTCGGTGATGCCGACGACTGTCCCGATCCTCATCTTGCTGATGGGCCTGCTTGACAGTACGCGGGTCTACCGCTTGGCCCGCGCCGTTGCCGTGGATATCACGGTGATGGACTATGTAGAGGCCGCGCGTCTGCGGGGCGAAAAAATCGGCTGGATCATTTTCCGGGAAACGCTTCCCAATGCCCTCTCCCCGCTGGTCGCCGAGATGGGCCTGCGGTTTATCTTTGCGGTGTTGTTCGTTTCGACCCTGTCGTTCCTGGGCCTTGGCGTGCAACCCCCGCAGGCCGATTGGGGCGGCATCGTGAAAGAGAATAAAGAGGGTATCAACTACGGCATTCAAGCGGCGCTTTACCCTGCCTACGCCATTGCCACGTTGTGCATCTCGATCAACCTTGTTGCGGATTGGATCTTGAACCGCACCACATCGCTGAAAGGGGGCCGGGGATGACCGAGCCACTTCTCAAGGTACGCGGCCTCAAAATCGGGGCAATAGCTTACCCGCCCGGCGAACGCCCGGTCGCGATCAAGATCGTGCACGGCGTCGATTTCGACCTAGAAGCCGGCAAGGTGCTCGGCCTCATCGGTGAATCCGGCGCAGGAAAATCCACGATCGGGCTTTCGGCGATGGCCTATGGTCGCGGCGGGGTCGAAATCACCGGCGGCGAGGTCTGGGTCAATGGCCGCGATATCCTCAAGGAAAATCTGCGAAGCCTGCGCCGCCTTCGCGGAGCCGAAGTAACATATGTGTCGCAGTCCGCCGCGGCATCGTTCAACCCGGCCAAAAAGATCATGGACCAGGTGACCGAAGCGGCGATCTATCAAAACAAGTTTTCCAAATCCGAGGCAGAAGAGCGCGCGGTCGAGCTGTTTCGCAAACTCGGCCTGCCCGACCCGGAAAATATCGGCAACCGCTATCCTCACCAGGTATCCGGCGGCCAGTTACAACGCTGCATGACCGCGCTGGCACTGTGCCCTGAACCCGATCTGGTGGTCTTTGACGAACCAACCACAGCGCTGGACGTGACCACTCAGATTGATGTGCTGGCCGCCATCAAGGAAGCCATCGCGGCAACCGGCGTTGCAGCCTTGTATATCACGCATGACCTCGCCGTGGTCGCACAGGTCAGCGACCACATCATGGTGCTGCAACAAGGCAAAATGGTAGAATACGGGACCACCGATCAAATCATCAACGCCCCGCAAGAAGAATATACCAAAGCGCTTGTTTCGGTTCGGTCGATCCGACACGAGGAAAAAACGCCGACCGATACGCCGGTGCTGAGCGTAGAAAACATCACCGCCCGCTATTCCGGTACGACCTTTGACGTTCTCAAGAAAATCAATGTCGATATTCACCCCGGCCAGACGCTCGCCGTTGTAGGTGAATCGGGATCCGGCAAATCCACGCTTGCGCGGGTGATTACCGGCCTGTTGCCGCCAAGCGACGGGCAGATCACTTTTGACGGCCGCCAGTTGGCCCCTGCCCTGGCATCGCGCCCCATTGATGACCTGCGCGAAATGCAGATGATCTATCAAATGGCGGACACCGCAATGAATCCGCGCCAGACCGTGGGGACGATCATCGGACGACCACTGGAATTTTACTTTGGTCTGAAAGGCAAAGCCAAGCAAAAGCGCATCCAGGAATTACTGGATGAGATCGAACTGGGGGACGGATTTCAGGATCGCTACCCGGCAGAGCTGTCAGGCGGGCAAAAACAACGCGTCTGCATCGCCCGCGCGCTAGCCGCCAAACCCAAGCTGATCATCTGCGACGAGGTCACTTCGGCACTCGACCCGCTGGTTGCTGACGGTATTCTCAAGCTATTGCTGAACCTTCAGAAAATAGAAGACGTCGCCTATCTGTTCATCACCCATGACCTGGCGACAGTAAAAGCCATCGCCGACAGCATCGCGGTGATGTATCAAGGAGAAGTCGTGCGCTATGGCTCGAAGAGCCAGGTTCTATCACCGCCGTTTGACGACTACACCGACCTGCTTCTCAGCTCTGTGCCGGAGATGAAAATCGGTTGGCTGGAAGAAACCATTGAACATCGGCGCATGGAAAGTGCAGGCAACTAGCGACATCCGGTTTGGCATCGTACACACAAGACTTACAGTTTAACCAAGCATCGCCGAGGTAAGTGATGAAGAATAAACTCCTGCTGATCATTCTCGATGGTGTGCCCCATCGAAACTTTCGTCGCCTGTTTGGCAATCTGGAAGGCTGGGTCGACAGCGGCGATGCCCGCGTGTGGACGCAGCGCGCGGTCCTGCCGTCCATTTCGGCGTCCTGCTACGCATCAATCCATACGGGCGTTGCGCCCGCAGAACATGGGTGCACGGGCAATGGGAACGTCTTTCGATTAAAGCACAAGGATGTATTTGCCCAGGTGCGTGCAGCGGGTGGCGTCACCGGTGCCGTGACCCATTCGTTTTGGTCAGAGTTCTTTAACCGCCACCCGTTCGACTACGTGCGCGATATCGAATACGATGAACCTGAAAGCGACACGATCAACCATGGGCGGTTTCACACCATGACGGGTTATGGGCTGATCAACCAGATGACGCCCTCTGATGTCGATCTTTTCGGTACGCTCACCAATCTGGCGGCGCGGTTTGGGCTGAATTACGGGATTCTGCACACCTGTACGCTCGACAGCATGGGTCATCGCTTTTTCCACGACTGTCAGGAAATGGACCACGCCTGTGCGGTCATGGACGAGATGCTGGCCCCCTTCATCCCGAAATGGCGCGCCATGGGGTACGAGGTGATTGTCACGGCTGACCACGGCCAAGACGAGCGCGGCCATCATGGCGGGCGCGGTGCATCGCAGCAAGAAACCGCGCTGTATTATTTCGGCGATGCCGAGGGGCCGTCCGAGGATACGGTGATAGACCAGTTGCAACTGGCCCCGACGATCCTGAAGCGTCTGGGTGCACCTGTCGCTGATACGATGAAGGCCAAGTCGTTTCTCAAGTAGCGGCTTTGGTCGCCTGATCGCCGGCACCCATGTCCTTGATCGCGGATGTGACCGTATCAAAGAACGCAGCCGCGCGACGCGACATGGTTCTGGCTCGCAAACAACCGTGTACCAACCCCTTGGTCTCGATCCATACCGCTTGGCCGCCCGCGGCCTGTATGGCGTCCCGGTACGCTTCTCCGTCGCTTGACAACGGGTCACATTCCACAGTCAGGATCGCAGTAGGCGGCAAGCCAGAGAAGTCGGTGTCGTGCAGCGGAGCATAGCGCGGGTCTCTCTCGGGGGGCGTGCCTCCGGACCTGACTTGCTGATAGAATTCCATATCGGCGACCGTCAGCTGCGGCGCGGTGGCGTGGGTCACGTAGCTGCCCTGCCCGCGATCGCCGCCCAGGCCGGGATATATCAGCACCTGCCCGGTTATACGCCCGTCTATCCGCCCTCGGGCGTAATGTGCCACGGCCGCGGCCAGGTTCCCACCGGCGCTGTCTCCGGCCAGAACGATGCGCCCCGGGAAGGCAGCCGCTATGGCACCAAAAGCCGTCCACGCATCATTGAAACAGCCTGGGAAAACCACTTCGGGTGCCAGTCCGTAATCGACCGAAACGACCCGGTACCCCGTGGTGGCGCAAATCTCGGCACAGATGTCGTCGTGACTTTCCAGCCCGCCCACGACAAAGCCGCCGCCGTGATGGTACACCACCGTGGCAGCCATCGCGCCGTTTTCGTAAAGCCGACAGGGAACTCCGCCGAACTGCACATCGGACGTCACCACGCCGTCAGGATGAGGCTGATGAAAGGCAGCGCACATATCGTCATAGACCGCGCGCTGCTGTTCGATCGTCAATCCGGTAGCGTCGGGCGGATAAAATTCGTCTGACCTATCCAAATAAGCCCAGACTTCTTCATCCAGCAAAACGCGGTAGTCGGGTCGTGTCATGCAGGCTCCCATTTGCAAATGAACACATCCAACGCCGCGCCGACCTCGGTTTCGGATGCTCCGTTCATCTTGACCTGGGCGACCAACCCACGCTTCTTGTCATCGATCACTGACACCACACGCGCAGACGAACCGGCGCTTTCAAGGGTTTCATTATACACCCGCGTGATGGCGCTTTTACGCAGGTCGGGCTTGAATATCTTACCCACAGCGGTCTTTGGCAATTCGTCCATGATGACCAGATGCTTGGGCTGAGCGGCACGTTCGTGTACCTTTTCCTTGCAGAAATCCATCAGCTCCTGTTCGGACACCGAAGCCCCGCCCACCAATTCCACGAAAGCACAGGGGACCTCTCCTGCATGTGCGTCGGGCTGGCCTATCGCACCGGCGAAAGCGACAGCCTCATGGCCCAACAGCGCCTCTTCGATTTCGGCAGGGTCGATGTTGTGCCCCCCCCGGATGATCAAATCCTTGGCGCGGCCAGTGATCCACAGGTATTGATCCGCATCAATGCGCCCCAGATCGCCAGTGCGCAGGTATTCGTCTTTGTAATACAGGTCTTTATTCTTGTCGGCTTCGGTATAGGTATTACCTACAAAGACACCGGGGTTCGAGATGCATATCTCTCCGATCTCGTCCACGCCAGCCTCGACCAAGCCTGCCTCGGTGCTCTTGATGATCTTGACGTCTGTATAAGGAAACGTAATCCCGATACTCCCGACCTTCTTTACCCCATCGGTCGGGTTACACGACACAAGGCAGGTCGCTTCGGTCAGCCCGTAACCTTCGACCAGCGTTATGCCGGTCGCTTTCTCAAAGCGGCGAAACAGCTCAAGAGGGAGCGGTGCAGACCCCGAAAATGCAGTCTTAACGGTGGAAATATCAGCATTGATCGGCCGCTGCATCGTGGCCGAGATCGCGGTCGGGACAGTGATGATGAAGGTGATTTTCCAACGCTCCACCAACTTCCAGAAATTGTCGAAAACCCCGTCACCGCGATAGCCCTGCGGGGTGGGGAACACCACATGCGCGCCCGAAGTGACAGCCGCCATCAAGATCACGTGACACGCGAAAACATGGAACAACGGCAGCGGACACATGATGTTGTCCTCTTCCGTATACAGCAGGGTGTGGCCCAACCATCCATTATAGACCATGCCGGAATACTTGTGCTGCGCCACCTTTGGCATACCGGTCGTTCCGCCGGTATGGAAGTAAAACGCCACCCGATCCTGCTGAGGATCGTCAAAGGTCAGATCCGTCGGCTGTTTCGCGATTTCGGCATTGAAATTCTTGTAGTTGGCCTGATTTGTCACGCCCAGCTTTGGCCGGATCAAAGGCACGATCCATGATTTCGGTGCGGTCAGATAACGGCAAAGATCCACCTCGAGCACGGTGGTCACGTTGGGCGCCAGTTTGACGGCTTCGGCGGTTTTTTCGGCGACATCTGTTTTGGGGAAAGGCCGCAGGGTGACAACCACCTTGGCGTTTGTTTCGCGAAGGATCGACCCGATCTGTTCGGCATCCAGCAGCGGGTTGATCGGGTTGGCGATACCCGCGACGGCGCCGCCCAGCAAGGTTATCACTGTCTCGTTGCAGTTGGGCAGCACGTATGCGACCACATCCGACGGCCCAACCCCAAGCGAGCGGAACAGGTTGGCCGCGCGCCCCACCTGCCCCCGAAGCTGCGCCCAACTCAAGGTTTCGGCATGGTCTTTCGGGCCCGATAACAGTTGAAAGCTGATGGCATCATGGCTGGGAAACTTTCCTGCCGTTCCGCTCAGCAGGCTCCATAGCGTCTTGGGGACGTCGCGATCTTCCCACGGCATCTCAGCCTCGAT
>TARA_R110000850_G_scaffold166401_11_pt1 | contig 14432 bp, 9 predicted proteins | sample TARA_R110000850 | Tara Oceans TARA_R110000850 (sample SAMEA4397586) | marine metagenome | biome: Polar Biome; feature: [SRF] surface water layer (ENVO:00010504); material: water (ENVO:00002006), including particulate matter (ENVO:01000060) such as... | depth 5 m | reverse complement strand
CGCAAGATGGCAATTCGCGACGTGGGCAAGGCGCTCGGCGCCGCGCCGGACCAGATCGATGCCTTCGCCGGATCTCTGGCCTGGTGGGACAAGGGCGAAGCATTGCCAGACCGCCTCAAAGAAGTGGGACTAAGCCCCGATGCGCCGCTGACCCGGAAGTGGCTGGAACTGGTGCCCCGGCTGGTGGGGATGCCGCGCCATCTGTCGCAGCACGTTGGCGGCTTCATTATTTCGGATGCGCCGGTATCCAGACTGGTGCCGATCGAGAACGCTGCAATGAAGGACCGCACCATCATCCAGTGGGACAAGGACGACCTGGAAACACTGGGGCTTCTCAAGGTGGATGTGCTGGCGCTGGGCATGCTCAGCGCACTGCGGCGATCACTGCGCATGGTCGAGACGCTGCGCGGCGCGGCGTTTGGCCTGAAGGATATTCCGCAAGAAGATGACGCCACCTACGACATGATCTGTGAAGGCAGAACCGTGGGGGTCTTCCAGATTGAATCACGCGCACAGATGTCGATGCTGCCGCGCCTGAAACCACGCTGTTTTTACGATCTGGTGATTGAGGTGGCCATTGTCCGTCCCGGGCCGATTCAGGGCGGCATGGTGCATCCCTACCTGAAGCGCAGACAAGCGCTGGCCAAAAACCCGGACACCACCATCGAGATTCCCGATCGTTTGCGAAAAGCGCTGGGTCGCACCCTGGGCGTTCCGCTGTTTCAGGAACAGGTGATGCAGATCGCAATCGATGGCGCTGACTTTTCAGCAGGTGAGGCAGATCAGGTGCGTCGCTCCATGGCCGCGTGGAAGCGTCACGGCGGCCTCACCCACTTTCGCGAAAAACTGCTCAGCGGGATGGCGAAGAATGGTTTTGATGATGACTTTGCCGAAAGCATCTACCAGATGGTGCTCGGCTTCGGCTCCTATGGTTTTCCGGAATCACATGCCGCGAGTTTCGCCCTGCTGGCGTATGCCTCGGCGTGGATGAAACGCCATGAACCCGCGGCATTCACCGCCGGCCTGCTCAATTCACAACCGATGGGCTTTTACGGGCCGGCGCAACTGGTGACCGAAGCCAGACGTCAGGGCGTCACGGTGCTGCCTGCAGACGTGAGCCAGAGCGATTGGGATTGCACGCTTGAGCCGTCCGCAAAGATGGATATGGGCGCACAGCCTGCGTTGCGACTCGGCCTGCGGATGGTCAACGGGCTTTCACAGGACACCGCGCGACGCATCGAGCATGCGCGGGCACAGGCAGCGCTGACAGACCTGGAGGATCTGGTTCATCGTGCGCAACTGGACGCGCGTGATCGCAATGTACTGGCTGATGCGGATGCCCTGCGCTCGCTCAGTGGCCATCGCCATCGTGCCCGCTGGGCCGCACTGGGCAGCGAACGGCTTCCGGGCATGCTGGCGGGGCACGCGGCCAAGGAACCTCAACTCAAGTTGATCCCCGCACCGGAGGAAGGGCAGGACATTCTTGACGATTACGCCGCCACTGGCCTGAGCCTGCGCCGGCACCCGGTTGCCCTGCTGCGTAAACGGCTGGACAAGCTCAAAATCAAACGCGCCTCGGATATCGAACAACTTCCCGGCGGCAGGCGCGTGAGAATCTGCGGTCTGGTGATCAACCGTCAGCGGCCACAGACGGCCAACGGCACGGTATTCATGACGCTGGAGGATGAAACCGGCTCGCATAATCTCATTGTCTGGAAAGACGTGATGGATGCCCATCGGCTTGCCGCTCTGCGCGCTCGCTTCCTGATCGTCAGCGGCGAATTGCAGAAATCCCAGGGCGTGACGCATATCGTGGCGCAAAAGTTTTTTGACGCCAGTGACTGGGTCGGCAGCCTGGCAACGCGCTCGCGTGACTTCCACTGATGCTTTTCACTGAGGCTCCGCCCTGATTCGCTCGAACAGGCAAACACGTAAAGTTTTCACCCGGCCACGGCCATGCCACCATGAAATGTGCCGCGAACATTTCATCACGCTTCTTTCTGGACAGGTTTGTTGCTGATGGCAGCAAGCAGCAGCGCGCATGCACTGTCATTCACTCTGCAGGCTGGCTCCATTACGCATCCTGATCTGCCGGCAGACATCAGGAATGTCCGGGTCCACTGCAGCACGCAAGCAGCGCAGGACAAGATTTCCTGCAGCAATGGACACCTTGAAACGACATGGGAGCAACAAAAGCTCGCTGCGGACTTCAAGGCCGAGCTCCACGCTGACGGCCAGTGGTCGGCGCAAGGCAGTACCGGCCTTGATGCCCTGAGCTGGAGCGATGCCAGTGGCCGCTACGCCACGGATAAGCTGCAGGCCCGCATCCGTTTCAGGATCACGCAGCAGGACGAGAGCCTGCTCGCTTCCGTTCAGGCACAGGCGCCGAGCGGACAGGCCTATGTGGAACCGGTGTTCGTGGACTTTGCACTGGCGCCGGCACAGCTCCGGGCCGATCTGCATTACCAGCCCAGCAGCGGACATCTCACGGTGACGCATTTCGATTTCGAACAGACCGGCGTCCTGCAAGCCAGCGGCAAACTCCAGGGCCGCTCCATCTCTAGCGTTAATGCCAGCATCCAGATTCAGGAGATGCGTCTGGGAGCGGCCTTCGACACGTTTGTACAACCGTTCATGATCGGCACGCAGCTAGAACACCTGAAACTCTCGGGACAGGCATCGGCCAGCTTCGAAATTCAGCAAGGTCTGCCCACCGCAGTGGACATCGAGTTATTGCCCACGCGCATCAGCTCCAAGCCAGCCGACGCAGAGGTGGAAGGCTTGCGCGGCGAGCTGCACTGGCGAGCGAACACACCATCCGATGCATCGAGCATGCAGTGGGATGCATCGCGAATCTCCAAACTGAAGATGGCGGGCGCGGATGCTCAGTTTCAAGTGTGGTCACGCAATCTGAAGCTGCTTGCCCCGCTGCGCATACCCGTCGCGGGTGGCGCCATTTCCGTACGCAGGTTCTCGGCTGGCAACATTGCACAGGAGGGCATGAGCGCCAGTCTGGATGCGCAGATTGAACCCATTGATCTTGCCCAGCTTTGCCGTGCGCTGGGCTGGCCGGAGTTCAGTGGCAGCTTGTCGGGCTCCCTGCCCGGCCTGTCCTTGCAGGACCGGGAACTCAAGCTCGACGGCGTCCTGACTGCAAATGCATTCGACGGTCACGCCTCGGTGGATCGCCTGCGCGTGCTCGATCCCTTTGGGCGCGTTCCCAGAATTTCCTCCAATATTCATCTGCGCGATCTGGATCTCGCTGCGCTGACCGGCGCGTTTTCTTTCGGCCGTATTGAAGGGCGCCTGGATGCCGACATAGAAGACCTGCGCCTGCTGAAATGGCGGCCTGTGGCCTTTCGCGCACGGATCATGACGCCGCCCGATGACCGCTCCAGGCATCGTATTTCGCAACGCGCCATCGACAACATTTCCTCCATCGGTGGCGGCCCGACCGGAATCCTGTCGCGTGGCTTTCTGCGCTTCTTTGATGACTTTGCCTACGATCGCATCGGCTGGAGTTGCGTGCTCAACAATGGCGTCTGCCGCATGGGCGGCATCGAACCCACGGCCGATGGCGGCTACGTGTTGGTCAAGGGCCGGTTGCTTCCGCGTATTGATGTTGTGGGCTATAGCCGCAACGTGGACTGGAACACCTTTGTCAGCCAGCTCTCGAGCATCCGCGAAGGCGGGCCGCCAGAACTGAGATAAACGCGCTTGTTCAGGATTTCTTGCGGAGCAGTTTGAACAACAGGCCCGCCAGCGCTAATACGCCGATGATGATGAACTTCTTGCCGGCAATCAGCACCGCCGCAAGCTTGGCGAACAAGCCTGACTTCGCCGCCAGCCCGCCTGCAACGAGCGCCGCCAGCCCATAGCCCGCGACCTTGTCGGTGTCCTTGTTGAAGTCGGCATAACGATGACCCTCGACAAAATCCGTCATCGCCATGACGTCCTTCATGTCATGGCGGATTTGCGACAGCTGGTTCATCCCCGCCACCGCGTTCAGCTCCAGAACGCCTTCACGACCGAGCACGCGGACAAAATAATTCAGGGTGTTGTCGGGCGTGTTCTCGAACGACAGATTCTTGGCCCAGAACATTTTGTGGCCAAGTGCGTCGTAATGAGGCGGCTCGGCCCACCCCACCAGTTGGACGGTTTCGTAACCCTGCGCTTTTCGTTGCTCGTTCTCTGCTTCTGCAAGCGCTTTCATGGACTGCAGGAGTTCGTCGTAGTCCACGCTACCAGCATCTTCATCGGAGACATGACCGTCATCGACATAGCCAATGATCACGCCCCAGCCAAACTCATCCAGCGGGCTGGTTTGAGCAGGCAGCACCATACCCAGAACCCCTTCTGCCGAACCCGGCGGGTTTCCCCAGGCGTCTTCCAGCAGACGCCGCGTATTTTCAGGATTGAGATAGTGAAATTTTTCGCTGAGATCGAGGGTTGCAATGCCGCCTGGTAGCGTGATCAGGCCAGATTGCGGATTCAGCGAGGCGAGAAAGGCTTCGATCAGCGCAGCTTCGTCGGCCTGTTCTGATGCTTCGGGCACGGCCTGCGCCAAAGTGGAACAGCTCAGGCCCAAAACAGCAGCGGCGCACAGGGCTCGGAAAATTCTCACCAAGATCTCCTCGGACAGTGCGCCCTCGAAAGACGCCAATATTTCCATCGCATTATAGGCAGCGGCGGGCCATGCAATCGGCCACTGTCCTGGCCACGACCCAGCGCAGATGCATTGCGGGCTTGACCCCAGTCCTGTCGCTGCTCGATGCGAGCTAGAATCAGCGCATGTCCAATACTCTGACCCAAGGCGTTCGCGTCATCGCCCAGCCACGGTACGTGGTAGAGCAATCCGATGCGGAGAACGGCCAGTATTTTTTCTCCTACCACATCACCGTGCGGAACGAGGGAGACGCCGCCGTCAAGCTGGTCTCACGCCATTGGGTCATCACCAATGGTGAAGGCACAACCGAGGATGTGCGCGGCCCCGGCGTCGTGGGGCATCAGCCGGAACTGTCTCCCGGCGAATCCTTTGAGTACACCAGCGCCTGCCCGCTCAATACGCCCGTGGGCACCATGCACGGCGAATTCAACATGGTGCATATGGCCAGCGGCGAAAAATTTGATGCCGTCATCGCGCCTTTCAGACTGGCAGTTCCCACCGTCCTGAACTGAGTTCCGCAGTTGCGGGCACAAGCCTGCATCCGCGACCCGACGTTCCCCACCCCGATCACATTGTTGCCGCCCAGCATCGTTTCATTAAACTTTGACGTTGTTTATTAAACGTCGTTTAATTAACTCATGCCACGACCCCAGCTCTCCGATGATGAACTGCTCCAGATGCGCCGGCGCATGGCCCGTGCAGGCCTGGACATGGTGCGCAAACAGGGAGAGGACAAGGTCAGCTTCCGCAGCCTGGCTGCGGCGCTGGGCATCAGCCATACACTTCCCTATCGGTATTTTGAAAACAAAGAAGCGCTGCTTGCGGCCATCCGCTGCGAATCTCTACGCGCCTTTGACCAGCACATCCGGTCCCGCATCGACCCGGCGACTGCCTATTCGCGCCTGGAGTCACTGTTCATTGCCTATATCGATTTTGCACGCAGCTACCCGGCAGACTACCAACTGCTCTTCTCTGGCAATCAGCCACCACCCAACACCTATCCTGATCTGCTAGCTGCGCGGCGTGACTTTTTCGACTTCAGCCTGGACATCGTCCAGGCCTGCATCGATGAAGGCCTTATTACTGGCGAGGCACGCGAGGTTGCCCATGCCTACTGGGTTTCCCTGCACGGCATGATGACCCTGCACGCAGCCAATCAACTGGTGCATGGCAAGACCCTCGAACAACTGGCTCCCGGCATGCTGCAGCGCCTGATGGGCACTGTGAGCAAACCTCGAATTCGCAAGAAGCCCACCGGGAAAGGCCGCTTGGAAACACGCTCGTCCGTACGCCGAAAAGGAGCTCAGGCATGAGTCGCAATCCAGTCACGCTGGATCATCTGGACGCTGGCGAGAAAGCTCGCTTCCGGTCGCTGACCCAGGCGCCGAGGCTGGCCTGGCCGACCACCATCATGTGGATACTGCTGGTGGCGAGCTATCTGGCGAGTTACTGGTTCTGCGGAACCGGCCGCGTCCCGCTGTGGATCGGCACCATCACCAACACCGTGGTTGGCTACATGGCCTTCAGTGTCGCACACGATGCCATTCACCGTTCCATTTCTTCCAATGCGCGACTCAATGATGCAATTGGCCAGATCGGCATCCTGATGGTTGAACCCTTCGTGGACATCCGGCTGTTTCGCTGGGCACACATTCTTCACCACCGGTTCACCAGCGCAGAGAAAGATCCGGACGTGATGTTTCGCGGTGCCTGGTGGAGCTTGCCGATTCGCTGGATGCTGATCGACTTCGCCTACTTCGTGCACGCCCTGAACAGCGGCGATCGTGTGTCAGCGCCCTACTTCCGCAGCTCGCTTCGCCTCGCCGCTGCAACGATTGTATTGATCGCCGCGCTGATCTGGGCAGGTTATGGCATGGAAGTGCTGATGCTGTGGTTTGTACCGTCTCGCCTGATCCTGCTGATTCTGGGCTTCAGTTTTTTCTGGCTGCCGCACGTGCCGCACGATGTGACGCAGGAAGAAAACTTCACTCGCGCAACGACCGTCCGCAAAGGTCACGAATGGTTGCTGGGGCCGCTACTGCAATACCAGCACTACCACCTGATTCATCACATGTACCCGACCACGCCGTTCTACAACAACTACAAGGTGTGGAAACTGATTGAGCCCGTCATGGACCAGCACGACGTGGCCGTACAGCACGGTTTTGCCATTCATCCGGTGATTTATCCGGCCTCCGGCAAGCCTCAAACCTGAGCCTGCCTTTCAGAAGCCCCTACTCGCCGACCACCTCAAATCGGATGCGGGCAATCACCTGCCGCTGCGGCGTGATCAGGTCAACGCACCAGTTGCCGCGCGGATCGGCCGGAAAATTCTGCTTGCGGCTGTAGGTGCGAAAACCTTGCTCACGGCCACCGGAAATTCTGGCGGGAATGCTGTCCAGAACCTTGCCCTTGTGCCGCCATTCAAACACGACATCCTGTGCCAGACCGGTCGGCGCACGAACCGCAACGAACGCGACGACGCCGTCGCCAGCCAGATCGCGCGCGCTGAAGGTTTGCCGCGCGACGCCGGGCTGCAGCTGAATGATGCTGTTGGTGACCCGGGCATCACGCACCCAGAAGCCGGCGGCCGGCACCCAGCTGTGAACCAGCCACAACAGCACCAGACTCATCAGCAATGCCACGGTACCGCCCAGGCGCATCCGCCAGCCGCTCACGGAAAGCAGCATGCGCGGAAGACCAGCGAGCAAAGTGCCGGCGGTAATCAGCAAGGACAGCGGCAGCGCCTCATCCAGCGGCATATGCAGCGCAACCGGCAAAACCACCAGTGCGGCAATGAAAGTGCAGTACCCGTGTACGGCTGTGGATAGCCCGCGATGAGGCGCGATGCGATGCAGATAGATCGGGTCAAGCGTGAGCGCGAGTGCCACCAGCACCGCAATGCCTGAAAAAATGATTTGCCCGAAATGCGCCTGGGTCGCGCCGATCAGGAATGGCAGTGCAAAGAACAGGATTTCCTGTTGAATCTGCTGGGTCACAAACCTCACGACGCCAATATTGAAGCGCCCGCCTGAGCGCGCCAGGATCAGGCGACCCAATACATTCTCTGCCAGCAGCCAGGGCCATCCAATCAAGGCCACCACGGCGATGAAACGGGCCAGTCCTTCGCCGCGCTGAAACAGGAAAAAGCTCAGCCAGCCCACCGCAAAACTGATGACCGGCAGCAGCCACGGAAACCGGAGATGCATCTTGCGCCCACGCTCCAACCAACGCGAAGCAAAAACCGGGTCGGCAGTGTCAGCAGCGGGATCCGCGATATCGGGTGGGCTCATCGGCTCACGATAATGTCTGCCCTGCGAATCCGCACTGAATCATCGCCGCAACAACATCACTACCAGTGCCCGCCCTTGAACACATTGGCAAACACCATTTCTTCCAGGCTCGGCTTCTTGCCCTCATGGCGCCCTTTTGCAGCGGAGGACGAAGGGAACAACTGAAAGCCCTTGGACAGCACGTAGTCATTCATCTTGGGCCACACCGCATAGCTCACTGCCGCTGCAGTTCCCAGCGTGGTGGCGACCGACTTGGGTTTTTCCACCAGCGATTTCAGCACGGTGTTCGCGGCGTCTTCGGGGCTCCAGGTCGGGACGTAGTCATACATCTTGGTAGGCGCAATCATGGGCGTACGCACCAGCGGCATGTAGATCGCCGTGGTGTGGATGTTGCGGGCGCGCACTTCTGCTGACAGGCAACGGGTAAACGCATCCAGCGCCGCCTTGCTCGCCACATAAGCAGAGAAGCGCGCGGCGTTGGCCAGCACACCAATGGAGCTGATGTTGACGATGTGTCCGCTCTTGCGTTTGGCCATACTCGGCAACAAGGCCATGATCAGGCGCACGCAGCCAAAATAATTGAGCTGCATGGTGCGCTCGAAATCGTGGAAGCGATCGTATGACTCCATGACGGCACGCCGGATAGACCGTCCTGCGTTGTTGATCAGGATATCCACGTGGCCGAAATCTCTCAGCACCTCGGCTGCCATCCGGTCGATATCTTCCATGTTGGAAAGGTCGCAGGGGTAGACATATGCCTCGCCGCCGGCCTTGGCGATGATGCCCTGCGTTTCCTCCAGTTTTTCGCGTGTTCGCGCCACCAGAATGACTTTCGCACCCGCAGCCGCAAGCTTCTTGGATGTAGTGAACCCGATGCCGGATGAGGCGCCGGTCACCAGCACGATCTTGCCGCTGAGCTTCTGCATCTGGCGCGGCGTCACCTTGACCTTGAGATCGAGAAACAGCTCCCAGTACTGCCAGAGCGTATCAACATAGTCACGCAGATCAGGGCAGCGCACGCCGCTGTCCTTGAGCGCGGCGCGGGCCTGCCGGTCATCAAAAACCGCCTGATTGAAGGCATAACCGAGCACAGAAGCTGGCACACCGATACTGCGGGAGACCTGCGCGCGCAGACTCTTTGGAACCGCGCGTCGAACCGCTGAGGACAAGGACTTGAGCGAACTGGGCACCGCCGGCAAATGCATGCGCTTCGCAAACTCAGGCCCGTGTGCGGCTTCCAGAAACGCCTGCAACAGATCGCCAACACTGGGAGAGCTGGATTGCATCAGGTGAAAACACTGGCCATCCAGACCCGGTTTGTGCGCAATGATATCCATGGCCGCCGCTACGTAATCCACGGGGGCAATGGCAACCTTGCCGCCTTCAATGCCCAGCAAGGGCATCCATTTGGGCACCTTGTAGCTCAGTTGCTGGATTGCCTTGGCGAAATAGTAGGGGCCGTCGATCTTGTCCATCTCGCCGGTTTCGGAATGCCCCACCACGACACCGGGCCGATAGATGCGAAACGCGACCGCTGCCTCGTTGCGGACAATCGCCTCGCTCTGAAACTTGGTGCGGTAGTAGGGATGATCCAGCCGCTGGCCTTCGTCGAACATTTTTTCCGTGAACTTGCCACGGAAGTCGCCGCCGGCTACAGCCACACTGGAAACATGATGCAGCGTGACATCGCCTCCCAGATCATTGGCAAAGGCCACGACATTACGCGTGCCCTCATTGTTCACGCGGTCTGCGGTGTCGTCGTCCATGTACATGTCATAGACCGCCGCCAGGTGAAACACGTGATCGATCTGCCCTTTGAGCTTCTTGAAACTGGCTGCCGGCACCAGTCCTGGCGTGGTGATATCGCCGCTGACAATGTGGAGGCGCTTTGTTGCGTCGCCATAGCGCTGCGCCATGGCTTCAAATTTTTCCCGCGAACTGTCGCGGACCAAAACATGAATCTCCGCTTCTTCGCGCGCGAGCAGTCGCTCAAGCAGAAATTTGCCGATGAAACCTGTTGCGCCCGTTACAAAATAGTTCATGTCTGATGTCCGCAATTGCCGTGCGGGCAGTTTAGGCCGCCCTCATCGCACTTCAATGGCTGCTCGGCCGACAAACCAACGCGGCTTGACGAACCGACCGTGCAAGGGCTATCCCTTGTCCCCTTCAGGGAGAATCCATGAGCGGGTCGAAGCAGAAAATCGCGATTCTGGGCGGGGGCCTGGCGGGGCTGTCCACGGCGTACTGGCTAAGTCAGTCGCCGGACGCACAGAAAAAATTTGAGATCACCATCTACCAGCAAGGCTGGCGACTGGGCGGCAAAGGTGCCAGCGGACGCAATCTTGCACCCGGCCAGGGTGATCGTATCGAAGAACACGGCCTGCACATCTGGTTCGGTTTCTACGAAAACGCGTTTCGCACGTACCGGCAGGTACTGGAATCCCTGCGTGATGTCCCCGAACCCAAGCCCGCTACCTTCACCGACTGGCGACAGGCATTTGCCCAGCACTCACTGGTGGTGCTGGGCGACAACGGCCGCGACGGCCTCGAGCAGTGGCCAATATTGTTCTCACGCAATGACCGTGAACCCGGACTGGGCCAGCACCCCTCGGACTGGGGTATGTTCGTCGAGGCGCTACAACTGGGCATGAACTTCTTTGAAGGACGCTTTGGTGACGACAACGAGATAGAGGAATTTCTCGAACGTTTTGCCCTGCCAAGCTGGGCCACACAGATGATCTGGCGCGGCGAGAAGTTCCTGCGCCGCAACGTGCTGCGCGGCATTCACAAGATGGCGAGCTTGCTCCCACAGGATGCACGCACCCGAAATCCCTCTCAGGAACTTGCACTGGCCGCGGCGCTGGAAGGCTTTCGCGGCACCGCCCGTGGCGTGCTTCGACACCGGGTCGACAAGAGCGTCCGCGCCCGCCGCATCTACCGGATGACCGATCTGCTGGCGACGGTCGGCATCGGCATTCTGCGTGACGGCCTGCTCTATCGCGGCTTCGAGTCGGTGGATCACATCGAGTTTCGCCAGTGGCTGCGACGCCACGGCGCCGACGCGGAACAGACGCTCGACTGCAACTTCACCCGCGTCCTCAACGATCTCATGTTCGGTTACGTCGGCGGCAATGAAACCCAGCCCAATATTGCCGCCGGTACCGCGGCCCGCATCATGCTGCTGGCGGTCTCTGGCTACGACGGCAGCTTCATGTACAAGATGAAGTCAGGCATGGGCGATACCATCTTCGTGCCGCTTTATGCACTGCTCAAGGCGCGCGGTGTGCGCTTCGAGTTTTTCCAGCGTGTGGACAAGCTGCACGCCAACGATGATGGCCAGATTGAAACCATCGACCTCACCCGGCAGGTCAAGCTCAAGGCCGCCACCAAGGCACACGGCGGCTATCAGCCGCTGCATCGGGTCGGCAACTACGACACATGGCCGGCGACTCCGGATTTTGATCAGATCGTCAATGGCAGCAAGCTCGCCAAGGACCCGCATAATCCGGGGCAGCCCTACAACCTGGAATCCAGCTGGACCGCATGGCCCAACGCTGGCTGCTACAGCCTGCAGCGAGGCAAGGACTTTGATCTGGTGGTCAATACGATTCCGGTCGCGGCACTGGAAAAGATCGGTGCCGATCTGATTCCACGGTCAAGAACTTTTCAGCGCATGTTCGAGGGCGACGCCCGAATTGCCACCACGCGCACGCAGGCCATGCAGCTCTGGCTCAACCACAGCGCTGCCGACATGGGCTGGCGGGTCCCCGAGCGCATGCGCCAGGCCGAAGCCGAAGGCCTGGCCGCACCTTTGCTGGGTGGATACTTTCAGCCATTCAATACCTGGTGTGATATGACCCAGGTACTGGGCGAAGAACACTGGGGAGGCGTTGCAGAACCCGCTTCCATTTCCTATTTCTGCGGTCAGCTGCCCGATGATCCAGACGAAGCACCGACTACCGACCACGGTTATCCGGCGCGTCAGTTGCAGGTGGTACGCGATACCGGGCGGAACTGGTTGAGCAACGTGGGGCCGGTGCTCTGGCCCAAGGTAGGCGACCCGCTCAGCGAGTACGGCATCAGGCCCGATGCCCTGTTTGCCCCTGACGGTGCGGAGGCTTTCTCGGCGCAGTATTTCCGCGCCAACATCGACCCCAGCGAGCGCTACACGCTGTCGCTTGCCGGCACCACCGCCTCCCGCCCGCCGCCGCACTGTCCGGAATTCCAGAACCTGTTTTTTGCGGGCGACTGGACCTACAACCCGGTGCTCAATGCAGGCTGCGTGGAATCAACGGTTGCGTCAGCAATGGCGGCCTCGCGCGCGATCTGCGGATTTCCCCAGCACATCGAAGGCGAGCAGAAGAAAACGGCTTGAGAACGCTGCTGCGCTCAGGCCGCAGCCTTCCACGGCTTGCCCTGGCGGAAGCGCGCGAGGTCGTCACGGCGCCAACGGGCAAAGACTTCAGGCTCGGGCAGCGACCAGATCTGACACGGCGGGCGGCTTGAACCACTGCGTTGCAGAATGGCATTGACGGCCCTGCGCGCGGCCTCATTGGCGCCTTCCATGCAGGCCAGATCGGTATTGGTCTGCACGTAGTCAGAAGCCAGAAAGAGATTGGGCAGACCGGTTGCCGCCTGCGGTCTCTGACGCCAAGTGCCGGCACTATTGACCAGCAGGGGGTCCAGGTTGGCCTGTGTCACACCGGTGTGCGGATCAAACACGATGCCCGGATCGAGAAACCAGGAGTGCAGCAGATTGTCGCTCAAGCGCAGTACGCCTCCGGTGTTGAGACTGGCGCGCAGCTGCCTCCAGACATCCTTGGCAATTTCTTCACGGGTACAGGCCCGTGCTGGCTTGCCACACAGGCCTGGCGTGTCCCAGTCGGAAATATCCACCGAGAAACTGTCGCGGACCTTGCCGTCGCCAAAGCCGGCGAAATCCACATCAGGCCAGAACTGAGATTGCGAAATTGAACTCAGGGCCCAGGGTGCGTCCACATACAGCACATGACCATGCAGAACGGGCACTTCGCGCGTCAGGTAATACTGAATGCCATTCATCCAGGCAACGTGCTGTGACAAACCATCAACGGCCGCCAGCGCCGGATCAGCCGCGCGCAGGTCATCGGTCAGCAGCCCAGCAATTTTTTCCACCGGCAAGGCCACGACATACCAATCCGCTTCGAATGTCTGCTCGCCGCTGGGGGTACTGGCGGTGACGCCGCACAGCCCGCGCGCATCGCCCTGCAAGGCGGTGACCGGGCAGGATAAGCGGTAGTCCACCCCACGCGCGCGCAGATGCTCCAGCCAGGGATCAATCCACACCTTGCTGGTGGGGCCATTGAGCACGCGATCATAGGTTTTGCCTGGCGTACTCAGCCCCATGACGGCCTGCAGGGTGATGTCGCCAATGGTGCGCGCACTGGCCTTGCGTGGATCAGCGGCCACCAGGGATCGGGTTGTCGATCCCAGGACACTGCGATAGTTGTCAGAAAATCGGTCCGCCTCGATGAACTGCCACCAGCCGATCTTTTCGTATTCCTCAACACGACGCTCGTGACAACTACTGGCAATCTGCATCATGCGCGCGCCAAAAAAGCGGGTTTCCTCGGCGCTGAGACCGAAAGGATTCCCCACCAGATCATCCGCCATTTCCATGAAGGCGTCCGGCGTATCAGGAAATCCCGAGTTGAGGATGATCAGATCCTTGCCGAATCTCGCTGCACCCGCACGCGTGGTGTCCACCAGATTGCCGAGCACACCCAGCCGGTTATTCCGGTAGGGGATGTTCTGCAAGGTGTGGGTCAGGTGCTGATAGAAACTGGGGAAAAAACGGAACCCGTGCTCGCCGGGCAAGCCGTCCGAATGACTCGCCATGCTGCGTGCCTTGCCGCCGGGGATATCCCGCGCCTCAAGGACGGTGACCGCGAAGCCGCGATCAATCAGTTCATGGGCAGCGCTCATGCCGGCGACACCACCTCCCAAAATCAATACCCTCTTGCCCGTACCTGCCATCCCTGCTCCCTCAAAATCCGTATCCTGCACATCTTCATCACTTCGGCCTTGCCCACAGAGACCCCGTGCCCGCCCATCGTCTCCAATCCCGCAGCATTGCGAAGGCGCCATGAGTATCACATCTGATTCTCTGGGCCGCTTCCTGCCGCGCTTCCTACGCGAACGCTATGCACTGGGCGCGGACGTAAAGCCGGGTTTTGAAGAGTGGACCATCTCCGGCGCACTGGTGTTTGTCGATGTCGTGGGTTTCACCGGCAAGGTGGAACGTCTGGTGGCCGGGGGGCCAGAGGGGGTGGAGCTGGCCAATGAGCTGATCGAGAACAGCATCGGCCAGCTCATTGCCGAATTGACAGCAGAGGGCGGCGACGTCGTGGTCTTTGGCGGTGACGCCTTGTTCGTGCTGTGGCCGGCGACCAGCATCGAAGCGGATTTGTCTGGCGCCATCAATCGGGCCAGCT
>TARA_R110000850_G_scaffold58652_7_pt1 | contig 14437 bp, 12 predicted proteins | sample TARA_R110000850 | Tara Oceans TARA_R110000850 (sample SAMEA4397586) | marine metagenome | biome: Polar Biome; feature: [SRF] surface water layer (ENVO:00010504); material: water (ENVO:00002006), including particulate matter (ENVO:01000060) such as... | depth 5 m | reverse complement strand
TCGATTATAAGGCCTGGAGGTGTCTACGAGACTAGGGGCGATTCACAGGTCATGTCCACCCCGGCCGTAGCTGTCGACGGCAAGGTGGTACACAGCGGCTCGATTCCTGGGCATGACAAGATTGCCGGCTGGATGAACGACTGACGAAGCATGCCGGATGGAAGTTGCAGACGACTCAGTCTGTTGCTGGCCCATTTGCGGTCTGGGTTGGTCTGGACTGAGCCTACCGGCGGTAGCCGCCGGTAGCTGTGAAAGTCAGACGCATCGCTGGCTTAACGGCCTACGACCTTTTCGGCTTCTTCCACCGGGGTGTGGCGTACATCTTCGCCCTTGACCATGAAGATCACGTTCTCGGCGATATTGCAGGCATGGTCGCCCACCCGCTCCAGCGCGCGGAGGATCCACATGACGGACATGCAGCGGGAGATATTGCGGGTATCTTCCATCATGAAGGTGAGCAGGGTGCGGGTGGCGGCCTGGTATTCCTCGTCGACCCGTTTGTCTTCCTTCATGATGCGCAGTGCCTGGACCGAATCCAGCCGGGCAAAGGCGTCCAGCGCGTCACGCAGCATGCTCAGCACGTGATCGCCAATGTGTCGGACTTCGAGGTAGCCGCGGGGCGCCTGGCCATCCTCGGCCAGCTTGATGGCGAACTTGGCAATCTTCTTGGCCTCGTCACCCACCCGCTCCAGATCGGCGACCATCTTGATCACCGAGATGACCAGACGCAGATCACGGGCGGTCGGCTGACGGCGGGCGATGATCAGCGTGGCCTCTTCGTCGATATCCATTTCCATGCGGTCGACGCGCTTGTCGCCGGCGCGCACTTCCTCACCGAGTTGACTGTCGCTGTTGATCAGCGCCTGGATCGCCCGATCGACCTGTGATTCAACCAGCCCCCCCATTTTGAGGAACTCGGTCTTGAGATCCATCAGCTCATCGTTGAACTTGTGCGAGATGTGATCGCCGTACACTTCGTCTTTTTTATCTGTCATTACGCTTCTCCAGTGTCCAACAATCCAGGGTTAACCAAAGCGGCCGGTGATATAGGATTCGGTCAGCTCGTGCTCGGGCGAGGTGAATACCTTGGTGGTTTCGTTCACTTCCACCAGGTGCCCGAGATGGAAATACGCGGTGCGGTTGGACACGCGTGCTGCCTGCTGCATCGAGTGGGTAACAATCACGATGGTATAGCTTTCCGACATTTCGGCAATCAGCTCTTCCACTTTCGCGGTTGCGATGGGGTCGAGGGCCGAACAGGGCTCGTCCATCAGGATCACTTCCGGGCTGACCGCAATGGCGCGGGCAATACACAGACGCTGCTGCTGTCCGCCGGACATGCCGGTGGCCATATCGTGCAGGCGATCCTTGGCTTCATTCCACAGACCGGCCTTGCGCAGGCTGTTCTCGACAATCTCGTCCAGATCGGCCTTGCGGTTGGCCAGGCCATGAATGCGTGGGCCATAGGCGACGTTGTCGTAGATCGACTTGGGGAATGGATTGGGCTTCTGGAATACCATGCCGACCCGGGCGCGCAGCTCCACTACATCGTTTTTGGCGCTGTAGATGTTCTCGCCATCCAGCAGCAGCTCGCCCTTGACCTGGCAGATGCCGATACTGTCGTTCATCCGGTTCAGGCAGCGCAGGAAGGTCGACTTGCCGCAACCGGAGGGACCGATGAAGGAGATCACCTCGTTGCGGGCGATATCCAGGCTGATGTTCTTGATGGCCCGGTTTTCTCCGTAGAAGACTTCGACATTGCGCAGCTTGAATTTCGGATTGTCCGAATAGGGCGTACCGACGGTCTTGCCCTCTTCCACGGCAATGCCTTCGCGCTGTGTCTCGACCGTAGTCTCCTGCGCAGGAGTCCTCATTTCGTTTTCAAGAGCAGCCTTGCTGGCAACGGTTTGATTGATGCTCATAAATTTCTCCTTTACCACCGGCGCTCAAGGCGTTTGCGGAGCCAGATGGCCAATGCGTTCATACTGATCATGAAGGTAAGCAGAACCATGATGCCGGCGGAGGCCAGCTCGATAAAACCCTGTTCCGAACTGCTGGCCCACAGATAGATCTGGACCGGCAGTACTGTTGCTGAATCGAAAAATCCTTCCGGCACGTCGACGATGAAGGCCACCATACCGATCAGCAGCAGCGGTGCGGTTTCCCCCAGCGCCTGCGCCATGCCGATGATGGAGCCGGTCAGCATGCCCGGCATGGCCAGCGGTATCACATGGTGCAATACCACCTGCATCTTCGATGCGCCAATGCCCTCGGCCGCCTCGCGGATGGACGGCGGTACGCTCTTGATCGCGGCCCGGCTGGAAATGATGATGGTCGGCAGGGTCATCAATGCCAGAACCAGACCCCCCACCACCGGAATCGAGCGGGGCATGCCGAACAGACCGATGAACACTGCCAGACCGAGCAGACCGAAAATGATCGATGGCACGGCAGCGAGGTTGTTGATGTTCACCTCGATAAAGTCGGTGATCTTGTTCTGCGGCGCAAACTCTTCCAGATAGACGGCTGCCGCGATGCCCATCGGGAAGGAAATGACCAGGGTAACCAGCATGGTCAGCAGCGAACCGACGATGGCGCCGAGGATACCGGCATTACCCGGGTCCCGTGAGTCACCGCGCTGGAACAGGGTGTCGTTAAAGCTGGTATCGATGACACCTTGCCCCTGCAGGTAGTCCACCCACTCCTGCTGCTGTTCGGACAAGCGAATGCTGTATTTCGGGTCGTCGGCGTGCTTCACGTAGACCGAGACCTGATCATGCGCCTGGAACTCGAAGGTCTGGGTGGTGTTCAGCAGCTCCGGATTGGCCCGCAGCAGGTCACTGATCTCGTTGGGCGCGTAGTTACCCACCAGCCCCTTGAGCTCCCGCCGTTGAGCGCCAGTCTCGGTGCCCGGAATCAGTTCCTCCAGGGCCGCAATGATGGGTGCTGAAAAGTCGGCCATCGAGCGTTGTTCGGCATCGGTTGGATCGGTCAGGTACATCTGCTCACCGTCCAGCGACACGTCCAGCGTGATGGTGGTCTTGATGAACCCGGTATGTCCCTTGTTGATGATGTCGGCAAACAGGATGAACAGCGAGGCCAGGGCGATGAAGATCGCGACCATGCCGTAGAGCCGGAAGCGACGCTCCTTGCGATAACGCTTTTTCAGGGATTGGCGGACGATCTCCGCCTGAGAACGTTGCTCAGTCATACTGTTCCCTATATTTGCGAACGATTTTGAGTGCGACCACGTTGAGGGCCAGCGTGACGATAAACAGCAGCGCGCCCAGGGCGAAGGCAGAGAGTGTCTTGGCGCTGTCGAACTCCTGGTCACCGACCAGCAGGCTGGCGATCTGAACAGTCACGGTGGTAACCGATTCCAGCGGGTTGGCGGTCAGGTTGGCTGCCAGTCCCGCGGCCATCACCACGATCATGGTTTCACCGATCGCGCGCGAGGCTGCCAGCAGGATGCCGCCCATGATGCCGGGGAGCGCTGCCGGGAAGATCACCTTCTTCATGGTTTCGGACTGGGTGGCGCCCAATGCCAGCGAGCCGTCACGCATGGCTTGCGGCACCGCGTTGATCACATCATCTGAGAGCGAGGAAACGAACGGGATGATCATGATACCCATGACCAGGCCTGCGGCCAGGGCGCTTTGAGACGAGGCTTCCAGCCCCACCATGCTGGCCAGGTCGCGGATAAAGGGCGCGACTGTCAGCGCGGCAAAAAAGCCGTAGACCACAGTCGGGATACCGGCGAGCAGCTCCATCAGCGGCTTGATCACCGAGCGTGCACGTTTGCTGGCGTATTCCGACAGGTAGACCGCAGACAGCAGGCCGGTGGGCACCGCGACCAGCAGCGCAATGGCGGAAATCAACAGGGTGCCGGTAAACAGCGGGATCACGCCGAAGGCGCCCTCGGAGCCAACCTGGTCTGCACGCAGGGCGGTTTGCGGACTCCAGCTGGTGCTGAACAGGAAATCGCTGATCGGAACGCGCTCGAAAAAACGCAGGGTTTCGAACAGGACCGAAAACACGATACCGGCGGTGGTCAGTACCGCCACCGCCGCACAGAAGAAGAAGGTCCAGCGCAGGGCGCGCTCGACGTTTTCCCGGGCATTGATATGGGCCGCCACGCGGGTCCAGGCAAAGGCTGCACCCAGAATGGCGATCAGGATCACCAGGGTGGCCTTGAAGTTCTCGCTACGATCGCGCAGGTCTTCCAGCACGCTGGAGGCGGCTGCGATGTAGTCCGGAACCATGGTGGCGTCGAGTTTGCCGGCGGCCACGTTGCTGATCTGGGACAGCATCAAACTGGCACGGCCAGCACCTTCGGGCCAGGCGTCCTGCGGCAGGGAGGCGATGACCAGGGCCTGGATGACACGGCCCTCGAAGGCCGCCCAGACGCCGAGAACGATCAGCGCGGGTATGGCGCACCAGAGGGCTGCCCGCGCTGCATAATAAAAGGGGAGTGCCTTGAGATTACGGATACCGCCAAGGGGCTCGGCGACCGCGCGCGAACGCATCAGCGCCAGGCTGTAGGCGACCGGGGTAAGCACCAGGATCAGTAGCAGAAGATGGGCCGTTTGCATAACAGTCTCTGTATTGATGGCGTGATTTGGCTAGCTGCGAGCGACAGTCTGCCAGTTTGCTAAGGAAAAATAATCACGCAAACGTAATAAAAGAACGCGGGCCCGCAAGCCCGCGTTCTCAGTTGTCATCCCTGACGCCTCCAGTCGGAGCTTACAGCTCGTCACCGGTCAGCGGCTTCATTTCCTTGACAGCCTTGGCGATTTCCATACGTGCATTACGCGGGTTGGGAACCAGGCCAACATCGACCAGATAGCCGTTGTCACCCCAGGCGCCTTCGCTGGTGAACTCGGTCACGTATTCCTGAATGCCGGGGATCACACCAACGTGGGCATTCTTGACGTAGAAATACAGTGAGCGGGCAACCGGGAAAGCTTCATCAGAGATGGTCTCGGGGGTCGGCTCGACGCCGTCAACGGTCAAGGCGTGGATCTGGCCTTCGTTTTCCATCAGGAAGCTGTAGCCGAAGACACCGACGGTGCCCTTGTCCTGGGCCAGACGCTGGACGATCAGGTTGTCGTTTTCACCGGCTTCGACGAACGGGCCGTCTTCACGCATGCTGTGGCAGGCAGCCTTGAACGCATCTTCTTCCATGGACTTGATGAAAGGGAATTCCTTGCAACCACCTTCCATTGCGATTTCAACGAATGCATCGCGGGTACCGGAAGTGGGCGGCGGGCCCATTACGTTGATCGCCATGTCAGGCAGGCTGGAGTCGATATCGCTCCACTTCTTGTAGGGGTTGGGCACCAGCTTGTCGCCACCCTGGGGATCCGGAACGTCCTTGGCCAGTGCCAGGTAGATTTCCTTCAGGGACAGGTCCCACTTTTCGGCTTCGTTGGACTGGGCAAGAACAATACCGTCAGAACCGATCTTCACTTCGGTGACTTTCTCGACGCCGTTGTCCTGGCACATCTCGAACTCGCTGCCCTTCATGCGGCGCGAGGAGTTGGTGATGTCGGGGTGCTGAACGCCAACGCCTGCGCAGAACAGCTTCATGCCGCCGCCGGAACCGGTGGACTCGAGCTTGGGAGTCGGGAAGTCGGTGTTACGACCGAAACGCTCGGCAACAACGGTTGCGAACGGATAAACAGTGGATGAGCCGACGATGTTGATGGTATCGCGAGCCATGGCCGGGGCAGCGACGGTAGCAAGGCTGACCGCGAGTGCTGCTGTGGTAAGAGCTGTCTTCAATTTCATCACTTGCATCTCCATTATGACGTTGTGTACCGGGTGTGTTGTTTCGCCGATGGGAGAACAGTAATGGGTCTGTGTGACAGCTTTGTTACATGAATCGAAATTGCGAAGGGGTCGACAGAAACTTTTTGCGCAGGTTGCGGTCCCGGCAGGCGCAGGCCGCCACCTGTGTTGTTTAGGCGAAGAACCAGTAGCACACCGCGATGGCCGTCAGCATCCCGGCCAGGTCTGCCAGCAAAGCGCAGCCCAGGCCATGGCGGATCCGGGTAATGCCGACCGCGCCGAAATACACGGCGATGACGTAGAAGGTGGTTTCCGTGCTGCCCTGAAAGGTCGCAGCCAGCAACGCGGGGAAGCTGTCCACGCCGAAGGTGTCCATGGTCTCGATCATCATCGCCCGGGCGCCGCTCCCCGACAGGGGTTTGATGAAGGCAGTCGGCAACGCGTCGATAAACCGGGTATCCCAGCCCAGCCCCTCGACCAGCCAGCGCACGCCGTCGAGCGCGCCATCGAGCACGCCGCTGGCGCGCAGGGCGCCCACCGCCACCAGCATGGCGACCAGATAGGGCAACAGGGAAATGGTGAAGCTGAAGCCCTCCTTGGCTCCTTCGATAAAGGTGTCGTACACGTTGACCTTGCGTAGCGCGCCAATGGCCAGAAACGCAATGACGATTCCGAACAGCGTCAGGTTGCCGACCAGGCTCGAGGTGGCTGCCAGCGCCTGGGCCGACATGCCGGCCAGTGTGGCGAGCAGTAAACCCAGTGCCGCGGCGCCAGCCAGCAGGTAGGCCAGAACTACCGGGTGCCAGAGCTTCAGGCGCTGCATGAATGCGACGCTGAGCAGGCCGACCAGGCTGGAGGCGGTCGTCGCCAGCAGGATCGGCAGGAATACGGCGGTGGGCTCGGCTGCACCCTGCTGGGCCCGGTACATGAAGATGGTCACCGGCAGCAGGGTAAGTGACGAGGAATTGAGCACCAGGAACAGGATCTGGGCGTTACTTGCGGTATTGGGGCTGGGATTCAGGCTTTGCAGCGAGTGCATGGCCTTGATGCCGATGGGCGTGGCTGCGTTGTCCAGGCCCAGGATGTTCGCCGCGAAATTCATGCTGATGTGCCCGAGCGCGGGGTGGCCGCTGGGCACCTCGGGCATAAGGTGGCGAAACAGCGGGTCCAGCGCCCGCGCCAGCACACGGATCAGACCGGCCTTTTCGGCAATGGCGAGAAAACCCAGCCACAGGGTCATGGTACCCACCAGCACCAGTATGATCTCCACGCTGAGCCGGGCCATGTCGAACAGCGAGGCGACCAGTCGGCTGAACACCTCGGCATCGCCCATGCCCAGCCATTGCCAGAGGGCCGCCGCGAAGGCGGCGAGGAAGAAACTCAGCCAGATTCCATTCAGCATCGGTCAGGTATTTCCTGTCTGGGCCGCCTGGCAGCGCGGCAGGTCCGGCGACACAGGTGGCAGATCGGGGGCCTGCGGCTGTGGAGCAGGATCGCACCACAGGTCGGAATCCGTCGCCCCGGGAACCAGGGCGGCCAGTATGGCTGCGGTTTCACTGTCGGCTACGCCGTCGTGGAGCGCCGGCCGAAAACGCATCTGGAAGGCCGCGATAACGTTGCGCCGAGCCCTGTCCGGGGTGGCGGCCGGATCCGAGCCACTCATCGCCAGGCTGTAGCCGAATGCCTGCAGGGCTTCATCAAACCATTGGGGTGGTGGCACACGTCCCGCCAGTGCATGTTCGTGGTGTGCCACCTGGGCGGCATCCGGCCAGATCGACACACCCGCCTGCGCCAGCTGGCGCCACGGAAACAGCGGCCCCGGATCGACCTTGCGCTGGGGGGCGACATCGCTATGCCCGAGCACACGGTCCGGGCTCAGTTGGTGGCGTTTCAGGATGTCCTGCAGCAGCGGTATCAGTGCATCGACCTGCTCTGCCGGCCAGGGGTGCCATACGCGACCCTCGGGTGTGTCGCTGTAGCCGGGATGGACAATCTCGATGCCGACCGATGAGCCGTTTAACCAGGTGCGGCCCTGCCAGCTGCTGTCGCCGGCATGCCAGGCGCGGCGGTTCTCGTCGACCAGGCGGTAGACAACGGGCTCTTCACTGATCAGGTAATGGCTGCTGACGGCGCCGCGGGTCAGGTGCTGCAGCGCCCGGTCGAAGCCGGAGGAGGTGTAATGCACGATGACGTACTGCACCCGGCTGTCATGGTTGGCCGACTGGTAGCGATCATCGATCTCGAGGCTGCGGGTGCAGCCGCCGAGCACGACCAGCAGGCTCAGACATGTCAGTGCCAGGTAACGACGAAGCATGGATGCAGACTCTGTTTGGCAAAAGCAGCAGGCTAGCATGCCCTCTCAGAGTCTGCAGCGTCTCAATGTCGTGGCGTGGCTGGCGGCTTGAGCCGTGGTTTGAAATCTGCACGCCAGGGCTTGCCCTGGCAGTGGGAGCGGTTCGGGCAGTCGGCCTGGCAGCCCCGGCAGGGCAAGGGAGCGGAAGATTCAGGATTCACGGTAATCACTCTTGGTGTTCTGATGTTATACACAATATCATCCTTGTATCGAATTCGTACAGGGGTGTGCCGTTATGGTCAGTCTGATGTGGTTCAAACAGGATCTGCGTACCGATGACAATCCGGCACTGCAGGCTGCCATGCAGCATGCGGAATGCGTTCCGGTGTACTGTCTGGATCCACGCTGGTTCGTGCCAGACGGCCGGGGGCTGGTGCGTTGTGGTGCCCGGCGAGCGCAGTTTCTGCTGGAAAGCCTGGTTGATCTGAAACGTTCCCTGCGGCTGGCAGGGTCGGATCTGCTGGTGCTATCGGGTGAGCCGGAACAGCTACTGCCGGCGTTGTGCGCAGCGCTGGGGGTGGCCGTGATCCATACCCATGAAGAGCATGCGCCGGACGAGCAGGCGCTGCTGGCCCGCCTTGGGCGGTCGCTGCCGGAGCAGGTGGAGCTGAAGGCTGAAGCCGGCAACGGCCTCTTTGACCCGACGCAGCTGCCCTTTGCACTGGACCAACTGCCGGGTGTATTCACCCGCTTTCGCAACAAGATCGAGAAGCAGCCGCCGGCGCACCTGCCGCTGGGCCGGCCGGCGGCCTTCGCTCCCTTGCCTGCCGCTGCCCTGGAGCACGTGCAGGCGATCCCCTCGTTGCAGGATCTCGGTCTTGAGGTGGTGGCAGTCGAGCCGCGCACAGCTCTGCCCGCCGGTGGCGGCGAGACGGCCGGCAGGGCCTGGATGGACGACTATCTGTGGGGCAGCCGGGCGGTACGCCATTACAAGGACACCCGGAACCAGCTGCTGGGCCGCTACTTTTCGTCGAAACTCTCGCCCTGGTTGGCCCATGGCTGTCTGTCCCCACGGCGGATTGTCGAGGAACTGCGCGCCCACGAGCAGGGCCATGGGGCCAACGATTCTACCTACTGGTTGTGGTTCGAACTGCTATGGCGGGAGTTCTTTCGCCTGAGTTTGCGCGTGCACGGGGTGGCGTTCTTTCGCCACGGCGGCCTGGCCGGAGGCGCGCCGCCGCGGGGCAACGACCAGCGCTGGATCGACTGGCGCGAGGGCCGTACCGGTCAGCCCTTTGTGGACGCCTGTCTGCGTGAGCTCAACGCCAGTGGCTTCATGTCCAATCGCGGGCGACAGATTGCGGCCAGTTATCTGGTTCATGAGCTGCAGCAGGACTGGCGGCTGGGCGCCAGTTGGTTCGAGCAGCAGCTGGTCGACTACGACGTGGCAAGCAACTGGGGCAACTGGGCCTATATAGCCGGGGTCGGTCACGATCCGCGCGGCGGCAGGGCGTTCAATGTCGCCATGCAGGCGCAGCGCCATGATCCCGAGGGAACCTACGTGGCCACCTGGCTCAAATAACGCGGCTCAGCTGGCCTGAATCAGGCGGTTGCGGCCGCCGTCCTTGGCGCGATACATGGCCTGGTCTGCGCGCTCGAAAATCTGCTCGAGGGTATCGCCCTGGCGGAAGTCGGTATAGCCGATGGAAATCGTGATGGTGACCCGCTCCTTCTTGAAATGGAACGGGCTGGCTTCGATGCCCCGGCGCAGTTCGTCGAGCACCTGGGTGGCCTGTTCCACGCTGGTGCCGGGCATCAGGATGACAAACTCTTCCCCACCGAAGCGACCGATGAAGTCCGATTTGCGCAGGCGGCGCGAGAGTTGCTGGGCGATCAGCCGGAGCACCTTGTCCCCTGCCAGGTGGCCGAACTGGTCGTTGACCCGCTTGAAGTGATCGACATCGAGCACCACCAGCAGCAGCTGGCCGCCGTAGCGCTGCCAGCGTTCATATTCCTCTTCCATGCGCTTCTGCAGGCCGGCCCTGTTGGGCAGCCCGGTCAGGCTGTCGAGCAGGGCGCGCTTGCGCTGTTCTTCCAGGTGGTTGCGGAAGGTGGTCGCCTCCACCTCCATGGCCTGGATCCGGTCGACCATGGACTTCAATCGTCCGGCCACCTGTTGTTCCCGGTCCATATGCAGGGTGCGCGACTGCTCCACGTTGACCAGTAACGCATCGAGCTGGTTCTGCACGTTGACCTTGAGGGCTTCCAGATCCGTCGCGGCACTGACTTCGCCGTGCAATCCCTGGACCTGGTCGCGGATGGTGCCCTCCAGGGCCCGGCCCATCTCCATCGACCCGGTGTAGGCATCGTGGGCCTCTTCAAGGTTGCCCTGGAACTGGGCCAGCCGACTGTTGAGCTGCTTGAGGTATTGCTCGAAGTCCTGCTGGCGCGTCTGCTGGGCGCCCAGCACCAACAGTCCCAGCTCATCCAGTGCGGCTGCCAGTTCATACCAGTTGAGGCCGCCGGCGATACGCTCGCGCAATTGCTCGGCCTTCTGCCGCTGGGTGTCGAGCACCTGCAGTTCCGACAGCAGGTTGATCAGTACCGTCTCGATATGCGCGGAAGCCTGGGAATAGTGCTGCTCTTCGCCGGACAGATTGCCGCCGGTCGGAGCGCTGCTCTCCTCCATTTGCTCGGGTTCCGGCTCCGCTGCTGGTGCAGGCGCCTGGCTGGTGGTGTCGATTTCCGGGAGATCGGGTATCAGGTCCGGTACCAGGTCTGGTAGCGGAGCGGGTCTGGTGGCTGCGGGAGCTGCAGGCGCGGGCGGTGGGGCTGGCTCTGGCGCGGCTGCCACCGGGGGTTCCGGTTCGGGCTGTTCATTTTCAGGGGCTGACGGCGCTGCCTGGGGCGTGTGCGAGCCGCCGGAGCCGAAGAGTCGCGCCAGCAGGCCGGAAGGTGCCTCGCCGGGTGCAGCATTGAGCACCTGGGCCTGGGCTTCGGCGATGTCGGCGACCAGCGCCTCCAGGGTGGCGGCGTACTCGATGGGGGAATCCAGCCGCTTGCCGATCTGCCGCAGCAGGTCGCCGAGGTCGCCCTTGAGTTTGCGATGCTGCAGCTGCCGCACCAGGGTGCGCAAGGAGCTGCTGATATTGCGCATGCGCTCTTCCCGGGCGCTGTCGGCAGCCAGCACGGCCCGTTCAAGTTCCGGCATCAGCTCGTTGAGCAGATAGGCCGGCGCATCGGGGCGCAGGGCGCTGCGCAGATCCTTGAGTCGCTTGTCGAGGACCGGGTCCAGCCCGTCTGCTGCAATACTCAGACGCACCAGTCCGCGTCTGAGCATTTCCTGCTGATCAGATGGCTCGACAGCGGACGTCATGTCCACGCTGCCGGCTGGGGGCCGGGTGGTGTTGCGAGTGTCGCTCATGAGTGCTCCTGCACACAGGGATACAGAAGATTATATGGAAAAGGGGGCTTCTGGCCAGAACCCGTTGGGGTCAGTTTCCGGTCTTGCCGGCCGGTGCCGCACAGAGTCCCGGCGGTAGCCGGATATGCATGGCCACGGGCAGGTGGTCGGAGATCGGCTGGGTGAGCACTTCGACCTGCTCTATTTTCAGACTCGGACTGATCAGGATGTGATCGAGCACGCGTGCCGGCTTCCAGCTGGGGTAGGTACCGGGCAGGTGGGCGGTATGCAACTTGCTGCCCTTGAGCGGTGAGCGTTCGAGCAGATCCTCGGCATGGGTGTTCATGTCGCCCATCAGCACCACGTGCTGGTGATCGGCAATACGCTCGCGGATATAGGCGAGCTGGTTGGCCCTGCCCCGGGTGCTCAGCGCCAGGTGCATCATGACCACCAGAAGGGAGTTCTGACCCTCGCCGAAGCTGGTCAGGATGGCGCCGCGCCCCGGCAAGACGCCGGGCAGCTTGTGATCTTCGAGGTAATCCGGAGCAAAGCGGCTGAGGAGTCCGTTGGAATGCTGCGCGAAACGCCCGAGATTGCGGTTGAGCTGCTGATACCAGAACGGGAACTGCCCTTCGCGGGCCAGGTGCTCGACCTGATTGATATAGCCCGAGCGCATGCTGCCACCGTCCACTTCCTGCAGGGCGACCAGATCGAAGTCGCTCAGCACCCGGCCGATCTGACCGAGGATATTGTGCCGGCCGGTCGCGGGCAGCAGATGCTGCCAGCTGCGCGTCAGGTAGTGGTGGTATTTCTGGGTGTTGATGCCCACCTGGATATTGAAGCTCAACAGCTTCAGCACCTCCGGCAGGCAATCGCCGTCAGGCGTGCACAGCTCGTTGACCTGCAGGTTGCCCGGCAGCATCTGGCCGTGCAGGGACCGACGGCGGGGGGAGGCTCCTTGGCTCGCCATGGGCTGGCCTCAGAGCGCCTTGCGCTCGCGGGCGACCAGGAAATCAGCGACTTCAAGCATCTTGTCGAAACCACCTACCATGCCGCCTTCGATGCGGTACTTGCCGTTGACGATCAGCGTCGGCACACCGGTGGCGCGGTAGGCCTTGGCCAGGCGACCAGCCTCGGCCAGCTTGCTGCGCACGCCAAAGGACGACCAGGCTTTGGTGAATTCTTCCTCGCTGATGCCGTAGGGCTCGAGGAATTCGATCATTTCCTCTTCGCTGGCCAGACGCTTCTTCTCGACGTGGATCGCATTGAAGATGGCCTTGTGGGTCTCTTCCAGCTTGTTCAGGCTCTGAACCGTGTAGAACAGCTGTGCGTGGGTATTCCATACCCCCCCGAACAGGGCTGGAACTTCACGGAAGCTGACATCCTCGGGCAGGTCTTTCTTCCATTCCTGCAGGACCGGCTCGAACTGGAAGCAATGGCCGCAGCCGTACCAGAACAGCTCTGCCACTTCGACCTTGTCGGGATTCTGGGTGGGTGCGGGGGTGGTCAGCTCGATGTAATGTTCGCCGGCCTTGAACTCGGCCGGGGCGGCCAGTACCTGGGCCTGCAGCGTTGCAAAACTGCCCAGCAGCCAGACCAGTGTCGCGGTCATCAATACGCGCATTATTGGATTCCTATCGAGTTTTATTTTTGCAGCTGGTGTATGGGACACGCCAGCGCGCTGAAAATTCATCATACGGCGTTTCCGGGCCGCCAACAAAAAGGGTTACCTAAGCCACCCTTCAATTGAAGCCCGAGACATACCCGGCAACACAAAGGACCTAGCGCAGGCCCTGGATGTAGTTGGATACCGCTTCAATGTCCTTGTTGCTAAGGCGGCCGGCGATAGTGCGCATGATCATGGCTTCACCATCGTTGGTACGCTCGCCTTCGCGGAAATTGGTCAGCTGCTTGGCAGTATAGGCTGCATGCTGGCCAGCCAGGCGCGGATAGCCCGCCGGGTCGTTACCCTTGCCGGTAGGCGAATGGCAGCCGGTACAGGCCGGCAGGCCGGTGGACAGGTCGCCACCACGGAAGATCTCTTCACCGCGTACCGCCAGTTCCGCATCAGCCACGCCCATCGCAGGCACCTGAGCATCGTAGAACGCGGCGATGTCGCGCAGATCCTGTTCGTTCAGGGGATCGAGGATGCCGGTCATCTCGACCACTACCCGCCGACCTTCCTTGATATCCAGGAGCTGTTTGTACAGATACTTTTCACCCAGCGCCGCGAGTTTGGGGAAGTTGGGCATGGCGCTGTTGCCATCACTGCCGTGGCAGGCGGCACAGGTGGCCACCTTGCCTGCACCGGCTTCAGCGTCACCCTGCACTGCATGGACCGAACCGGCCATACCGAGAGACAACACCAGACTAACGAGTAATTTATTCATCGGCTAATCCAATTACGGCTGAAAGAGTGGCCTGGTCTGTTCCTCCGGCGTGATCGCCGTGTTATCTGGAGCAGCCTGCCTTGTTTATCCCGAATCTGACCTCTGCACATGCAATCCGGACCTGATGGCCCATGCTATCCGTCGCCTCGGGGCGACGCAATGTCCAGAATGTCGCAGTAAGCTTTCGCGATATAAAACCGCAGCAGTATATACTAAGGTGATGGTCAAGGTGAATGTCATCGACCACTCGACAGTAGCATAACGGATCTTCCCATGCCCTCAGCAACACCCCTGGTTTCCCTTTGTCAGCAAGCCACCTTCATCAAGAGCGCCAGTCAGGTGGAGCAATGCCCGCTTGATCGCGGCTTCGAGGTGGCTTTTGCTGGCCGTTCCAACGCCGGCAAGTCCAGCGCACTCAATACCCTGACCCATGCCCGCCTGGCGCGCACATCGAAGACGCCCGGCCGTACCCAACTGATCAACTTCTTCGGCCTGGACGAGCAGCGCCGATTGGTCGATCTGCCCGGTTACGGTTACGCCAAGGTGCCGTTGGCGCTGAAA
>TARA_R110000850_G_scaffold78473_2_pt1 | contig 14438 bp, 7 predicted proteins | sample TARA_R110000850 | Tara Oceans TARA_R110000850 (sample SAMEA4397586) | marine metagenome | biome: Polar Biome; feature: [SRF] surface water layer (ENVO:00010504); material: water (ENVO:00002006), including particulate matter (ENVO:01000060) such as... | depth 5 m | reverse complement strand
GGAGACATGAGCCTGGGTGAACTGGTCATGATCAACGCGTACATGCTGCAGCTGTTCATTCCATTGGGCTTTCTCGGTTTCATCTACCGGGAGATCCGCGAGGCGCTGACCAATATCGAGCGCTTGTTCGGTCTGCTCGAGGCGCCGGTGAAGGTGGCCGACGCGGCGGATGCCAGCGAGCTGGAGGTAAAGGGCGGCGCGGTTGATTTCGACTGTGTCGAGCACGCCTATCATGCTGATCGGCCGATCCTGCAGGGCGTCAGTCTGCACGTGCCGGCCGGGCATACCCTGGCCATTGTCGGGCCCAGCGGCGCTGGCAAGTCGACCCTGGCTCGGCTGCTTTTCCGGTTCTACGATGTATCGGCAGGGGCCATCCGTATCGATGGGCAGGATATTCGCTCGGTGACCCAGGACAGCCTGCGCCGGGCGATCGGCGTGGTGCCCCAGGACACCGTGCTGTTCAACGACACCATCGGCTACAACATTGCCTATGGCCGCCCCGGGGCGAGCGAGGAAGAGATCTGGCAAGCGTTACAGATGGCGCAACTGGAGGATTTTGTTCGGCGTTTGCCCGATGGGTTGGATACGCAGGTCGGCGAGCGCGGGCTGAAACTCTCCGGCGGCGAAAAGCAGCGCATCGCCATTGCCCGGGTGCTGCTCAAGGATCCGCCTATTCTGGTGCTTGATGAGGCTACCTCTTCTCTGGATACCCACGCCGAGCGCCTGATCCTCGATGCCCTGAACCTGGTGTCGCGCAAGCGCACCACGCTCGCCATCGCCCACCGGCTGTCCACCATCGTGCACGCCGAACGCATTCTGGTACTCGACCAGGGACGGGTCGTGGAGCAGGGCAGCCATGGCGATCTGCTGGCAGCCGGGGGTGCTTACGCCCGGTTATGGGCAGACCAGCAGCGTGAAACACATACCGATCAATCCGGGCCGGCACTGTGATAATGGCGCCTGTTCCGGAACCAGACAGGAGAACGACATGAGCAAGGTAGTGGAGCAATGGCACGAGATCGTGCGCAACCAGGATGCCGCAGGTCTGGACAGTCTGCTCGCCGAGGACGTGGTCTTCCATTCGCCGGTGGTGCATACACCCCAGGTCGGCAAGAAAATTACCCGTCTGTATCTGATGGCGGCGATGAAGGTGCTCAACGAGCCCGGTCATTTTGTCTACCTGCGTGAGGTCGTGCAGGCCAACATGCCGTGCTGGAATTCCAGACCGAAATCGACGGTGTCACCGTCAACGGCGTGGACATGATCGAATGGAACGAGGCCGGCCAGATCATCGACTTCAAGGTCATGGTCCGGCCCCTCAAGGCGGTCAGCGCCATTCACGCTGCCATGGGTGCAATGCTGGAGGCATTCAAGGGCGGGCGTTGAACGCTCTCTCGAAACGCGGGTGGCGCGGGCTGAAACTGATTTGGTACATTTCTCGAAACAGGGTGTCATAATTCGGGCGCCAGTGGTTCTGCATACCGCTGATACCTGACCACGTCGCGGAGACCCATAATGCCAATATTGTCCGCTTCTGCCCCCACCCGCGCGCCATGCCAGGGCGCCGTCAAGCCGGTTGCCGTATTGCGGGCGCCTCTGTGATTACTCGCGTCATTCTGATTCAGGCCTACCTGTTCATGCTCGGCTGCGGCCTGGTCATGCTGGGCCTGTTCGCGGGTAGCGATTTCCTGCTGCAGCAGGCGCCGACCCTGGCCACGGTCATACTCCTGCCGGACAGCGCGGTGCTCTCGGCCCTGATCGGTATCCTGCTGCTGACCTGCCTGGCACGTCCGGTCTGGTTGCGTGTGCTGCCCGCCGCCGGCATTGCTGTCCTGTGCGGCTACACACTGGTGCACTCACGCATTGCTGGCGGCGAGGATCAGGGGCTTTCGTTGCTCAGCGGATTCCTGCGCATGCGCGACGGTCTGGCGTTGGTCATGCTCTTGCCCACCCTGGCGCTGCTGGTGCCGGGACGCGCAGGGCGCTGGGCCGCGCGAGGGGTGGCTGCGGTGCTGCTGCTGGTGTCCCTGTTGCAATTGATGGCGATCCTGGGGCTGGCCAGCCTGCCGTTCTGGGTCGGATTCAAGTATTCCACCAACCTGATGGCCGTGCTGATGACCGGTCTGCTGGGTCTCGGCATGCTCGGCTACAGCCTGCTGCCTTCAGGCAGTTCGCTTTCGTTCACTCGCCTCGGGTTGTGTCTCGGCATGCTCAGCGCCCTGGCTGCAGCCATTGCCTGGCATCAGTCCTCGCTGGCACATATCCGCTATCTGCAAGCCAACAGTGATCTGCTGCTGGACGCTACCGCGCAGCATCTGGAGCGCAGCCTCCAGGCACGGATGATGTTGCTGCAGCGAATGGGCGAACGCTGGGAACTGCGTGCAGCGCTGCCGCCGGCCGACGTCTGGCTTCAGGAATCCGGCAGTTATCTGCGCGATCATCCCGACCTGCACTTTATCGCGCTGCTGGATCGGCAGTTGCAACCCGTGTTTCTGGGAGAAAGACAGCCAGGCATGGTTTCAGGTGCGTCCGGGCTACTCGCCAGCGTTGACATGGCGGCCTACTGGCAGACCCACGACCAGACCCTTCCCGGGGACCGTGTGCATCTTGAACATCAGGTCGGCAACCTGGGTCTGCTGGTCATGCCGCTGCAGCTGGAAGGGGAGACATGGCTGCTGGCGGCGGGCATTGACCTGAGCCGGCTGCTGGAGAGTGTAATGACCGGGCACCTGGGGCCCTTTGGCGTGCGCATCGAGCGCGCCGGGCACGCTATCCTGGAAACCGCCTCCCAGGGTGCATTCCTGCCGGTGCACTCCCGTACCCTGGATCTGGAACACGGTGAGCCCTGGCGATTGCAGACCCTGATAAGCCGCCAGTACGCCTCGGGCACCAGTGGTGGTCTGGCAACCGGTGAATTTGTCTTCCTGCTTCTGGCAGGCATGCTGTTGATGATCGCCCAGCGCATGACCAGCCTGGCCAATCAGCGCAGCCGTCTGCTACGCCGGCTGACCGGCACGCTGCGCTCCAATCTGCAGCGCCAGTCGGAGCTGCATGCGTTCAATGAGCAGATCATGTATCACTCCCTGGATCTGCTGTGCGCCATCGATGCCCAGGGGCGTTTTCTGCGTGTCAGTCAGTCGGCCGGCATGATCCTCGGCTATCGACCAGAGCAGATGCAGGGCCGCTCCGTGATGGAGTTCATGGTCATCGAGGACGAGGGGCGTGCCCTGAAGATGATCGAGCGCATGGACCAGGTCGGAGTGTTGCGCAATTCGCGCAACCGTTTCTGGCATCGTGATGGCCAGCAGGTGGACATGATGTGGTCAGCGGCCTGGGATGCGGAGTCACGCATGCTGGTGGCTGTCGGTCGGGATATCAGTGCGCTGGTGGTGGAGGAGCGCTTCGCCGCGCAGCAGCGCGATGTGCTGGGCATGATCTCGGCCCAGGAACCGCTCCCGCTGATTCTCGACAAGGTCTGCGTGATGATGGAGCAGCGACTGCCCGGGTGCCGTGCGTCCATCACCATGGTCAACCCCGAAAGCGCTACCCTGCAGGTGCTCAGTGCGCCCAGCCTGCCGCAGTCATACCGGGCCATTGTCGACGGGATTGCCGTCGCTGCGGGGAGCTGTTGTTGCGCGACAGCGGCATTCCGGGCAGAGGCCATCCGGGTGGATGAGATAGCGACCTCCAGTCTCTGGTACAGCTACCGGGATGCCGCACTGGTTGCGGGTTTGCGTTCATGCTGGTGCATGCCGATGCTGAGCCGGGACAACGTCGTTCTGGGTACACTCTCGCTATACAGTGGCGAAAGCGATCTGCCGGGCGTTGATTCGCAGATCATGCTCAGCTGCACGCAGTTGGCGGCCCTGGCATTGGAGCGTGATCAGGACCAGGCCCGTCTGGTCGCCAGTGAGCAACGCTACCGTTCGCTGTTTTCGCATAATCCCGATGCGGTGTTCTCCTTTGACCGTCAAGGCGTCTTCACCATCATGAATGATGCGGGTCTGGCACTGACCGGCCTGACCCTCGAGCAGGTCACGGGCACCCACTACAGCAGCCTTGTCGATCCGGCCGAGCGTCCCTTCCTGGTGGAGAATTTCAAGCGGAGTCTGGCCGGTGAGCCCTTGCGTTATGAGACCTCCATTCGCAACGCAGCTGGCGAGTTGCTGGAGCTGGACGTCTCCCACCTGCCGGTGATCATCAACGGCGAAGTGACTGGTGTGTTCGGTATCGCCAAGGACCTGCGCGGAATCAAGTCTGCCAGGCGCGAGCTGGAACGGCAGCTGGCCTTTACCCAGGCGGTCACCGACAGCCTGCAGGAGGGCCTGATTGCCACGGATGCCGAGGGTATCGTCAGTTTCAGCAACCCGGCGGCCCGTGCGCTGCTGAACATTCCCGCCGATGCCGAGCCCGGCAGCCTCTCGACCTGGACCCCGCTGCATCCGGCGAACTGGCAGGAACCGGGGGACCAGGCCCTGGCCGGTGAGTTCGAGCACCGCGCCGGCCATTCGCCCAGGCATATTGCCTATCGGGCGGTATTGCTGCGCCGAGGCGGGCAGGGTGGTGGCTGGGTGATCACCCTGCGTGACCGCACGGCTGAACTCAAGGCCGGTCAGGCCCTGGCCGAGCGGGACCAGTTCTTCAGCCTCTCGCTGGACATGTTCTGCATGATCAGCCTCAAGGGCCTTTTTGTGCAGCTCAACCCCGCCATGCTCAACGCCCTGGGCTATCTGCCGGGCGAGCTTATCGATCAGCCCTACATGGAGATCCTCGTCCCTGCGGACAGACCCCGGGCCGAGGAAGCCATGAACCGGCTTGCCCGGGGAGAGCGGGTGGCGCACCTGGATCTTGGCGTACGCAAGGCCTCCGGCGGTGTGATCACTCTGGAGCTGAATGCGGCGCTGGGCGCCGATCGCATCATTTACGTGGTAGCGCGGGATGTAACCGAGCAGCGGGCGATGGAAAAGACCTTCCAGCAACACCGTACGCTGTTCCAGATAGCTGGAAGCGTGGCACGGATCGGTGGATGGATCATCGACCTGCAGCAGAACAAGGTGATTCTGTCTGACGAGGTGTGTGCGATACATCAGTTGCCCGCAGGCAGTGTTATTGATCTGGAACGGGTGACAGACCTCTATGTGCCCGAATGCCATCGGGCCTTGCGCGCCCAGCTCAAGCGGTGCATGCAGCAGGGCGAGGATTACCAGTTGCGTTGCCAGGCCCTGAATACGTCCGGTGAGCGGATCTGGGTACGCCTGATAGGCAGGGCCCTGCGTGGCCGCGACGGCCAGGTGACGCACGTGCAGGGCGCGGTCCAGGACATCAGCGATTCGGTCCGGGCCGAGAATGAGCTGCAGCGCATGGCAGAGCGCATGCAGAATACCCTCGACAGTATTACCGATGCATTCTTCTCGGTGGATCCCCAGTGGTGTTTCAGCTACGTCAATGCCCGGGCCGAACGCATGCTGGATCGCAAGGCATCGGAGCTGCTCGGCCAGAACCTCTGGGATGTTTTCCCGGAAGCCCGTCCCTCGGAATTCTACCGGCGCTACCATGAGGCGGTGTCGTCCGGCCGCAGCCAGCACTTCGAGTTCTACCTGGCGGCGCAGCAACGCTGGATCGACATCAGCGCCTATCCGTTTGATGACGGCTTGTCGGTGTTTTTCCGGGACATTACGGACCGCAAGCAGAACGAGGCGCAACTGCGTACGGCGGTGTCGGAACTCGAGCGCAGTAATCGGGAGCTGCAGGATTTCGCCTTCATTGCCTCCCATGATCTGCAGGAACCGCTGCGCAAGGTTCAGGCTTTCGGTGAGCGGCTGGAACAGCGGGCCGATCAACTGGACGAGACAGGCAGGGATTACCTCAAGCGCATGCGTCAGGCCTCGGGCCGCATGCAGAACCTGATCCAGGACCTGCTCAGCTATTCACGCGTTACCACCCAGGGCGGGGCGCTGCAGCCGGTGGCGCTCGATCAGATCCTCGATGGCGTCTTGCTGGATCTCGAGGCAACGCTCGAGAGTTCCGGCGGGCGAATCGAACGCAGTCCCCTGGCCTCGATCCAGGGCGATCCACGGCAACTGGGTCAGCTGCTGCAGAACCTGCTCAGCAACGCGCTGAAGTTTCATCGGCAGGATCAGCCGCCGATCATTCAGGTTTACGGTGAGCGCGGGGAGGATGGCAGTTGGAGGCTGCATGTGGCGGACAACGGTATCGGTTTTGATGAAAAATACCTCGACCGGATCTTCAATCCCTTCCAGCGCCTGCATGATCGCCAGCAGTTCAGCGGTACCGGCATCGGTCTGGCGATCGTGCGCAAGATTGCCGAACGTCACCAGGCCGACATCCATGCGCGCAGCGAGCCTGGCCAGGGCAGCGTGTTTACTGTTACCTTCCGCGCCGCTGCCGTCATTGATGCACCCGAGAGCCTGCCACCGGCTGACCGGGGGGCGCCATGAGCTGTCGGCGCCGGCATCACCACTGCGAGAAAGGCTACTGCCGGAGAGGGTCTACACTCTGATGAGGGTCATCGATCATGGAGCCTGACAATCGCATGAGCGCGAGAGATACAGCCCAACGCCTGCGGCACATCCTCGTGGCTGACGACGACGAGGACGATTGTCTGCTGATGCGCGAGGCCTTTGCCGAACGGCGTGCAGACAGCCTGCTGGGGTTTGTGCACGACGGTGAGCAATTGCTGGCTTATCTGCTCGGCACGCCTCCGTACCAGGACCGGGTGCGTTACCCGATGCCTGACCTGATTCTCCTCGACCTGAACATGCCACGCATGGACGGGCGTGAGGCGCTGGGCGCCATAAAGCAGCATCCGCACCTGCGTCGCATCCCGATCGTGGTGTTGACCACGTCCTCGGCCTGCGAGGATGTGGCTGGCAGCTATCAGGACGGTGCGAACTCCTTTGTGACCAAGCCGTCCAGCTTCAGCGAACTGGCCGGTCTGGTGGAAATGCTTGGCAAGTATTGGCTGGAGCTGGTCACACTGCCGCCTTCGCCACGGACACGGGAGGCCTGATGCTTCAGGGCGAGATACTACGACTACTGCTGATTGAAGACGACGAAGATGATTATCTGATCCTCCGCGAGCTGCTGGCGGATGTCCCGGATCAGCATTTTCGTCTGGACTGGGTTTCCAGCTACGACGCGGGCCTGGCACGGGGCCTTGCGGCTGAGCATGACGTACTGCTGGTGGACTACCGACTGGGAGCCGACTCCGGCCTGACATTGATCAGCCAGTTGAATGCCCAGGGTATTCAGGCACCGATGATTCTGCTGACCGGTCTGGCCGACCACGAGCTGGATGCGCGGGCCATCGAACTCGGCGCGTCGGATTACCTGGTCAAGGGCGAGTTCAGCGGCATGATGCTGGCGCGCAGTATCCGCTATGCCCGCGACCGGGCGCACATCAACGCCCAGCTGATTGGCAGCGAAGCGCGCTACCGGATGCTGTTCGAGGCGAATCCGGAGCCGATGTGGGTATTCGACCAGGAGGACTTCCGTTTTGTCGCGGTGAACGAGGCCACTGTCAGGATGCTTGGCTACAGCCGTGACGAGCTGCTTGATATGTCCGTGCTCGATATCCGCTCGGAGGAGGAAAAGGTACGCTTCATTGAGCGCTACCCGGGCCTGCGCGACGGCAATACCGCAGGGCGGATGGGGGTCTGGAGCTACCTGCGCAAGGACGGATCGCAGTTCCACGCCGAAGTGCACGCCCATCCATTCGAATACCTCGGACGGCCTGCCTACCTGGCACTGGTGCTGGATATCTCTGCCAAGTACGAAGCCGAGGCGGCTCTGGAGCAGAAGCAGCAGGCCTTCCACCAGTTGCTGGAAGACTCGAGGGACGCTTTGCTGGTGGTTGATGCCCAGGGCGTGGTGCACTATGCCAACAAATCCGCCGAGGATCTGTTCCATGGCCGGCCGGCGCATTCGCCGATTGCGCTGCCGGCGGGGGGAGCGGTGCGTTTCGACGCCCATCTGACCATGGCCGATGGCGAGACCATTGCCCTGGAAGTGCAACGCTCCGAGACCGAGTGGAATGGACACTCCATGGAATTGCTGTCGCTGCGCGACATTACCCGGCGCAGACGCCAGGAGGAGCAGCTGCGGCTGCTCAAGCGCGGCCTGGAAGTCAGTATCGATGGTGTCGTGATCGTCGATGCAATGCAGGCGGATCTGCCGATCATCTACGCCAATGCAGCCTTCAGCAGGCTGAGTGGCTACCCGGAAGAGGAAATCATCGGCCGCAACTGTCGCTTTCTGCAGCGCGATGATCGTGCGCAGCCCGCTCTCAACGAGCTGCGAGATGCCATAGCTGCGCAGCGCGAAGCCCAGGTGGTGGTGCGCAACTACCGCAAGGACGGCAGCATGTTCTGGAACGAGCTGTATATCGCGCCGGTGCCGAACGAGGAGGGCGTGGTCACGCACTTCATCGGCGTGCAGAACGACCTGACCGAGCAGAAACAGTACGAGCAGGAGCTGGCGCACAGTGCCAGTCATGATCGGCTCACCGGCCTGGTCAGCCGGCAGATTCTCGAGGATCGCCTGCGCCAGAGTGGCGATCTGGTTCATCGTTACAATCGCAAGATCGCGGTGCTGTTCGTCGATCTGGACAGTTTCAAACCGATCAACGATTCCCTTGGCCACACCATAGGCGACCAGGTACTGATCCAGGTGGCCCGCCGCCTGGAATCCGCCGTACGTCCCGGCGACACGGTCGCCCGCATGGGCGGCGACGAATTCATCGTGCTGCTGCCGGACCTGGCCCATGAAGAGGACGTGATCATTGTCGTTGATCGCATCATGGATCAGGTGGCCAGGCCGTTCGACGTCGAGGGTGTGCCTCTGCAGCTGACCTGCAGCATCGGGATCACCCTGTCCGGCGATCAGAGCAAGGAAGATCCCTTGCAACTGATCCAGCAGGCAGACCTGGCGATGTACAAGGCCAAGCAGCATGGGCGCAATGACTACCAGTGGTACACCGACGATCTGACCCAGCGGGTGCATGAGCGTCTGATTCTGCGCGCGGATCTGCAACAGGCAATCGAGCTGGGCCAGTTCGAACTCTATTACCAGCCCCAGGTCGCCCTGCGCGGCGGTGGGGTCTGTGGCTGCGAGGCGTTGCTGCGCTGGAGGCATCCGGAACGGGGGATGATCCCGCCCGATGTGTTCATCCCGATGGCCGAAGCGACCGGCCAGATCATCCCGCTGAGTGAGTGGGTGGTCAAGCGTGCCTGCCAGGACGCGGTTGAACTCTGCACCCGCCTGGTGCCTGGCGCTGCGGTCGCCATCAACGTCTCGCCGCTGCATTTCCAGCGCAGCAGCTTTGTCGCCTTTATTCAGCGCATGCTCGATGACAGCGGGCTGGATCCGCACTGCCTGGAGCTTGAGGTCACCGAAGGCTTGCTGCTGAACAATATCGAGGAAGCCATCGGTACGCTGCAGGAGCTGAAGAACAAGGGCATCAAGATCGCCATCGACGATTTCGGCACCGGTTTTTCCAGTCTCAATTATCTGAAGCGGCTCCCCATCGACAAGGTCAAGATCGACAAGGCCTTCATTGACGATGTCAACGACGACGGCCGTGACGCGGCCATTGTTCAGTCGATCATCAGCCTGGCCCATAACCTGCAGTTGACGGTGATTGCCGAAGGGGTGGAAACAGAGCGGCAGTTGGCATTCCTTGCCCTCCATGACTGCGACGAGATTCAGGGCTATCTGTACGCTCGCCCCATGCCTTTTGCCGATCTGATCGCGTGGATCGACCAGTGGGAGAAGCGCTCGCAGCAGCCCTGACCTGCGCTTCAGGCATGCGTCCTCAGGCGCTTTGACTGGCTACCGGTTCATCGTGCACGAGCAGAGTCGATGCGGCCACGACCTCGCCAATGACCAGCACCGCAGGGCTTCTGAGCCCGAAGACAATTGCCTGGCTGCATAGCTGCTGCAGGGTGCAGAAATGCTGGCGCTGCTGCGGCAGGCTGGCCTGCTCGATCATCGCCACCGGGGTCGAGCCGGGCATGCCGCCGTCGAGCAGGCCCTGTTGAATCTGCTGGAGCCGGGCAACGCCCATATACACCACCAGGGTGGTGCCGCACTGGGCCAGTGCCCGCCAGTTCAGCTCGCTGTCGTCGCGGGTGTGCGCGGTCACCAGGGTAACGCCGCGGCTGGTGTCGCGCAGGGTCAGCGGAATACCGCAGCGGGTCGCGCCAGCCAGCCCGGCGGTAATGCCGTTGACCGTCTCCGATGCAATGCCCCTGGCAGCGAGCCATTGGGCTTCCTCACCGGCCCGTCCGAAAATACAGGGGTCGCCACCCTTCAGTCGCACCAGGCGCTTGCCCTGGCGGGCGTATCGCAGCATCAGGCGGTTGATGAAGGCCTGCGGGGTCGACCGGCAGCCGCCGCGCTTGCCCACCCGGATGATCCTGGCGCCGGGGCAGAGTTCGAGTACCGCCGGGTTGACCAGGTCATCGACCATGACCACTTCGGCCTGGCCCAGCAGCCGGGCGGCCTTGAGCGTCAGTAGCTCCGGATCCCCCGGCCCGGCTCCCACCAGGTGGATCAGACAGTTGTTGTCGGTGTGAAGGCTGCTCATGGGGCTCTCTCCGTGTAGGACGGGCATCTGTGTAAGCTCAGGCTGCCTGGCCGGAGCGGGCCAGCAGGCGACGCACCTCCGGCAGGCAGGATCCGCACTGGGTCCCGCAGCCGAGCTCGGTTTTCAGGGTTTCCAGGCCCATGCCGGCATCGACACCGGCCTGTACCCGGCTCAGGCTGACATTCATGCAGTTGCACAGCACGGTCTCGATTCGGCCTGCGGCACCCCCGGGAGGCGCACTCAGGGGGGCAAGCAGCCAACGGCGGATGGCGCTCACCGACTCACCGCCGAGCCAGGCCTGGTGGAGCCAGTCCTGCGCCCGGGTTTCACCACACAAGCGCAGGGCGGTTATGCGATCGTCTTCGATCCTGAGGCCTTTGCTGATGGCACGGCCGGGATCTTCGAAGCGCAGGACCGATGCCTGATCGAGCCCGAGCACCGCATCGACCGCTGCCAGCCAGGCCGTCGACAGCGCCTGTGAGTGGGCTGCGCGCAGGAGCAGGGCCGGGCGGTCACGGCCACTCAGACTGAAACTGGCAAAGGTGAGCGGTTCGCACAGGGACCGCAGGGTGCTGAAGCGCGCCTGGACATCACCCTCAACCAGCATGAACAGCTCCCAGGGCAGTTCGACCGGGTCGATGCGTATGGTCGCCTGCTTGAGTTCCGGCTGCCGCGATAAGGGGTCAAAGGCGGGCTGGGTCAGCACGTTGACGCCACCGCCACGCAGAAACCGGTCGCCCCAGTGCATCGGAATCCAGGCGTGGCCCCGTTGCAGCTGCTCGTCGGCCGTTACCGGCAGTACCAGCTCACCACGCTGACTGGTCACCTTGACCAGCTGGCCCTCGCGCAGCTGGTGGCTGCTCAGCTCAGCCGGATGCAGGCTGATCCGGGCCTGATCGACATGGCCGAACAGCTGCGCGGCGGTCCCGGTGCGGCTCATGCCATGCCACTGATCGCGCAGTCGGCCGGTATTGAGCAGTAGCGGAAAGTCACCGCCTGGCTGCTCCTGTGCAGGCAGGTATTGATCGGCGATAAAACGGGCGCGCCCGTCTGGTGTGGGAAAGACACCTTCGGCATACAGGCGCGGCGTGCCCTGCCTGGCCCCGGCCGCAAAGGGCCATTGTTGCGGGCCCAGGGCTTCGAGCAGGGCATAGCTCAGGCCGCTGTAATCCAGGTCACGCCCGCGGGTCAGCCCGCGGAATTCGTCGAACAGGGCTTGCGGGTCGGTGAAATCAAAAAGCCCCGGTTGCGTGGGACGCAGCTGATGTTGCAGCCGTCTGGCCAGATCGCAGACGATGGCCCAGTCTGCCCGTGCCTCTCCTGGGGCCGCCACGGCGGCCCGTACCCGGCTGATGCGCCGTTCGGAATTGGTGACGCTGCCGGATTTTTCTCCCCAGCTCGCCGCCGGCAGCAGCAGGTCGGCATAGGCACAGGTTTCGGTGGTGCTGAAGGCTTCCTGCACGACGACGAAGGGGCATGCGGCCAGGGCCTGGCGCACCAGGTTCTGGTCCGGGAGTGACTGCGCCGGATTGGTACAGGCGATCCACAGCGCCTTGACCTTGCCCACGCGCACCGCCTCGAACAGCTCTATGGCGCTCAGGCCTGCGGCCTCGGGCAGCGCGTCGACGCCCCAGTACTCTGCCACCTCACGGCGATGCTCGGCATTGCCTGCCTCGCGGTGACCCGGCAGCAGGTTACTCAGGCTTCCGGTTTCGCGACCACCCATGGCATTGGGCTGGCCGGTCAGGGAGAAGGGGCCGCTGCCTGGTTTGCCGATCTGGCCCGTGGCCAGATGCAGGTTGATGAGGGCACTGTTCTTCGCGCTGCCGGCGCTGGACTGGTTCATGCCCATGCACCAGAGCGAGAGGAAGCTCGGGGCGCTGCCAATCATGCGGGCAATCCGATGCAGGTCTTCCTGCTCGATGCCACAGATCCGTGCAACGCGTTCGGGGGTGTAATCGCCGACCAGCGTCTGCAGCTCAGCGAAGTCACGGGTGTGCTGATGGATGAAGGCTGCAGCTGTGCGCCCCTGCTCGATCAACAGGTGCAGGACGCCGTGCAGAAAAGCCACGTCGGTGCCGGGCTGCAGGGCCAGGTGAATGTCGGCGATATCACAGGTGGCCGTGCGGCGGGGGTCCACGACGATGATGCGCTTGTCGGGATGCGCCTGCTTCGCCTGCTCGAGCCGACGAAAAAGGACCGGATGGGCATAGGCCATGTTGCTGCCGATGATCAGCAGGCAGTCGGTCAGTTCGATGTCTTCATAGGAGCAGGGTGGAGCGTCGGCACCCAGGCTGCGCTTATAGCCGACCACGGCGCTGGACATGCACAGTCGCGAGTTGCTGTCGATATTGTTGGTGCCGATCAACCCCCGCGCGAGTTTGTTGAAGGCATAGTAGTCTTCGGTGAGCAGCTGGCCGGAGATATAGAAGGCGACGCTGTCGGGGCCGTGTTCGGCGATGGTGCTGGCGAACATCTGGGCCGCGTGTCCCATTGCGGTATCCCAGTCGGTCCGGTTGCGGCGCAGTCCCTTGCCCAGCCGCAATTCCGGATACAGCGCCCGCGCGGCCTGATCACCGGTCCTGTGCAGCGTCGAGCCCTTGCTGCACAACCTGCCGTAATTGGCAGGATGGGCCGGATCGCCGCTGACGCCCTGTATTCGCTCGCCATCATGCTCTATCAGTACGCCGCAACCGACGCCGCAGTAGCAGCAGGTTGAGGCTGTGGTTACAGACATCAGGCTGCCTCCCCGATGTGCCGGGTCGGCTGGGTACTGCCCGTGACCTCTTCAACGGGGCAGGCCGCCTGGCCGAACATGAGCCCGTCGCGGATGCTGTCGATGTTCTGCCCGGAACGGATCAACTGGACATACCAGGGGCTGTCCTGCGTTTCACCGTAGAGGCAGGCCCCGACCAGTGCGTTGTCACGAATCACCAGTTTCTTGTAGATGCCCAGGGGCGGATCGGAGAGGGTGATGATCTCGCTGTCGTCACTGCCCTTGAAGTCACCGGCCGAGAACAGATCGATTCCGGTCACCTTGAGCTTGGTGGCAGTGACCGAGCCCAGATACCGGCCGTAGCCGAGCATGGCCAGATGGTTGGCGCAGACCCGGGCCTGCTCGTAAAGGGGAGCGACCAGGCCGTAGGCGATCCCCCGGTGGTTGGCGCACTCACCGATGGCGTAGATTTTCGGGTCATAGGTCTGCAGGGTGTCGCTGACCAGTATGCCGCGATCACAGGCCAGCCCGGCGTGTTCAGCCAGCTCTGTCCGGGGTCGTACCCCCGCAGCCATGACGACCAGGTCAGCCGGCAGTTGCAGACCGCTTTCCAGCCGCACGGCCACCACCTGCCCCTGGCCGCCATCCACCAGTTCCTGTGTGACCTCTGACAGTTGAAAGCGGATGCCGCGATTTTCCAGGCTGGACTGCAACATTGCCGCTGCGGTCGCGTCCAGTTGCCTGTCGAGCAGGCCCTTGCCGATGTGCACGACAGTGACGTCCATGCCGCGCTGTTTCAGACCGTTGGCGGCTTCCAGTCCCAGCAGCCCGCCGCCGATGACCACGGCGTGGCGCTTGCTGCTGGCAGTGCTGACCATCAGCTCGGTATCGGCAATATCGCGGTAGCCGATGACCCCCGCAAGCCGGTTACCGGGTACGGGCAGGATGAACGGGCTGGAACCGGTGGCGAGCAGCAGCCGGTCATAGCTGGCAACGGTGCCGTCGTCGGCAATCACCCGGCAGCGACGCCGATCAATCTCTACCACGCGCTTGCCGGCATGCAGTGTCACGCCGTTGTCCCGGTACCAGTCCAGGTTATTGAGAATGATGTCCTCG
>TARA_R110000850_G_scaffold33479_4_pt1 | contig 14473 bp, 14 predicted proteins | sample TARA_R110000850 | Tara Oceans TARA_R110000850 (sample SAMEA4397586) | marine metagenome | biome: Polar Biome; feature: [SRF] surface water layer (ENVO:00010504); material: water (ENVO:00002006), including particulate matter (ENVO:01000060) such as... | depth 5 m | reverse complement strand
GGAAGAATACATTCTGGAACAGGCGGGCATCCGCCGGGCGTCCGTGCTGGCGACGGTGCTTTCAGCCGACGCGACGAATGTGTTCGTCACGATTACCGCGCGGGAAATGAACCCGGACGTGATGATCATCGCACGCGGCGAAAACCCCAAGACCGAAAAAAAACTGTTGGGCTGCGGCGCGAATCGCGTGGTGCTACCCACCGCGATCGGCGCGAGCAAAGTCGCGCAATTGATTATGCGACCGACGATGGAAAACATGCTGGAACAGCTTACCAGCGAAGGCGCGATTACTGACGAGTTGGGTCACTTCGGTCTGCAGTTTGAAGAACTGCAGGTGACCGCGGGTTCGACGTTTGTGAATAAGACACTGGATAAGATCGAAGTCCGCAGCGATCGGGGTTTTCTGGTCGTCGCCATCCGCCGCGCCGACGGGGAAGTCGAACAGAATCTGGCTTCTGACACACTCCTGCTGGAAGGAGACGCCGTCATCGTACTGGTCCACAGCAATGATATTCCGCATCTGTCTGAAAAATTCGCCGCCAAGGGTATTAAGATTACCTATCGGGGTGTGACGGCGGAACTGTGATATAGACTCAATCAAGTGGTGCTAATCCCAATACATTCCGTGCTGCCAGGGTAATCTGGAACTCATCGTCTTCCGCCAGCAACTGATTGAGTCCTTCCAGGGTGACACCTGCTTTTAATACAGGTACCAGTTTGTCTGCGATAAATCGTCTGAGTTGGTCGAGTCGCTGCGTATCGTCACAGGGATAATCGTCGAGATTCAACAGGTCGGCGATGCGAGGCGGACCTGCTTCCGGGCGAGGCGTCCCCTCGGGCCAGAGTGAACTGGCGCGTGCACTAATATGACACTGATGCGCGCGGGGAAAATCGTTGTGTTCTATCTGTTGCAGCCAGAAGCCAAGATTAAGAAAATAAGTCGCGCCATATTGTGACTTCTGCAGGTTCAAAACCACAATCACCGACTCGCTGGACAGATACCAGGTAGAACCCTTGCGTTGAAATCCATGCGGTTTCAGTTCTGCGTGCATCGCATTTTTCAGGTGCTGTGTTGTGATCATATCATTTCAGCTTGATCAACCAGGGGCGACTGCCCGGTTTTCAGGCAGTTCTTCCGCATTGGTTTTGCCTTCCAATGCATCCAGTCGTGCGCGAAGCTCGTCGTTTTCTTTCTGCAGTTGAGCGAAGAACCAGCTCACCTGCCAGACAATCATCGGTAAGAATGCATAGATAAATGGCATACCAGAATCGTTTGCTCTGCTCTCAAAGTAACCAGTGAATAATAGAAAGAAAGCAAAAAAGGTCGGTGTCCACGGATTTAATTTTAGCATGATTACACTTGAACCTTGTTAAAAGTAGATCGCGAGAGTCTCAGGGAATTTCACCGTAAGAGGCAAAATATTTTTCTAAAAGTCGCGTCACAGGAATGATGTTTTGAACTTTTTTTAGCTCAGGTCGTTCAACCTGCACTTCCTGCCAGCGTTTCCGGACATCATCAGAGCCGAAATTCAGGATCACCTCCACCAGAGAAGGGCAGCGTGCCAGGGGGCGTAAATCAAGTTCCTCAGCGTTTACATAGTCTATGTCGAGTACCTCCAGTCGAGACAGTTTCGTCAGCGGCTCCAGTCCCTTCCCGGTAATCAGTTCCGTATGGCCTGGATATCCCAACACCAGCAACCGCAGTTGCTGGAGTGGCTCCAGTCGAGTCAGACCGGCATTCGTAATCTCAGTCGAGTACAAAACCAGCTCGCTTAAATTTTTCACCTTGATCAGGGCATCCAGACCTTTATCGGTAATGTTGGAGTTTTTCAGGGAGAGTGCTTCCAATTGAGGCAGATCAGGCATGGTCTGCAGAACCGCATCATTGACTGACGGAGTCGAGAGATTCAATACGACAAGACCGGGCAACTGGTCCAGCTGTTTCAATGTGGCATTGCCTGCGGGACTGCCGGAAAACCCGAACTCCCGTAATTCCGGTGCCTCTGCAAAACTGTTTAAGCCGCTCCCTGTCATCTGGTCACTGTGGAGTACCAGGCGAGTGAGTTGTTTTAAGCCAGACAGATGCTTCAGACCGGCATCCGAAAACGTCCCCACCACAATCAGATGCTTGAGATTTTTCAGCTTCCCCAGGGGCTTGAGACATTCGTCCGTGATCGGTCCCCACAGTTCCAGCGCACGGAGTTCTGTGCAGTCGCCAATCAGTTCGCAACCACGCACGTTGATCTCACGACTGTGCAGTACCAGACGGCGCAGGGCGGGAAAAGAGGCCAGTACCTGTAGTCCCTGATCGGAAATGGGACTTTGCTTCACACCACGAGTGACGATTTTAAGATCTTTCAGATGCGGCAGCCCCTGCAGACCAGTCAGATGCTCATCAGTCACATATTGACACGAGACGTTAAACGCTTCCAACCCGGAGATCTGACCAATCTGTTTCCAGCCAGCCGGGCTGAATGAATTTCCGTCAAACATATCAAATGCGCGCAGTCCTTCGACCCGGGTCAGCATGGGCAATTCGTCTTCGCTACAGTAGTCGAAGTAATTGGAAAAATAATAGCCTCCCCCTGCTTCAGGCTTAATACGATTGAGGCCTCCTCTTCTGAGCAGGTAATCGAGTTCCGTCTCTTCCGGTTTTTTACCTTCGTCCCGTGGAATCGACGAAAACTCGCCCTTTCCTTCCGTCGAAAGTGAAGCGGTCTGGGGTGGAATCGGAGGCTCACCGCAGCCAGCCAGACAGGAGAAACTGCTGAGCAGGAATAAAGTCGAAGATGTTACTTTGTTCGAAAGGTTCATACAGACTATCATAGACTCTGACATTTCTTATCGAAAGTACTTTTCCGCCGCAGCAGGATTATTATCAGGAGTCTCGCATGCAGAACTGCTTAGCCGTCTATACCGCCAAACGGGCTATCACCGGAAGTAAGCTGGCTGAGATCGCTCAGTCGGTCGGCATTGATCTGCGTTTCATGGCGCTGGGCGGACAGATTGCCAGCAATACCGAAGCGATCCGGGGTAAAGCATTGCCCGATGTGAATGGGGGCGCGCTGCTGATTGTCGGCGGCTTCGAGGAGGACCAGGAAAATCTGATTGATTTCGACACGCGTCTCAGCCAGGGAGATCAGCCGGCGCTGGCCCGCAAACTCAATGGCGGCCTGCTGCCCTGGTGTGAACTCTACAGTCACAAATTTAACTATGAGAAAGCATGCCTGCAGGATCAAACAGAGCAAGCGAAGCTGGATGGCTCGATTACCAAAAAACAGCTGCCCGTGCTGAAAGCAGCGAAAATACGGTATCTGATCTACAACCAGAGCCAAACAAAGAAAGGGAGCCAGTTGATGAAAGTATTGACGCCCGCGCTGGCGGAAGCCGTCGATGGCATTGTGGCCGATTATCAGCGTTAAGTGCTGTTCCCGTTTTTTGATTACTGGAAACTTTTTAAAAATTCACAGAGGATGACCGATGGACCGTTATTCGTTATTCATGTCGGCGACGCTGAATGTTTTCGAGTCTCACAAGCAGATGACAGAACGGGCGATTGCACAGGTTTCGGACGAAGGGTTGCGCACGGCTTTGCACGAGCATACGAATTCCATCGCGGTGATCATGAAGCATGTTGCCGGAAACCTGATTTCGCGGTGGACCGATTTCCTGACAACGGACGGCGAAAAACGGGACCGGAACCGGGACGGCGAATTTGTCGATACGTTCGCCACACGCGAAGAACTACTGGCCTACTGGGAACGAGGCTGGTCGACGCTGTTCGATTCCCTGAAAAGCCTGACCCCCGACGATCTGGAAAAGACCGTTTATATCCGCGGCGATACCCACACCGTCCCGCTGGCAATACAGCGATCGCTGGGACACACGTGTTATCACGTAGGACAGATCATCCAGGTCGCCCGCATCCAGGCCGGCGATGAATGGACCACGCTGACAATCCCCCGCGGTCAGTCGGAGCAGTTTAATAAGGAGCGCTGGGGAGAAGGAAAGCCGGGGAAGTAAATTTAGTGGGATAGCGCTATACGTACTACTTAGATTATCGAACGCAACGAACCACAAAAAAGGGTGGACCCGAATGGAATTCGGGCTGAGCGCAGCGAGCATGAGGTCGCAGTTCCCTTATCCAAAACGTAACCGGGTTTCCTATGCTAAACCGAGAACAGCTTGAGGCACAACACAGCACCAGTTCTCGTTCACTCCGCAACCTCCTGTTGTCTCTGACAACCGCGAATTGCATTCGCGGCCGCCCGCTGTCAATAAATGTCCGCCGACCTGCTTCCGTTTACTTTACAGGGGCGTTGGTACCCTGCTCGATTTCCAGCAGGCGTTTTTTACGCCACAAGCCGCCGCCGTATCCGGTAAGGGTGCCGTCGGCTCCGATGACGCGGTGGCAGGGAATCAGAATCGCGATGCGGTTATCGCCATTGGCGCGGGCGACGGCGCGGACAGCGGTCGGCTGGCCGATGATCTCGGCCTGTTCGGAATAAGAACGGGTCGCACCGCAGGGAATGGTTTGCAGTGCTGCCCAGACTTTCTGCTGGAATTCGGTGCCGGGCGTGATGAGTGGCAGATCGAATTCCGTCCGTTTCCCGGCAAAGTAGGACTCCAACTGTCCTTCCAGCAGGGGAAAGAAACGACTGTCGCCGGGCAACGCTTTGGCCTTCAGATGTTTCTGCAGGCGATTGATTTGTGTCTCCAGCATGCGGCGGTCGGTGAATTCCAGCAGACAGATCCCCTGCTTCGTCGCGCCCGCCAGCATCGGCCCCAGCGGCGTTAGGATCCGATTCACAACGATCACCTGTTGACCGTTGCTCTTCGCCGGCGCCGTCCCCATTGTTTTTTTGAAGCCTTCACCGAAACCGCTGAGCGATTCATACCCGCTCTGAAAAGCAGCGTCGGTGATGGACGATTTGTGTTGAATCTGACTGAAGGCCTGGTTGATCCGCCGCATCCTCAGATACGCGCTGAAGCTCATGCCGTGCAGTTTTTGAAACCAGCGCCGCACACGCACCGGATCGAGGCCCCGCTCGCGCAGATCTTCGGCCTGCAGTCGGATGGTGGCATCCTGTTCGACTTCTTCAATCAGAGGCTGCAGCCAGTCAGGCGTCGATCCCAAAGCCACCAGCGGACGACAGACTTTGCATTCCCGGTAACCATTCGCGAGGGCCGATTTTGCGTCGGGAAAGTATTCGACATTCTCGGGCCTGGGTTTCCGGGCCGAGCAGGAGGGACGACAGAAAATCCCCGTCGTGCGGATCGCCGCCACAAACACGCCTTCAAAGCTGCTGTCCCGCTGGACGAGTGCGGCGTACATCGTCTCCCGGTCGGGCAGCGACTGTGTGTTGTTATCCGTTGTTTCTGTCTGTTTCATTTCTGAAATCCCCTCTGGATGTCTGAATCTGTTTTAACATCGTATCCGTTTCCGAAACAGCGACAACCGGGAAAGGAACAGGGAATTGGTTTTGTGCATTTCGCAGACGGAGCCACTGATTAGCGGCGTCACACAGCGAGGTAGATTCTCTCTCTGAATCCATTGAGGCAACCATTCTCAACAGACACAGCAAAACAAGACATTATGTATACATAAAACATGCAAGCATGTGAACAGTTGGATTGAATTATAACTTTACTAATCACATGTATTGTAGCTATCATAGATTTCGGGAAGTGACTCGGTGCATCCATTGGTGGAAGCACCAATTTCTACAGTGCAGTATTAAGTAAATCTACTATAGTCTGATTGTATATTACTCAGGTCTTCTTGTGGGAGATTTTATGGGTATGCCGAATTCAGTTTTGTCGCTCAATTCCAGTCCCAGAGCGATCTTTACCTCTCTGTTAGATAAAGACCGCATTCGGATTTTTCAATATATCCGAACACTGGTGCCTCATTATTCTGATGCGGAAGATGTCTACCAGCATGTCAGCCTGACGCTCTGGAAAAAATTTGAAGAGTTCGACCGAGATCGAGATTTCTTTCCCTGGGCCTGTGGGATTGCATTTTATACAGCGCGGAATCACTATAGAGGCGTGCGTCATGATCGACTTTATTTCGATCAGGACCTGTTGGAAACCATGTCTCGGAAACGAGAGCAGCATTTATCTAACTATAATAGTCGGATTGATTATCTCCATGAATGTTTAAGCTCCCTGACCTCGTCCGATCAGAAGCTTCTGCGAGACGCTGTTTTTGAGAAACGGTCCATCGCGGAGATCGCAATAAAAACCGAGAAATCAATCCAGACGCTATATAACCGTATGTCATTTCTCCGACGGGAACTGGCAGAGTGTATTTCGCGAAAGCTGCGGAATGAGCAGTAATTAAAATGTCAATCCAGGATCTTCCTCCCGAATTTGAACCGTTGCTGAATCGGCTGTTAAACAGTCCGGACGAAGAGATTTCGCAATCCGAGTTCGACCAGTTCCAGGCATTTCTTTCGACCAATCCCGAGGCGATGCAATACTACTTTGATTATCTGGACATCAACCTGGGACTGCAGAGTGATCTGAAAGCACGCCTGGAGGCGCTGGAACAGACATTCAAGGAGCAAAACGCTCAACAACCTCAGCCCTCCCCGCAGCCGATCGTCGTCAGGCGGACGGCGATGCTGCGTTATTCTGCCGTTGCCAGTTGCTCGCTGCTGGTGGGACTGCTGCTGGCATGGAGCTTCGCAGGTTTTTTACCGGGGAACCAGACACCCGATCCACAGTCCAGTAAAGAGGAACGCACTTATGTCGCCACACTCACGCGTTCTACGGATTGCGTCTGGGGCAGCGAGTCTCCGCCTGAATTCTCCGGCCAGAGGCTGATGTCGGAGGATCTGGTGCTGGAACAGGGGGTCGCTGAATTTCGCTTTGATACGGGCGTGCGTCTGATTATCGAGGGGCCCACCAAAATCAACCTGGTGACGTCCAGCCGCGCGAAACTGGATTACGGCAAGCTTGTTCTGCACGGTTATGATCCAGCACCGGAATTTTCGCTGATCACTCCTCTACTCACCTTTCAGGATATCGGTACCGAATACGGCGCGCAGATTCATCGGGATGGTGAAGTCGATCTGCACGTGTTCGCAGGTGCCGTGCGAGTCGCCCCCAATCAGAAGAATGACCAGTTTTCAGAATCGGTGATCATCCAGAAGGGCCAGGCCCGGCATCTTAACGACAGGAAAATCGAAGACATTCAATTGGAACCGGAACTCTTCAAAAGGGAAGTTCCGGGAACTCCACAGAATTTACAGGCACAGCGACAGGAACTGCGGGTCTATGACAGTTTTCATCCCCCGGAGATTCTTGATCCCGAGTCGACTTCCCCGTGGCAGAACACCGGAATCGGCTGGGTGAACCCCTGGCGGACCCCGAAAAGCGGCGGTAGAGCGAACCTGGGACTCAGTCGCCCCCATGAATCACTGGCCAGAACCGAAGTGGCTCCCAGCCAGTTGGGACTGCTCGAACTCCGCGGAGAAATTTCTTTCTTTCGCAAATTGAAGCAACCAGTTCGCATGGATATCAACGCGATCTATTACATCAGTTTCTACATGCAGAAAATCAAAACGGATCTAAAAAATCAATCTTACCAGTATGGAAATTTCGCCCTGCTCCCTTCCGACCAGCAGGAAGACCCCCCCAAAATCCGCATAGGGATGAGCATCAATAACTACGCGATTCTGCAGGCGGGTCCGCAAATCATCGAAAGAGCGCCCCCCCTGCAAAGCGGTGAAACATATCTGTTCGTCACGAAAATTGTCGCCAGTGAAAAAGCCTCGGACCAGGTCTTCATGCGTGCGTTTGCAGAAGCAGAGCCCATTCCGGATCAGGAACCGCCGGTCTGGACCTGCGTCACGACTCCCTTCGAGGACTCAAACGTGTTTGACGTGGTTCGGCTTCATGCAGGTAAAAATAGCGCCTACCTGTTCGATGAAGTGCGCATCGGCAGTACCTGGTCGTCGGTCGTCGATCCCGATCGCCCCCGACTGGTGCTCGAACAGTAATCAGCGGGCAACCGGAACGTGTAGAATTTACGATACGGAACGCGCTGCTGTTTGCGGTTGGTGAAGTGGGGTGACGAGTGGACTGACCAGGGTAGGATGGTTCATTCTGTTCCCCTTGCGAGTCTGAATATAATTGCGAGTCGCCAGGCGGGAGGACACATGGGTCCTCCCCTACATTTCTGGAGATCGCATGCTGTTGTTGGGCTGATCGCTTGTGCTGACAATTTCCTGCTCGCTGCGCTCTGCCCGAATTGCATTCGGGCTCACCCAAGATGTGCATTGGAGAGGAATTTTTTGGCAGTGTGAGAGCTGTTGAACTAGAATGGAACCATCATGATAGTTTTACAAAGGACCAGTGTTCCATGACAGTCCGTCGCATTTTATGGATCCACACTTTTGTTGTGATTATTTTTTTATATCTGCCAGCAATTGGTCACCTCAGATTTCTCTTCGATTTTCTCAGTACTCCCAGTGTATTCATCAGACCAATCGCGTGGCTGCTCATCTCTTACCTGCTGTTATTCTATCCGCTGCTGTTGATCATCGCGCTGGTACGCGATAAACCAGGTGAATATACTCTTAACTGGGATCTGTTTTATGGTTCGCTTTTATACTTCTATACATTGCATATGGCGATCCCCCGTATTGAATAGCCGTTTTATTCATCGTCCGTGCAGGGCTGTTATGCTGGTGCTGATGGAGTTGATTTGAAATCTGTGAATTAATAGAACAGGTGCGCCATGTCTTTGCGAAAGATTCTGAGAACGACACTCCACCCGGTTGCCGGTATTTCGTTTTTTGCCGGATGACAAGTTCATATAGTAATCTTAAAAAGAGGAAAATGTCCGATTGGAAAACAGATCATTCTATCCATTTCCCTTTCTGCTGAGTAATTCAACTGATTGATCGCAAATTCCAGAATAACCGGTTGGACTGCCTGACTGCTTTGCGACCAATTAGGAAATGGGCATCACTTTTTGCTTGCATGTTTACTAACCGTTTGTATTGTTATTAACATCAGTTATAGATAAAAATACCCGTTTTTTACAAACGTCCGCCCCATTTAATTCTCCTGAACTGCACTTTCCAAGCTAGCAGACTGGTTGCATTTCACGCTGTGCTTCTGAAAGGAGTAACAGGGTTTATGTCGAATTCCATTTCGCCGCTCACTGCCAGTTCCAGAAAGGTGTATTCCTCTCTGTTGGATCAGGAACGTTTACGGATTTTCAATTATATCCGGACGCTCGTACCACATTATTCTGATGCGGAAGATGTCTATCAGCACGTCTGCCTGACGCTCTGGAAAAAATTTGATGAGTTCGACCAGGAACGGGATTTCTTTTCCTGGGCCTGTGGAATAACGTTTTATTCTGTCTGTAATCACCGCAGAAGCATGCGAAAAGATCGGCATTATTTCAGCCAGGAACTCATTGAAGCAATGGCTCAACATCGGGAGCACGATTTAAGCAAATACAATACTCGAATTGAGTATCTGCGTGATTGCATGAATTGTCTGAACCCGACAGATCAGCAGTTGTTGCAGAAAACGGTTCTGGAAAAACAGTCGATCAAAGAGTTCGCGAAAACGGCTGATCGTGCACTGCAGACGTTGTACAACCGCCTGGCGATTCTGAGGCGTGAACTGGCGGAATGCATATTGAGTAAACTTCAGAGTGAGTAACAGGTCTCATGTCTATCCAGGATCTCTCCCCCGAATTCGAACAGTTACTGAACCAGTTGTTAAACAACCGGGACGGTGAATTTACGGATAGCGAATTCGAAACATTCCACCATTATCTTGCCACCAATCCCGAGGCGATGCAGCATTATTTTGAGTATCTCGACATTGATTCGGGAATTCAGCCGGATATGCTCGAACGTTTAAAGGAGCTGGAAGCCAGGAGTTTTGAAGAACCAGAACCGGTACATCCGCTCACACCGGCTCCGCTCATCACAAATGATACACCCCCGACCCGACAACCGGCCTTCATTCAGTATGCACTGGTCGCCGCCGCATCCATGTTAATTTTACTGATGGCAGAATGGATGTCCACAGGCGATTTCCTCTGGGAACGGGCACCCAATGCGATCACAGATACAATTCGCGCCGAGCTGCCTTACGTCGCAACACTCACCCGTGCTACCGATTGTGTCTGGGGAGGAAATTCCCGACCCGAATTTTCCGGGCAGCGACTGCTGACGGAAGACCTCATTCTGGAACAGGGTATCGCCGAGTTTCGTTTTGACTCCGGCACCCGCCTGGTGATCGAAGGGCCGACTAAAATCAAACTGGTCACAGGCTGCTGCGCCCACCTTGATTATGGCAGCATGGTTCTGCACGGCTATGAAGCCTCACCCGAATTCACTTTAATCACTCCCCTGCTCACCCTGCATGATATCGGCACTGAATACGGTGCCCGCGTTGAGAAAGATGGCGAAGTGGACCTGCATGTGTTCGAAGGTGCGGTCCGGGTCGACGCCAATCATAAGAACGAGCAGTTCGCGGAATCGATTATCATCCAGGAAGGCCAGGCCCGGCGGCTGAAAGATAACAAGAGCGACGAGATTGAGTTGCTGCCGGAGAAATTCAAAAGAGAAGTTCCCGGCGATTCCAAAACGCCGCTCGCTCTTCAACAGGAGTTACGGGTCTACGACAGTTTTCATCCTGCAGCCCTCAAAGATCCGAAGGCGCCTTCAGAATGGCAGAATGCGGGCACAGGCTGGAAAAGTCCCTGGACAAAAGCCAAGAACAGCAGCGAACCCGCTGCGGGTGAGAGTCACCCCGGCAAGTCGCTGTCTCGAACTCTACTGGCAGAAAGCCAGCTGGGGTTAATTGAACTCCGTGATGGAAGCATGGCCTGGCGCGCGTTGGAAAAACCGATCCGTATGGATACGAACGCCATTTATTACCTCAGTTTTTATCTGCAGAAAAACAACAGTGGTCCGAATATAAAGGATGAACAGTTCGGAAATTTGTCGCTGCAGACTTCACAGGTTTTAGCGCATTCCCGCCAAATCCTGTTTGGCATGAGCTCGGAAGGTTATGCGACATTGCAGGCCGACATGCAGATTGTGGAACAGGCACCGCCGCTGCAAACGGGAAAACCGTATTTCATCGTGGCCAAAATCGTCGCCAGCAAGAATGCTCCCGACCAGGTTTTCATGCGGGTACTTTCCGAAACCGAAAAGATACCGAACCGGGAACCGCCGGTCTGGACCTGTGTCACCAGTCCCTTTCACGACTCAAATACCTGGGACCTGGTACGCCTGCACGTAGGAGCAAAAGGCGACTACCTGTTTGACGAATTACGTATCGGCTCCTCCTGGGCTTCTGTCGTCGATTCGAATCCCCCCCGCCTCGAACAGTAATCAGACTAAGGGGTTCACTATCTGCTTTCTCGTGGTGAAAGAAGACGTTCGCTAAGACTACCGAGGCTCCTGATCATCGGGACCTGTGATATTCTCCTCAAGCCTCCTTTTTCTGCGTATCTCCTTAATCGTCAATGGCTGGCCTGGTTCTCATGCTCATTTTTCGATTGCGAAGGGTACTTTAACCCACGTGGTGCGTCAGATCTGTTCCCCGTTTGCCCGCGAAGAATTCTTCGATATTGAAGAGCGTTGTTTCGGCGATGTTGTCCAGCGCCTCGTGGGTCAGGAATGCCTGATGGGATGTGATTACCACGTTGTTGAATGTCATCAGCCGCGCCAGAATGTCATCGTTGAGTACCTGGTCGGAGATGTCGCGAAAAAAGATGCCTGCTTCTTCTTCGTAGACGTCCAGGCCGGCGTAGCCGATCTGCCCCGACTTCAGGCTCTCTACCAGGGAGACCGTTTCGACCAGACCTCCCCGCGACGTATTGATCAGCATCACGCCCCGCTTCATCTGTGCGATCGACTTTTGATTGATCAGGTGATGTGTTTCCGGGAAGAGCGGCAGATGCAACGTAATGATATCTGACTGCGCTAACAGTTCGTCCAGGCTGACATATTCCGTCAGCGGTCGTTTTTCCACTTCCGGATTTTCCTGCACGTCATAGGCCAGCACACGACAGCCGAATCCATTCAGAATTTCGACGACGCATTGCCCGATTTTTCCCGTGCCGATCACGCCGACCGTCTTGCCAAACATATCGAAACCGGTCAGCCCGTCTAACACAAAAGCCCCGGTCCGGTTCCGCAGGTAAGCCTGATGCAAATGTCGGTTGAGCATCAGCATCAACGCGACCGTATGTTCGGCGACCGCATGCGGCGAATAGGCGGGAACCCGCACGACACTGATGCCGTGCCTCTGACAAGCCTCCAGATCAACATTATTGAAGCCGGCACAACGCAGAGCGATCAATTCCACGCCCAGTTCAGCCAGCCGCGCAATGACCCGCTCATGGGCCTCATCATTCACGAAGATACAGACCACCTTGCAACCGGCTGCTGCGGAAGCCGTTTGTTCATTGAGCGGCGTTTCCATCGGGATCAATTCAAAACGCCCCTCATTTTGATGCGAAAACGAATTGAGGTCGTACTGTTTCGCATCAAAAAAAGCAATCCGTTGGCGGCCTTCCGCATCCTGCCCGGCCGGCGTCTGAGACGTGTTCAACTCCGCCAGCAAACGCTCATACGTCACAGCATCCAGGCCGCTCTGACTCTGTAACTGCTCGATGAAAGCCTGAAGGCGTTCCCCGTCATTCATGTCTGCCACTGCTGACTCTCACTCTCTTGTTGAAACCGATTCGATATAACGTACCTGGCAAGCCCGCCCCCGATTATAAAGGGACGAACACCGTCTGAATACAGTAAGCCAGCGGGAGAACATTGCAGACGGCAATTGACGCGCGATGAATCATTACTGCCAGGTTCTGTGATCGAAAACTCGGTCCGCTAATCGGTTCCTCCTGGGCATCTGTCGTCAATTCGAATCCACCTCGCCTGAATCAGTAATCAGACTGCGACACCTGCCACTCCCACCCGCCCCAGCAACAGCCTCACCAAGGCAACTAAACCGCCTGGGCTGCCAGTGGAATACTTCTTCTTGCTGATCTTAATTTTTTTCCACGTTCTTCGGTAAGAATTTCTCATTTACTGACAAAAACAGTTGCATCAGGAGACTTCATGGTCAGCGGGCCAACTGGTCCTGTACGGAGTCGGGACATTCACTTTGCCAGCCATCCAGTCCCCTTTTTTCTTACTTCCACGGTGTTGATGGGTATTCCTGATGACCATGAAATGAACTTTTCGCCTTCCGTATCACAGAAGATAAATATCTTGACTTGATGAGAGAAATGCAGTCTTATATTTGAGATCTTCATCTTTGTTCATGCGATCTGAACTTGTCGTTCTAAACACCAATGTGACTTAAAGGAGTTTTGAATGCGTAGTTACTTCTGTTTTATGTTCCTTACTATCGCCCTGGGGTGTAACGCCTCTACTGGTACACCGGTCGATTCATCCTCAGATTCTGAAGCTGCGTCAAATGTGACGTCACAGCCTCAATCATCGCAGGCTTCTTCTGCTCCGACACTATCTGGAAAATGGCAGCTCGTGTCATTAATCCGAAATGGCAAAGAAGCCCTCGAAGCAAGCGGAGCCCCGATCATTGCAGAGTTTCAGAATGGTAAACATACAATGAAGCAGGCTGAAAAGGTTCTGGCGAATGAAGAATACACACTCGATTTGACCACCACTCCTTACTCAATTAATCTGGCCATTGTCGATGGACCACTCGCAGGAAAAAAGAGAACCGGAATTTTTGAAATCAATGGTACTGAAGCCAGACTTTGTGTTAGCAGTTCAGAAGAACGACCCCAGGAATTCAAGTCAGACATGACCTCGAATATACTGGTTCTGAAACGAATGTAGTAGAATTACTTCCCTGCACTGCTTTATACAAACATACCACATCCTCAATTACTCAGAGTGATAACTCCTCGAACCCGTCCATGGGAACTTCCGCGCCCACACCAAACGGGGCGGCGTTGATGGAGGTCAGGTCCAGTTCGCCGTTTAAAATGTTGACGCGGGCATAGCCGTTGTCCATCGCTGTGTACAAATCGCCGTGTTGTGCGAGCATCAACTGGCTGATCTGCTGTGGGAACGGAGTGAGACCATTGAAGTAGTGGTGGCCGTTGCGTTCGACCGAGGCATTTCCTAAAGCCGCCTGCACCGCCAGGTCCTGCAGCAATGCGACCGGGCCGATATTCACCAGGTCTTCGCCGCTCATCTGGTAGCGGCTCGTATTTTCAGTGGCGTTGCAATGATTGATCAGACAGCGATGGGCGGTCGTCTTCATGATGCCTTTGCAGTTCTTGTGGCTCGTGCCCGCGTAACCCAGTTGCAGCGCCTGTTCCAGCGCGCTAAGCTCGGCGTCCGATTCATCAATGATCACCGGCGGCCCGTTTTCCCAGTCGGCAATATTCGCGACTGCAGGATCCAAAGCCACACTCCGATGCAATGGCTGCTCGATGAAGATC
>TARA_R110000850_G_scaffold154656_12_pt1 | contig 14484 bp, 13 predicted proteins | sample TARA_R110000850 | Tara Oceans TARA_R110000850 (sample SAMEA4397586) | marine metagenome | biome: Polar Biome; feature: [SRF] surface water layer (ENVO:00010504); material: water (ENVO:00002006), including particulate matter (ENVO:01000060) such as... | depth 5 m | reverse complement strand
AAGCAAGGTTCGGTTCGCCGACGCAGCTTGAACCGGCTGGCCGCTGCCGGTGATGAGCTCGCTGACAAGCACTGCACCAATCCTGCACCTTCGCCTCTGCATCGCGGCGAATGGCCAATCATTACTGTGCATATCTGCTGCCGATGGCGGCAAATGGCGCTTTTCGCCCATCGGCTGCACCAATTCTTAACAGTGGCACGCCTTTGGCTATAGAGGGTTTCAACCAACCGGACCAAAGCTGCTCCTGTTGGCACACCAGCCTCACTGCCGAGCATTTCACCGGATCACGCCGCGTTCGATCTCGCTGAGCTCTGGGCCAAATCGGGCTCTGGGCTAGCGGCCTTCGATCTCACCCGGTTTGATCACAAGCGAGGGCACCACCCAATGGCAATCTGTGAGAAACCCATGCCGCGATTGACGACCCGAGGCAAGCGAAGCGACATCGCACCCAAGGCCGCAATCAGCCTGCGGGTCATGCTGGTCGATGATGATGATACGCGCGCAGCCTTTGTGACCCAGGCCTTGCTCGCAACGGGCAACGACGTCGTAGCGCGCTTGTCCTCAACCGAGGATTTGCTGAGCAGCGTCCGGCGTGTGCAGGCAGACATCATCCTGGTTGACATGGATAACCCGGCGCGCGATGTGCTGGACAACTGCGCCGCCGTCACCCAGCAGATACCCAAGCCGATCATTTTCTTTGCCAAGAACTCTGACCCCGACAAGATTTTTGATGCGGTTCGCGCCGGGGTCAGTGCCTACGTGGTCGATGGACTCAGCGAATCCCGGCTACGCCCGATCCTTGATGTCGCCATTGCTCGCTTCCAGGAACATCAGAAACTGCGCACCGAACTCGAAGACATGCGCGTTCGTCTGGCAGACCGTCGCGACGTTGAACGGGCAAAGGCCACGCTGGCCCGGATGCGGAACCTCGATGAAGCCGCAGCCTATGCACTGCTAAGACGCAGCGCCATGGCACATCGCGTGACCATTGGCGAAGCCGCACGCACGGTGCTCGCCGCTGCTGACATATTTGATACCAAGGATCCGTCGTGAGCCGGATCCCCCGATTCCGGCTGGAGACCAACCAGCTCACGATCGGATACATGACCTTGCTGGACTCCGCGCCCATCCTCTGGGCCGCGCACAAGGGTTATTTTCGCGATGCTGGTCTTTACGTCTCTCTGGTTCGCGAGGTGTCCTGGGCGAGTTTGCGTGATCGCCTGGCCTACGGCGCCCTTGATGCCGCGCAATGCCTGGCACCCATGCCCATGGCGGCGACACTCGGCATCGATGGTGTCGGTGTGCCTCTGGTCACAGGCCTGAGTCTGTCGCAAGGCGGCTCTGCCATCACGCTTTCGCGCAGCGTGACCAAACGCATCGGCCTGAAGCCGGACATGAATCCACTCGACAGCGCACGCGCCGTTGCCAGTTACGTGCGTCTGGGTGGACGCCTGCGGCTGGCGCACGTTTACGCCTTCTCGATGCATCACTACCTGCTGCGTGACTGGCTGGCATTGGGCGGGATTCAGCTAGACCATCCCTCTATCGAATTCCTTGTCGCGCCTCCGGCCCAGATGGTGCGGTTGCTCGAAAGCGGTGCCATCGACGGGTTTTGCGCCGGCGAACCCTGGAACACGGCAGCAGTACGAGGAAAGCTCGGGCAGATCGTCACCGCCACCAGCGCCATCTGGGATGGTGGCGCCGACAAGGTGCTGGGCGTCACCAGACAATGGTCGCGCGCTCATCCGCAGACCCATCGGGCATTGATCTGTGCACTGATGATGTCACTCAGAGATCTGGCCACGGAAGATGTCACGCAGGAGCTGACCGCCCTGCTCTTGCAACGGGAAGTGCTGGCTGTGCCCGAGGCCTGGATCAAGAGCGCCTTGGTCGGCTCCCAGGCCCTGAGTCCGCCGCGATTTGCCAACAGCCTCAATGGCTTTCCGCGCCAGTCGCAAATGCTTTGGTGTGCACTGCAAATGCTGCGCTGGCGACAATGGTACAAGCCGCAACCACTCTCGCGGCTCTGTTCACAGGTATGTGACAGCGCTGCATTCGCTGATGCCGCTGCCGCACTGCGCTTGCCGATTCCTGCCGTTGACACCGTTTGCGAAGGTGCCGGTCGCGTTGCACTGGGCATGGATGGCAGCACGGTGGAAACCCGTTTCCTCAGCGGTGGCGAGCTGAATCCAGAAAATCCCGCTGCTTACCTGACTGAGCGGGGCTGGGGCATAGAAGCGGCAAGAGCAGCGCTACAGAGTGCCGACGAAAGCGCTCTGCGCTGATAAGGCGCACACGCACACATGCAGAGCACATAGCTGGCACAAGCTTTGCGAATTTGATCCCAACAGGTCATCGCAGACCGTTCCAGCGGCCACAGCCGTCCGCACAGATAACGAGTTCAGACACACGCACCACACAGGCGCGTGCGGCCTCTGAACTCTCCGGATGGGCTTAAGCATGAGGCAAATATTTTCTCCGCGATTCCTGATTCCAATTTGCCTTGCGGCAGCTTGCTGCGCGCTCACCTCCAACGCTGCGCTTGCACAGACCGCCATCTCTGCAGAACGAGTCAATTCCGTGCTGAACCTGGACCGGCAACTCTTTGAGCTGGAGTCTGCTCAAACGCCGGACAAATATCCCCTGAATGTTTTTATCGGCAGCGAGCGCAATGAGCTGCGTCTGCGCAAGGTTCGCGTGCGCATTGATGAGCTTCATTCGCGGGAATACGAATACGCGCAATCCGAGTGGCAGGCCATTGCCAATGGCGCAGTGCACCCGGCCTGGTCTGGGCGAGTTGCAGCCGGGAATCATCGTCTGCGCGTCGAGGTCTACGCGCGTGCATTGGATGCCGACCCCAACGATCCGCGAGCGGTTGAGTGGATCGACCAGACCATTACCATCGGCGACGAAGAAAGCCTCGAAATTACGCTGGTACAGAAACGCTTCGGCGGCGCCGAGATCAACGTGAAGTCCTGGCCGGGTTCGGTGCGCGCTGCCAATCACCCCTGGCTGCGTGCAGCACAGTACTGGCTCTGGTCGGATCGCCCTTACCTTGCGGCCAGAATCCTTTCCAGGCAGCGCAGCGCCGGCAAGGCCTTACCTGCTGAGTACAGCGCGCTCGCGCAACAGAGTGTTCAGCAGTTCGTGGGCGCCCAATCGCTCGCAGATAGTTCTGCACTTCTGGAACGCGCCCGCATGCTTGAGAGCGCGACGGCACAGCTTCAGACCGGTAATGCCGCTGCCTTGCTCGCGCTCGCCGATCAGGAGGCAAAATCAGAGCCCTTGTGGGTCGTGCGCGACAACGCAAACCTTCTGTTGGGTTATCACTTCCTGCGCGGCGGACAGGTCAAGCAAGCGCGCGAAGCCCTGGGCAAGGTTCGCAGCCCGGGACCGCACGCCCATGAAGCCATGCTCGGCTACGGCTGGACGTTTCTGCTCGATGAACTGGCGCCCGATGCATGGGCTTCATCTGCAGACACATCACATCCGAACTTTGTCCTGGCTGCCGCACAGGCGAGCGCTTCCGACTCCGGACAACTGGACGATGAAGACCGCGAAGACGCGCTGCGCAGCGCCCTGGTGCCGTGGACCGAACTGATCGGTGCTGATGTGCTGGACATTGCCGCACAGGAAGGCGCACTGGCTGTCGCATGGGCACTGGATGAACTCGACACCGGCGAGCAGGCCCACACCTACTATGAGCGCTCTGCCGCGCAACTGGCCGGCGCGCGCGGTCTGCTGTCACAGGCCATGGAACACGTTGCCAGTGGACACGCCGCGAAGGCCTTTGCTGATGGCCTGAATGATGAAAGCAGCGGCTGGAAAGCCTGGCTGTCCGACCTGCCCTATGCCAGCGACACGCGCTATCTCAAGGCATTGCTCAAGTCCCCAAATTTCGTAGATCAGCTGGATGACTTCAGGGCCGCTCAACTGCTAGCGGACGAACTCGCGGCCTGTGAGAAGCGCGCCCTGGACCTGCCACAGGGCACGACTGCAGACACGCTGGTGCGACAGGTGGCGCAGGCACGCAAGGGTCATGAGCCGCAGCTGTTCAGCACACGAACCCTGATGGAACGCACAGCTCTGGATTTGCTACGCGATACCAAGGCGCGCATTGAGCGCTATCTGGCTTATGCACATTTCGCAATGGCGCGTCACTACGACAGTGAGCCCGAACCCGAATTCGAGATCATCAAAGGAGACGCATCTTGAACGCGCGCCACAAGGTTTGGGCCCTCGCGGTGTTGCTGAGTTGCAGCAGTGCGCAGGCCGCGTTCTGGGATACGCCGCCATCAACTGTGAGCAGCACTGCAAGCAGCAACCGGCTCAAGGAGAACGGTTATCTTCGCGTCCGCACCAGCAGCATCCTGAAAGTTGAACCGGGCGACCCGGTTCCAGCCGATGCACGCGCGGCCATCGCAGAGTATGACCGCATGCTCTCCCTGCCAATGGATGCCATTGCACCGGAAATGCGTGCCGAGGCGCTGCGGCGGGCCGCAGACCTGCGCGTACAGATTGCCGATGCTGACGCGGCCAAGGGCGAGGGCTTTCACGTCAAGGAAGTGCGGCGCGCCGTCGCCGGATACAACCGCGTCTTGCAGGATTACCCGGGTCACGCCAACAATGATCGGGTGCTGTATCAGCTCGCACGCGCGCATCAGCTGATCAACGAGTTTGACCCGGCGGTCGATGCGCTGATGCAGATCGCCCTGAATCACCCGGGGTCTGTCCGCGCTGCCGATGCCAGTTTCCGTGCAGCGGAAATGCTGTTTGCCAAGCAACGCTATGCAGAAGCACAGCCGGCTTATGAAGCGCTTCTGGCTCATGGCAACAGCACGCCCTACTTCGAGCTGGCCCAGTACAAATACGCCTGGTCCCTGTACAAGCAATCACAGTTCGAACGCGCAGCCGAAGTGTTCCTAGGCCTGCTCGATCAGGACCTGCCCGAAGGCACGCTGGAAGATGCCGCTCAAGCCTTGGCCGCTGTGGAAGCGCACAAGTCAGAGCGTGCCAGTGAATCCCTTCGAATCACCGCACTGTGCTTCGCCGCACTGGGTGGCGGACCTGCCTTGAGCGAGTATTTTGCCGCCCAGCCCAAGCCCTCAAGGATGGAAACCCTGGTCTACTCGGCGCTGGGCGACGCCTTGATAGAAAAGCAGCGCTATACCGACGCGGCAGGTACCTACCTGGCATTTGTTGAACGCCACCCCGATCATCGCCGCGCACCCGCGTTTTCGGAATCTGCGATCACCGCCTATCAGCGTGGTGGGTTCTCTGAGCTTGCTACCGCTCAGATCGAGGGCTACGCGATCAAGTACGAGCCGAGTGCCAGCTACTGGACGAACCGCGAAGCAGACGCCCAGGTACTGGCGAAGGTTCGCAGCTATCAGGACGATCTGGGCCGTCTTTTCCAGGTCATGGGACAAAATGCCAGCGACCCTGCACAGCGTCGGCAGGCCTATCTCAAGGCTGCCCAGTGGTATGAGCGCAGCCTTGCGCAATTCCCGGACGACAAGCGAACCGCGCAAACGAGTCTGCTCCTGGCCGATGCCTGGCTGGAAGCCGGTGAGCTGGAAAAATCAGCGCAGCAGTACGAACGCACGGCCTACGATCTTCCAAGCCATGCGGGATCGCCAGTCGCGGCACTGGGTGCGGTACAAACCTGGCAGCGCCTCACCCGGCAATTGCCAGCGCAAGAGCAGGCCACCCCGCGACGCGCCTCCATTGCCGCCAGCCAGAAACTGGGCGAGACGTTTCCGGATCATCCGCAGCGTTCACAGGTGCTGATGACGGCTGCTGAAGATCTTTATCTTCTCGGTGACCTGGACGAAGCTGTCACCACTGCTGAACGGGTTCTGGCTTCTGATCCAAAGCCAGCCCTGCAGCTCGGCGCCCTGGGCATCATTGCCGATACGCGCTTTGCGGCGAATCGCTACGAGGAAGCTGAAGCCGCCTACGCCAGAATGTTGAAACTGCCAGCGGCTTCTGGGGAAGAACGCGGCAAGTTGTTCGATCAAATGGCGGCCAGTGTCTACAAACAGGGCGAGACGGCCCGCGAGACCGGCGACTTGCGCAGTGCTGCGCAACACTTCCAGCGTGTTGCGAGCGTCGCACCGGGTGCAGCCATTCGCGATACCGCTGACTTTGATGCGGCTTCCGCGCTCTACGAACTTGAAGACTGGCCTGCTGCGGTCACAGCTCTGGAGCGCTTTACCAAGCGCTATCCGGACCATCGTCTGCTTGCTGATGCTGACAAGAAGCTCGGACGCGCCTATCAGGAAAACAAGATGCCGGACCGCGCCGCCCAAACCTTCGAACGCATTGCCAGGCGCGACACAGAGAATGCGGATACCCGCCGCGTCGCCTCGTGGACTGCGGCGGAACTGTATGACGAAGCGGGTCAGTACGGGCGGAGCCTGCAGGCATGGAGCCACTACGTGAGCCACTACCCTTCGCCGCTGGATGAAGCCATGCAGGCACGCTTGCGGCTGGCACAGATTAATTCGGAGAAGCTCAAGGACAGCACAGCACATCGTCATTGGCTGACCGCGATGATTGAGGCCGATCGCGCAGCGGGCAGCAGCAACACGCAGCTGTCACGCCGTGCGGCAGCCGAATCCAGTCTGGAGCTGGGCCGAATGGATGCGGTCAAGGCAAAAGCCGTCATTCTCAAATCGCCGCTGGCCTCATCACTGGCCGCGCGCAAGGCGCTGACGGAATCCTCCATTCGTGCATTTGAGTACGCATCAAAGTTTGATTTTGCAGACATCACCAGTGCTGCCACGTTCGAGCTTGCCGCGGTCTACTGGGAATTCAGTCGCGCCTTGCTGGCTTCCGAGCCGCCGCAGGATCTCGCTGGCGAGGCCGCCCAGCAATATGTGCTGCTGCTGGAAGAACAGGCTTATCCCTTCGAGGAGAAAGCCATTACGGCGCATGAAATCAATCTTGGGCGCGTGCGCAACGGAACCTGGAACACACATATCGGAATGAGCGTCGATGAGCTCGGACGCCTGTCGCCGGCGCAGTACGCCAAGAAGGAACGCCGCGAGGATCTCTATGAACAACTGGACTAATACGATGCCCCGCCGATCTGGCCTATACGCCTTGCTGGCCAGTCTGGTGTTGACCGCTTGCGCGCCCGGTCCGTCGCGTCGCCCCGGCAGCACGCCCCAGCCTGCGCCGACGGTTCAGCCATCTGCCGCTCAGCCAAGTACCGAGAATGCTGATGTCGCCGCTCCGCTTGCAGAACGCTTCGCGGCTGCTCTGGAACTCATGAAGTCGCGCCAATACGAATCTGCCCGCGACGCCCTGTTGGCTCTGAGCACAGAGTTTCCGAAATTGTCCGGGCCCAAAACCGACCTGGGCATCGTCTACGCCCAACTCGATCAGCCGGGCAAGGCACTGGAGCAGCTCAAGAGCGCTGTCTCACTCAAACCCGACAATGCCATCGCATGGAACTGGATTGGAATTTTGCAACGAGAGGCCGGCCAATACGGCGCTGCAGAGCAGGCATACCAGAAAGCCCTGCAAGCCCGCCCGGACTATGCCGACGCGCAATTCAATCTGGCCATCCTCTATGACCTGGCGATGAATAAACCACTCAAGGCGCTGCAGGCCTATCAAGGCTTTCAGAAGCTGACACGGGAAGAAGACCTGATCGTCTCCGCCTGGATCCGAAAGATCGAATCCGGACTTGAACAAAGCAGTACCACCACTCACCTTGCAGAGGTTTCTCCATGAAAAAATTGATTGTTGCCACCGCTCTGATGCTGCCATTGACCATCGCTGCAGAATCAAAACCCGAGGCTGCTGAGGCAGCGGCGGATCTTCAGCAGATGGGGATCACGGTCATGGGTGACCAGGATGCTCCACTCGGACTTTTTCTTGCGCCGTGGAAAGAAGAGACACGTGCAGATGTATTGCAGGCGCCTGGCGTGCATGACCAGCCTGCCACGGCTTTACGGGCCGAAGGCTATGCGCGAGCCACTCAATACTATGCCGTGGGACGGGCCTATCGCAGCGAGCGCCTGATGCGAAACCACTAGCCCGCTGATTCGACACAGGCATGCCATCAACCGCTCGGGGCCGCTTGCAGCCCCGGGCAGATGGCCGGCCTCCCAAGACCTCGCACACATTTCATGTTGCCGCCCTATTGAGAACAATTATGAACGGACGTCACCCCAGATTGATCTTCTTCAGCCTTTGCGCTTCTCTGCTGCCCTTGCCTGCCGCGGCCACCGAAATTCTGGGCTGCGCCAGCGATGATCGCTTCGCCGTAACACCGAGCGACAAACTGCGGTGCGAAGGCCGCAACGGCGAGCTCTCAAGCACCTTGCTCGACCTGTATGCGGCAGGCTGGCGCCTGATTGACACGGAGTTCTACGACAAGGATCGTCAGGTCTTTTATTTAGAGAACGAGGCTGCACCCACCACGGATTGGGCTGTGTCAGAGCCGCTGGCCGACGCACCCGCCAGCACAACAGAAGAAGAATAGGTAACGCGGATTGCAGGGGCGTCGTCAGCTTCAAACCTGACGTACGCGAAAGCTCCCCTGCAATCGAACGCGCTTCTTCATGGCAGCAGTCATTTCGATGCTGCCATCCTCCAGCACAACCAGGACCTGGCTCAGGCCCAGCTTGCGGGCCAGGCCGAGCCACTGCCCAGGGCCTGCGACATATAGCGCCGCCCCACCTGCCTCAGCGAGGAATCCATCGCGATGTACGACCGTCACCGAGCGGATACCTTGTGCGGGCATTCCGCTCAAGGGTTCCAGCAGGTGCGAGTAACGGCGTCCCTCGTGGAAGAAAAAGCGTTGATCATCGCCGTGCGTATTGACTGACTCGTCCTTTGCCGAGATGGTTCCAAGCAGCTCTGGCTGAGCAGGATCCGAGTCCGGCATGCGAATGCCAATGCGCCATGCACGAGAACCCCGTGATCCGCGCACGGCGAGATTGCCACCGGCATCAATGACCGCATCTTCAAAGCCACACAGCGCCAGCTGATCCAGCGCCTCGTCAACAATCCAGCCTTTCGCAATGCCGCCAAAATCCCAGGCAACATCCGCGGCCGGACCGTAATGCGCCCCACCATCGTAAGCAGGCGCCTCACGAATCGCCGCACACAACTGGGCAATTCTTTCCTGATCGGGCGGCGCTTGCGGATTGGCCGCCAGGTCATGAAAACCCCACAGTTGCACCAGCTTCGCAATGCGCGGCTCGTACAGGCCATTGGTCACCTGTCGAATGGCCCATGCTCTGGCGAACAGGGTTCGCATCTGTGGAGGTACCTCAGCCGTTTCGCCGCGTGCCAGACTGGCATTGATCAGCGAAAGCTTGCCGCCACTCCAGGGCCACCAATCATCGCCAAAGGCCTGAAGATTTTCTTCGATGTCTGCAATGACGCGGACGGCGTCCTCGCGCGTCCGCCCCTGATGGGGCAGAACCACATTCACCGACACCTCTGTCCCCATCGCAAAGAAGGACAGTTTGACTTGTGGTGGTGATCGTTTAAGCCAGGATTTCATGTATTGGGGCAGATCCCTCGCAAGATACGAGGCGAAAACCGATAGAAACTCGGAACAGATCGCATCCGTATCCAACGGCGCGAGCACACCTGAGCCGATCAAAGCATCTTCAATGCCAGATGCGGGCGTTGATCGAAAACGGGCGCACGCCCAATAGCGTGCGCCCGAATTTGGAGACGTCAGTGGGAGCGAATATCAGGGGAAGTAATACTCGTCCTTGCACAATTTGCCGTCGCCATTGGCATCGCGGGTGGCAAAACGCTTGTCCAGCTGCCCACCGGGTGTCACCTCGGACTTGGACAAACAGCCGTCTTCGTCCTTGTCCACCCCCGGTGCACTGATATGCGAGACGTCATCCGGTTTGAGAAAGACGTTATCCAACTGTGCTGATGCGCTGCCAGCGCTCAGCAACAGGCCGGAGGCCGTGCACATTGTGATAAGGATTCTGCTGTTCATAAAACCTCCTGGGTCCAGAAAAAGATTGAATTTGCTTCAACGTCAAAACAACGAGATGGACCGTCCGATCACAATCGCCGGCCGGTTCTCCACCACATCCAGATGCCGCTAATGGCAAGCAGGATCGCCAGCACACCAATGGTGTTGATGACGTACACCCCACCACGCCCGAAGATGGCGCCACTGTGCGCATCCACCAGTACATGTTCGAGCGTGACAAAAGGCTTGGACAGCGGCAGCAGCCGCTCCCTTTCGGCCTCCGGCAAGGCAGCTTCGCCTGACCAATTCACGCCAGTTGGATCAACTGGCGTCCAACTCAATCCCGCATCGCGGGTGATATAAGCATCCAGGTCCTGCACAACAACGGAGCCCGGGGCATCCGGCATACTTCCGATGCGGCGCACCGCGGAAACCGGGAGAATCGGCGGATGCATGTCATCGAACCGCTCGCCTGATTCAGTCACCACAGCCACCGAAGCCGGTGTAGCGATGAACAGCAAGGATTGACCATCGGTCTGGCTGGCAACCATGCCTACCGGAGTCTGGATCGGTGGAACCAGCACCTGCGCATCCAGCGCCGTACCTCCCGGGGTCACAGCCAACCACTTGCTTCCTGACAGGAAACCCTTCTGCGGTGGTTGCGGTTCCAGGCCGTACAGCGACATGACCCAGCTCCAGTAGACCTTGTCCGTGTCATAGCCCCAACTGGGACTTTGATTGATGAGAATGCCGCTTAGGCCCAACCACCCCATGAAGAGGAAGGCGACCAGACCGGCGCGCTTGTGCCAGTTTCGAAGCAGGATGGTCAGGTTGAACTTGCGCCGCATGGCCACGGGGCGCGAGCCTGTAGCTGCTGATGGTGGCGTCGTCTGCAAGACTTTTTCCTCTGACGATCCGAAGCTGACCGGGTTATCTCCCATTGGAATCAGGCCGCCATCTTGTCCAGCATCAGCGCTGTACGCGCCATCCGCTGCATCATCTTGACCGAGTAGGTTGCCCCGCTGATGTTATCCACGCTGGTGCTGAGCCCCCCTCCCGCGATCTTCGCGCCAACCAGCTGTTGGAGGAACGACGGCTGACCGACCTGCTCGCCGCGGGATTCGCGATAGATCAAGACTTTTGCTCGCGCGATAACCTCATCCTTGACCACGAAACCGCAGGTAGTTGGCGCATAGCCCTCTTTGCCTAACTCATCGAAGATCCAAGCCGTCTTTCCTTCGGCACGCCAGTAGCGCATCCGTTGAGGCAAAGGCTGAATCATGCTGGGTATCGGGCCGCTTACCGCCATGGCCTTGGGCGCCGGCACATTGCCGCCAAAGACCTCCGCCAGAAATACTTCCGGCTTGATATTGAATTTGTAGAACTGTTCCAGACCGCCGTTCAGGTCGGTCGCCTTGCCCGGCAGCGCAAACGCGGCAAAGGGAAGGCTCAGTAAACCTCTAACTAGACTTCGGCGACTCAGCATTTTTTTTGAGTTTGGCTGGTTCATTGTGCTGCTCCTGATGTTTCTAATGGCTTGAGGGTGCGTCTGTGATGAAGGACCCAGCTGGGAAGTGGATGCACCAAGACACTTGCTCGGTAAGCCCTTCCGTCCTGATCCGGTGTATCAGGGCCTACATTCCCAGCCTGGACAGGACTGCCTGAGAGGGTGGCGCCCCAGAACGGACCGCCACCCTCGATGCAGCCTGTCAGCGCGTAACGATGTCGTCCGTGAAGGGAGCCAGTGCCGCGATCACCTGGTTGCAGGTCCAGTAATGCATGTTGATTCGCTCGCAGGCGTTGTATGCCGCTTCAACCACTGCATTGAACTGCTCCATGTTGATGTTCAGATCAGCATGTGCCGCCAGCATGCTCGCGCCCTGATACTCATTGGGGCCACCAAGCACCATGGTTTCCAACTGTGTGTTAAGGAAGATCTGCCGCTCAGGGTTACCAAATTCCTTGAACATGAAGTTGATGCGGGTGTCGAGCAGAATGAAGTGAAACAAGGCCTTGGCCCACTCGTGGACACCCTCTTTTCCACCCCAAAGTTCCAGGGCATTGGATGGAACACCTGGCAGCGGTTTGGTTCTCTCTTCTCCGGCCGTAGCGAACTGCAGAGGGGCCACTGCGAGCAGCACTCCGACAGTTGCAGATTTGAGCTTTGCGAATTTCATGATGTATCTCCGGTTAATGTAGTCAGGTGCCGAACCCCGTGTGCAGGGCGGCTTCCTCTGAATTAGAAAGTCAGGTGCGTGGAGAAGTAGAAACCATGCTGATCGGGGGTCAGCGTGATGTTGCCCAGCATTGCGTAAGCGACGGTGAAGGAGATCTTCTTGTTCGGTGCATAGGCGAAGAACAGATCGAACCAGTCATCCTCGTACTGCGTGAGGTTGTTCTGAAGATCATTGGTGTTGGCCACGCCCAGTGTCTGCAGATCAACTGCTGAGAGTGCGCCCAGGATTCCCTGAGTGCCGAGACCATTGATGTTCACACCAACGCCATCCAGCGCCGTACCATGCTGCGCATACTCAAACCCGAAAGCGGTGTTCTTGGCGACCAGGGTTGCCACCGAGATTTCGTAGCGGAACTCCTTGTCATCATCCACCTCACCTGTAGTGGTGTTGTGATAGCCAAAGCCCGTCAGACCGGTCTGGTTGGCGGATGTGTATCGACCCGTAAAGTTGACCAGAGTACTGAATGGGAAGTAGATCTTGGTGACGCTCACATAAGCTTCCCAATCCTTGTCATCAGCTGCCTGCAAGGTCCGCAAGAGATCTGCATTCTTGTTGTCCTTGTAGAACGCACCGATTGCAACCTGGGGAATCAGGCTGTCGGAGGTGTAAACCGCATCACCAAACAGACGCAACTTTGCACCGAAGACATCCATCTCGATGGTGGTATTGAACGGTGCAATACCGGTTCCGCCGGTTGCCGGCAGCAGACTTGCAATCAGGCCGACGGTGTCAAAGGTGCTGCCCGTAGGCAATGTGCTACGCGTGTACGACAACTCCAGGCGATCATAGATACCAACGGTCGCCCCATAGGAACTGAGGCTGTAGTTGGGAAGGTAAGCGAAGGTGTAGTGCAGACCACCGTTCACACCGTCACGGGTGCCGTAACCTGAAATGGTGGCCCAAGGTGTGATGCCACCACCGCCTGCACCATCAACAGTCACGACACCGCCAGTCAGCAAAACCTTTCCATCGTTATAGAAGCCAGCGCTTGCGCCCTGACTGAAGAGACCCACCAAAATTAGGGTGGCACCGCGAATGGAATTACGCATGATGCCTTTCGCCCCTGCTAGGTTGTGTTTGAATTTCATTTCGCCCCAACTCCTTGAAAGAGAAAATATTTGAAGAACTGAGCAACGCGAATCACTGCTCTGACGACGCTTTTAATTTGGACTGACGTCTCTGTCGGTCACTTCAAAAAAACAAAAAAAAGTCCACGCCCTGATTTGGTCTTCCAATTCAGGAAACGTGGACTCTGGTGTCCGGCTGATCCGGCTTCAGTGCTGGATCGGTAACCGCCTCACACCCGCTGCTGGTGTGTTGAAACAAGGGTTAGCAATCGCTGTGCCAACCAGCGGCTGTGAACCAAAACTGCGCGCTACAGGCCTGCCATATATATATCGAGTGAATCAACGCCAGACGGTTGGCGGCTTCGTGCCGTGCATCACGGTCCCCTGCACGATGACACGCACGATCCTTGTGCGTCCTTGCTACAAGAGGACGCATCGGCAACCGTCGGACGCATGAGAAGCACCGATATCGGACCAACGGGAAAGCCGGCTGCTGGCATGTCTGTTGCTGATAAATTCGCTGACAATCGAGAACCTGGTTCCTTGATTGCACACCGCGTCGACGACGACCCGGACAAACTGATCGGACAGTGACGTCCACCCGCCTTATTTAAAGCCGGGTGGTTTTTTTTGCCCGCTATCAGGGAATCGTTGCACCAGAACCAACACGATGGAAGCGCAGTTGACCTTGATCAATTTCCATCCCAAGCACAGGGAACAAATAGCACCATGAAAAAGCCAAAACTAGAATTTCGCCACTGCTTACCTATCCTGGTGGCGCACCTCGCAACAGCAGTCACACCAGTGTTCGCGCAGGAAGATAATCGTTTCTACATCGTGCCGATGGGCACCTACGTGATGAGCGAGGACGACAGGCACGCAGATGATGGCATCGGTGGCACCCTCGCCGTTGGCATCAATCTCTCGCGCAATGCGGAGTTCGAACTCCGGGGCACGTTTCTCAATTTCGCGGGTGAAGCGGGTTTCGATGACGTTGATATTGCAGCGGGCGGATTTGCCTTCAACGGCTTTCTGTTTGGCCGCAATGCACCATACCTGCACTTCGATGTGATGGGCGGAGACGAGACCATGTTCAACATGGGACTCGGCTACGACCTTGCCCTTGGCAAGAATTTCAGTCTGCGCGCAGAAGCCCTGCACCATACTGAATCAAACTCCAACGTGAACGGTCCTGAATTCAAGGAGCCACTGTTCAATC
>TARA_R110000850_G_scaffold86217_1_pt1 | contig 14534 bp, 18 predicted proteins | sample TARA_R110000850 | Tara Oceans TARA_R110000850 (sample SAMEA4397586) | marine metagenome | biome: Polar Biome; feature: [SRF] surface water layer (ENVO:00010504); material: water (ENVO:00002006), including particulate matter (ENVO:01000060) such as... | depth 5 m | reverse complement strand
CGCTGTTCATAGCCATGACACGGTCTTCCTTCTTCATGGTGTCCGACGCCATTTTGGCTGCCGGGAGCTTTCTGCTCAGGCCCTTCGACGCAAGGACGGGGCCACGGACGGCTTTTCAGGCCAGCCCACAACACGCTGTTTTCGCAATGGTACTTCTGGTTTACCACGCCCGTCGCCCGGCAGGATTTGCCGCATCTGCGATCAAACCGGCAATATCTGCCGGGCACCGGGCAGATATTGCCGGTTCGGGGACGGAATCCGGCGCGTCTCCGGCGTCAGGGACGACCAGTCCGCCTGTTGCGCCACCGCGCCTGCAGCGCGCGCTCCGCCAGCAAGGTATCGACGGCCAGCTGCCGGGCGGCGTCGCAGGCGACCAGGTTGCCGCCCCGCGCCATGTAGGCGATCTCCAGATCGGCCAGGGTCGGGGCCTCAGCCAGACGCGCCAGGGAACACGGCGTCGTCGCCGCCGCCGGCAGGGTCAGCTGCGGCGGGACCGGTGCAGACGGCGGGGGCAAGCCGGCACAGCTCGCGGTCATGAGCGCGCAGACGGCGGGCACGGCGGGTCGCCAGGGGAAGGTCGGCATCATCATCGAGTCTCGCGTCAAGAATGGCCGGGACGGTGAGCCGGGTCACGGCGTCCGTCTGGCGGTGGATCCGGTCCAGGGCCTCGCGCTGCCCGGTCTCGCCCTCGCGTTCGAGCCGGCGCGCGGCCGCGTCAGCCTCGGCGGCGACCGCCCGGGTCCGGACCGCCTCCAGTCGCCGCGCGCCGAGGTTCAGCGGATCCCAGCGCAGGCCCAACCCGCGCCCGGCCAGGACCAGGGCCAGAAACAGCCCGGCCACCAGCCCGATCCGGCCGGTGATCGTCAGGGCGCGCCATACCGACAGGCCGGTCACGGGAAGGCCTTCCGGCTCAGTTCGAAATGCGGCCCGTCGCGCAGCCTGGGCCAGTCCCCGCCCCAGACGAGCGGGGTGTCCAGCCGGACGGCGACCGCCTTGAACGCCGACGCGATCCGCCCGTACAGCGGCCAGTCCCAGCGGACCCGGCCATCGACGAGAGCCGCCACATCGACCGCATGGCCGGTCAGATGGCGCGAGCTCAGTGTCCGGCTTGCGCCGGCCCTGACCAGTGCGACCTGCCGGTCCCGGGACCGCAGGCCTTCAGTGATCATGAAGTCGACCGGACTGACGACGATGGCCGCCTCGACCACCGCGACCAGGGCCGGGTGCACCCCGACCAGCCGGGCGCGCGAGCGCATCGACAGGCGGAAGCTCATGACCGCCCTCCCGGGCCGAGCCTCAGGCGCAGATTGGCCAGCAGGGTCACCAGCTGCTGCGCGGACGGAGCCACCAGATAGAGCACCAGGGTCAGGGCCAGCAGCGCCATCAGGGAGTCCGCCAGTCGCGGCAGGCTGGCTGCAGGAACCCGCGCCAGCGTGCGGTCCAGCAGCCCCCAAATCGCGGCGCTGGCGCTGAACACATACAGACGACGCCACAGCCAGCGCCCCTCGGCGAGCGAGGGCGTTCCGTCCGTCCGATCGGTCATCGGTCATCCTCCGGGTCATCCCGGCCGGCGACCGTGCGCTGCCCGTCCAGCCCGGCCTCGATCAGCCACGCCTCCGGCGACAGCCGGTCCGGGGCGTCCCACGTCGATTCATCGAGCAGGACCACCTCCCGCGGCGCAGCGGCGGTCGCATGCGAGCGGGCGCTCATCCGACCGCCACCAGCCAGACGACGCCCGCAGCCCCGGCCCCGCCGGTCCCGCCTGTCGTGAGTCCGGCACCGCCGCCGCCGCCGCCGGCACCGTACAGTCCGCCCGCGCCACCGGAGTAGCCGCCACCTCCGGCCGAGGCCCCGCCGCCCGCGCCGCCGCCTCCGGCGCGGTGCAGGTCCGGCCGGGGCCGGTCCGCACCCGCCGTGCCCGCGGCCCCCGAACCGCCGACCCCGCCGCTGGCCATGATCTCGAGCCAGGCTCCGGTCCCGCCCGCGCCACCGGCCCGCGCGGTGTTCGCGGCATCCAGTCCGCCCCCGGCACCACCGCCGCCCGGACCGTCCGGACCGGCCGCCGCCTGACCGGCCTCGCCCGGTGCGGATACCGCCGACCCGCCCCCGGAATTGCCGCCGCTCCGTCCGGCACCGCCCGATCCACCCGGGCCCGACACGCCATCGCCCCGCGCGCCACCGCCGCCCGGCGTCGTGGTCAGCAGCACCTGACCGGCGTCCAGCACCCGGCTCACGCCACCGTCGCCGCCCGCCGCCGCATCGCCGCCGGGCCCGCCGGTGCCCACCTCGATGTCCAGGGTCGCGCCCAGTGCCGCGACCGGCCATTCAGCCGCATGGGTACCGCCCGCGCCGCCGCCGCCACCGCCGAAGCGCACCGTTCCGCCGGATCCCGCCGCCCCCGCGCCGCCGCCCCCGCCACCCGCCACAGCGATCACCCGGAGGGTCCGGGCCCAGACGGGAACCGCATAGCTGCCGGCAGCCGCCATCACCGTCACCTCGGCCCGTCCGGCCCCGCGGGAAAAATTCACCCGCCCGCTGGCGGCATCCACCACAAGGGCCTCGACCCAGGTGCCGCCGTCCGCACTGACCTTCAGCCGCAGGGCGTCATCACCGATCAGGCCCAGCTCGGCCCGGCCGCTCCAGCCGCTCTGGAACAGCAGCGACAGCACATCGGCCGCACTCTCCTTGTTCAGGGTCAGGCGCAGGTCGCCGTCACCGCCCTGCCCGGCCTCCAGCGCCGTCCACAGCCCCTTGTTGAGCCGGGCCACAAAGGGATTGTCGGCATCGGCGGTGGCGTTGACTCCCAGCCGCTCCAGCTCCTGGATCTGCCCAAGCCGCACCCCCAGCGGCAGCCAGTCGCCGCCGAGCCGGACCAGCACCACCGGCTCATCCCGAACGACGGCCAGCGCGCCGTCAGGAACCGGCAGCACCGCCCAGCCGCCGGCTTCGGCCCGGATCAGATCGCCCGCGGCCGCAAGGGCCCAGGCGCTGCCGGTCGCCCCCTGCGGCAGGACATACAACGCCCCGTCCGGCGGCGTGTCCGGCTGATCCGTACGGCTGCGGCTGACCACCGCCAGCTGGACCAGGGAATCCAGCCGCGTCAGGGCCTCGTTCAGGGTCACGTGTTTCTGCATCTGGCCCGCCGCCAGATAGGGCAGGCCCAGCCGGGCGCTGGCGTCGTCGCTCATGACGGTCTCCGCATGGGGTTCGGAGATCAGTCTGGCGCAGCCTCGGACCAGGGCGGGAAATCGACCCCTACCTGTCGGTTATGCCTTTGACGGGACAGGGGTTTGTACGCCCGCAAAACGCGGATTCAGGCGCAAAACCTCGCAGGGATCGCGTGGACCTGGCGGCTCAGAGCTGCTGCATCTGGCCCGAGGCGACGACCGGGCCGTCCGGCTTGGCCGCGCCCGGCGTATGGCCCGGCGTCTCCATCGACACGGCGACGGAAATCGCCTGTCCGGCCATGCCCGACAGGGGCCCGGTCAGATTGTGCCGCGAGGTGGCGGTGCCGTCGATCGCCCCGACCAGCTGGACGCCGCCCTCGGGCATGACCAGCCAGAGGTGCGGCACCCGCGTATCCCCGGCCATCTCATGGGTCGGGGCCAGATAGAGGGCCCCGGTGGCGCTGTCATAGGCGATGGTCATGGCCGAAATGCCGTTGTCCAGCGACAGGGTCGCGACCCGCATCACCCCGCCCTCGGCCGGGGCGTTCACCACCACCGGAGCCGGGGCCGGCTGCATCAGCAGGATCGCCATGGCGGCGACACTGGCCGCCAGCAGACCGGTCGATCCGACCGCCCAGCGCCGCCAGAAGGTCAGGCGCGCATTGTCATTGGCCGGGCTCGCGATTCCGGCGGCGATGCGCGGCCACAGGCCCGTGGACGGTTCGACCGGCGCGATCTCCCCGGCAAAGGTGGCCAGATGGGCATTCCAGGCCTCGACCTCTGCGGCAAAGGCCGGGTCACGGGCCTCACGCCGGCGGGCCTCGGCCTCGGCCTCGGGCGACAGTACGCGCAGGGCCAGTTCCCCGGCCAGGGCGTCCTTATCATTGATGTCGGTGGGTTCGGTCATTGTTCGAGACAGGCCCTCAGTCGCAGAAGCCCCCGTCGTATCCAGCTCTTCATCGTGCCCAGCGGCACATTCTCGCGCGTCGCCAGACTGTCATAGGTCGCCCCCTCCATGAAGGCCGTGCGGATCACGCCGCCGACCTTGTCGTCGAGCTGGTCCAGACAGCCATGCAGCCGGCGGGCGTCGTCGTCCCGCTCGACCGTCTCGGACGGCAGCAGGGCCCCGTCGACAACCTCGTTGGCGTCATCGACCGGCGTGGATCTGCGGAAATTGGCACTGGCGCGCAGCCGGTCGATCGCGCGGTTGCGCGCGATCGTCACCAGCCAGGTGATCGGACTCGCCCGCGAGGCGTCGAAGGTCCCGGCCTTTTTCCACACGGTCAGATAGGTTTCCTGCAAGACATCCTCGGCGATTTGGCGGTCAGCCAAGATACGCAGGCACACGCCCAACAGTTTCGCCGAGGTAGCCAGATAGACCTGACGGAAGGCCGCACGGTCGCCCTGTCCGGTCATCCCGAGGGCGTCGGCCAGTTGGTCGCGGGTCAGCATCGGTGTCATCAGGGCCCCGGAATCGATTGCGATTCAACTAGGCGGACCGGCGACCGGCCCGTCAAGCACAGCCGCGCTCAATCGTGCAGATAGACGATGCGCCGCGCCTTGGCATTCGCGCCCATCGCCGCCAGATGCTGCTCATGCTCGCCGGAGGCACGGGCCTCGCGCTCATTGGCCTCGACCCAGTGGGTGCTCTCGATATGTTTCTGCAGGGCATTGGCCGCCATCAGCTGGCCGGGGAAGAAGGTGTCGACCACATCGCCCGCGACCGGCACCGTCCCGACGGCCGTGTCCACCGCCATATAGGCCGCCATCCGCGCCAGGGTCGACGGCGTGGCCCCGACCCGCAGACCCTGCAACAACAGCCAGCCGCCTGTCGCCACCGTATAGACCGTCCCGACCACCGGCACCCAGGTCAGCAGGGCGTCCAGACCCAGGCCGAACGGGCCGATGCCGATGACCCGGTCAGAAAGCTTCTTCACGCCCTCGACATTGGTCCAGATCTTTTCGATATCCCCGATGGTACGTCTGGCCATTCAACTCTCTTTCCACTCGAGACCGTCACAGGACATCCCGATCAGTGTTCACCGAGATTGGCAAGTCCGTGGCTCCGCACCTGAAACGCCTCGTCCCGCTGATGCTCAGCGCGCCGGCGGGCATTTTGTTGCTGGTTGCCGCCGCGGCCATGAGCGGCATCGGCCATCGCTGGGTGGATATCCTGGCCCAGTTCGTGGCCCCGGCCCTCGGCGTGGCCGTCGTCCTCACCCTCGTGGCCCTGCTGCTGCGACAGGTTCACGGCGCGGTCGCCTATGGTGTCGCCGTCCTGGTGCTGATGATCGCCGTGTGGCCGCAATGGGGACCGGTCCGCGGCGTCGCCCGCCCCGATGCCCCGGTCGTGCGCCTGTATTCAGCCAATCTGTGGGCCCGCAACACCGACGTCGACGCCATCACGCGCTCGATCGCCGATGCGGACGCCGACATCGTCCTGCTGATCGAGCTGGGCGATGCGCCGGCGGCCCGTCTCGGCCAGGTTCTGGCCGGCTATCCGCACCGGATCGTCACGCCACGGGTCGACCGGTCCGGCGGGGCCGCCCGGTCGGTGATCGCCTCGCGCTATCCGCTGACCGCCATCGCCGATGTCGCGGACGGCCTGCAGGACGTCGCCGCCGTGGCCCGGACCCCGATCGGTCCCCTGAATGTGGTCGGCGTGCACCTGACCCGCCCCTGGCCGTTCCAGTACCAGTGGGGCCAGATCAGCCAGGTCCAGGCCCTGGCCGCGGTCCGCGCTGGCCTGACCGGTCCGGTCATCGTCGCGGGGGATTTCAACAGCGTCTCGACCGGTCGCATCGGACGGCAGCTCCGGGCCGAGGTCGGGCTGAGCCCGGCCCCGGGCTGGCCCGGCACCTGGCCGGCCGCCGCCCCCTCGATCATGGGTCTGACCATCGACCAGGTCTATCGCTCGCCGGAGCTGGCCTTCGTCAGCCGTCGATTGGGCCGGCCGACCGGCTCGGACCACCGGCCGGTCATCACCGAATTCACCCTGGCGGCGGACTGAGCGCCGGGTCCAGCAGGGCCCGCAACCGGGCCTCATGGCCGACGGCGGGAAAGTCGTCGGCGATCCACCCCGCCTCGAACGCCTTCAGCAGCCGCCCCGTCTCCGGCCCGGGGGCCACGCCCAGCCGCGCCAGATCACGACCGCCGACCGGCAGGGTCGGCGGCGTCCACCCGGCAATCAGGGCCGTCAGTCTCTCGTCATCGGCCGGATCGCCGGACGCGGCGGCCCGCTGGCGCATCAGCGCGTCCTGCACCGCCCGGGCCCCGAGCCGGTACACGGCTGCCCGTGCCGCCTGATCGCCCATGTCCGGCCGCACCATCGTCGCGGCTTGCGCCCCGGCCACCAGCCGGTCCCGCACCGCGTTCGACAGCCGCAGTCGCGCGGCGAGCGCCCGCAGGCCGTCCGCATCGGCCGGTACCAGCCCCGCCAGCCGCAGGACCGGGTCGGGGGTCAGGTCGCACAGGCGCCGGAACAGGGGCCCCGTCACGGCCTCGGGCAGCAGTTGCGCCAGCACGCCCGTCTCGACCATGGCCTGGACGGCGCGGCGCGGGTCCGGTGCCGCCAGCAGCTTCATCAGCTCGGCCGACACCCGCTCGACCGACAGGCGGGCCAGACCGTCGACCTCGGCGGCGCAGGCGGCCATCGCTGCCGCATCCGGCACGTCCCGGCCATACCAGGCGTAGAAGCGGAAGAAGCGCAGGATCCGCAGATAGTCCTCGCGAATGCGCGTCACCGGATCGCCGACGAAGATGACCCGTCCGGCCAGGGCGTCGGCGACCCCCTCGCCCGTGGGGTCGTAGACCCGCCCGCTCAGGTCGGCGTACAGCGCGTTCAGCCGAAAATCGCGGCGTGCCGCGTCCTCGCTCCAGTCGTCGGTGAAGGCGACAGTGGCATTGCGTCCGTCCGTGGTCACGTCGCGGCGCAGGGTGGTGATCTCATAGGGCTTGTGCCCGGACACCGCCGTCACCGTGCCATGGGCCAGCCCCGTCGGCACCGCCTTCAGGCCGGCCGCCCGGATCGCGGCAAAGGCCGCCTCCGGCTCCAGGGTCGTGGCGATATCGATATCGGCGACGGCCTGACCCAGCAGGGCATTGCGCACACTGCCCCCGACGAAGCGGGCACAGTCAGGCCCGCCCGCCGCTTCCAGCGCCGCGAACACCGCCCGCGTCGCCGCACTGGTCAGCCAGGGCTGGTCCTGCAGGCGGGTGGTCATGCGGCATCCTCCGCCGTCGCCACAGCGGGCTCCGGCTCATCCCCGTACAGCCGGGCCCGCAAGGCCCGGACAATCCCGGCCGTCACGCCCCAGATATAGCGCTCCTCCCACGGCATGGCCCAGTACCAGCGGCGGGGCTCGCCCTCACGCTCATAGGAATCCTGTCGGTGGTTGAGCCGGTTCATCAGAAAGTCCCACGGCACCTCGAACAGTTCCGCCACCTCGTCCGGCGCGGGCGTCACCTCGGGCGGGGTCTTCAGCCAGCCGACCACCGGCGTCACCAGAAAGCCCGTGCCGGTCTCATAGGCGTCCCCCAGACCCAGCACCTCGACCGTGTCCGGGGCCAGGGCGACCTCCTCCCAGGCTTCGCGCAGGGCGGCCACGGCGGCTGTCTCACCCGCGTCCAGCCGGCCGCCGGGAAAGGCGATCTGTCCCGGATGGCTGGCCAGACGGTCGGAACGGCGCGTCAGCAGGACACTGGCTCCCTCCGGGCGGGCGATTACGGGGATCAGCACGGCCGCCGGCTTCAACGTGCGTTCCGGCCGGTCCGCGTCCGGATTCAGATCGAAGTCCGATCGTCCCGCCGTCCGGTCCGGCGACCAGCCCGCGACCGGCTCCAGCCGTTCGGTCAGACGCTGCTTCAGCGACGACAGGCTCATTCCACGCCCGCCCCCACCGGTCCCAGGGCAAAGGTCTCGCCGCCGCTGCGGACCACCAGCCGCCCGCCCTCGACCGACGCCGTCTCGACCAGGTCATAGAACAGCGAGCGCACGATCCGGGCCCACAGATCGCCGCGCACATGCACGCGCGGCGCGGGCTCGTCGGTCACCGGATCGGTCTCGACCACGATCGGATGCTCCGCCCCGGCCTCGACCGTGTCGCCGACATCGGTGGTGAACCGCAGCCGGTCACCGTCCCGCTCCAGCGTCACCGCCCGGAACGGCAGGTCCTCGACCGTGATCTTCAGCTTCTCGACCGGCGTGACCAGATGATAGCCGTCCGGGTCCTTGCGCAGCACTGTCGAGAACAACCGCACCAGCTCGGCCCGGCCGATCGGCGAGCCCTCGTGCATCCACACGCCGTCGGCGCGGATGATGATGTCGATGTCGCCGCAATGCTCCGGATGCCACAGATGCACCGGCGGCAGTCCGCGCCCCGGGGCCTGTTTCGCGGCCCCGGCCACGGCGGCCAGACCTCCGGTCTCTGTCTTCGGGCGTTCGCTCATGACCCAGACTTAGGCGCGCCCGGCCTCGCGGAAAAGGCGTCTCAGCCGATCGGTCGCACCGGGCCGCTGACCGAGGGGGTCGCCAGCGGCAGCCACAGCAGTCGACGCCGGTCGACCGGACCCGGCAGTTCGGCGTCCGGCGACGGCACGAAGCCGAAGCGCGCGAAATACGGCGTGTCCCCGACCAGCAGCACGCCGGCGGCGCTCTCCGCGCGGGCATGGTCGACACAGGCGGCGACCAGATCGGCCCCCAGACCGGCCCGACGGCTGCCCGCCTCGACCGCGATCGGCCCCAGGAACAGGGCGTCGGTGTCCCCGACCCGGATCGGCCACAGCCGCACCGAACCGATCACGCGGTTGTCCTCGCGGGCGACGAATGCGGCCACGGCCACCGTCTTTTCGCGCAACCGCTCCGCCGTCTTGGCGAACCGGCCCGGCCCGAAGGCCGCCAGCACCACGGCCTCGACCGCCGCGGCGTCGGCGGCGGTTTCGGCGTCGATGCGCACGATCGGGTCAAGGGCGGCGGAATGGGTCATGGGCGGGCGCTGATAGGGCCACGGCCCGACCAGATCAACCGGCTTTGGAGAAATCCGGCGCCCGCTTCTGGCTGAAGGCCATGAAGGCCTCCATCGCCTCGGGGCTCCGCATCTGGCTGCCGAAGGCCTCGCCCTCGCGCTGCATCAGGGTCCACAGATGGGCGGCATCGCGCATCAGCTGCTTTGTCTTGCGGATCGAATTGGGTGCGCGCGCCGCCAGCTTGACCGCCAGGGCCTGCGCCGCCGCGTCGACCTGATCCGACGGCACGGCCCGGTTGGCCAGGCCCCAGGCCAGGGCCGTGCGTCCGTCGATGGCCTCGCCGAGGGCGAACAGCTCAAAGGCGCGATGATGACCGATCGCCGCCGGCAGCAACATCGACGACGCCGCCTCAGGGGCCAGGGCCAGGTTGATGAAGGGGGCGGACAGCAGGGCATCCTCGGCCACCACCACCATGTCGCAATGCAGCAGCAGCGTCAGGCCGATACCGACCGCACGCCCCTGCACCGCCCCCACCGCCGGCTTGTCCAGGTCCGCCAGCGACTTCAGGAAGCGAAACACCGGCATGTCGGCGGCCTCCGCGCCCTGCGAGCCCAGGGCGATGAAGTCGGCGATGTCATTGCCCGCCGAAAAACTGTCGCCCTCGCCCCGGAACAGCAGCACCCGCACCGCATCGTCCGTGCGCGCCCGCTCGGTCGCCTCGGCCAGCGCGGCGTACATCGCCTGGGTGATGGCGTTCTTCTTCTCGGGCCGCGCCAGGGTCACGGTCAGAATGCCGCCGTCGAGGGTGGTCAGGATATGATCAGTCACGTCAGGTCTCGCTGCTTGAGGTCAGGGTCCACCAGTCCACGCCATCGGCGTCGCGGGCAACCTGTGCCCGGCCGTTGCGGGCCAGATAGTTGAGATGTGCCAGGCTTTCACCGGTCGCCATGCCCAGCAGCCCGTCGTCGATGGCGCGGGCGAACAGGGCCCCGAACACGTCCACGGCGCGGCAGGGCCGGGTCAGGGTGCGCTCCAGGCGCTTCAGGCCGGTCTCGTGGCCGCGGATCAGGGCGTCGAGCCGCGCCTGCACCCCGGTGAACGGCTCGCCGTGCGACGGCAGGACCAGGGTGGTTTCCGGAAACACCGTCTTCATCCGCTTCAGCGACACCAGCCAGTCCCCCAGCGGGTCGGCGGCCGGCTCGGTCGGCCAGACGGCCACGATCGACGAGATGCGCGGCAGGATCTGGTCACCGCCCAGCAGCACATCGTCGGATTCACGCCACAGACAGGCGTGCTCAGGACTGTGGCCCTCGCCGATGACCACCCGCCAGCGATCGTCGCCGATCGTCAGAACCTCGCCCTCGACCATGCGGGTAAGGGCCGTCGGCAGCGGCCGGACGGCCTTGCCGAACCCACCGAAATGCTTGCGGTAACCCGCGATCTGATCCTCGCTCCAGCCGGCGGCGCGATAGAAGACCGCCCCGTCCTCGGGGGCGGGCTGGCCGGTGTCGGCGATCAACATCCGTGCCGTCACATATTCCAGCCGCGTCATCAGCAGCGGGGCCGCGAACCGCTCACACAGCCAGCCCGCCAGGCCGATATGGTCGGGATGCATATGGGTGCAGATCACCCGTGTGACCGGTCGTCCGCCCAGCGGTCCGGCCAGGGCCGCCTCCCAGGCGGCGATCGAGGCGGCGGTGTTCAGGCCGGTATCCACCAGGGTCCAGCCGTCGCCGTCCTCCAGCGCATAGACATTGATGTGATCCAGCGCCATCGGCAGCGGCAGGCGCAGCCACAGCACGCCGGGTGCCACCGTGACGGCCTCGCCGGCTCCGGGCACGGCGGGAAACGGATAGGTCAGACCCCGGTTGCCGCCCCGGGCCTGTCGTTCGTCCGGGATGACCACGCCGTCCGCCAATGAAAGTCTCCTTTGAAAACTTTGCTACCATGCCTCGCCCGACCGGCCGGGTCCATAGGCGTCCTCCCCCGCCCCGCCACGACGGACCGGAGCCATCTCCGACGGGCGAGGCCGGAGCCAACCCAGTCATCCTGCGTTCATTGCACGACCACAGACTGGTCATTTCCCTGCCTTGACCGCGCCGCCCCCGGACGCCAAGGCTGCGGGCCTAAACGTTTCTTCGAGGAGTTTTCGGTGCCCAAGAGCCCTTTCATCGCCGTCATCGGGGGCGCATTCGCCCTGTCTCTGGCGACGTTCCAGCCCGCAGCCGCCCAGGTTGCCGGTCAACAGGCGACCGACCCCACCTTCCAGCCGGAAACCTCCCAGGAAGACAATTCGCGCCAGCGTCGCAGCCGTCACCAGCGCCCGCGCGCGCCGCGGCCCGACGCCGCACCGGCCGCCCCGGCCGCACCGACGGCCGAGGAACTGGTCGCCAGCGCCCAGGTCATCGCCACCTCGGCCGGCGTAGCCTGCCAGGTCACCGAGGCCACCGAACTGGGTCTGACCGTCGCCCAGGAAATCGCCTATGAAGCCGCCTGCGCCACCGGCCCCGGCTATATCCTGATCGGCTCGACACCGCCCCAGGCCGTCGATTGCGTGCTGCTGAACGGTCAGGGCAATGTCGCGCGCGCCGCCGATCCGGAAGCCGATGTCGGCCAGCAGTGCGCGCTGCCGGCCAACCAGAACGTCGTCGCCGTCCTCCAGGCCTATGCCACTGAAGCCGGCGTCGACTGCATCGTCGACGAGGCCTCGGCCATCGGCAAGACCGACGACGGCAACCTGATGTATGAGGTCGGCTGCCAGAACAAGGATGGCTTCTGGCTCGAAAAGACGGCCACCGGCTGGGCCACCACCGCCTGCTGGGAACTGATCGGCCGACGCACCACCTGCCGCTTCACCCCCGTTGCCGAGTCCTACGGGGCCTGGAAGGACGTTCTGGCCGGCACCAGCGCCGCTGCCTGCGACGTCCGGCAGACCCGCCTGATGGGCAAGGATTCCGCCAACCTGAGCATCTATGAGATCAAATGCGCGTCCGGCGACGGCTTCCTGGCCCGTGTGGGCGCGGATCGCCGTGCCCAGCGCATTCACACCTGTGCCGAGGCCGTCAACATCGGCGGCGGCTGCCAGATCGGCGCGGCTCCGGTCGCGGCGACCGAGGACGCCCCGGCTCCCGGCCAGTAATAAAGAGCGACCAGGGCCGGTCCGGCAGGCGTGCGCGCCTTGCCGGACCGGCCGGCTCCGCCTAGCGTCCCGGCCATGCGCATCGCCACCTGGAACGTCAATTCCGTCAACGCCCGCCTGCCCACCGTACTCGACTGGCTCGAGGCGGCGACGCCCGATGTCGCCTGCCTGCAGGAAATCAAATGCGTCGACGAGAAATTCCCGCGCGAGGCCTTTGAAAGCCTCGGCTACAACGTCGAGACCCACGGGCAGAAGTCCTACAACGGCGTCGCCCTGCTCTCGAAATATCCCCTGACCGACATCCGCCGCGGCCTGCCCGGTGCCGACGCCTCGGGCTTCGAGGCCGAGTTCGAACAGGCCCGCTATATCGAGGCCGTGGTCGAATGCCCCCGCCCCGTTCGCGTCGGTTGTCTCTACCTGCCCAACGGCAACCCGATCGGCACCCCCAAATTCGACTACAAACTGGCCTGGTTCGACCGGCTCAACGCCCACGCCCGCGACCTGCTGGCGCTGGAAGAGGCCTTCACCCTGTGCGGGGACTACAACGTCATCCCCACGCCGGACGATGCGAAAGACCCCGCCGCCTGGGCCGGTGACGCCCTGTTCCAGCCCGAAAGCCGCGCCGCCCTGCGTGCCCTGAAATTCCTCGGCCTGTCCGACGCCCATGACCTCGGCAATGAGCCGGCCGGCACCTACAGCTTCTGGGACTACCAGGCCGGGGCCTGGCAGCGGGATCACGGCATCCGCATCGATTTCCACCTGCTGTCGCCCCAGGCCGCCGACCGCTTCCGCGGCATCGAGACCCATCGCGCGGCGCGCGACATGGACAAACCCTCCGACCACGTCCCGGTCGTGGTCGAACTGGAGGACTGAGGCTTGGCCGATGCGCTCCGGGTCATCCTGCTGCTCGCCCTGGCCGCCGCGGCCCTGACCACCGGCGTGCTGGCCCTGGCCTGGTGGATGGAGCCGGGCCGCCGCCTCGGCCGGGCCCTGCTCAAGTCGCTCGGCGTCGTGCCCGAGGCCGAGGCCCTGTCACCGGGCGAGGGCCGCGCCGCCGGTCTGGATTTCGACGGGGCCCAGATCGCCGTGCTGTGGAACCGGGGCGTCGACGGCCTGGTCTATGGCTTCGAGGAGATCGAGGGCGGCGAGGTCATCGTCGACGGCCATGTCGTGGCCCGTATCCGGCGCGGCGAGGTGCGCAAGACGCTCGACGTGATGGCCCCCGATGCCGAGACGGTGGTGCTGCGCCTGCTGTTTTCCGACCCTCGCCATCCCGAGTTTGAACTGTCGCTGTGGAACGCCACCCTGGCCGTTCAGACCGGCTCGCCGGCCGAGGCCATGCGACTGGGCCGTCGCTGGTTGTCGCATCTCGACGCCCTGCTGAAGGCGTGATCGGATCCGTGGCCCTTCCGGTCCGGTCAGCGGGGCGCTAGAACCTCGCATCCCGTTTGTTCCGAGTTCCTGAGGAGCCCGCCGTGGCCCGCCTTTTCGACGCCTACATCATCGCTGACTGGACCGCCGCCGAGGGCAAGAAGCTGGGCGATCAGTCGATCTGGATCGGCGTGGCCAAGCGCGACGTGCGTTTCCGCCTGTACAGCGAGACCCATAATGTCGCGACCCGGGCCGAGGGCGAGAAGCTGCTCGCCTCGCTGCTGGCCGAGCACCGCAAGCGCGGTGACAAGGTCCTGCTCGGCTTCGACTTCAATCTCGGTTTCCCGACCGGCACCGCCGAACGGCTGAAGTTGACCGGCACACCGTGGGCGGCGATGTGGAAATTCCTCGCCGCCAACGTCGTCGACAAGGCCGACAACACCAACAACCGCTATCAGGTCGCGGCCAAGATCAACCGGCTGATGACCGACAACGCCTGGCCCATGTGGGGTGCCCCCGCCAGTCAGGCCCAGCGCTGGCTGACCACGACCAAGCCGCCCGCGGGCTCATCGGCCGACATCCCCGAACATCGCGCCACCGAGATCGCCGCCCGCCGCGGCAAGCTGCACCCCAAGGCCGTCTGGCAGATGCACGGGGCCGGCGCTGTCGGTGGCCTGACCCTGGTTGGCATCCCGATGGTGCGCCGCCTGGTCGAGGTCCTGGGCAGCGCCGCCGCCGTCTGGCCGTTCGGCACCGGCTGGCGCGAACTGACCGCCGAGGATGTCGAACCCCTGTCGACCCTGGTGGTCGAGGTCTGGCCGGCCCTGTTCGACGCCACGCCCGTCCCGGGCGAGTTCAGGGAACAGGTCCAGGTCCGCACCGCCGCCGAGGCC
>TARA_R110000850_G_scaffold56637_4_pt1 | contig 14542 bp, 14 predicted proteins | sample TARA_R110000850 | Tara Oceans TARA_R110000850 (sample SAMEA4397586) | marine metagenome | biome: Polar Biome; feature: [SRF] surface water layer (ENVO:00010504); material: water (ENVO:00002006), including particulate matter (ENVO:01000060) such as... | depth 5 m | reverse complement strand
AGATTTGAATTAGTTTTTGAAGAAAACTGGTTTTTTGATGGTGAAACTATTGTAGGTAACAAAAATGAGTTGTACCCTGTACGTATCATTAAAGAACCTAAAGCTGAAGGTACTAACTTCGTATTAGAAGTTGAGATCATGGGTGGTTCTGCAAATGGTATTCCAGGTGAGGAACTTATCAGAGGAACTAGATGGTCTGTTGAATATGCTGCTGCAGGTAGAGGTTTATCTCGTGACCAAGGTGGAATTCGTAGAGTAACTCCAATCTCAATGAGAGGTGATGTTTCTACATTACGTATATCTCATAAGATTGCAGGTAATGCTCAAAACAAAAAAGTTGCTATTGGTATTCCAGTAGTAGACAAGAGTGGTAATAAAAAATCTTTTGCATCTTTAGCGATGTATGAAGACTGGTTAGTAGAGCAAGAATTTTCTGTTTACAAGAACAGAGCATTAATGTTCGGTAAAACTAACAGAGATTACCAAGGTGAATACCATAACCTTGATAAGTCAGGATGGCAAATCAAAATGGGATCGGGTATCCGTGAACAAATGGAATATGCTAACAACTTCTACTACGATGGAGACTTCGATTTAGATATGTTAGAAGAAATCTTATTAACTTTATCAGAAGGTAAATTAGGTTTCTCAGAGAGAACATTCATGTTACGTACAGGTGAAAGAGGTGCTCATGCATTCCATAAAGCTGTATTAGTTAGTACTTCAGGTTGGGCTTCACAAGTTGCTTCACCAGGAACTAACAAAATTGATACTATCTCTAAGACTTCTTCTGAACTTCACAAGAATTCTTTAAAAGCTGGTTTCCAGTTTGTAGAGTACCTTGCTCCTAACGGTGTAACTGTTAAGATTGAAGTTGATGATTTCTATGATGACAAGGAAAGAAACAAAATTCGTTTCCCTGGCTCAAGAGGTGTAGCTGAATCTTACCGTTATGACATTTTCTATATTGGAACACCAGATGCTCCGAATATCCAGAAGGTTAAAGTAAAAGGTCAAGACGAGTATCGTGGATACCGTTGGGGTTTCAGAAATCCTTTCACAGGACAAGCAAACAATGGTCAAATGTCTCATGATGAAGATAGTGCAATTATCACTAAATTCTGTCAATTAGCGACAATAGTATTTGATCCATCACGTACTGCTCAAATCATCCCAGAGGTGTTAGCAGCGTAATAAATAATAGTAATAAGAGGGTGTTAAACCACCCTCTTTTTTTTAATAATTGGAGAAGAATTAATAAAAATGGAAGATAAAAAAACAAGAGCTAAAAAAGCTCAAAGAACAGCAGACGCTGTAAGTGAAAAAATAGTATCGAAAGACCCGTATGTAGGCTTTCTTAAAAATGAAACAGTGTTGGTCCAGTACATACCAAAACCAACTAAAGAAATAACAAATCCCTCACACGTAGCTTACGGAGGTAAGTTACAGGGTACATTTGATAATATTTCACCACCTCGTCTTGATAAAGGTAGAATGCAAAACATTCTTACAAATGAAGAAAAAGAAGGATTGGAATATTTAATGAGTAGAGATTTATCTATTTATGGTGATTTCTGGAAAAGTTATAGAAAGGGAGGAATGTTCCCAATTGCATTAAGTAAAGATGATGTAGTGCTTAACTTAATGGTTCCAGAAGATTATATCACATGGAAAGTTCTAAAGAATACGCAGTTAGTTGCTAATTCAACAGATCAATTAAAGAATGAGTTTAGAGCCAGTTACAAATATGTAATGGTTAAAGAACATGAAGGTGCTCAAGTTGAAGAAGATAGAATCAACGATAAAGCAGAAGCATTTGCTTTCTATAGTGAGCTTTCTAATTCTCCAGATGGATTAAGATATATCCTTAGAGTATTAGGTAAACATACTCACTCAGGTCAAGATTTAAGCTTCTTACGTAAAGAAGTTGGTAAGCAGATTGATTCAGAGCCATCAAGAAAGATTATTCTTAAATTAAAGAGTGATAAGCTTTTTAAAGAAAAAATACTTCTTGAAGAAGCATTTGGATTAGGAGTTATTGATAGAATTAGTGGTCAATATTTCACTAAGGAAAACGAGCCAATTTCAGGTACAGGTGAAGATCCAAATGAGCATAATGCTGCAAGGTTCTTAGGTTCTCCAGTAGGGCAAGACATGAAATTAGCAATTGAAGCTAGAGTTAAAAATGCTAGAAATTAATGACATTAACAGAAATAAGTAGGGAATTTGATATTGCATATGACAATATCTCATCTAATCAAGCACCAGGAGTCAACAGTTATGAGAAATCAGTGCTGTTGACAAAGGCGCAAGATCAGATAGTTAGATCTAAATATAGTCCTTTTAACATTAGTAAAAAGTCTTTTGAGACTTCTGAAAACAGAAGAACTGAATTAAAAGAGCTAATTACACCTTATTCTACTTCTGAGTCATTTACCAAAGAAAGTATTGAAATTGACCCTGAATCTTTGTTTTTTGAAATACCACTTGACGTATATTATATACTACAAGAAGAAGTAATTTTAAGTAATTCATCAGGAACCAGACCAGTAGAGGATAGTTCAGTAGTAGATTGTATTACCGGAACAAGAGTACAGGTGATTCCAATGTCCCACGATGAGTACAATACAGCTAAGAAAAACCCATTTAGAAAACCTAACAAAAGAAAGGTATGGAGAATGGATATTTCAAAGCAAGAAGGTGCAAATGCAGAAAAGCTTGTTCCAATGGTGGAAATTATATCAAAATATAGTATTTTAAAATATAGTATGAGATATTTAAGACAACCACCTCCAATAGTACTTGAAACCTTTGATAATAACGTAGAGTATGAAGGTTTAAATTTATCAATAAATAACATATCTACAGCAACAGAATGCATACTTTCTTCAGAAATACAACGAGATATAATTGATAGAGCTGTTGAAATGGCAATAACAAGTTACAGAGAAAACACTTTACAAAGTAATGTAGAGCTAAACAAAAGAAATATTTAACAATAACAATTAATTTAAAATAAGAAATTATGGCAATGATCGGTGAAAACCAAGTAAGAAATATGTTCGTAGTGAACACTTCTAATAGTGCTACCCTTCCAAACGTAGCTGCTGGAGCAAACATTGATGGTGCAATTGTACAATCAGATGGAACTGCTGCTGCTGCAAGTGAAGACTTCGCACTAGTACGTAAAAACAATAAAGGTGTAATTGAACTAAGTGATGTTATCGACCCAAACAGTGTAACATACGCTAAATCAATCAAATATGCTCCTCGTGTAGAGCAGTATTTTACAGTAAGTAACCTTACTGCTGATGACAACACTCTATATGAAATAAGAGTAATCTTTACAGGTTATGGTTCACTTTCTATTGAAGATGAATTAACTGTAAGTGGTTTCTATAAGTCACTTGTTGGTGACTCAGTAGAAGATATTGTAGATGGGCTTGTAAAAAACCTATCTCGTGTTGCAGCTAGAATGCAACAAGCTGCTGGAACAACAGTTACATATGCTGCTGCCGGAGGTAATATTCAATTACCAGGTAACAACACATTAGAATTCACTAAATCATTTAGTGATGGATTACAAGAACAAAGCACTCTTCAAATAACTGCAGCTGCGACTGTTGAAGGAGAATGTGTAGTAACTTTAAACGGTGAGGATTTTGTATTACCTGTTTCTATTTCATCTATTAATAACACAGCTACTGAACTAGCTGTAAACATTAGTGGTATTGAAGGTTATACTGCAACAGCAACTACTGATACTGTAACTATTGTTTCTGATCTTCCAGGTATAGAATCAGACTTAGCTTTTGATGCTGGTACTGCTGATAGTTTAGCAGCAACTGCTGTGACAACTGTGGATGGTACAACAGGTACTGCTGCAAATGCACAATTAACAATTTCTGAAAAAGAAGATTGGTTAGCTGCATACTATGTAACTGGTAAAAAAGATAGATTAAACATGGACTTTACTGTTCAGGCTAAATTTGAAACTAAACCTACTATTACTAAAAATGTTGGTGATACAGGACACGGTACTGGATACCATGTAAGAAACATGGAATACTATTTCAAAGGTAATAGGGGAGACACTATGCGTGGAATGGGTTACCCAAATAACTTTGAACAATCATATGATTCAGTTCTTACTGATGAATATTTCTTAATTGAATTAGGTTATTTCTCAGAAGGTAGAGATGACGCTATGAAATCAAAGAAACAATTAACTATTGCTCTTCCAAGTAAGGCTGCAGCCAATACTATGATTGCTGAGTTGAATACTGCTCTTACAAACACTTCTTTTAGTGTAGCTGTCTTCGCTTAAGAAATATTAATTCTTTAACTTAAAGGGTTACCTTTTGTCTTGTTTAGACGAGGTAATCCTTTTTTTAATAACAAAAACTAAAAATGGCATACATAAGCATATTTAAAATTAACCAAAGTGGTACTGAGTTAGAATTAACTGTACAACCTGCATCTGGTGAAACCTTTTCTGAATTGTTATTATGGACACAAGACACATATAAAGATTATTCTAAAGCTATAGTATTAACGAGCAAATTAGATACCCTCTCTACAACATCCCAGTCTATTGTAATTTCAAATAGTGATATAGGGGAAGCTTTTTTAAGTGGGATATATTTTATTGAGATTAGTGACACAAGTACACCTGCAGGAACATGTAACACATGTAGTAATACTGAATTAGGTGTAGCTACTGACTTGTCAAGGTTTTCATATTGTCTTGCAACATATCTATGTGAAGTAGATCTTAGTTGCGCTAATTGTGATCCTAACTTGAGTGTTGCTGTAACCATGAAAATGTATATAGACAATTTGAGAGATTCATTACAATTAGCTAACTTTACAACTGCAATATCTTTCTGGTCTAATCTAAATAGATTCTGTAAAGGAAGCTGTGTAGAATGTGGAACATCACTTTCAACTATTGCGAGAACGGGATTAGGGTTCCAAACTCTAGGGAATGAACTAATACTATACTAATGGCTATAGCACTCAGATTAAAAGAACAATTAGTTAGCTCTGCAAACAAGGTTAATACAAGAAGTAAATACTATGGAGATGCAAATCCTTTTCCAGTAGTAGCTTTACGTATGGTATATGATCTTCTTTCACTTAATAATTGTAATCAGATTGAATTAAGCTTTGAGTGTGTCAAGAAACTTGAATCTTTAGCTAATAATATTATTATTAAAAATAATGATATTTGCAACTTAAGAGGTCCGAATGTTTTCTACCAGGATAGACAAGATCAAACTAGAGTGATGGTAATGGCTGATTTAAATGTGACAGTTGATGATAATTTTAGATTACTCGCTGATGGTGTTAATACCTTCACATTTGAGTATGATGACTTCACTAAAAACTTTAATGGAACTCCAGAGATAGTAAAAATACTAACTCTACCTTCTACAGGCACTTTAACCGTTGATGGAGAAAGTGTTGGTGTAGGAACTATAGTAAGCTTAGATAATATAGCTTTACTATTATATACAAGAATTGATGATCAATATGATGATCTTTTTTATTTTAAAACAAGTAATAACGAAACAGAAAAAATATTTAGTAATATGGCAACTTTTACAGTAAACGTAGATGGTGAAATAAACCAACCAGCAACAATAGGAAATGGTTCAACAACAAATGATTATGGCGTAACAGTCGTATTCACAAGGGATATGTTCACAACAAACACAGTACCAGCATACAATGACCCAGAAGGGGATGTTGCAGCAACACTTAAAATCACATCATTACCTTCAGCAGGGCTTATTAAGCTGAACGGTGTAAATATTAACGTCAATGATGAATTTGATTTCACAACAGTTATTGATGAAGGTGAATTAACTTATGTGCCAGATAATAGTGTCGTAGATAGCCAGGCTCTTGACTTTACATTTGAAATTGCAGATGCTGGTTCAGGAGAATTTGTATCATAAATGGCTACATTCAAAATAATAACTGAAGGAACAGTGCGTAGAAATATATTAGTGCTCATAGAGAGCACTAATAACTCTTGTCAAAGTAAGTTTTATTTTATAATAACAGGTAACATAGGAGATTCTATGTCATTAGAATATGTTGACATATACAGTACTGATGAACATTCAACTGTTTTAAACTCTCAAGTTATTACTAGTCCATTTAATTTTATATCAAGTGGTGAAGATAGCTTTTATGTTTATATGAATAATACAGCTATAGTTGAAGATACTCAATTGTACATTACAGTGACAAACAATACCACATTAGAAACAGGTGACGCATCAACAGACAGAGTGAGTACCGGAAAAAATTGTTAAACAACCATGGCGATATTTAAATTATCATTATCTGAATCAGATTATCTAGTTACCAAAGAAGAATCCTCAACCAGTTGTTCAACTATGTTTTCATATAGAATGGAAGCATCAAAATTTGACGACATTGATATTACTCTTTCTGGCAATCATCAAAATGCATATTACATTGCAAATGGTGGACCGAAAGTATATTTTACAAATTCTGTATCAGGTATATCATTTGGGAAGACATTAGTATTTTATTTTCATATAAATAATTCAGGTGTATCAGGAATTTTCTTAGAGTCAGATGTTAGTATTACAAATAATAGTTCATCTAATTTTGATAAGACATATGAAGATACAGCCATACGTGCAAATGATGATCAAAACTGTGACGATAAACCTTCCCCTAGTGATAGTTCATGTTGTGATACATATGTTCATGACCAAGGATTACCTAACTCAATTTGGAGCATATCTCATAATTTAGAAAAGTTTCCAAGTGTTTCAGTTGTTGATTCAGGTGGTGCAATAGTAATAGGGCAAGTAGAATATGTAAATTTAAATACTATAACAATAACTTTTAGTAGTGCTTTCTCAGGAAAAGCTTACTTAAATTAAAAAAATAAAACATGGCAGAATTAAAATTTTTAGCAAATATTGACTTAAACAAAAATCAATTATTAAACGCAGTAATACAGAATTTAGCATCAGCTCCTTCAACTCCAAGTGAAGGGCAGTTATATTACAATACAACAAATAACAATATTTACGTATATGACGGTTCAAGTTGGATAGATTTAACATCTCAAGGGTCAGGATCAACAGATATAACAACTTCAGCAGGATCTTCAACTGTTACTGTAGAAAGTAATACAGGTGCAGATGGTGTTATAGGAGCCGCTACAATTTCAGTAGCAGGTGTTATGACTGCCGCAGATAAAACCAAATTAGATGGTATAGATGCTGGAGCTGAAGTAAATGTTGACACAGACATTTCAGAAAATACAGTAACTAATACTACAGTAGAAGTAGCTTCTTCGACAGGTGCAAATGCTACATTAAATCAAGCATCTACCTCAAGAGCAGGTGTACTCTCAAAAGCAAAGTTTGATGAAATAGTAGCAAATACTGCAAAAGTATCTGATGTTAATCACAATGTAGCTACTGACCTTTCTAACACACCTTCTGCAACTGAAGTCACTGTTGAGTCAAGTGATGGAAATAATACATCAATAGTTGCAGCAAGTACAAGTATAGCAGGTGTAATGACTAAAGCTATTTTCGATGAGCATGTTTTAAACAACGCAAAGGTAACCAACGTAGATGAAACGTTAACAACTTTAGGATTATCTGCAAATATTCTTAAATATACTGATGAAGATGGAACTGAAACTGATTTAGATTTATCTCTTTATTTAGATGATTCAAACTTAGCTAGGTTAACTTCTGGAACTTTAAATAGTTCTACAGGAATAGCTACTTTCACAAGAGACGATAGCTCTACGTTTACAATTGACATGAGTGCGTTTTTAGACGCAATAACTCTTAATGACACTCTCACATCCACAAGTACAACTGAAGGGCTTACAGCAAAACAAGGTAAAGTATTAAAAGACCTTATTGATGCTTTAGTTACTTCTACAGGAAGCAACACTGGTGATGAAGTACAAGCTACTGAAACTGTAGCAGGTATATCTGAATTAGCTACGCAGGTAGAAGTTGATGCAGGAATTGATGCCCAAAGAATTATAACTCCAGCAACTTTAAAAAGTACATTAGGTGTTACAGGTACTCTATCTACTGTTTTAAAATATACTCAATTAATAGGTGATAATTCTGCTACTGTAATAGCAGTAACCCATTCAATTGGTAAAGGTGGAGTACAATCACAGGTTTTTGATTCTACCACAGAAGATTTAGTTGTATGTGAAATAGAAAATACAAGTTCTACAGTAACGACTTTTAAATTCAATGTTGCTCCAGCAACAAATAAATATGAGGTAGTAATAATAGGATAAAAAAATAAAATGGCAAACTTAGATATAAAAACAGATCTAGACATAGATGGTGAGATCACAGTTAACAGAGCTTTCAGTAATAATGATGCTGAAAGCTCTAATGAACTTGTTAGGTTTTCTCAGCTGGCAGAAACTATAACACTTGCAGATTCTCAATCATTAACAGAGCTAAATGCTATAACTAGCCCTGTAAGTGGACAAGAGGCAATTGTTACCAATTACTTAAATGATAGAGTTTTATTTAGACATGACGGTTCAAACTGGATTAGAAAATCAAATCTAAATATTGCATGCACAGTTGAGTTAAATAAAGGAACCACTCCTCCAACTTGGGAAATTTTAGACGATGCTTCGCATGTCCCTATAGGAGTTACAGGAATAACTAATTATGCAGATGGAGCACAATTTAATTTTGGATTAACATATCCAACTGTTAGTAAGATAGGAACTGTTGTATCGGGAAATGATGAAAAATACGCACTTAATGGCACCTTTCACGGGTCAAGTGTAGATAAATCAAATGCTTATTTTCAAATATTTAAACCATATTTAGTAGGTAGAATGATTGTATCTGGAACACCTTTATTTGCAAATGATAGTGGTGATACTCTCGGAGATGAATTAGTTGGAACCTGGAATAGTGGTACTAGTCGGATAGATGTGACTTGGACTCTAGCTGGAACAATTAGTATAGATAGACACCCAATTGTAGTAAGTACCCATCAAACAGTGAGGGCAGTTGTCGTCTCTAATGGCTCCACTGGCTTTAGCGTTGAATTTTATAATAGATCTAATAACTCAAAATTAACTACTTTATCATCTACAATGAAATTTGAGTTATTTATGAGTGGCTCATGGCAAATAAGAAATTCAATTTTAACAGATGAAGGAAATATTTGGATAACAGGAACAATGAGACATGAATAAATTGCGTTTATCCAATGTTACTTGTTTACAGTTCAATAACTGACGCTCAAATAGATAAAACGTATATTTAATAATATTATACTAAAATTATTATTTAGTTCAATATTTTAAGTATAACATTAACCATTTGAAGGTTAATTTATAAACCATGTTGTATATTTACTTATATTTGTGGAAAGAATATATTTTATGACAAAGAATGATTTAATAAGTTTCCTTGATAAGAAACCATCTTATCTGAAAAAAGGTCCAGAGTATTTATCAATAACTTTCAATATATCAATAGATGAGGCGAAATTGGCATTAAAACAAGCAAAAAAAACAAGAAAACAAAACAGGTTATTTAAGCCCGTAGCAAAATTACCACAGAATACTGAATTATACATATCAGAACTTAAAAAAGCAATTAAGCAATCTCAAAACATTATATCTACCAGAATACAAATAGGTAGTAGAACACAACAAAGGCGAGAACAAAACAAGTTAAGTATAAATGTTCCGTCAATAAAAGATCAAGCTGGAATGCACATTCTATTGGGATGTAATCATGTTCCGTTTCATCATGTGCAGTTACACAAGGGCATTATCAATTTAATTAAAGATAATGCCCATTTAATTAAAGGGTTTCATTTATTAGGAGACTTTTTAGATTTAAACCCTCTGTCTTCACATGACAAAGGTAAGTTTACAGCAATACCTGGTCTTACCCTGGACGATGAATATGATATAGGTCAAGGATTGTTATATGACTTTGACAGTAATTTACCACGAGATACATGGAAAACATATTTATATGGTAACCATGAAGACAGATACAATAGGTGGATGTCTAATATGGATAACGCTAAGACACCATTAATATCTCCTGAAGCAGGATTAGGGTTAATTGGTAGAGGATACCAAGTTAAAACTAGCTGGAGCCAAGATTATTTTACATTAGGAAATGACTTTGATATATTCCATGGAATATATTTTAGTATTCACAATGGTAAAGCTCACTTAGATAAGTTAAGAAGAAGTTGTGCTTATGTACACACTCATCGTATCCAAAACTATCGTGAAGGTCAAATGGCAGCATTTAACATAGGAAGCTGCGCTGACTTTACATCATCTGCTTTTAATTATGCATCTAGACCAATGAAACAACAATGGGCTAACGGATTTGCAATTAACATGATAGATGAATATGGTGTAAGTCATATAACTCAAATAAACGTAAACCCTCAAGGTAAATTTTACTTTGGAGGAAAATTATACTAAATTAATTAATAATAGGGAAGAGTAGCGAGAAGAAAAAACACTTAAACCTATGAAAACAAGAGATTACATATTACTAGCATTATCATTATTTTTAATTATTTTTTTTGCCGTATCAAGCAAAGGGCAAAACACACAAAAAGAAGAAACTGTATTTGTTGCTGCATCTTTACAACCTTTCGTCTTTGATTTTATAAAAGAGGCACGAAAAAGAGGATTTGATCCGCTTGATAGGATTATCTCATTAGATAGCATTAAGTTTAAAAATGACAATAGGACTTTAGGATTATATGCTAATAATAACGTATATATTAATCCATTTTTAAACATTGATTCACATATAATTAAGGTTGTTGTTTTTCATGAATTATTTCATGCTGTATATAAAATGCCACATTGTCATAAAAAATGTAATCATTTAATGGGTGCTTATAAACCAGAAAACTTTACTTTTTCCCTATATTATAATGATGAGATATGGCAAACAGTATTGGACATAGAATTTAATAGAATAAAATAATGACACTTAACGAAATCATATACGATATTAGAGAGAAACTTAAGTTTAACACAGAAGACATTGGTATAACAGATGAGTATTTAGCTCACCTTATAAATATCAAAAGAAATTTTCTAGTAAAACAAAGGTTTAGTAAATTCACAAGAAATATACCGGAAGAGTTAAAGCAAATTATATGTGTAAACTTAGAGGTTATTGATAGTATTGTGGGTACATCTTGTTTTGGTAACATTGTAAGAAGTAGTGATACTATTCCTACGATGTTAGAAATAGGTGGTAGAGAGTCCCTTATTGCTGTAAGAGTGCAAGATATATTGTATCCTCATATCAACATTATACCTACAGAGAGATTACCTTTTGTGGGACATAACAGATGGCTTCAAAAACAAGTATATGCCTCATTAGATGCTGATGCTCATTTATATTTAAAATCTCAAAATATATTTCATTCTAATATTGAAAAAGTAAAAGTGATAGGTGTTTTTGCAGATCCCGAGCTTGTATATGAAATGAATTGTGATAGTAACACTACTTGTGAATACTTTGATTCAGAGTATCCAATGGAGCCTTACTTAGTTAGTGATCTTGTATTAATGGTTGTAAAAGAACTAGCTCCCACTCTTCAAATACCTAATGATAAAGTGAATAATTCAGATGAGTCAGATAGACAATAGAAATCATAAAGTTAAATGTCAATATGGCATGACTGATTATTGGAATCATTATAAAAGTAATGCTTTAGAACCTGTAAAAAATCTCTTGTTTAGAAAGGTTTTTAGAGACTACCTCAATGCCAATAGGAATGCAGTATCTAATTTTGCTTACATGTTTAGATTGCCTCAAAGGTTAGGTAGGATAGAAATTAGGAAAACTAAAAAAACTGTTAAAGTAGACCCTAAAACAGGTAAGATCATTAATAAACTTGTCCCTAATTGGCAAGCAACAAAAAAGCTATGGAAAGAGAATCCCGAAGCTAAAGAGAAAAAAATAGTTCTTAGGTATACTAATGAACACACAGATGGTTATGTGTTTAGACCTAGGTACATGAAAAACACAGCCAACTATAAAAATAAATCTATTTATAAAATGAGTGTAAATAGAGAATTAAGAAGAAATACTGAACCAGCAATAGTAAGTAAAAGAATTGACGCTTTCTTATTATCCTCAAAATAAAAAACAATGTTCAATCATAAGTACGTAAGTGTAAAACAAGTAATAGATAGAATTAAAAGAGGTAGGCTTTACAAAGAGCTTCCTTATGAATCTGCTATTGATTATGCTGTACAAGCATACAGGCTGTTAGCATCAGAAAAAGCAGAAGTTACAAAGCCCGGTAAGATAGAAATTATTAATTTTAGAGGTGTCCTTCCTACTGATTTAGAAAGAATAGTTCAAACAGTAGCTGTAAATGAAGACATGACTAAGGTATTACCAATGACTTATTCAACAGGAAACCTTCATTCAATACAACACTGTTTAGGTAGCCCTGACCTGTCACGCAGAGGAGGAGCTGATTTAAGCTACTCTCTTAATAATAATTACATAGTTACTGGTTTTGAGACAGGGTGGGTTCTAATGGCTTATAAAGGGCTAATGATGGATGAAGATGATTGTACTCCAATGCTTCCTGATAATGTAAATGTACTTTTAGCTGTTGAATATTATATTAAGTCAAGATTTTTAGATGATTTAGGGTCTGATGACCCAACGGTGAGAAGACAGCAAATAAAAGACGATAGAGAATACTGCTGGTACATAGGTAAAGCTCAGGACTCCATGTTAGGTATGTCTATGGATGAATATGAGTCATTTGCTAACTCAATGAGTAAGTTTTTTGACACAGGAGACCATCATAGTACATTTATGAATGGACTTGGAACTAAAGAGTTAATAAGAAACCAAAGAGTAAGATAATGTCTAAAAATCAAAGAGTAACATATACGTATCGAGGTATGAACCAGGATGTGACATTAGGTAAGCATCCTACTGAGTTCTATTATACTGCCAATAATATTCGTATTATGGCTGGAAATAATAACACTACTGGCTCTGCTACTAATGAGCTAGGAAACTCCGTTTCTATTACTATTCCTACTGTAAGTATAGATAGAAGAAATAATGTAATTTCATGGAATGGTGCTCACGCAGGGAGTCTATCTTACAGGGGTCATTTTACTCCAGAAATAAATAATCAGCTTCATAAAGGTTTGCTTCCTAGTGTGTCAAATACTCAAATAATCATTGGTCATACTACAACACGTAATAGTATTATTTTATTTACAACAAGTAATATTGCTGGAAGAACTGAAGTAAACACCAGTCAAATGGACTGTATTTGGGAAGTAACAAATTTATTTGAAGACACATATGATCTTAAATTATTATATTGTAGAAACTTAGGATTCAATAAGAATAACCCTATTCAAGCATTATTTAATTATGAAAATGATATTATACAAAAAGTTTATTGGGTAGATGGTAACAAGCAAATACGATTTATTAATATAAAACATTCTATTGAAAACGGGGACACTGAAAACCTTATTGACATTCATTCAAACACTATTAATGCTGTAAGTAATTTTAAACTTAATCAACCTTCCATTATAGGGTTGAGTAGCGGTGGAACTCATACTTCTGGAAAAATACAATACGCATATAACTTATATAAACTTAATTCATCTCAAACTAAACACAGTCCTTTATCAGAACTAATACCTATAGGTAAAGGTGTCAACTTAGGTGGTGGGGAAGTAAATGAGGTAGTAGGTTTAATTCCTATTGTAAATATTACATCAATAGACAGTGATTACACTCATATTAAAATATATGCTATTAAATATACATCATACAATGAATTACCTTCTGTTGATGTAATATACCATGCAGAATTAAATGAAGATGATAATGTTGTTTATTATGATGATGGTAGTGTTATTGAAAGCGTATCATTAGAAGAATTCTTATTTTTAGGGTCTGACCCTATTATTCCAGAACATATAGAAACTAAAGACAGTATATTATTTTGTTCAAACTATAAAGAAGTATCATTTGACGTTGATTTAGATTTTAGAGCTTATTCTTTCCTTGCTAATCAAACAGGAAGTGTATGGGATACAGTTATTCCTTCAGGAGATTGGGTTGTGGGTAATGAACAGTCATTTACACCAGGAGACTATTCTAACATTGGTGTTAAAAGTGATGCTGTAAACTTATTATATGGTACTCAAAAATACCAATCAGATGGGGTTACTCTTGGAGGAGAAGGGCAATACATTAAATATGCTTTTATATCAACATTGTATCCAGATGATGAGGTTAAAGAACTTGAGTTTTTTAAAGATGACGAAATATATAGAATAGCTATACAATTCTATAATAAATTAGGACAAACATCTTTTCCTAAATGGATTGCTGATATTAGGGCTCCTATAACTAATTTTACTGGGAGACACACTAAGCTTAGAGTTGACCTTAAACCTTCATTTGCATTATGGCTTAGTACTAAT
>TARA_R110000850_G_scaffold2283_1_pt1 | contig 14617 bp, 18 predicted proteins | sample TARA_R110000850 | Tara Oceans TARA_R110000850 (sample SAMEA4397586) | marine metagenome | biome: Polar Biome; feature: [SRF] surface water layer (ENVO:00010504); material: water (ENVO:00002006), including particulate matter (ENVO:01000060) such as... | depth 5 m | reverse complement strand
ATTAAAACAAAAAAATATTGTTAATTACTTGTTTATTAAAAAAAAATGTATATATTTGTTGTATAATTAATATAAAAACAAAAACATTTATTATGAAAAGTACAGTATTTAATTTAGAAACTATAAACGAAGTAAAATCAAACTGGCTATTTAAAGCTCATCCTGATGCTTTTGAGGACTGTAAGACAGGTGGAGATATATGTTTCTCATTTTTAAAGCTATCTAATAATACAGGACTAGAAACAACACTATACAACAAGATAGCAGACATTATAATTAGTGAATTTAAATAAATTAAACAAGGGGGCGAAAGCCCCTTTTTAAATAAACAATATTATGCAAGATCCAACAGAAACACAATTAGAATACGAATGCTTCGAATGTGATAAACCAATCGAAAGAGTAGGTTGGTGTTCAGAAAACTGCTTTATGGCAGCAATGATGTAAATTTAAAAAAATATATTATGGATTATAGAAGAGTTAAAAGAATATCTAGAGAACAAAGTAAAAACAATTTAAAAACAGATGCATTAAGTTTTATGATATTAATGTCTAGTTTCTTTTTTATGTTATATATTGCATATAAAGTAGCAAAGTTTATTACTTACTATGATTTTTCAATATGGATGAGAAGTTAAATAAACCTTTATGGAAAAAAATGCAAAGATGCTGGGACAACGATATGTATGTTGTTCTTCATCCAAAAGATAAAGGACCAAAGCCAAAGGTTAAATTATCTATTGATATAAAAGGAGATCATAAATACGGAGATAAATTATATGTACAAAACACTAAAGAATTAGAAGATAAAATAAAAGACTGCTATTTGTGGATCTATGATAACTATAAAGGTAGGTTTACAAAATAAGAATTTTCATTTTGGTTTATGTTAGGGGAACTAGTCAGTAGAAATACTGGCTTTTTCTTTTATACAGATTAATGTTTTTTTTATTGTTATAATATGATTATAGACTTATACGTTCCAGACTCATTAAGCGATATAACTTTAAAGCAATATCAAAGGTTTGCAAAGCTTAATACTGAAGATAACGAAAATACTAACTTCTTGCTTCATAAGATGGTTGAGATATTTTGCAACCTTGATCTCAAAGACATTGCCAAGATCAGGTTCAATCACGTTACAGACATCATAGAAGATTTAAACAAGGTGTTCGAGCAGAAGCCTAATTTAAAGACCACGTTTGAACTAAATGGCATTACATATGGTTTTATACCAAAGCTAGATGATATGACCTTAGGAGAGTACATAGACCTTGATAATACGTTGTCAGACTGGGAACAAATGCACAAAGCAATGTCTGTCCTTTACAGACCTGTAACACTACAGAAAAAAGACAAATACCAGATAGAAGAATATAAGGGAACGGATAACGCCGAAGCATTTAAACAAATGCCTTTAGATATTGTAATGGGATCACTGGTTTTTTTTTATCGTTTAAGCAACGAGTTATTGACAACTACCCTGAACTATTTAAGCAAGGAAATGAAGAAGGAGCTAACTATGGAGCAGAGGCAAACTTTGGCATCAAGTGGAGTTGGTATCAATCGGTTTATGGAATCGCTAAAGGAGATGTCACCAAATTTGATGAAGTCACTAAATTAAATGTAAATACTGCTTTACTATATTTGGTTTTTGAAAAAGAGAAACAAGAGTTGGAAGCAAAAAGAATAAAAAGAAAATGAAAGGTTTTTACAACATAACGGATAAGATCAAAACAGCATTTCAAGCTGAGCCATTTACTAACACAGTAAGCTTTGGTAGCATTGATGATGTTGATTTAGATAAGCAATCGATATTCCCTTTAGCACACATTATAGTTAATAGCGCAACGGTAGGAACTAAAACAACCACATTTAATATTTCAGTCCTTGCAATGGACATTGTAGACATTAGTAAAGAAGAAGCTACGGATAAGTTCGTAGGAAATGACAATGAACAAGATGTACTAAACACGCAATTAGCATTATTAACAAGGGTGATTAATGAATTACAAAGAGGGGATTTATATACTCAATTATATCAGGTGGCTGGTGATGTCAGCTGTGAGCCTTTTGTGGATAGGTTTGAAAACAAGCTTGCAGGATGGACTGCAACGTTTGATGTCTTGGTACAGAACGATATGACAATTTGCGACTAATGGATTTTAAACAAACAAAAGCAGCGTTAGATAGTTTTGCTAAAAGCGTTATAAAACAAGCTAAAGGAAACTTAGCAAGGCATAAAAAAAACAGGTTTATCACAGGAAATCAAAGTGGTGAATTATCTAATAGTTTAGGCTATAAGTCAAGTGGTTTAAACTTGCAGTTTTATATGGCAGACTACGGAATGTTTCAAGACGAAGGGGTTAAAGGTTCTAAGTCAACGTATAGTAAAAGTAGAGAAAGTAGATTTAAATATACTGTCAATAAACCTCCGATGCAACCAATAGCTGACTGGGCAAAAGCAAAAAATATAAGACTAAGAGATGAGAAAGGAAAATTTAAAAAAGGCAATTATAGAACGATTGGATTTATAATAGCCAAAAGCATATTTGAAAAGGGACTAAGAGCAAGTTTCTTTTTTACCAAACCATTTGAACAAGGCTTTGAAAAGCTTCCTAATGAATTGGTAGATAAGTTCGCATTAGACATAGATGATTTATTAGATTTTACACAATGAGCAAAATAAACGCAAGAAGTCCATATTACTTAACATACGTTACACCAACACCTCCAAGTCCAGAGTTTACTTGTACGATTGCTAACCTATCGGATTATACAGTTGATACAAACGGAACGGTGTCCCTTCCTAATTTAGATTATGGCTATATAGACTCTTTTACTAGCACAGCTTCTGATTTTGCTAATGACAAATTTGCAGCTGTTAGCAGCCAAACAGTTAGGACAGTAGTTTTTAAAATTGTAATACCTAACGGTTTCTCAAACTCTGGAACTGGGTATCTGTTATGTTCAAAAAATGCAACTCAACAAGTGGGTTCTTGTTCAGGTGGGCCAACTACAAACGGAAGTATCCCTGCGCAATCTATGACAGCAGGGGGAGACACAGACACAGTAAACCTAGCTTCTTATTTTAATGCTGGAGCAGTTGCCATCTCAGGATACAGAGTTGTAAATCCTTACAAGTCATTTGTGAATATGAGCATTTCAGGAAGCACGCTAACACTAACAGCTCTAAATGTAGGGGGTACAAATGTAGTTTATGTTGAAGCCTTTGACAACGCTGCAAATACTTGTGTTGCTATTCAGCCTATAAGTGTAACAGTTACAGTTACAAATGATCTTGGATGTACCGCATCAACTGGTGTTGACTCAGTAGGTTTAACAGGAGGAGCAATTGCACAAGATGGAACAATAACCAATCCAAGTTTAATTGGAACAATAGCAGAGATAAGAGCAACTTCTGGAGGGTCAGCAATCACATCTGTTGCAGCAAATTCTGCAAGTACTGCTCAAAATGTAACCTTGTTTTTTTTAATAACAGTTCCTCCAGGATATGGAAATGCAGGAGCATCAATAGAATGCTCAACGGTATTCAGTCAACTTGGAACTGGAGCTGTTGTTTTTGATTGCAATACAACTATATTAACAAACCAATCTATTTATACTGATGGAACAATAGTAACAGGCGATTCAACAATTGGAACAATAGAATCTACAACTCCAATAAGATGGTCAGAAACTCCAATCCCATTTCAAAGAGAAACAACATTTAATATTAGAGTTCCAAATTCTAGTGCATACTCAAATGCAAATGCTTTAGTAGCTTGTAGTAAAACAATAACTCAACCTGCATCAATTAACCCTTGCGGAACGGTTGCGTATTTTTTAAATGTTCAATCTCCAAGAGTTGATCCAGGTGATTTTTGTCAAGACAATTATGGAGGTGCAACTTATAAAGTTTTTTCAACCGCTACTTCTATTAATGATGCTGCAACAAAAACAGTTTGTTCATCAGTTGGAAATAATCCTGATAGACCATTTGTGGGGGAGAATCAATACTATCGAGTTAGCACTTATATGAACCCATCAAGAATCGGAGTCTCTTCAGGTACTTTTTATATTTGGAGAATAAGTAATGCTGGAATAATCACTGAGCAATGGGAATGGAATTGTGAAGGTGGTGGAGATGGTGATGGTCGTGAATTTTAAAATATAAAAAATGGCAACATTAAAAACAGTAAATCTAAGCATCTATATATATAGCGGAACAACTGGAAGCTATTTAGATACTGATTTAAAATATACTTTAACAAAATCAATTATAAGCTACCAAAACAACATCGTTTTTGAGATAGCAGAAATTGTTAGGGATTATATCGATGTAACTTTTAACAATGATTATGTTTCCAAAACTATTTGGGTTACAACGGTTGCTAATTTAATAGATGACACTAACCAACCCTTTACCTATGGATCACCAGTTACAAATACAAGTTTAGCTTTTGATGGGTATGGTTTTTATGAAGACGAAATAAACCCCCAGCTGACCGCTTATGATTTAATCAGTAGTAATACTATTTACTTACCAGAAGACACAGCAGGAAAGCTCCCTGTGTACGCAGCGACTACTGGAAGCGTTGTTATTGACTCAGCTACTACCACAATAACAGACAACGGAAACACAAACCAAAAGATTCAGTATATAACTATTCCTGCAAACACTAACACAATAGCTGTAAAAGATAGCGGAGGAACAACACAGAAAACCATAACGGTTGTAAATGTATGTGAGCCAAAATATACACCCTACAAAGTAACTTTCATAAATCGCTACGGTGTATTCCAAGACCTTTATACATTTAAAAAGACTACAGAAAGCTTTAACGTAACAGACGAAAAGTTTAAAAGAAACATTATAAGCAGCTCAACAGTTACCTATGGAGTTAATCAAGCACAACAAACTCGCTACAATATAAATGCAACTTCTAGCATAACACTTAACACAGGGTTTATAAAAGAAGATATGAATGAAACGATTGAAGAAATGTTTTTATCTGAAAATATTTGGATAAGGTATAATAATAAAACACTTCCAATTATTCCAAAAACTAAAAACCTAAAATTTAAAACAGTATTAAACGACAAATTAATTGATTATACTATTGATTTTGAATTTGCATTCGATAAAATAAACAACGTTAGATGATAGCACTCCAGCTTTATATTTTAGGTCAACAGGTTGAAATGTTTGATGACGAAGCGGTGAATCTATCGCAAAGCATCCAAGACGTTAAAGACATTGATAAAATATTTACTGAGTTTACACAGACCTTTTCTGTGCCTGCTAGTAAAATAAATAATAAAATTTTTAAGCATTTTTATAATTCGGATATAGTTGACGATTTAAACTATCCTGAAATAACTTCTTACGATGGTAGGAAAAAGATAGATGCCGAATTGTTACTTAATTACAAGCCTTTTAAAGTGGGTAAAATAAAACTTGAAGGCAGTACATTAAAATTAAACAAACCTCACACTTACAGGCTTACATTCTTTGGCAATACAGTAAATTTAAAAGACTTACTTGGAGATACAAAACTTAGTTCATTAGAGCTTTTGTCTGAGTTTAAATTTGATTATACAGACGCTAATTTATTAGCTTCTTTGACTACTGGTTTAAATATAACATCTAAAGGTGTTTTGTATGAAAAAGCAATTATAACCCCATTGATAACCTATGGACAAAGATTGGTTTATGATTCAACAGCTGCTACTGCATCCACAACTGAGCTAGGAAATTTATATTACGATAGCGGTTCAAGTCTAGGTGGTGTATTTGCAAATCAATTAAAACCTGCGCTGAGTGTTTACGCTATTGTAAAAGCGATTGAAAGTCAATATTTTAAACCAGATGGGTTTACTTTTTCTGATGACTTCTTTAGTAAAAATAATGCTTCTTTTTATGATTTATATTTATGGCTTCATAATAAAGAAGGTCAATTGTTTGAAGATCAAATAAATACAATACCTTTTGATAACTACAAATATACTGAAAATAATCAACGTTATAAAGTTCTTAGTTTTGTAACAGGTGGAACGTTTCAAACCAAACCTCCTAATTATGATCCGAGAGGTAAGTTTCATATTAACGCACCAACTGGTGCAATATATACTGTCTTAGTATATAAGGATGGTGAATTATGGCAAAGTTATGATGGCGAAGGAGGTGGAACTTTTGAAGTTGGAAATTTTCCTAGTCATAAAACAATACACGCAGAACTAGAAACAAGCGCAATTGGAGATTTTGAAATTATATGGGATTTAGCAAGAACTAGAGAAATTTTTCTAGGTAGTGACCATACGATGACTGCAATTTTATCCCAAACGATTTCAACCGCAGCTGGTTCAGTTTTACAAACAGTACGCCAAATTCCTGACTTAAAAATTATAGAGTTTCTTCAAGGGCTTTTTAAAATGTTTAATCTGACTTCATACATAACAAACGATAAAAAAGTTAAGATACAGACACTTGATAACTACTATGCAAATAGTGAGGTTTACTGGGACATCACAAAAGACCTAGATAAAGAATCATCTTCAATTGATACCGTTTTACCATATAGAGAAATAAATTTTACATACGAAGGGTTAGGAAGTTTTTTAGCTGAAAATCACAAAGAACAATTCAACAAAGAATGGGGGTCTGTAAGTTATTCAGGTGATGAAAAATTAAGTGGGTCTGTCTATGACATTAAAATACCTTTTGAACATTTTAAATATGAAAAATTAATAGATGCCAACACAGGTGCGGCAGATGAAAAGACTACCATACAAGTTGGATGGAGTGTAGACTCTTCACAATCTCCAACGCTTGGAAAACCTCTTTTGTTTTATCCTGAAAAAGTAACTGGCACAGCTATTGGATACAAGCCTTTAGGTGGCGGAGTAACATCTCAGTCATCTTATTTTATACCATCAAATTCTGTTCATCTTTTTGCAGAAGCTAATGGTGTAGATACTAGCGACAATTTAAACTTTAATGCAGAAAAAAACGAGTATACTGGAAATCCCTTTATTAAGACTTTATTTTATAAATACTACAAAAGTTATATAGAAGAAATCTTTGATAAAAGAAGAAGGTTAACTAAAATTAAAGCCTACCTACCAGTTTCAACATTACACAAATTATCATTAGCTGACAAGATTGTAATCTTTAACAAAGCATATAAGATTAACAAAATCCAAACAAACTTTGAAACGCTATTAAGTAACTTAGAACTCATAAACATAACAGAAGATGCATCTATAATTGTACCAAGTAAATTTTTACCTGATAGTAACTGTGATGTTACCGCAGATTCAATATTTATAAGAACCAATTCTTCATTTACCGCTGATAATCAATGTAATACTGAAGGATTAGAAATTATATCCTATACTGAGGAAATACCAAAAGCCACCGCACCAAGCAATAAAGTAATAAACCCAACACCAACAAAAGTTTTATTTGTAGATAGACCTCATTTAGAGTTTTTAGCACCTACAGCTTCGACAACTACACAAGTTTCATTAGCCATAAAAGTTATAAGATTAGGTATTCTTGGAGAAGTAAATCAAATTGATGAATATGGTTTCTTTTACTCTGAAACTGCTTCTGATTTATCTTCAAATGATATAGCAACTTTAAAAGCAAATGCAAGTGTAACTAATATAAAATTCGAAACAGATACCGATTCTAAATATAGGCTTCCAGGTGAAGTAAGATTTACCGTTAAGGGACTTACTGCTCCAGATTATATTTATTCAAAAGCTTATGCAATAACTAGCAATAATGAAGCTTACGAAACAGGTTCTTTAGTGATGTCAATGCAAACAGCTAGAACTGCATTTACTCCATCTTATGTAGGTGTTGAAGGGTTTGTTTTAAGATACGATTTACCTATTAGTTCAAATAAAAGAACTATTAGGATAAGAAACAGAGACAACTCTTTTACAGACTTTGCAAACATTACAGGAGCAAAGATATACTCAACGATCGTTCCTTATGTAGTTGAGGGAGCTGCTTATTCTTTTGTTAGATACGATAGCACAGGAAGAACTCAATATTTTCAGACAGGAATGGACTTAGATACTATTGGAAATTTTCCAGATTGGGCAGGTGCTTCAGGATATAATGCAACAGATAGATCGTTTGCAGAAAAAATTGCAAGAGAGCCAGGCAGATCACCTTATGAAGTTTATTCAGGAATATGGGAATTTTCAAACAGATCAAGTGAATCCGATCCAATATGCCCATTAAAAGAAGGGTTTAATTTATTTAGGAATCCAAGATCAACTTCAAGCGTAACGCCAACACCTCCTGATGGGTATTATGCTTTTTACAACTATAACCTAGATGGAACTGCGAGTTCAAACTCTGGAATTTCTGGTTTAGTTTTAAACGGTGTTTGTTCTAACGTACAAATATTTTATTAAAATGATAGCAAATATATTAGGCTTACTAGAGATAGCTAAGAAACAAAAAATAGGCGGAAAGTATACTTCAATAGCTTTAGGTAAAAACAAATATCCTGAATCTATAAAAGAAGCGTATCAACAATTCAAAAAAGAATTATGGCAACAAGAAAAGTAAGTTTAGAAATAGAAGCTAAAACAGGAGCTGCAACATCTGAAATAAAAGATTTACAAAGCGGAATTGGTAAGCTAAATGATGAGGTTGTAAAAGGTAACAAGCAAACTGAAAAAGGTTTAAAGGGTGTTGAAAAAGCTTCGGAGGGAACGGCAAAAGGAGTTAGAGGAATTGGAACTGCTTTAAAGGCGGCTGGTATTGGTTTTGCTATTGCAGCGTTTTCAAAGTTAGTTGAGGTTTTTAATGAAAACCAAAAGGTATTAGATTTCTTTAATATAGCATTTGAATCATTAAGTTTAGCCTTTAACGACTTTTTTAATTTTTTAAATAATAACATTGGAACTGTAATTGACTATTTTAAACAGTCTTTTGAAGATCCGATGCAAAATGTAAAGGACTTTGGGAATGCTATAAAAGAAAACTTAATTGAAAGGTTTGAAAGCTTTTTAGATACGTTAGGTTTTTTAGCAAGTGCAGTAAAAAAAGTATTTAGCGGTGATTTTGCAGGAGCTTTGGATGATGTAAAACTAGCAGGAAAAGAAAGCTTAGATGTTCTTACAGGTGTTAATGATGTGTTTGATAAATCGGTTGAAGTTGTTACTAAGGTAACTAAAAGCATAACTGATTATACTAAAAGCACTATCGACTCCGCAAAAGCTATTATTGAATTAAACAGACAAGCTGAATTAGCAAGTGCAATAAATCAAGGCTTAATTGAAAAGTACGACAGACAAGCAGAACAGCAACGCCAGATAAGAGATGATGAAACTAAAACCATTGCAGAGCGTATTGCAGCAAACGAAAAGCTTGGGGAAATATTAGACGAGCAAAGAACTTTAATGCTTGAAAATGCAGCCGCAATAGAAAGAGCAGCACAAGCACAGTTTGACAAAAATAGTAATGATGCAAATCAAATAGCTTTAATAGAAGCTAAAAATGAAGCAGCTGCTATAGAAGCACAAATAGAAGGATTTAGATCAGAACAGTTAATTAATAAAATAGGACTTGAAAAAGAACTAATTGACTTAAAAACAGAAGCAGATGAAGCTGAACTTGACAGATTAGAATTAATTGCAGAAGCCAAGAAAAAAGAAAGGGAAGATATCTATAAAAACTTAGACGCAGTAATTGATGCAGCTGGTCAAGAAAGTGCTATTGGAAAAGCTTTGTTTTTAGCTAAGGAAGCAATGAGAATTAAGGAAATGATTGAAGAAGCAAAAGCAACACTACAAAAAATTACATTATCAGCTGCGGAAGCACAAGTATCAACTGCAACAGGGGCAGCTAATACAGCAAAAGTGGGTTTTCCTCAAAACATACCTTTATTAATAGCCTTTGCAGCACAAGCGGTTGGTATTATAGCAGCGGTTAATTCAGCAGTTGGAGCAGCTAAAGGAGCAGCATCATCCGCAGGAGGTGGAGGTGGCGTAGGTTCAGTAGCATCAGCACCAGCAGCACCAGTTTTTAATGTTGTAGGAGCAGCACCAGAGAACCAATTAGCACAAGCAATAGGAGAAAAGGAAAGCAAACCACAAAGAGCATTCATAGTAGCATCAGATGTAACATCTCAACAAGCACTAGATAGAAATATTGTAGAATCAGCATCAATTTAAAACAAAAAAGTATAAATTTTATTGTATATATATGGACATAATTGAATTATTTATAGAAGATGGAGATGATCCGGTAGCAGTTGAAGCAATTTCCGTAGTCTCTTCGCCTGCAATCGAGGAAGATTTTATTGCACTTAAAAACCATCAGGTTAAATTTGCTGAAGTTGATGCTGAAAAGAAGATATTATTAGGCGCAGCATTGATTCCAAACAAGCCTATTTACCGTAAAAATGGAGAAGATGAGTATTATATATTCTTTTCTAAGAAAACAGTACGCAAGGCTAGTGAATTATTCTTTATAAATGGCAATCAAAACAACTCAACACTAGAACACGAAATACCTTTGACTGGATTATCAGCAGTAGAATCGTGGATAATAGAGGATGAGGTGCAAGATAAGAGTAGAAAGTACGGTCTAAGCTTACCTGTTGGTACTTGGATGGTATCAATGAAGGTAAACAATGACGAGATTTGGAATTCCTACGTCAAGACAGGTAAAGTAAAAGGATTTAGTATTGAAGGATACTTTGCAGACAAGTTAGAAAGACCAAAAGATAAAGTAAAAGATGATTTAGCTGAAGTAAATGCTCAAGAAGTAATAAACGAACTTAAAAACCTACTTTCTTAAATGGAAAGATATTCAAGTCCTACTACTGACAAAAGAGCGTGTTTATGCAAAGATGGAATTAATTATTCAAGAAAATGCTGCACAGGAGAGTTAAGCGCACAAGGTATTGGAAACATAACTAAAACATCTGTTACTAGATACTACACTGCTACAAACTGCAATGGAGGGACTAAGCATATACATACTCACGACTTAGAATTAACTGTGGGTAATATTTACTATTTAGTTTTTGTACATCACAACCATACAGACTGTTATACGATAACCGCAACAAGAGCATCAGGACATTTTGAAATAACAACAGCAACCGCATATAACAACTGCACAGCTTGTCAAGCTGCAAATTAATCAATAAATAAATTATGAAACCAGACGTTAAAAAAATACTTACTAAGCTAAGTGAAAACAAAGTTGAGTTGGCTGCGAAAAAACCAGCGGCTATCTTAAAATCTGCAAACGCATTGCAAGATAAAGCTCAAAAAGCTGAAGAATCTATGGAAAAAGTTTATAACAAATATAGAGAAGGGCAGCAAGAATATATGAGAAAGTTAGCCGATATTGAAGATAAAGCAATGGACTTAGATGATGATTTAGATAGGATTGCAGCATTAGCAAAAGATTTGGGTATTAAACCTGAACAAATTGATGGTTACGACAAAGCTCAAGGGTTGGTTAAATTTATGAAAAGCGCAGCAGATAACTTTAGAGCTTATCAAAGTCTTTAATATAAAAAGGTAACAAACTATAAATTAAATTATTGTATATATATGAAAGCACAAGATATGTTAAATAAAGTAAAAGAACTTATTGGGGTAGAACTCCAAGAAGAAGTAAAATTGGCACAAGCTACATTAGAAAACGGAACTGTAATTGAAAGTGAAAGCTTTGAAGCAGGATCAGAAGTCTTTATCGTTAGCGAAGAAGATAGAGTAGCTCTACCTGTTGGGGATTACACTTTAGAAGATGGTGAAATTTTAATTGTTCAAGAAGAAGGTGTTATAGCTTCTATTGGTGCAATTGAAGAAGAAGCACCAGCCGAAGAAGAAGTAGAAGCAGCAGATGAAGATGAAAAGGTTTACGCAACTAAAGAAGAACTTGCAGAACTTAAAACAGCGATTGAAGAAATTAAAGCAATTATTGAAAAGCAAGAAATGTCTAAGGTTGAAGAAACTACTGAAGAAACTGTAGAAGAAAAAGATTTAGAACTTTCAGCGGTTGAAGCACCAGTAGAAAAGGTGAATCACAATCCTGAAGCAACAAACGACAAAGAATTAAATCTATTAAGCCAAAAAAAACAAGGCAATTCTACAATGGATAGAGTTTTAAGAAGATTAAATAACTAATAAATAAAAAAAAATGAGTACAACAACAACAACGACTAACGATGTAATAAGAGCTAGAAAAGCTCAGTCTACAATTACAGCTTCTGGTGCTATTGGTGCAAATCAAGCAGGTGAAGAATTAAATGTAGCAACTGATGCGCTAGTAATTACACTTCCAAAGATTGAAAGCAGTCTTTTAGGAATGGAGTATACTGTTAGAAATACAGGAGCGGATGGTAACAACATTATTACACTTTCTCCAAATGCAGCAGATGCATTTCACGGTACTATTGCAAATGCAGCTGCCGATGCAGTAGCTGGTGGAGTAGTAAATAAAGATTTTATCAACACTAAAGCAACAGCAAACAAAGGTGACTTTGTTACAATTAAAGCGGTTGCACTTACTGAATGGTATATTACAGGAGGAGTTGGAATTTGGGCTTCTGAAGCATAATAATTAATTAATAAAAAATAAATAAAATGGCTACAACTACAAGTATAACAACTTCATATGCAGGGGAATTTGCAGGAAAATACGTTTCCGCGGCTCTTCTCAGTGGGGTAACTTTGGCAAATGATTTAATCACTATAAAGCCAAACATAAAGTTTAAGGAAGTGATGAAAAAGGTTTCTAGCGATGCAATCGTAAAAAATGGATCTTGTGATTTTGATCCAACTTCTACGTTAACATTAACAGAAAGGATCCTTGAAACTGAAGAATTTCAAGTTAATCTACAATTATGTAAAAAAGATTTTATATCTGATTGGGAAGCAATTTCAATGGGTTATTCAGCCTTTTCTGATCTTCCTTCTAGTTTTAGCGATTTCTTAATTGCACACGTTGCAGGTAAAGTTGCACAAAAAACAGAAAATACAATCTGGAGCGGTACAAATGCAAACGATGGAGAATTTGATGGATTCACAACTACTCTTCTAGCTGATGCTGACGTTGTTGACGTTGCAGCTGTTGGAGGTGGTGTTACCGCTGCGAATATAGTGGCTGAAATTGGAAAAACAGTAGATGCAATTTCTCAAAATGTCTATGGGGCCGAAGACTTACAAATTTTTGTTTCTAGCAACGTAATGAGAGCTTATGTAAGAGCATTAGGCGGATTTGCTACAAACATCGGAGGAGCAGGTACAGACAACAAAGGAACGCAATGGTATAGCGGAGGAGCAGTTACTTTTGATGGAATTTCTTTAGTTCTTGCGCCAGGATTAACAGCAAATAAAATGGTAGCCGCTGAAAAGTCTAACTTATTCTTTGGCACTGGTCTTCTATCTGATCAGCAAGAAGTTAAAGTAATTGATATGGCTGATATTGATGGTTCTCAGAATGTAAGAATCGTAATGAGATACACAGCTGGAATTCAACACGCTATCGGTTCAGACATCGTTCTTTACTCATAGTAAATAAACTAACTTAAAGGGTGGGTGAGCCAATGAGCCTATCCACCCTTTTTTAATACATAAAAAAAATGGCTTGTGATTTAACACTTGGGAGAAAAGAACCCTGCAAAGATTCTATTGGAGGTCTGAAGAATATTTATTTTGTTGCATTTGGAGGTTTGGGTACTGTTACCTTAACAGATGATGAAATAACAAATTTAACTGGCACTTCAGGAGATTTAACTGCATTTAAATACGAATTAAAAGGAAATTCTAGCTTCGAACAAGCTATTACTTCTTCAAGAGAAAATGGTACAACTTTCTTTGACCAAACTCTTACTTTAACATTAAAAAAATTAACAAAGGAAGATAACAAAGAATTAAAACTTTTAGCGTACGGTAGACCTCACGTTGCTGTTGAAGATTACAACGGTAATGTATTTATGATGGGAACTGAAAATGGCTCAGAAGTTACTGGAGGAACAATAGTTACAGGGGCTGCAATGGCTGACCTTTCAGGTTATACATTAACCTTAAACGCGCAAGAACCTTTACCTGCTAACTTTATGGATTCAGACACAAAAGATATCGACTTCCCATTCAGCGTTACAGATTACGCAGGATTAAGTGGTACTGTTACAATTACTTTAGGAACAAACTCTTAATAAAATTGTGTTTTATAGAAATTAGAGGGCTTTATGTCCTCTTTTTTTTGTCTTATAAATAACAAAAACAATAAAATATTATTGTATATATATGATTATACTACAAGAAAGCGGATCAGCACAAAACATTGATTTCATACCACGTGAATATATAAGTGGTTCTTCTTATACTGTAAAGATTTTAAACGAATCAACAAACAAACAAGTATATAGCCAAGCAACTACAGGAATAACTCAAGAACTATATTATAATAGATATAGCGCAGTGTTTCCAGTAAAACAAGATATTTTTTACATACTAACAATTCTTTCTGGAACTGATGTAATATTTAAGGATAAAATATTTTGCACCAATCAAGCAGTTGCTGATTACACAGTAAACAACGGTGAGTATGTTTCAAACGACACAG
>TARA_R110000850_G_scaffold243873_3_pt1 | contig 14645 bp, 8 predicted proteins | sample TARA_R110000850 | Tara Oceans TARA_R110000850 (sample SAMEA4397586) | marine metagenome | biome: Polar Biome; feature: [SRF] surface water layer (ENVO:00010504); material: water (ENVO:00002006), including particulate matter (ENVO:01000060) such as... | depth 5 m | reverse complement strand
CGACACAGAACTGCGTTTATCGCTGTTGGCGCGGCGGGGTCAAGTGCAATTTCTACAGTGGCAGTGACCGGTTTTCAGGTGTGTGCGTTATGCCGGTGCTTCTTCGTACTCGTTAAATTCTTCCATGAGTGCATTGATGGCATCGGAAGAACCAAGTGCGAAGATGCTGTCGCCGGCGTTGAGGATGGATGTACTCGGCGGTGGCATCTGGGGTTGTTGACCGGGTCGACAGATGCCGACGATCATGATGCCTTTGGTGCTGAAATCGGTCTCGTGTAACTTTTTGCTGCAGTAAGGATTGGCGTCAGTGATCTGGAGGTCGGCGACTTCAAACCCGCCAACATGTTTGCTGGCGACTTCGACGAAATCTTCGACGGCGGGGTGAATCATGAAGCGGGCAATTTTGACGGCGCCACTGCGAAACGGACTGACGACTCGATTGGCGCCGGCGTGTCGGATTTTATCGCCGGCTTTGTCGTCGCTGGCACGGGCGATGATCTGGAATTCGGGATTGAGCATGCGGGCAGTGAGGACGACATACACGTTATCGGCGTCGCTGGGCAGAGCGGCAGCAAGAGATTTGGCGTTTTCGATCCCTGCGCTTTGCAGGACAAAGTCATCGGTGGCGTCGCCATGAATATAGAGCCAGCCTTTGTCTTCGCAGGTCAACTGCAGGCGTTCGTCGTCTTTATCGATGACGACAAACGATTTTTCGCGTTCGTGGAGGTATTCACAGATGGAGGCCCCCATGCGACCGATGCCACATACGATGTAGTGGCCGTCCAGATTTGAGATTGCTTTCTGCATGCGACGTTTCTCCAGGATAGAACTCATTTGCTGACGAACGATCCATTGACCAAGCTGGGAGACAGAGTAGGTAAATATTCCCAGACCAAACATGAGGTAAAAGATGATAAACAGCTTGCCGTTGTCGGAGAGGGAAACGGGGTCTTCATAGCCGACGGTGGTTGCCGTGATGACAATCATATACAGGCTGTTGAGCCAGGAGGCACCTTCAATCCAACGAATTCCCACGGTCCCGAAGATGGTAAAGCCGATCAGCAGAACGACGATGCGAACAAACTGCGCAACCGACTGTTTCTGCTGTTTCGTCTGACTTGTGGGTACGATGAAATGAAAAACCATGCGTGAGAGTCTACAGTCTGAAAAGAATTTTAGATAGAAAACTCGACTGAGCCGGTGGTAATAAAATGGTTTCCGGTCGGTCCAGATCAGCGAGGAGGAACTCGGCGGCCTGGATTCCACTGCGAACGGCTCCTTCCATGGTGGCAGGCCAGCCGGTCGAAGTCCAGTCTCCCGCCAGGTAGAGCCCTTCAACTTCAGTATGCTGGGACGGACGGAGCTGTTCCACTCCGGGTTTCACAGAGAAGACGGCCTGATGCTCGGTTACCATGCGGCTGTGCAGCAGTTCTGCAGCATTTGCTTCGGGCCAGATCATCGCCAGTTCTCTCACGACTTCGCCGATGATCTCTGACTGGGTCCGTCCCTGCCGGGCAGATCCTGTTAGATTGTGGCTGGCGGAGATGACAACCTGGTAGTAGTAACCGGACTCAGTAGAAGCATTCTGCATCAGTCGACTGCGATTGAACATCCACTGCGAGAGCGTGTCGACGAAGACCGCATGAGGCAGACTGGTGATCTCGCGATCAAACCAGAGATGTACGCTGGTGATGGGGGCAGATTCAAGTTGTTGAATGCCGGTTAACTTTTCGCGACCTGGAAATTCGTCGGGCAGGAGATCGAAGACGCGCTGGTGAGGAACCGCGAGCACGACCCGCGGGCAGTCGATTTCGCTGCCGTCGCGTAACTGGATACCGGTGACCTGCTGCCCGTCGATGCGGATGTTTTCAACTCCGGTCTGCAGCGAGATTTTTGTCCCCCGCTGCTGGAGATAAACCTGTATCACCGTGCCATACAGGTGTTCGAGGGGAACGGTGGGAATCAGCACCTGCCAGCTGTCCCGGGCTCTGAGAAAGCCATCGACGAAGACTTTACGGGCATGCGAAAGGCTGATGCGGTCGAGGCTTTCACTTAACGCGCTGACGAGAACCACATTCCAGAAGCGGTTGATGACAGCGGAAGACTGGCCGTGCTCGACAAGCCAGTCGGCGATGGTGGGTTCGTTTTCAAGGTCAATGCTTGCGATCGCCAGCTGTTTAAGGCCACTGGCGAGCTGGATCTTATCAGACCAGGAAAGATAAGAGAGTCCGCTAAACGCAGGGAGCAGATGCAAGGGGGACGGCAACAGCGGGTTGGCGGCGAAGCGATTGACTTTGAACTGTCTGCCGTTCGAATCGGGGCTGATTAAATCGGGGGCGGCAGAATCGGGGCCAACGAAATAGAGTTCTGCAGCGCGCTGGAACGAATCGGCAATGCCCACGGTTTCACAGAACCGGTTGAATTCAAAACAGCAGCCCATGCTGACATGCTGGCAGTTATCGATGAGTTGTTCTGACTGTTTGTCTGCGAAAGAACTCGCGCGGCCTCCCAGACGGGGACGCGACTCATACAGGGAGACAGGAATCTCGCGATCTGCAAGTGTAACTGCACAGGCCAGTCCGGCCAGACCGCCTCCGATGATGACAACTTCTGACTGACTGGCTCCCACGGACGATCCTGACGAACTCTACTGGTATTTTAAGAAAAAGGGCCTGGCCTGAACATTGGATCTGTATTTCCTGACATGGCTCACCTAGACTATGCCTAGTGTCTTATCAGACTTGGAATGACAGGTTGGCTGAACTGGTCCGCACGCTCGTTGGTATGCTCGCCTGGCATTGCTCACCTGTCACTTCAGGATTGATGAACCACTTGTTTTACTACAGCGTCTTCAGAAACAATCTGGCCGAGTAGAATAAAACGAGAGGCGCTATCATAAAATACGATCAAATTCAGTATTTGAGGATACCGAAAAATCAATCTGATCCTAGTGATGACTCTGCGAAATCATGAAATATCCGGGGATTGAGCGACTGCAGCATTTTTCAACACGCTGGCTGCAGACGGGACGCAACTTCCTGTATCCGCCCCGCTGTTCGCTGTGTGGAATGGAAACGGTGTGTACCGGCGTGAATTGCGGGGAACAGATTGAAGAACTGGTTCCCGTTCTTTCCCGATCCTGTCAGCGCTGCGGCGCGCCGGTGGGCCCACATCTGGAGACTTCCGGAGGCTGTACAGACTGTCGAGGTGAGAAATTCCGGTTTGCGCGGGCAGTCGCGCTGGGAAAGTATGAAGGAGCATTGCAGGAATTTATTCTGAATCTGAAGCAGAACCATGGCGCGTACCTGGGAGGGGGGCTGGCGAATCTGCTGTTCTATCGGAATCAGGAATTCTTTGAACAACTGGGGACAGAACTGATTGTTCCGGTCCCGTTGCACTGGACATCCCGTCTGCGTCGCACTCATAATCCGGCCAGTATCATTGCAGAGGCCCTGTCACACCGCTTGCAAGCGAAATACAGCGGGAATATACTCGCCAAACGAAAGAAGACTCCTCCACAGACCAGTTTATCTCCTCAGAACCGGAGAACAAATCTACGTGACGCGTTTCATGTCCGTAGGCCCGGTCGGGTGAAAGACTTAAGTATATTACTGGTTGATGATGTCATGACGACAGGATCAACTGCGAATGCTGCGACACGTGCCCTTCTGCAGGCAGGTGCCAGTGAAATTAATGTAGCAGTCATAGCCAGAGCGCCGCGTATATGACTTTAGAAAATCAAATCTCCACACGAGACGGTTGCTGTCAGCGTGGATACAACAGACAAGGTAAGTACCTCGATGGATGCGAGTACCACTCCACCTGAAAAAACCCCCGGTAAGAAGGCGGAGAAAAAAGCGATTGGCAGAAACCATCGTTTCTTCCTGCGCGGGCTGGCCATCAGTCTGCCTCCGATTCTGACGCTGGTCATCGTGATCTGGGTTGCCGGGATAGTGAACGATTACATTATCACGCCCACGACAACCACGGTGAGATACTGTATTGCCTACTTCACAGACGATTCACAACCCCGCGATAATTTTGTAGAGATGGAAAACCTCCCCCCCCTGGAATACTGTCGCAAAGATTATCTGATCAGCAGAGCTGACGTGGACACAGTGAGAGCCATCGAACAGTCAGCCGGATCTCAAATGGTCAACCGAAATAAAATTGCGTCTTACGCCTGGGTTCCGTTTGGCGATCGAGCAGTCAAGTATGCCGACTATCGTGAAGTCGCCAAACGCATCCGAGAATCGGACATGCCGACCACGGCGATGGGCCTGTATATGGAACTGGCAACTACGCGCTGGTTCAAGAGTCTGTTTCACCTGAGTGCCGTGGCGGTGGCACTGACAGTTGTGGCACTCTATTTCCTGGGGCGATTCGTCACCGCGCGGATTGGTGCCTGGATGGTTATCAAATTCGAACAGGGAGTTCTGGCAAGACTGCCTGTAGTGAGTAATGTGTATTCTTCAGTGAAGCAGGTCACCGACTTTTTCTTCAGCGAACGAACCGTGGACTACAGTCGGGTCGTCGCGATCGAATATCCCAGGCGGGGTATCTGGTCGCTGGGTTTTGTCACCGGCGACAGTATGCTGGAAATGACGGTGACTGCAGGAGAGCCTCTGGTGGCCATCCTGGTCCCGACATCACCGATGCCGGTAACCGGCTACACCATGAGTGTGCCTAAAAGCGAAATCGTCGATTTAAATATTACCGTGGACCAGGCTTTCCAGTTTTGTCTGTCGTGTGGGGTTTTAGTACCGCCTCAACAGCGGGTTACCGATGAACTGCTGCGGGAAGAGCTGGGAAAACGTCTGCTGGGAGACCGCAAGCTGGCGGGATTCAAAGTCCAGATAGCCCCCCCGATTCCGACCACGCAGACATCGACGATTGAAAGCGATCATACGACCACAGAAGAGAAGCCGGAAAATTCAAATGATTCGGAATCTGATCCCCCCAACCAGCCAGCAGAGGATTCGAAGTAACCTGAGCCTCTGGTTGCACAACCGGCCTGGTGACTGCGATTTCAATCGTACCTAGTTTTGAGTAATAGTGGAAAGTGGAGTGATGGACCAGTCGTCTGAAAAACGTCCTTTACGGATTGCAACCCGTGCCAGCAACCTGGCGCTGTGGCAGGCTTACTATGTTTCGGATCTACTGAAAAAGCAGAGCAGCGAACGTCCGATTGAAATTGTACACATCACTTCGGAAGGGGACCGCGATCTGACGTCCCCTCTCTCAGAATTCGGCGGACTGGGTGTCTTTACCCGCGAAGTACAGAAAGCGGTACTGGATGGTCGCGCAGATCTTGCTGTACACAGTTTAAAGGATCTGCCAACAGAACAGGCGCCTGGTTTACAGTTGGCAGGCATCCCGGAACGGGGGCCCCTCTACGATGTGCTGATTTTTCCGCAGGGATCGGAAGCGGTGGAGCACATTACCGACCTGGCTGACGACGCGAGGATCGGCACAGGCAGTCTGCGGAGACGCGCACAGCTGCTGCATCAGCGAAGTGATCTGCAGATGCTGGAAGTACGCGGCAATGTGGAAACCCGCCTCAAAAAACTGGACGCGGGAGAATACGATGCCCTCTGCCTGGCAGAAGCCGGTATGGTGCGTCTTGAATTACTTGAACAACGGGCTTCCCTGCTGTTACAGCCTCCGGAGGTTTATCCTGCTGTCGGCCAGGGTGCCTTGGGAATCGAATGTCGTGCAGACGACGAGGAGACCGCCGCACTGCTGGCCGGGTTGTCCGACCCGTCCACACAGGCAGCGACCACGGCAGAACGAAGTCTGCTGGCTCACCTGAGGGCCGGCTGTCATGCCCCGATTGGAAGTCTGTCCCAGACGACAGTCGACCAGTTGACCCTGGAAGCGGTTGTGCTGAGCGCGGATGGAGTGGAACGAATTTGTGCTTCGGTTACCGGTTCGCTTACTGAAGCGGCAGACATCGGTGTGAAGGTCGCGAAAGCATTGCTGGCCGATGGTGCAGGTCGATTGATTACCGGAACCGAAGAGTCCTGAATTCTCTGCCAGCGGTTCACTGTTCCAAGTGACGTCAAGGCTGAAATAAGACCTGTAAATTATTTCCCTATTCTTAGAGAAATCGCTGTGTATCATATGTCGATTCTGCGGGGCAGATGCGTTATACTCTGATCAGAAATGGACTGCCTCTCTATAACGTAATCAGGAAGTGCGGAAGGATCCAGACATGGAACGTCACCCTTATCGCCCCGGCTTATCCGGGATCGTTGCTACCGAAACTGAGATCTCTCAGATTCAGGAAGGCTTGACTTATCGGGGTTACCCGATTGATGAACTGGCGCGAGGAGCGGCCTTCATCGAAGTTGCCTACCTGCTGCTGCACGGCGAGTTGCCCAGCCACGAACAACTGGCTGATTTTCAGACTCTGCTGATTGAGACAGGCTCCCTGCCTCAGCCTGTGATGGCGGCGGTCGAGGCAATCCCTCCCCACATCGACATGATGGAAGTGATTCGCAGTGGCGTGAGCCTGCTGGCGCACTTTGATCCGCAAATGGAATATGGGGTCTTCCAGTCGGAAGTTTCCAATGCGCAATACCTGCTGGCGATGCTGCCTCAGTTGATTTCGTATCGATATCACCAGGTGCGTGGTTCCCGTCTGGTCGAACCGAACTTTCATCACTCTTATGCAGGCAGCTTCTGGTGTATGCTGAAAGGGGATGAACCTTCGCAGTTGGAAGAAGAAGCATTTAATGCCGCCCTGATCATTTATGCCGACTTCGGATTGTCTCCTTCCACATTTGCCGCGCGCGTGGTGGCTTCAACGGGCAGCCCGCTGTACTCTGCGATCTGCTCTGCCATTGGTTCCATTAATGGCCAGTTGCACTGCAGTTGCGGAACGGGTGTGCTGGATGTCCTGCAGGAAGCGATACAATCGGGCAACGCCGAGGAATGGGTCTGTCAGGAAATTACGAAGGGACGCCGTGTACTGGGGTTTGAAAACTCGCATCACAAGCCCCGCGATCCCCGTTCTGCGGTTCTGAAATCGTATTGTGTTCAGCTGGCAGACGCATTGGGCCAGAACGAGATGGAAAACGCTGCTGACACCATTGAAGAGATCATGGGAAAAATTCAAAAGGTCCATCCCCGGGTAGAATGGTACGCCAGTCGGCTGTTGCATTACCTGGGTTTTGAGCCGGACTTGTTCACTCCGATTTTCTCTGTTTCACGACTGGTGGGCTGGGTGGCTCATATTGTTGAGCAAAGTGAGAATAATCACCTGTACCAGCCACTGTCCCGCTATGTGGGCATGGACCAGAGAAAATACACACCACTGCCGTTACGCAGCTGATTCGACTTTGTCTTTATAAAACAGCCGCAATAGAATTGGCAGCAGGACCAGCGACCCGAGCATCCCGCCGAGCATGGCAACACTGACCAGGGCACCGAAATAGATCAGCGGAATAAAGTGTGAAAGCGTGAGCACGCTGAAGCCGGCCACCAGCGCGCAGGTTGCAAAGATGATCGCCCGGCCCACCCCGCGGTGAGTCCGCCGAATCGCATCAACGACCGAAGCGCCCCGCGAACGTTCCCGCAGAAAGCCCGTGATAAAGTGGATGCTGGAATCGGTCGTTAACCCCATCGATACACTGGCAATCATAGCGGTGCCGATATTGAGTGGCAGGTTGAACCAGCCCATCGCTCCGACCACCAGCACGATGGGGAACAGATTGGGAATCATGGAGATGATGCCGATTTTGAGACTGCGAAAGGCAATCGTCATCATTGCCAGAATGCTGGTTCCCGCGAGTAGAAAGCTGAAGAGTTGATCATTCAGCAGGCTGTCGATCAGATACGCCAGCAGGATAAAGATGCCGGCGGCTTTACCGGGTTCGACGGTTTTCACATCAGCAGCATCCGTATTTTCAGTGACCTTCGAACCGGGAAAATGTTTCTTTGCCAGCGCATCAACTTTAGCGATGAGAGAGAGTTTTTCTTCTGCAGACTGACGTTCCAGTGCCCGAAGCACAATTCGCATTCTCCCTTTCTCGGAATTATACAGACTGCTTTCAAAATCGGGCTGCAGGCTTTTGATGGAATCGAGTTTGGACTGTATTGGATCAGAGGCGAACGGGATTTTCGGTATGAAATCCAGAGTATCGGTAATCGAAATCACCTTGGTCAACTGTTGCTTACCTGGAGGATTGGCCTGTTGCAGATCGCTGGCCAGTGCACGGACCCGGTCGAGATACTCTTCGTTCAGTTTCGGAGGAGCCGGGAAATTGACTTCCCAGGTCGAAGCGCCTCCGAGTCGTGTTTCCACAAAATTGAGTGCCTGCACGATATCACTGGAGTCGCGAAAGTTCTTGCTGAAATCGGTTTCTACTTTCAGGCGGGAGAAGCCTACGGCGGCGAACAGGACGAGCAGAACGGTTCCCGAGAGAATCAGTCGAGGATAATGCTCTGTTCCCAGACAGACTTTTTTGAGGATGCGTTCCAGCCCCTGCTCGGAAGAGTGTTTGAGGGGTGCACTGAGAGAACCGAGTGAAATTCCGCCGGGGAGTAAAACGGTGGCTGCGATCAGAACCATCATGGTCCCTAAGGCCATCATAATCCCGAAGCTGCGAACCGGTGCGATCTCACTGGAGAGCAGTGATGCGAAGCCGGCGGCCGTGGTGGCGCAGGTCCAGAAAATTGCGGGCAGGAGTTCGACCATCGTCTGGCGAATGGCCCGAGGTCGCGAGACGTTATTGCGCTGCAGTTCCTGGAAATGGACTGCAACGTGTGTCACTGTCGCGATGCCGATAATCGTCACCAGTGAATTCAGCATGGAACTGACCATGCTGAGTTGAAAGTGTCCCAGTACGAGGATCGCTTCGGTCCAGAGAATCGAGCAGATCACCACCAGCAGCGGCAGCATGACCCACCGCAGTCGTCGGAACAGTAGAAACAGAACCAGCGCCAGCAGGTTGAGCGATACTTTGAACAGGATGTTGCCGTCTTCTTCGACGTAGCGGAACATATCGTGCACCTGCACGGGCTCACCGACAACGTAGGCTTGAGGTGTGTGTCCCTCTGCCAGTTGACGAATACGACGGAAAGTTTCTCCACGGGAAACCGGAGAATCCTCTTCGGGCAGCAGCCTGAGTGCGATGGCGGTGGTCTGGCTATCATCTCCGATCAGTACGCCGCGGAAGAGCTCAGTCATCTCATCCTGTTTTCTTCTAATCAGGGCGCGGAGAAAGAAGTTGAGTTTGGGAGGCGAGAGCGCATCAGCGAGGTTCTGGGTGACTTCCGCATTCACGCCGGGAACTTTACTGAGATCCTGCGAGAATCGGCGAACTTCAAGAAGCCCTTCTGGCTCAAGCAGATCGGGGGTGGTATACGCAACGAAGACAAATTCATCGCCGCCGAACAGGCGTTTGCTTTCCAGGTAATCAAGCAGGTGTGGATCATCTTTCGCGTAGAGCGATTCGATCGACTGTTCAAACGAGAGCTGAGAAGCGGGATAGATAGACAGCCCGGTGAGGGCCATAAATATCAGCAGGAGGATCCAGCGCAGTTTGTAGAGTCTGTCAACGAATGATTCCAGCCAGCGCTGCGGGTGACTACTCATAAGGAAAGACCATATCCTGCTGCCTGTCTGGCATTCAATACGAAACAATTCGGCCCATTGCTATGATACAGGAATACTTCCGATGCACACGCAACCCATCTGCTCTTGTCGAACTATAGCTCACAGTAATCATGATTTCATTACAAAGTGTCCGTTTTTTACAACGTGTTGATTTTTTCCAACCTGAATACTTCAGAACCATCAGCATCGATATTTCCAGATATCCGAATCATTCCGCGCCGCACTCACACTCCGTCCTTACAGTCGCTAGAAATCTTACAAAACCCCATCTCAGTCCTGGAGTGCCCCCTTGTTTCTGACGTACGAGACCTGCATACTTGATGCAGCCCTCCTTGGTTAACTGTCGTGTCAGCTTAACCTTGGGAATCAAAGTACCTGCTCTGGAAAACGTAATAATCATGCGGACTGGCTTTGGAACCGCTGTTTACGCCTCTTGGGATTAATGTTTGTGACAAAACCCGGATTCTTAACGACCGCACTGCTGCTGATTCTGCTTCTGGCTGGCGGTTTGCGTCTGACGATGGTGGTGCTGCAGAGCAATCAGCTGCAGGAAGACCGGGATGCCTACATCGCAATTGCCCGGAACCTGGCTGCGGGACATGGTTTCACATCGAGTCGGGCTGATGAGGGACAGGACATCAAGCCGACGGCATTTCGTCCACCTTTATATCCCTGCCTGCTGGCAGCCCTCTATTATATGAAGGCGGGAAGTCTGGGTGTAGGGATCATGCAGGTGCTGCTGGGGGTGCTCACCGTTTGGTTCACCTGGAAAACTGGTCTGCGATTGCAAATGCCCGTCGGGGCGCTGGTCGCTGCTGCGGTAGTGGCGACCGATCCGGTATTGCTGCAATATACGTCGTTTTCAATGACGGAAGTGCTGTCTGCGTTTCTCACCAGCCTGTTGCTCTTCATGCTGGTGTACCAGTTGACGGAAGAACAAACACAGCCAGAGACCAGGAATATGTCTGCAATCACATTCACGACCGGCCTGGTCTGGGGCCTGGCCATTCTGTGCCGACCGACTTATCTCGCTTTCCTGGGGCTCTGGTTCCTGACGCGGCTTTGTGCGTCTGCCTTCAAACGTTTGCTGAAAACACAGCCAAGAGGACATGCATGGCGTCAACTGACGTACCTGTCAGCGGGAATTCTGATTGCGATCTCGCCCTGGCTGATACGGAATCTCGTGGTTTTTCACGCCCCGATTCTGACAACGACCCATGGGGGATATACGTTGCTGCTGGGAAATAATCCGGTGTTCTATGAGGAAGTGGTTCAACAACCCTGGGGCACGGTCTGGTCGGGCGAGAGCCTGGATGCCTGGCAGAAAAGCCTGGAGCATGATCTTGAGGCAACAGTTCCCCCTGTGAAGAGTGAGCAGGAACGTGATCAGTGGATGTATCAACGGGCGAAGGCCAATATCGCAGCGCAGCCATCCCTGTTTGTACAGTCCTGTCTGCTCAGATTGAGACGCTTCTGGAATTTCAGCCCGCTGAACAGTGCGCTGATCGAGTCGAAGCCTCTGATAGGCTGGGGGGTCACAGGTTACTATTTTCTGATACTGACTGGCGCTTTGGGGGGGTGTCTTCTGTTAATCTGGAAGAGAGAGCCAGTCTGGGAACCGTTTCTCTGGCTCATTGTCAGCTTCACGGTGGTCCATATTTTCTATTGGACCAACATGAGAATGCGGGCCCCACTGGTGCCCGCAATCGCCTTGCTGAGTGTTTATGGCTGGTCAAAATCTGCTGATTTTCTGAAATTCAGGAAACCCACTGAGCCAAGAGAACACGAAAGCCACAACACGTTATAAGACAATGATTTATAACGGTTTGCCAAGCGATTTCGGAGCAGCGATTGTTATTGACACTCTTTCAGAAATCGACCTATAATCCGCGCCCATTTATCCCGGTCCAGTGGACGGAGTTAAGTCAACTGACCTCAATTCGTTACACTCTGTCTACTTTGAATTTAGCACCAGAGCGTATTCCTTTCCCTACCATTTCCCTTCAACAGAAGATTGACCTACCCGGTTATCACTTCAGGAGTGCCCGTGTCGGGCGAGATCAATTCCGTACCCCGGTATGTTTCGCATCGCATCTGGCAGGTAATTGTTTTCTTAACATTGCTTGGCGGACCGGTGACGGTTGCGCCTGCTCAGACCAGTTTCTTCGGCGCCCCGAAAGCCTCCTATGAAGAACCGGAATATGAACCTTCGGAAAAAGAGTCGATTGCCATCTCAGCAGAGTACTCGCAGCAGTGGGAAGAAGATTTTGTCAGTGTCTCGATTCTGAAAGGCAACTGCCGCATTCAACAGGGTGAGGCAACCCTGCGCTCCAGACAGATGGTGATCTGGCATCGAAAAACGCGACAGACCGATCGCATCTCGGTTTACATGGAAGGGGAAGTGCGTGTCGATCTGCCTGGTGAATCCAAAACAGAAAACAGCCTGCTGGTCAACCTGGTAACACAAAACGGGCTGAAGCAGGACTTCAGACGCCCCGCCCGAATTACAACAGCACCTGATGATCCCGTTTTAAATCGCGCCATCGAGAGACGGGGAATACCTCACGATCATCAACTGAAACGTGCCCAGTTTATTGTCGAGAAGCCTCCCCTTGAAGGTCCTGAATTAAGTCCGATTCCAGAACAGGAAATCGTTACCGATTTTCGTAGAATTCGACTCTTCCCCCGCAGCGCAGTCCCCTACAACGTCCAGAGTTTTCCGTCGACTCACACCGTTCCCCCGGAACAGATCTGGGTGATTACAGGGGGAGTGAATCTTCTGATTGATGGCGTGGAGGGTTTGGAAATGGTTGACATGTCCGCTGACCGGATCATCATCTGGACAGACGGGCGGAATACTCAGAACTTCAATTCAGAAATCAGACAGTCTAAAGAAACTCCCTTTGAAATTTATCTCGAAGGGAATATCGAAATTCGTCAGGGCACCTATTTCCTCAAAGCGAACCGTGCTTTTTATGACGCCCGGGAAGAACGGGCCGTGATGCTGGATGCCGAACTGAAAACCCGGCTTCCTGAACTGGGTGAAGATATCAGGGTCAGGGCCAGTCAGATTCGTCAGCTCTCAAAAGGCGCGTACCTCGCACAGAATGCATGGGCCACAGGCAGCCAGTTTGGAAAACCGGGATACAAAATTCAATCTTCAGACGTCTTTATCGAAGACCGTTATACGACACCCTGGCTGGGGTCAGGCTCTGCTGAACTTGACCCCATCACGGGGCAACCGATGCCCAATAAACGTGCCTGGCTGACAAGTTCCAACAATACTTTTGAGATTGGTAACGTACCACTGTTCTACCTGCCCTATGTCTCCAGCCCGGCGGAAGACATTTATTTCCCGATCACCGGATTGCGATTCGGAAACGACCGCATCTTTGGTTTCCAGGTCGAAACGGAATGGGATATGTTCAAGCTGCTGGGACTGGAACGACCAGAGGGTACGAAATGGGAAGGTCAGGTTGATTACTATTCGTATCGAGGCGTCGGGATCGGACAGTCCGGCAATTACCAGGGAGCCAACCTGTTTGGCTTTGACAATATATTCAGCGGAAACGCAGAGGCGTTTTACATCCACGACAGTGGTACCGATAATCTGGGTCTGGACCGCCGCGATCTTGTTCCCTCAACCAAAGACCGTTATTTCCTGAATCATCAGCACCGACAGACTTCTCCATTCGGCATGACGTTAAGCAGTGAAGCCGGCCTGTTCTCGGACAGGAACTTTCAACAGGAATATTTTCAATCCGATTTCAATAACCGTAAAGATGTGGAAACACTATTGCATCTCAAGCAGCAACAGGACAACTGGTCCTGGTCGGTCATTGGCAGAACAAAACTGAATGGCTACGAAAACACAACAGACTGGCTGCCTAAAGCAGATCTGTTCCTGCTGGGTGAGCCACTGTTTGGAAACCTGGTGAACTGGACTTCGCATTCCTCAGTCGGTTATGGAAAACTGAAGCCGGGTTCTGCACCTTATAATCCTCAACAGGATGTCTTCACTCCCCTGCCCTTCATTGCCGACTCACAGGGGCTGGTGGCGATGACCCGAAACCAGCTGGAAGCGCCATTCAACCTGGGGCCAGTTATTCTGACTCCGTATGTGATGGGCGAAGCAGCTTACTGGGAACAGGGTCTGCAACAGCAACAGATTGACCGCCTCTACGGTTCTGCCGGTCTGCGCGGCAGTATTATGGCAGAGCGTATCTTCCCGGATGTTTATAATCCTTACTTCAATCTGAATGGACTGGCACATAAAATGGTGCTGGAAGCAGATTACTCTTTCAGCGATGCCAGCGAAAACCTGTCCGGGATCGCCCAGTACAATGAATTTGATGACAACGCTCAGGAAATGTTCCGCGAACGCCTGGTGATCAACACCTTTGGTGGAGTTCTGCCACCTCAGTTTGATCCACGTTTTTATGCCGTTCGTACGGGAGCCGGCCGCGGTGTCACAGATCCTTATTATGAACTGGTTGACGATCAGCAGGTGCTTCGCATGGCATGGCGACATCGACTGCAGACCAAAACCGGTCCTCCCGATCGCATGCGTACCAAGGACTGGATGACACTGGACCTGGAAGCGTCTTACTTCCCGGATGCAGATCGAGATAACTTTGGCGAAGACTTTGGGCTGCTGGGTGGACATTATCAATGGTTCCTCGGAGATCGAACCACGTTGGCAGCTAATGCCTATTATGATGTCTTTGATGGTGCACAGCAGCTCTGGGATGTATCACTCACCAGTCAGCGTACGAATCGTCTGTCGGTCAATGTAGCTTTGCAACAGATTAAAGGGGGCGCCGATCTGGACAGCCAGATTTTATCAGCCGGTCTGAATTACGTCATGAGCCAAAAATGGAGTGCGGGCATCAGTACTGCTTATGACCTGGGAGAAAATGTCAATCGCGGTCAGATACTTTCGCTCACTCGAACGGGTGCCGATTTTATCACGAGTCTGGGCATGTCTTATAATCAGAGTACCGGAAACGCCGGTATCGGTCTG
>TARA_R110000850_G_scaffold230830_2_pt1 | contig 14646 bp, 12 predicted proteins | sample TARA_R110000850 | Tara Oceans TARA_R110000850 (sample SAMEA4397586) | marine metagenome | biome: Polar Biome; feature: [SRF] surface water layer (ENVO:00010504); material: water (ENVO:00002006), including particulate matter (ENVO:01000060) such as... | depth 5 m | reverse complement strand
GAGAACTCATGATCACACCTGCTGTTTCTGGCTGATATTTTAATGCATAGGCAGCTACTAATCCACCACCCATACTATGTCCATAGATAAATGCAGGAACTCCGGGAACGTAACTTTTCACCTTCCCAAATAAGGCATCAATATCTTTCAGGTAATCTTCATAAGAATCAAAATAAGCAGTTGGCTTACCCTGAACTGATTTCCCATGTCCTCTCCCATCGAAAGTAAAAATTGAAACGCCCACAGCATTTAGCTTTTCTACCAAAGGCAAATACCTAGAGCTATGCTCTCCTAGCCCATGAACAAGCAGTAAAGACGCCTTTGGCGAATCAACCATCCAAGCCTGAAGGTATAACTCTTGATTATCATGAGTTTTATAGGAAGTTTCTAGGTGATTCATGGGAAAGTGTTTACGGGTTTGAAGAGATAAGTTGCACAGAAAATCGAAAGCTGAAAAATAGCTGGCTGCAAATGCAAAGACTTTTTATTGAAATCATACGAGGTTTTGCTTCTGGTAGCTGTGCTGGACACTCAACCTGACAGTCGTTAATCACGACCGTCACTTTAGCGTATAAAATCAAGATGTCAGACTGAGTAAGAAACATTTAGAATTTACAAAAGAGTGATGACGGTGTCAGACTGAGCGAAGTCGAAGGCTCTTTTAAAGTAAGTGAAATTATTGTCCTCGACTTCGCTCGGACTGACACGATTTGCCGTGAAATTTATAATCCGTCATTGGTAGCAAAGTCGAAGTCAGCATGATTTTCGGTAAAAAGTATAATTCGTCTTTAGTAAAGAAGTCGAAGTCCTATTTTATGAAAATCATTAGCAAAACTTAACTAAGGGTTAACCTCATTCCAATCGCATTTTCATAAATTGATCTTACTATAAAAGGTAGAATTTCTACCCATTTTTCAAACCAACTAATTTCAAGAAAATGAAAAAGATATTATTCCTAACCGGAGATTTTGCAGAAGATTACGAAACCATGGTTCCAGTTCAGATGCTGGAAATGGTGGGCTATGAAGTTCATTCAGTTTGCCCCGGAAAGAAAAAAGGTGAAACTATCAAAACAGCGATTCATGACTTTGAAGGCGATCTGACTTACACTGAGAAGCCAGGCCACAACTTTATGCTGAGCTATTCCTTTGACCAAATTGATGTGGATGATTACGTGGGCTTGGCGATTGCTGGTGGTCGCGCGCCAGAATACCTTCGGTTAAACCAGAAACTTCTGGAGATTGTAAGGCACTTCTTTGATACGAACAAGCCAGTAGCCGCCGTATGCCATGGCATACAGATACTAACCGCCGCAGGAGTAGTGAAAGGAAGGAAACTGACTGCTTATCCTGCTGTAGGGCCAGAAGTGACTATCGCAGGTGGTGATTACCAAAACATTCCTGCTACCGACGCTTATGTTGACGGCAATTTGGTAACATCGCCAGCATGGCCAGGTCATCCAGCTTGGATCCGTGAGTTCCTAAAAGTATTGGGAGCCAAAATCACACTTTGATAGCTTCTAGCTAAAGTAAAAAAGGTCTTTCAGACTCACCTGAAAGGCCTTTTTTATGAGTTTAAGCAGGCATTTGAAGAAAGGATTATTAATTTAATTCTAAGCAAAATCAGGAAGTTGGCTTTGATTGAATTTCATTCAAGTTATAGTTACTCACTTTACTTCTAACCGAATAACGACATCCATCATATTAATCCTGCTTTCCAGCAACAACCATTTTGATGGTATTGTAATCGTATTTTCCTTCGAAATGTATCCGAAGCGCCTGCAAATTCCTGATGTTTTCGATTTGGGAGCTGATCTCAGAAATAACCTCCATAGGTAAGCAATCTTCCAACTCAACTCTCCCTTCTGCGATTCCCTTAGCCAGATGGCTTTTGATAGTAGATTCTGCCAATCCTCGTGCAACTACAATATCACCAATGCTTTTTCCCGCATTGATCATCCCAAAGGTGGTCTCATAAGTCTCTCCAACTTTTCTTTTCAGATTTGCCTTACCAGCCTTTTTCCTACCTGTCTTATTACTAGCGAATTTCGGATTATCAGCAGCTGCCTGTTTAGCCGCCTCTGCCAGTCGAAGTCGAAGATTGATTTTATCCTGCTCCAAATCATTCATTTTTCCGGGAATCTCCCCATCTAAAATCGAAGCAATCAATTGGCTTACTTTATTAATATCGCCATACTTTCTCAGCAGGCTGACTTCCAATTCTTCCAGGCTATTTGCGTAGGTTTTTGTTCTGGAAAAGCGCTCCACCTCTGCTCTATGCACCAAAATTTTCTCTAAAGCTTCTTTCAAAAAGTTCTTGAAATAGGAAGACCCCTTTTCCAATCGCTCCATCAGCTTTTCTTTGTCATTCTGCTGCAAGAGAAAGCGAAGCTGATTGCTAAACTTAGCTGCCGTTCCTACTTCCTTTTTTATCAACGCAGCAATCTCCCCTACCGCTTTCTGCATCTCTGGATCTTCAAACTCCAGCGAACTATCATTCTTTCGCTGGAAACTATTTATTTCCTGAAGCAAACTAGCCAAATCGAACGTTTCTCCAGATAAAAGTGAAAGGTATCGCTGTTGGTAAGCTCCTAATAGTTCATCAAGTTTCGAGTGCTTTTTGGCACTCTCTACAAAAGTCTGAACCTGTGAATCAGATTGAAGTGCATTGTTTTGAATTCTTGTTCTCAAGACCAATCCCTCCAAACTTCTAAGACGGCTCAACGCCACATAAACCTGACCTGGAGCAAAAGCATTACCCACGTCTATTATGGCTTGATCAAAGGTCAAACCCTGGCTTTTATGAACAGTCACAGCCCAGGCAGTTTTGATAGGATACTGACTGAATGTCCCGATCACTTCCTCCTCTAGCTCCTTGGTATCTGGATTGATGACGTACTTTTTATTCTCCCAGATTTCCTTTCTCAACTGGTAAACAAACCGCTTGCCTTCCAGCAATACTTTGATTTGATCCTCTTCCAGCTCCTCTACTGTCGCCAGTTTTCCATTGAAATAATCCTGATTTCCTGAGCTATCATTCTTGATAAACATGACCTGCGCTCCTACCCGAAGCTCAAGCGATTTGGGCAAGGGATAGATGTTTTCAGGAAAATCATTTTCTATGTCTGCCTCGTAAAATTTCGATTCGCCTTTCAGCGCCATCAGTCGATCTCGGTTAATCTGATCAGCCTTATAATTGTGAGTTGTGATCGTAATGCAGTCTTTGATTTCTGCGATCTCTTCTTGAGTTTTATAATGCTTATTTAAAAGCGTAATATCTTCGGCAGTCACCACATTCTCTCGGAGATGATTCAGTACTTGAATAAAGTCTTCATCCTGCTGACGGAAAATCTTATCCAGCTCCAGGTAAACCAATCCCGAATCCTGCAAAACTCTAGCTTCAAAAAAGTGCATGCTTGGGTAAAATTTACTGAGCACCTGCCACTCATTTTCACGAACAATCGGCGGAAGCTGGAAAAGATCCCCAATCATCAGCACTTGCACTCCACCAAATGGCGTATTAAAATTCCTTTTGACAGTTCGCAACCTATAATCTATCGCATCCAGCACATCAGCTCGGAGCATACTGACCTCATCAATCACCAGTAGTTCTATAGATTTCAGCACATTCTTTCTGATTGCATTCAGCGGATGTTTTCTGATCAAGGTATGCTGCGTAAAGCAACCGTATTGATCCGAGAAATTACCTTCTGGTTCGTTGACAGGAAGAAAAAAACCAAGAGGAAACAGGAACTGAGAATGAATCGTAACTCCACCTGCATTCAGTGCTGCAATGCCAGTAGGCGCTACGATCACGTGATTTTTATGCGTTTGCAAGGCCAGATTTTTCAGGAAAGTGGTCTTGCCTGTTCCTGCTTTTCCAGTCAAAAAAATCGGTGCTCCGGTATTGTTGACAAACTTAGCGGCCAGCTCTAGTTTATCAGTACTTTGATTTTCCATTCAGCGAAACTACTATTTTTAAAAATGAATAAAATGGAGTTAGAAATCTTATACTTTCTATTCCTATCTCTAATTTCATTTAATAAATCCAAAACTTCAAACTAATTCCATGTATATCCATCCATTAAACCGCTGGAAAGATGATGCAGAAATAGCCACTTTTCTCCAAAAAAATGCTTTTGCGACGCTAGTTTCTCAAATAGATGAAAAGCCTTGGGCAACACATTTACCCTTTGTCTTGGATCAGAATAAAGATGGAAAAGCAATCCTATCTGGACATATCGCGAAGGCAAATCCACAATGGAAAAACCTTGCGGATGATCAGGAAGTGCTAGTCATTTTTCAAGGCCCACATGCGTACATTTCTTCTTCTTGGTATAATCACGAAAATGTGCCCACATGGAATTATCTAGCTGTACATGTATATGGAAAGGTAAAACTAATAGAAGGCGAAGAGCTTATGGACCATTTGAAAAAACTGGTAAACACCTATGAAGATGGGCGTCCAAACCGTGTTAGTGTGGAGACGATGAGTGTAGATTATGTTGCAAAACAAGTAAAAGCGTTGGTGGGTTTTGAGATAGTGATAACTGAAGTGCATGGAAGTAGAAAGCTCTCGCAAAATAGAGACGAGGTAAATCATCAGAACATTGTGAAAAATCTGGAAGAGAGTGCATTTCCTTTGGATAAAGAGCTAGCTGAAGAAATGAGAAAAGACAGGTCTGATTACTCAAGATCTTAGGTTTCTTTCCTCGACTTTGCTCGGGGTTCGACTTTTCGATTGTAAAGAAAGGGATTGGGTAAACATTTCTTAAATAGGTCCAAGTCAGGAGACTTGAACCATCAGGATCTTCTCATAACTAGACACCTCTTAATGCTAGATAGCTTTTTCTTTGATTTATAGAGCCGTACCTAACGGCACTGCTAATCTTGGTATAATTTCCTTTCTACCCATAGTGTGTCCCTACGGGACAAATTCCATTTATTCTACAATAGGCGCTTGCGCGCTCTCGAAATTCTCTGTGCCCACTGTGGTTAAAAGAACATCTAGTATCTTATTTTTTCTTCGAATTCACTTGCGGATATCATTACCCAGATCGTCCTTTTCCAACACATAAAAAATCTTAAAAAAATACCTTACCCGCTTCAAAACCCATTTTTAGCGGCATGGCATAACCTTGGTTTATTAGTAAATACAACACTAATTTTCACTTAACCAACTTAACCATGAATACCGAATATCATTTTCCAATCAGTAGCTCAACTGCGGCAAATTGCACCGTAAAAACAATAAAAGATGAATCAGTAGGAACTATAAAGGACATTATGCTTGACACCGAAACAGGTGAAGTAGCATACGTTGTTCTATCAGTTGATGCAGGTTTTCTAAATCTTGGAAATAAACTGTTAGCTCTTCCTTGGGAGGCTTTTGATTTTCACGGTCACCAACGTGATGTTATCATTGTAAAGGTCGAAAAAGAAAAGCTAGAGAATGCTCCAGGTTTTGATGACGATGACTGGCCAGTAGGACCTCAACATGAATTCATCAATAGTGTCCATACGTATTATGGATTTGAAAGAAGAAGAGCGTTAATTGAATAGGCGTGGCGCTTGGATTCTAAGTGAGGCTCTCCATTTTTGGAGAGCCTTTTTTATTGTTTAGCCTCCACCTTCACGCAAGAATGCATGGCAAGTGATATCGATGAATTACTTTAAATCTCTTCGCTACTGGTGACTGAGACTGATAACTTATACAGTAAGAATCACCTTCTTTTCCCTCCATCCGACGGGTCTTGTTCCTTCGTCAATAGTTGCATCAAATCACCTGGTACAATTTCCAACATCCCTTCCCTAATGGATTCCCAGATTAGATTGAAAGTGCCGCGATATATATTTCGCTGTGTTTGAAACTGGGCAGTTTTATAATTTCTGTTTTCAGGAAGGTTATTACTAGATGTAAGAATATTTGCAAGTGTTGACTTGAGCTTTAGCTTTTTGGCATCCTCATCCCTTAATTCCAGCTTTAGATCTTTATAGTGAAATTTCATGAAATTCGATGAGGTATACCGTGATGCATCCATCGTGATTTCTAGCTTTTCCATCGTACCAGAATTTATATTCACAGACACCAGGTCTCCCAGAATCCCATTTAAGGATGGTAAACTAAAAGGATCCACACTTGCTACCAAATGAAATTTTTCCTTTGTGCTATCATTGCTATAAGGCACTGTCACATCCATCCGCATAGGTGCAAATCCATTCAGAACGGCTTCCCCGTGGATTATCATTTCTCCTGACTGCAGAGAATCCAATGAGACTGCATGTGTGATCAGCGCAGAAAGCTTTTCGAAATTTAAACTTACTGGATGAGATTTACCTTCTGAAATTTCAGAATAGGTGATTTTGGAATTTAATACCCTGATAGTATCTAACTCAATTGGAAACGGGATTTGCTCCACCATCCTTTCAAACATGGGCTTCTCCGGTTCATCATAAGGCCGAGGCTTATTTTTATTTCGCACGTCATGCAAATGCAAGCTATCGATTGTCATTAAACCTGCTACAATCGACCAATTCCCATAAATATTACTTTGCGCATTTATCTGCTCGATTCGCAAATGCTGCACATCAATTTCTATAAAATCCTTTTGGAGTTCCGATCGCTTAGAAGCTTCAAGGTTGGAATCATCATAGTTTAAATGAATATCAAAGAAGTCAAATGCCTCTTGTTTTGAGTCATAGTCTAGTGAACCAAGCGTGAACGTTTGGTCAGTATTAATATTGATTTGAAGATTTTTTAAACTGGTTTTTATGCTTTCTAGTTTGAATGGAATCGCATAATTCATTCGTATAGAATCAGTTTCTAGATTAATAGCAGAAATATGGAAATCCTCAAAGCTCCCAAACTTTCTGGCGGTATCTAACTGGGTGTAAAATTCTCCTGAGCCATTATTTAGCACAAAATTGTGAATGACACCTCGTGATACTAAATCACCAAATAACCCCTGAAAGGCCTTAGACATATCTGCTGGCTGCTTGGAGATGGAGTCATTTCTAATCAAAATGAATTTAGGATCATCCAATCTCAATTCACGTACTTCAGCTAGTTTTCCAAAAATAAAGCCTATCATATTTACACCACCTAGCCTAAGCGATTTCATAGTACCCGTGATGGTAATAGCCATTCCTTCTTTCAATGGATTTAGGGAAATCTCCTGCAATTCTATACTTCCACTGAAGAGCTTTACATCTACTTCCTTAAACAGAATATCATAGGCTCGATCCTCATTGGCATTCACCCTATCAGGAAGAGTTTTTACTAGCCATTGTTCAAGCAAAAATATCGAAACTATGCTCAGCAGAATAAGTGTTCCAAGAACCCAGAGAATTTTTTTCAAGCTATTATTAATTAAAACTTAATGACTTAAGTGAAGGTGAATTTAACGGGTGAAATGATATAGGTTGTGGTCAAAAAGATACAAATAAATCACAATTATATCGTTTCTTCTTTTGCCTCAACTAGATACTCCTATGATAGTACAAATCCACCATAAAAATAAAAAGAGGATAGAGTGCCTCCACTTTCATTCTCCTGAATCTTTAAAATCATTAACTTCCAATATGATTCTATAGTTTTACTTCGCCACCAAGCAGATTTATTTTAAGAAGTAGTAAAAAGCACCTATCAGGTAATCGATCCAATATGAAAATAACGTCTTTAGTAATTATCACTTTTTTACTCTGCTCACCATGGAGTGCGTTTGCTCAAGAAAATAATCCTGAATTTAAGATTTTGACTTATAACATTTACCATGGCGAACACCCAGACACAATTTGTAAACCAAATTTAGAAGAAATCGCAAATCTGATTATTCTTCTTCAGCCCGAAGTAGTAGCTCTCCAGGAAATGGATAGCATGACTACTCGCCTAGAATCTGTATATGGACAAAAGATAAATTGGGTAGCTGAGCTTGGTAAAAAAACGGGGTATAGAAGCTACTTTGCCAAGGCAATGGATTACGAAGAAGGAGGATATGGCGAAGGAGTATTGGTAAAAAAAGCTTTAAATTATAAAACTCAGGCACTTCCATCCCCTGCTGGCGGTGAGCCAAGAGCTGCTGCTTGGGTGAAAATAGAATTGAAGAACAGACAGGAACTATACTTTGGCACCACGCATCTTTGTCACGAATTTCCTGAAAATAGACTCGCACAATTAGAAGCCCTAACCAACTATGCGGACACTCTCCCAAAACCGGCATTTTGGGTTGGTGATTTGAATTTTGACCCTACATCAGAAGAATATAAAAGTATTAGTTCCAAATGGAGTGATGCTGGGCAAGTAGCTCAAGATGACTCCCCAACCTATATTTCTGAGGAAGGAAAACGAATAGATTACGTCTGGTATGACTCAGAACGTTTTGAGCTTGTAGACTACAAGGTAATAGATGTGCCATATTCAGACCATTACCCAGTTTTGGTAACCCTACGATTAATAAACCCCTAAAATAAAATGAAAAAGACAGTTCTAATTGGAATCCTTTGCCTTGCAGGCATAGGTTTCGCCTTCAACTATGCCAGTGAAGATGCAAAAAAGCCAAAGTGGCAAACACTTTTTAATGGTAAAAACATCGATGATTGGTCAGTGAAAATCCGTACTCATGACTTGAATGATAATTTCGCAAATACATTCCGCGTAGAAGATGGCTTGATGAAAGTACGCTATGATGGCTATGATCAGTTTGACCAGCAATACGGGCATATATTCTATAATAAGTCATTTTCCAATTACCTACTTCAAGTAGAATATAGGTTTGTAGGTGAGCAAGCGAACGGTGGAGAAGGATGGGCTACTAGAAATTCTGGAGCGATGCTTCATTGTCAGGATCCCAAGACCATGCTTAAAGATCAGGATTTCCCGATTTCTATTGAGGCTCAGTTCCTAGGCGGAAATGGAAAAGATAAAAGAAGTACTTGTAATCTATGTACTCCAGGAACCAACGTAGTAATAGACGACAAACTTATCACTTCGCATTGTGTTAATTCCACTTCTGAAACCTATCATGGTGATCAGTGGGTAACTGCCAATTTCATTGTATTAGGAAATGGCGATGTGCATCATCTAGTAGGTCAAGACACCGTGATTAGCTATTCAAAGCCTCAAATAGGTGGTGGAAATGTGAATCCAGTGGACCCAAAAGCGAAAGTAGATGGCCAGATGCTAACTGGTGGATGGATTTCCTTACAGAGTGAAAGCCACCCTATCGACTTCAGAACAGTGCGCTTAATTGATCTTACCGAATATATGGGTGATCAGAAAAAACTTGAGCAAGTTGTAAATGAAGGTTTAGCTTCCAAGCCAGTACATTCCAAGTAAAAATTCAAGTCAAAGTAAAAGCCCGCTAATCATCAACTGATCAGCGGGCTTTCTTATTTTCAGGCAAGCGTATATTTTAATCTCTTGCTACTTAAGGATTAAACTCTCACTCCTGTGGTTCCTCCACCTGCAAGGGTAATGTTCACCGGAGCATTTGTTTTCCAGTTCCCTCCAGTAAAATCAGGTACATCGATGGAGTTAGATCTATTAGCTACAGACCACTCACTGAGTGGAGAAACACAGCTCCAAAGCGCGGCATCATAGACATCCTGATCAAGAGGAAGTCCATTTCTAAGGCAATCGATCAATCTCCAATCCATCATAAAATCCATGCCACCATGGCCTCCTACTTTCTTGGCTAGCTCTCCTACTTTCTGGATGATTTCTGGAGTGTACTTTGTTTCCAAATCCTTGAATTCCTCGTCTTTCAACCAGCCATGTCCTTTAGATACTTTTGCTTCAGGATATTTCTGTGCATATCCTTCTGTCCCACTGACTACATGAAGTCGGGAATATGGACGAGGTGAAGATACATCATGCTGAATCATGATGGTTTTACCATTTTTGGTCTTCACCATAGAAGTATTCATGTTTCCACGGAAATTTTTCTGTGCATACGAAGCAAAGAAATTATCCTGCTCAGCCAATTTCTTAGCTTCAGCATGCATGGAGAAATCATTGGTAGAGGTAGATGTCAAATAATCCATCTGGTCACCTCTATTGATATTCAAAATCTGACAAATAGGTCCAAGTCCGTGTGTAGCATACAAATTACCATCACGATAATTTTCTTTCAGCCTCCACATATCCTGGTAACCGCCATCTTTCTTGAAGTTTAAAGCAAGCAAATCATGGATGTAAGCGCCTTCTACATGAAGTACTTCGCCGAAGTAACCTTCACGTGTCATTTTCAAAGTCATTAACTCGAAGAAATCGTAGCAGCAGTTCTCCAACTGCATACAATGCTTTTTGGTACGCTCAGATGTCTCTACCAACTGCCAGCACTCTTCAAGTGTACGAGCAATAGGAACCTCACAAGCAGCATGTTTACCAGCTTCCATAGCATAAACTGCCATTGGAGTATGCCATTCCCAAGGTGTAGCGATATAAATCAAATCCAAATCATCACGATCCATCATCTCTTTGAAAGCATATGCATTTCCAGAATAACCATCTGGCTTATGCGGAGAGTCTTTCAATTGGGCCTTTGCTTTTTCTACCCTTTCTGGTAGCAAATCGCAAAGTGCCTTAATCTCCACATTTTCTATTTTGCTCAATCTATCAACAGCACCAGGCCCTCTCATTCCTAGCCCAACTATCCCAACTCGGACAGTATCAATTTTAGGAGCGGCAAAACCACTCATATTAAAAGATTGAATTCGATTTACGCCCTTTTTTGCTTGTAAAGGAAGGTTCTCAAATTCATTGGCGAGGGTACTGCCCGCCCCGAAAAGTCCCAATCCTACCAGGCCGGTAGATTTCAGAAACTCTCTTCTCTGGTTATTTTTCATATGCTATAATCTATTGACTTAGCTAATTAATAAAAAAATAAAGGAAGTACGGGTGCCTGGCACGGAAAAAAACCGAAAGCTTTTGGCCTTCGGTTATCTCTAACTAATATTTGGGACTACCTATTTATAGGTTACGTGCAAGGATTACTATTCAGTAGCCCAGATATTAAGTAAAAAACTAAGAGTGATTTGGGTTTTTCTAGCAAACTTTAAAGGAAGGACTGTTTGGATTCTTCGATACAAAAATAAGGTATAGCCATTCTTTATAAAATGACATAGATCAAATAATCAACTAGGAGCTTTTATTTGATTATAAAAATGACACACAAATACTGAAGAAAGATTCAGTTTCGAAAAGAATATCACATATATTAAAAAATTTCTTACACAACACTGATTACCAGTTACATAAATAGACAATAAGCAATTTAATGCTTATATTAATGCAAGGATATTGTTTTACGCAATCAATCCCACCTTTTAAATTTTAGTGGGAGCATCCATCATTCATTAAATCAAGTATAATGAAGTTTTTCAAGCCCCTCTTTTTTAGCGTTCTGATGATAGCTTTTGTAGGCACTGTTAGAGCCCAAGAAAATACTAAACCTGCTAAAAATGATACAATAACATTGGCGCAAGCTTATATGAACCTGTATTTGACGGAAACCTATTTTGATTCCATACCTGTAGAACGAATAAAAAAAATACTTTCCTTCGAGAATGACGAAATCCAATCAATCAAAGGCATCTCTTTTATCAATGAAAATTCCACGCTCTACAATTTTACAAATGCATTATTTTATCAAAATCAATCGAAGCTACTAAGCCTCAATAAAGGTGAAGTCAGCCGGGGTTTATTACGCAGATTAAAAAGCATTCTAGATAGAGGAATTAACTTTTACAATTCTGCAAAAATTAATGATTTCCAGACATTTCATAACGAAAAGAATCTGCTCTATGAAATGATCAAATTTGATTCAGAATCAAACGCAGAATTGAAATCTGAGATCAGGAGCTTGAAAAATGAATTTAACGTTTTGTTTAACGAGGATATTTACCCTGATTTTCAGCGGATTTTTTTAGCGGCAAAAAATACCGATAGATTCTACGTTGATTCCCTAACCTATTTTGCAGGGATTTACGAAATGCCGCTTAGTATGGAAATCCGAAATAATACTCCCGATTTCCATCCTTATTCTTTTGGGAATTCCAATTTTATAAAACCTGAATATGCAGCCGACTCAAGATTGGATATACTTTCTAGATACATTCAGTTAAAACAGCTTGCATCAAGAAGAACTAGGGTTCCAAGGAATTTCAATAAAACTGTTTTGTTTGAAGCCTATGATGATTTCATAAGTCGAGTGAAAAAGGAAGACGATAAATTCATCAGGGAAGAGTTAAATCCTAAGGTACTTGACAAGCTACGCAGCGAGTTAACTAGTAAGTTTTCCCGAGATAAGGATCTGGATGGTATGGCACCAATCGAGGATTCTCTTCTCACATTACTCTGACTCTCATTATTGGCCAGGCTTTCCCCCGCTAGCAAGGTGTAATTGTGCAGATATAAGCCTTCCTGATCATTCCGCTGCTGATTGTAATCAATTTCATTGATAGAAATCATCCGGTATTCCGATAAGAAACTTAAGTTTTCCAACACAATTGCTAGATTCTTCTCAGCCTCTAAGCAGTCCTCTAAGCAGTCCTCTAGCTGAAAAGAGGAGTTTTTCAATAATTGGGATGTCTCGTTTAGTTTTTCGCAAGCAGAAAGAAACTCCCTTTCTTCCTTAAGTTTTGGAAGCAAATCCATCGATTCAGCAATAAGAAAATCCAATTTGTTGTCTGAATAAACTTGCAGCAAGTGTCTTAATAATACTGCAAAGGCAAAAATATCTTCTTCAGCAGCATTTCTAAAAAACTTGGTCAACACATCTTTTTGGGCTGAAGTGAATTCAAATGTTTTAGCCAACTGGTGATCCCACAACGTCGATATCAATGCATAGCAAATAAGCTGTAAACCTCGCCTTGCCGTGATCTCACAATTCTCCAGATATCTCATCATCTTTCTTTCTGAAAAATCCTCTGCGCCAATAGACATTAATTTACGAATTTGGCTGCCAATGACTCCCACATATCCTCCGATATGATTCGCTTTGCAGTCTTTATCAAATCCGAATTATCTGCCCAGTCACTATTGGCTGCCAAAAAATCTCCTGCTTTCCTATTATGGGTGGTGATAGCCTTTAAAAGCCTTACTGTAAGTTCATCATTGAAAGTGTTTTCTATTTCTTCAGACTCAATTTTATCTTGAGTTTCTTTTGCCTTATCCGACGGTTCAGAATTTGAACTTGATTCGTATTCGGGCAAAATCATATCTAACTGACTTCTGTACTTATTAATCAGACTGTCAATGGAAGTATATTCAGTGAAAAAATGTCCTAGACCTCCTAACTTCTTTTTAAAATCTAAAAGCGTATTTATTTCATCCGTAATAGCGCCTACGTTAATTGAGGCATCCTTGAAATACGTCCAAATCCGAGGTTTACCTTGGGCTTTAAAAATCTCGTAAGCGGTGTAAAATTCTTCTGATGTGTACTTCCCAACTTTGGTATAGAAAAGACACAAAACCAAATCACTCTTTCTTATAGCTTCATTATATTCATCCTGAAGACGTGTACTTGAAATCGAATCCTAAAAATATTCCCATTGCTCCAACTTTAGGTAGATTCCTTTGGTAATCAAACGATCATTTTCCCTGGAAATAAAATCTTTAAACTCTTCCCTATCCTCTTTCAGTTCCGATGAAGAGGCAATAAAAATTCGAATCGTTTTCATAGGTTAAATAATTAGTAACGTTTCACTCCTCAACTCAACCAACATTTATTCTTAAATGCGGAGGTTTATATACATAATCTTTTGATTATAATACTCTTAAGTTATGGATTCTAGCTTTTAGAATTCAGTCCATCGAAAAATATTTCTGCATAACCTGCTCTGCCATTTTTCCCTGCGGGGTAAAATCAGGTTCACGATGCTTCCATTCTGGATACCATTTCCAGAAAAAAACGCCAGCCATCCAGCTCTTTTGCCAAGCTGTTTCAAAAAATGCTTCATAACAAAGCGCCTGCATTTCTTCAGAAAGTTCAGTCTCCTTACGCTCATTTGGCCAAACCCAAGGTTCATTAGCCGCATCTACAGTATTGCAATAGCCAATCTCCGTGAACATGACAGGCTTTTGATAGGCTCGAACTACTTTTTCTATTTTTGGCAGACTCTTTTTCCAGCCGGATTTTAGATCAGCTAGATCAGGATTGGTTTTGGTAGAAAGTGGAAAATATGCCTGAATGCCAATATAATCCAGTGCATCCCAAAATTTCACATGCTCAAATTCCGTGAAATTGGCTGCATAAATGAGTTTGCCTGAATAGACTTTGCGAACCTCAGCGATCACTTTCCGCCAATCTGCCTCCCGTTTTGAGGTCATTTCTAACTCAGTTCCAATGCAAAGCATCGGGATTTGGTGTTCCTCGGCCATTTTAGCATAAGCTAGGATAAAACCCTCGTAATTCTCAAACCAACCCTTCCAATCCTCCTCGCTCCTCATCTCTATCTCACCTGGCCAGCTGCCACGAACCCAAAGGTGCGGCTTGAGCATATTCATGATACCATGGCGAGCGGATGAATCAAATGTTGCCTTAATTCCTGCTGAAGATTCACCCCACCATTTGTTCTCGTTATGTGTGTCCCAGCGGATTTCAGGACTGTTCTTTTCTATTTGCCAGCCAAAAGGAGTTTGCGAAAG
>TARA_R110000850_G_scaffold77904_36_pt1 | contig 14662 bp, 9 predicted proteins | sample TARA_R110000850 | Tara Oceans TARA_R110000850 (sample SAMEA4397586) | marine metagenome | biome: Polar Biome; feature: [SRF] surface water layer (ENVO:00010504); material: water (ENVO:00002006), including particulate matter (ENVO:01000060) such as... | depth 5 m | reverse complement strand
CCTGCCAGCACGCCCGCTTCCGCAAAGCGTCCCTGTCTGTAGGCATCGCTCGCATGATCTACCAGTATATATGCTTTCGGTTCCATTGGCGACAGCCTTCAATTCAGTGATTTGTGGACGTTATCAAGAAGTATGCTGGCGAAGCCCTTATGTTCATCCAGGCAGTCGGCGAGATCTTCCGCGGTCACTTTTCGCCAGCGTTCCTCAGTGGGGAATCTGCTCACCAGGGTACGAACCATTAATGCATCCAGCGTGACTGGCTTAAACAGTTCAACGAGTCTACGGGGGGAGAGAAAACGCTGCCGAGCAGAATCCTTGAGCAGCTTCGCGATGTGGACATCGTTCTGCATTTTGTGGTCCAGATAGTCCACCAGCGCCTTGTCTCCTCGCTCGCTGTAGTCAATACAATTCTGATTGCCCGGATCGAAGCTCATCTCTTCTCGCAGTTCGTGCGCCGCGTCGCGCAGAAGCACAAACGGACGTGAGCGAGGATCAAAGCGAACGGCGCCGGTTTCAAGCATCACCTGCGGTTGACTGGTCGTAGACTCGACAATAAATGCGTCAGCCCGATTCATCAGCCGACGAATGCCGTCGGTCGATTTCTGCTTCAGGTCACGAGCCAGGAGCAACTCACATTTCCAGCGGTCTTCCACAACGGTGCGGACGGCGTCGATGATGTCGTCAAATTCCGCCGCCTCTGGCATCACCATGAAGATACAGCGGTGCTGTCGCTCCGGATTTTTCGCAGGCACCACATCCGCCCTGGGCTGGTTCAACTCCGGTTCAAATATCTCCGCCTCTGCCCCGTCAGCCACGGTTTCCCAGTGTTTCACTAACAGCCGATGCATCTGCTGATTCAGAATCTGAGTGTTTTCCGTAGTTAAGAGGTCCTGATTAAAGAGGATTGCGTTGTTGTAGATGCCGCTGAGAATCTCGTCGACTTCCGGTTTGCCGAACAACTCGGGATGTTCGGCAATATCACGAATCAGGCTGTTGTCCGCATTAATGGTGAGCCGCATCGATTCTGCCGTGGTCATCTTGAGCAGTGTCTCCGCCATCTCACGCATACTCTGTGGTGTATTAGGCTGATTCAGCAGATCCTCCGCCTGGTGATGCATCTCGGAACGCTCGGTGGTGCGAATCAGTGCAGCCAGGTCTGCTGGCTTGAACTTCCGGGCCTCGACACGGATTGATCTGCCTCGAGGCTTAACCACCTGTTCCATGCGTGTTGCCAGACGTTGAAAGCGAACCTCTTCCTGATGTTCCTCCAGGTGGCGAAAGATATTCGGGTCGTCAATCTGATCGACGCGTATAATTTTAATAGACACGTCTTCGAACTTTGCGTATTGCTCCAGCAGCAACATTTCAAAGGGTCCACTGGCGTCAATCACCAGTGAGTTTGCAGATTCCGCCATATTGAAATATTGATTCGCCGAGAGCGCCGTTGAGAAACAGGGCAGGGCCTGTGGCCCGGATTCCGACTTAGGCAACGCCGAAAGAATTTCAGGCAGGCGTCGCCAGTAATATCCGCTATAGCTCTCCTCTTCACTCGACTTACCACCACAATTTGTCCGCCATTCGAGCAGGTTGGCCACGTTGCGGAACAGTTCATCGTATTCGTAGCAGGCTGCCTTGATGCCGAGATCGTGATATTTCAGGATTCTCTGGAAGCGTTGTGGCTCATCCAGCGAAAGTTCACGCAGTCGTTCGATGATGTAATGTCCAAATTCCTCTTTGATACGATCAGTAATCTCGTCGCGCACAAAGTTGTCACGCGCCGCGGTGGGGGTGATTGCGGAAGTATTGATCACTCCCCGGACAAACCGGGCCCACGGCGGCAGCAGATCCGTCGTTTCACACAGAAACATTCTCTGTAAATAAAGCCTGACCCTTCCCGGAGGCTGTTCATGGTGAGGCAGCGAACGCTGGTCGGAAATGTAAAGGACCCCTTGCGTTGGACCAGGGTCCGCGATGTCGACATCAATAATGGCAAGCGGACTGTCAGGCATGGTCTTGGCCAGATAGGCTTGTGTTTCCCGGGTACGCGCCTCCCCGTTCAATTCGTCACGCTCCCAGGGCATAATCATCTGGTTGATCGGTTCACGGCTGCCGTTCAGATGAATCGGCACTTTCAGCATGTCGGCATATTTACGAATGACATTATCGACTTCTTCCGGATGGATGACCCCTTTGTCCGCTTCCCCATTCAGAAAGACCGTCACGGTTGTTCCAAATGAGTCTTTACTGACCTTGGTCACCGTGTAATCCTCTGTGCCGCTGTTTGACCACTTCCACCCATCGTCGTCCCCCACCTTCCGTGTTTCGACTTCGACACGCTCAGCCACAATGAACGCCGAGAGAAAGCCGATCCCAAACTGGCCCACCAATCCGGTGACGTCCCCCTTTTCAAGTCGTGTGGCCCCGCGGCCGATAACAGCCAGGTATTCGCGGATGTCGTTCAAGTCCATGCCGAGCCCGTTATCGCGGATGATGAATTGCAGTTCGTCTGGTCGGCTTTCGACATCGATCCTGGGAGAAAACGCATCGGGTTCACGTGACTGGCGACGCAGTATCCCGTCATGCGCGTTCTGGATGAGCTCACGGATGAAGACACGTTTTTCGCTATACAGATTCTTGGCCAGCAGCTGGATTAAACCTTGGAAATCGAATTCCATCTTGGGCATAGTGTCACCTTTTATCTTAAGTCGAATCGCTGGATTCGATTGAGTACGTCTGGTTGCTGAGTCACGGGCTGCTTTCGCAATACCTTGCACTGCGGGCTTCCTCAGCAGCGAACATGGGAGAGTCTCCTCTGACAAGACCGCATGTACTGAACGAAACGCGAACTGAATCATTCATCAACGACAGGGTAAGTGTAATTTTGTTTAACCAAGCTGCGTTGTCAAGTAAAGACTGCCCCGGGGTGCGCTCCAGGCGGAACATTCAAGAATCATTGCCGCCCTGGTACACCACTTCATACAACTCCGGGTAATGGTGCAGAGGGCGATGGCTGATCGCGAAGAGTACCATTTCGTTAGTGGGACCATAAAAGGAGTCAGGTCCATTACAAAATGGCCAGAAAAGGTGTCAGGATTCTTTGATTGACACATTAACCATCGATCGCATTCCTCATCATAGCTATTCTCATCAAAACCACAAAAGCCCCTGGCCCGATTTCTCAGACCAGGGGCGTCCCTGTTTAACGACCGGGTCGATCAGACTTCGATCGACTCGACTTCCGCAACGAAGCGGCTGGCGCTGTTGCTCAGGAAGGACGTCACCACGTTGAACACCGCGTCACTGAAGCCGCCGATGTTCAGGATGTCGTCACGCTCCGTAGCCTGCGACGAACCATAAGGCTGGATGTCGATACACACCAGCTTCGGATCCGCCACGCCCAGTCGCCGCTGATTCTGCGCGAACGTCTGCCACGCAGTCATCACACCGGTCGAACCATGTCGGCCTGTACCAATCCAGCTCTCGTTGTCGCTCACCAGCACACAGCCGGCAAACGCGCGCTGACCCAGTCGTACATTGGCTTCGCGAAGCGGAATCGAACAGTCGGTTCCACCGCCGCCATACTTCGCCAGTCGCTCCGACAGACTCAGAATCGAGTCGGCTGGATCGATCCGCACGTTGTACGCCCGCGTATCGAAGGGAATCACCACGCTGTCCGGATTACGACGCAGAATCGCCGCCGCAAACAGCGCCGCCACGTCCACACAGCGCATCTTGCTGTACGAACTGCGATGCTGCCAGCCCGTCACCGAACTCGCCATCGAACCGGACGTATCCAGTCCGATCACCACCGGACCTGACAACTCAGGCACATTTCCACAGGTGATCTCAGCAGCCTCATGCAGCGCCTTTGTGATCTTGTGCGGAATCTGGTCCGACGCGTTCAGATACGCAGCCAGAAACTGGTACGGAAACTGCCGCGAACGTCGGATCGCCTCCTTGTCAACCAGGCGGTTCGCCACCTCGTCAATCAGAGCATAATCCTTGAACACGTCATGACGCAGCAGCGTGTTGAGGTTCATCCGCAGCGCCTGTGGACCCATCTGACGGGCGATGGCACGCCACACCAGAGGACCTTTGGCCGCATCGGCCAGCAGATCCCAGCGCACAGACAGACTCTCTGCAATCGCAGCCTGCTCCTGCTCGGTCTCTGCACCTCGATAAGCCATCAGCGCCTGCACCTGTGCGGGCAAGTCCGCCTCCGTGGCAGGAGCCCACTTCGCCAGTTCCTTATCGGTCAGCCAGCCAAACAGCGCACGCCGTGCGTTGTCGACAGGAGTCGGACGTGCCAGTCGCAGGACGTCGCGCAAGCTCGGATCGTGACCGATCGAAGCCGACAGCAGTCGACCCACCGAAGCTTCGTTCAACCAGCGCTGAAACGCCCGCTGCAGACTTGACGACAGACCCGTACGACCGAACTGGCCCGAACGGATCATCTGGAACAGTGTCCGCAGCACGCGACCGTTATCTACCACGCGATCGAATACACGATGCATCAGCTCGGTATCCCGCGTTGACAGTGTCGCCAGCAGCGCCGCCGGCATATCCTTCATGCAGGCCCGCTCCCGCGCGTACACGGCCAACTGCGCCAGGAAACGATTGTCGTCCACCTGGTTAATCAGCGTACGCAGCTCGTCCAGCTGTGTCTGCGCATTCGCATAGAACACGCCGTTAAATGTACCGGTTGCCGCCAGCTGCGCCAGCGCATGCTTCGGCTCATACTTGTAAGCCCGACCTCCGGCTGCGTTACGCGCATCTGCACGTGGAAACTGATTCTGACGATTCGAAAACAAAGATTTATTGGCCATCATAGCCTCCTTCAAAAAGGGAACCGGCGAAAAAGGCGTCAGTCCTCACTGACGACAGCCGGATCCTGTAAATAGCACTCGACGAAGTGATGGGTAGAGACCTCCCTGCGATACCACACACGCGATTCACAGGGGCCGGCCGCATAACTCTTGTAACAAAGCGGCCGGGCAGGAATCGAACCAGCGTTAACCATGTACTCCACACCGGCAGTCGAATGTGTATTAAATAACCAACGAAGTGGTGAATCAGAGTTATTAATGCTCTGCCAGTTGAGCTACAGCGACGAATGCTTAAACACTCTGCACTGATGGGAATCGAACCCACATCCTCCGGGTTAATTTTCATGTACTCCCATTCGGCAGTCAGTTATGTCTCTTGTGAAAAATGATCGACGAAGTTTTAAACCAGAGCGTTTACGGCGCTCTAACCGTTGAGCTACGGCGCGACACGCTTTTCCAAATAGCGCCGGCGGGAGTCGAACCCGCAACCACCGGGTCCTGAACCATGTACTCCAGTCTGGCAGTCGATCAAATGTTCTTAATAAGCCCAACGAAGGGTTGTCGAGATTGTTGCTGTTCTCGGCCGCTCTTATCGGTCGCATGTGAGACCGACAGTGGGCACACGCCAGACCATCTCAAAGAGATGCCGTTGCGCTCACCTTCCCTGGATCGCTCCAGGTTGGCTACCTCAGGACCGTCATAATGTAATCCCGACGAACAGTTGGATTGTTCAACAAACCGGCCAACGAAGAAATCACTCAGACATCGTTTCTGTCATAAAGATGTAGTCCGAGCCGACAGTTGGTCGGTTAAAGACGCCGGTGGGAATCGAACCCACTTCAAACTGCTTTGCAGGCAGTTTCCCGGCCATCAGGTATCAGCGTCAATCAAAAGTACCTCACCAGGGAGTCGAACCCCGTCTAATGGTTCCGAAGACCATCGTGCATCCACCACACTCGCAAGGCAGATTATTCAGAGTCGACCAAACGCGTTCGCCAACTGCTGGTTATAGACAGGAAGCACAGAAAACCGGTTCGCCACTTTCAAAAAACTTTCAGCAGTTTCTGTAAATCAGAAAGCAGACGAAAAACCGTGACCGGCATCGTTGATCTGCAGAGAGAGACGCCGCCTCAGAACGGCATGCAGAACTGAGACAGAACGCCTTCACAACATCTTTCGTAAATATTCATCATTTATTAACCATTCGTTATTTTTGATGCTTCTCATTTTATTTTCGTCAGACAGAAAACGTAATTCAATATCTCCTTGAAATCATCCTGTATAGAGGCTGCTCGCTTAAGACCTCTTTGTTTCTGGCGGCAAACAGATGCAGACCAATCGGAGCACATCTGAAACATTAATAACATCTTCTCAATTTCTTCATGTACTCTTGCTAGATTCAGACCCATGCATTTGACCATCTAGCGCCAGTTCGTCGCACCTGCATCTGATTTTGACACCGCACCTGTTTAAGAAATACATCATGACTAACACCTCACCACAGTCTGCAGTGAAGCCGCGTTCGCACATCCTCCCCATTTTCGTTGGAATGATTCTCAGCGTGTGCTGCCTCACAGTCTCCGGCTGTTCCGATACCGCAGGCAATGAGGTGACCGCGATCAACAGTCAGCCCCCCAGTGGAGGAACTGGTGAGATTGCCGAGCCCCTTCCGGAACCACCCGCAGCGTCCAAAGCTGTCGGCCTGAAGTTTCTCGGACGCTATCGTCACGGTACAAGGAAAAAATCGACGGCGGAAATCTGCGCCTTCGACACGGAGTCGAAACGACTTTTTGTTGTAGACGGAGAGCGGGTCGCCGTCGATATTCTTGACATTACAAACCCGTCCGAACCGCAGTTGTTCAAGTCGGTTGACCTGGCAGAGTTGGGTTCCAAACCAAACTCGATCACGGCGAAAGGAGGTGTGATCGCCGCCGCCCTCTCATCCGATCCAAAGCAGGAGCCGGGCCTGGTTGTTTTTCTCTCACCCTCAGGTGAAGTGCTGAAAACCGTTCACGTCGGCTCCGAGCCAGACATGCTCACCATTTCACCGGATGGGCACTGGCTGATTACTGCCAATGAAGGAGAAGCGACAAAAGATTATACGCGAAATCCGGAAGGCAGCGTCTCGCTCATCGATCTGAAAGATGGTGTGGCAGCGGTAACCGATGCCTCCGTCGTTCACATTGATTTCACAGCTTATAATGACAAGTCTAAACTGCCATCTGGCGTGCGTGTCTTCGGAAAGAATGCGACGCCGGCCCAGGATTTCGAGCCGGAATACATCGCAGTCTCCCCCGATTCCAAAACCGCATGGGTGTCGCTGCAGGAAGCGAATGCATTTGCGATCATCGATCTCGAAACAAGTAAACTAGTCGATCTCGTGCCGCTGGGGTTCAAAGATCATTCGCTTCCCGAAAATGCCTTTGATGCCAGCAACAAAGACAAGAAGATTCAGCTTCGCACCTGGCCAGTCAAAGGGATGTACCAGCCCGATGCCATCTACTCCTTTGAGGTCGACGGTACGGCGTATGTTATTACTGCAGATGAAGGGGACCACCGCGACTTCGACGGCTTCAGTGAGAAAGCCCGAGTGGGTGATCTGAAACTTGACCCGAAAAAGTTCCCTAACGCAAAAGAACTGCAATCTCCTAAAGCACTCGGGCGGCTGATGGTGACATCATCCAACGGTGATGCCGACGGCGATGGACTCTACGAAGAACTTTATTGTTTTGGCGGAAGGTCATTCTCCATCCGCAGTGCGGATGGCCAGCTGGTCTATAACAACGGCAACGAATTCGAACGCATCATCGCGAATCGTTTTCCCAAGTCGTTCAATGCCGATCACGAGTCAAACGATCTCGATGACCGCAGCGACAATAAAGGGCCGGAGCCCGAAGGGCTGGTTGTGGGAATGATCGAAGGTCGTCCCGTGGCTTTTATCGGCATGGAACGACACAGCGGCATCATGGTCTACGACCTCACCAATCCGAAACAGCCGGTCTTCTGCGACTATGTCATCACGCGCGACTTCGACAAATCGACGAAGAAACCAGAGGCAGGCGACCTGGGGCCCGAAGGCCTGACGTTCATTCCTGCCGACGTGAGTCCGACAGGAAAACCGTTACTCGCTGTCTCCTATGAAATCAGCGGTACGACCGCGTTGTTCGAAGTCGTCAGCAATACCACTACTGAAAAGCAGGGCCAATCACTGAAGTAAAGAAATTCATATTGCTCGCTGAATTCTCAACTTTAACTCATCATTTGATAAACGACATATCGTTTACAGAAGAAAGGTTTTCGAATGCAACAGATAAGTTTAACCCGCAAACGAGGCTTCACGCTCATCGAATTGCTGGTCGTTATTGCGATCATTGCAATTCTGATTGCGTTGCTGCTACCCGCCGTCCAGCAGGCGCGTGAAGCGGCGCGCCGTTCCACCTGCAAGAACAATCTTAAACAGATTGGTATCGCACTGCACAACTACCACGACACTCACAGTGTCTTACCGCCAGGCGTCCTGATGTTTGACGACGGTTCAGGCGACCCCGACCCCGATCTGGGTAACTGGGGCTGGAACACCTTTCTCCTCCCTTATATCGATCAGGCACCGCTCTATAATCAACTGACTCCCAACGGAGCGAATTTTCCCACAAGCGCTGCCGGCAGTCTGATTCAGACGGTCGTTCCTATACTGGTCTGCCCCTCGGACGCCAGTGGAGGCATCAATACCTACGTTGGATTCACCAACAATGAAGATGGCGTCGGGCTCGGCAAGTCGAACTATCCCGGCGTCAGCGGCAGTAAAGGCGTTGATGATGACGAGTGGTACGACCGCAGTGATGACGCAGACGAACGCGGCATTTTCAATTATAACAGTAGCACACGGATGCGCGACATCACCGATGGAACCAGCAACACGATGGCGTCGGGCGAACGGATGTGGGATGGAATTTCCATTAAAGACGATGATCCGGGCGGATCACTCAGCAAAGGTTCCGTCTGGGCCGGTCGTCCTTACGACGGCGAAAAGTACGCAACCCTGCTCCGCACCAACGACTCGGACGCGTTCATTCCCAATGGTACAAACCAGGCCAGCGCCAGCAGCCGTCACGTGGGCGGCGCACATTTTCTGTTTTGTGATGGTGCCGTCCGGTTCATCTCAGAAAACGTCAACCGCGAAACCTATAAGTTCCTGGGCAACATGTCCGACGGAGAGGTCATTGGCGAATACTGATCTGCTTTGAAAGCGGACTCGAGTCTCGCAACATTTTTTAACTCTGGCGTTTCGGTCATCACGGGCCGAAACGCTTTTTTTGTGCATGCTGAAAACAACAAATGCCTGTTTCACGGGACGACCATTGATTTCTCTCCACACCCGCTTGACCCCGGTCTGGGTGTATCTGATACTGGACGAAATCAGTTTCGCATTTCATCCCCTGCAGGAAAAGAATCATGGCTCGACGGACTCACGCTTTCGGGCTCCTCACGCTCTCCCTCACACTCGCAAGGCATATCTCTGCTGTCGATAAAAGACAACACCGCGCATCAGTTGGTTCGCATGATTTGCGCAGAACTAACTTTTTTTCTGCGTTTGTAATGCCGCCTCTGCCAGAATCCTTCCGAGCCTGTTGAACCCAAGCGTCAACTGGATTAATACTGTAGCTGCCACGCAGTGAGATTTGAAATCTGGTAAAAATTCAACTTAATGAAGTTTTATTTGAGCTGTAAACATGGAATACTCGTTGTCTAATCTACTCTTCGTTCTTTTCAATCTGAAGGAAATTTCATGAAGTTCTTTACCAGGCAACGCCCTCATGACTCCGCACAGATTGTGAAAATACTCCATGTAATGCGAGATGCTCTAATCGCTGAACTGGGTCACCAACTGAGATCCTTAATCGTTTTTGGCGATTTGGTCAGAGAGAAACAGTTTGACGAGACACATGGCAAAGTCAATCTGATGATCGTCTTGACGCAGATTGACTGTGATTTTCTGGATCGGATTGCTGACTCCATTTCTGAATTCGAAAAGCAGATTCCACTGGCGACTATGATTTTGACTCACGAGGATATCACCTCGTCCTGTGATGTCTTTCCTGTCAAATTTCATAACATCAAAGAGTATCACACACTGCTGCACGGAGAAGACGTGATCTCGGACCTAGTCATTTCGGATGAACATTTACGTTTAAGGTGCGAACAGGAGCTGAAAAACATCATGATCCGGCTTCGTACCTTTTATCTGCACCGGCGTCAGCATCCAGAGCAGTTAATGCAAACGCTGCTGGAAACCGCAACCGCATTCCTGAACAATGTAAATGCCTGCCTGCTGGTAAAGACAGGACTCATCCCGGAAGAAGACAGTGACATTCTGAATGAGTTTGGCGATGAATTCCACATCGATATCACGATCGTCCGCAAGATTCTTGATTTCCGCAGTTTGCCACAGACACCTGCGTCTGCGGAATTAAAGCAGGTCTATAATGAATTCATGTCTCTGATTCATGAAACCACACAGGTGGTCGATCAGATGGAGGCTACGCAATGAGCAAAACCACTTCGAATAAGTTCAGGATAACCTGCAAGTGTGGAAAAAAGTACCTCGTACGTGCAGACCTCGCAGGCAGGAAAGTCAGATGTCGTAATTGCCACGAAGAATTAGAGCTCAAACGCCGGGTCGCAAAAAAAGAGCCCATGTGGTGTCCCGTCTGTTTTTCGAAATTGGACCGAAAGGATCCCGTTTGTAAATCCTGTAACCGGAAGAATGAAGAACATGTCCCCGTGCCAGAAATCCCCGAAAACACGCCGGGGAGACTCAGTCTCCTCCCCGCTGCAATCATCAACAGATTGCCTCGGTCGCTGTTTCTGTGGATCTGGTTCCTGATTTGCCTGATGCTGGTGATTACTATCAGTAGCCTGCAAACAGGGTGGGACGGCCCTGCGTTTCTGACAGTCTTCTTTTTTCTGGGACTGGGAATGCTAGTGCTGTTTTACATTGCCAGACTGAAATCACAGCTCATAACCAGCCTGCTGGTGATCGGCATTCTGGCCTATGAATCGATCGCGTTGATTCGTATCTGGTACGGGAGCACCCATGGAATGTCTCATTTTGGGATATTAGCCGGATTGATGCTCGGTGGGCCAGTGCTCTTCCTGTTCGTCGCGTATGACAAAGCTGGATATTCAAATTACTCGTCGTGTGGCAGCAACTGCAGCAGTTGCGGCAGTTGTGGCAGCAGTTGTGGGGGAGGCTGTGGTGGTGGCGGCTGCGGAGGGTGTGGCGGTGACTGACCATCAGGAATTGATCGAAGTTCCCCTGCTGGGAATAGGCTTGCGCCAGCCAGTGGCAGACTGGGTCCTGTCGCATCCGCCTGAACTGGATTGCGTTGAAGTCACCGCTGAGCATTTTTTTGATTCCGGCGCTACAGTGCTCGCACAACTGGCCAACCATTACCAGGTTTCCGTGCACGGTCTGGGGCTTTCACTGGGAACGCCCGGACCGCTTGAGGAATCCACGTTGCGCCAGTTTCAGCGGGTGGCAGATCTAACCAACGCCAGGTGGATCACCGAACATATCGCGTTTACGAAGACGGACGACGTCGACCTGGGACACCTCAATCCACTGCCGATGACATCAGGTTCGTTAACCACCCTGGCCGACCATGCACGGGAAGTCATGGATCGCTGTCAGCGTCCGCTGCTTCTGGAGAACATCACTTCGTATCTGCGCATCCCCGGAGAGTTGACAGAACCGGAATTTCTGAACCGATTATGTGAGCGGGCCGGAATCGGTCTCCTGCTGGATGTCACGAACCTGTTTATCAACAGTCAGAACCATGATTTTGATCCCATAGACTGGCTGCATGAGGTTGAGGCAGATTTCATTCGCCAGGTGCATATTGTCGGCTATTCGATTCGGGACGGCGTTTATCACGATCGACACAGCGAGCCGATTCAGAACAACCTGTATGAGCTGCTCAGGGAAGTCGTCAGCTATGCACCGGTGGAAGCAGTCATCCTGGAACGGGATGTTGCCATTCCAGCAGTCAACGAGCTGGCCGGGGAATTACATCGTCTGGAGAAAACCTGTGAACGCGCCCGACACAGTTAGAATACTCGCACTCCTGTTGCACAACCAGAGCCTGCGCGATCAGTTACGGACGAGCCCTTCTGCCTTCATCGCTACACAGGGTCTTTCGGATGAAGCAGCACAGGTCATGGCCTTACTCGACTGCGATCAGCTGGACCGCCAGGCGGAGGCTCTGCTCAGTAAACGCCGGTTTCAGGTCGCCCGGATCATTCCCGAGACCTGGCACAGCCTGGGTTCCACTGCCGCTGCTCAGTTTCAAAACTATATGGAGCAGACCACATGGCCGGAAACTCATCAGAAACACGAACTGGATGCTCAGCGCTTCTGTGAATATTTACGGCAGCAGAAAATTCCGGGATATCTCAAGTCAGAACATAACTGGCTGAACTTTCACCTGCACCACCGCTGGTTCCGAATTCACTGGGTGACAGACCTGGTCATCGGCCAGAAACGCTTTGGTGGAATCCAGGTCTTCGGCAGGAATCCCTCAGGAGTCCCTGTGAAACAGGCGTTCTGTCTGTGGCGGACAAATGGAGTTCAATCATCATCGTGCGCCCCTGGTTTCAAAGAAACATAAATCTTTCTAGATGAGTCCTGCTTGACCCGGATCTACGACTCACTGATACTGAAGGGAATCGAATTTGAATTTCACACCTGCCAGGAATTAAGAACATGTCCCGACTGCGCGCTGACGTCCGTCTGCTGATCGCCTGCCTGATGATTCTATGTCTGACTTCAGTCACAACCGCACAACAAAAAAAGACTCAAAAACAGAGCCCGAAACCGGATCCGAATCTGTCTCACGTCCTGATCATCGGCGATTCGATTTCCATCGGCTATACCAAACCGACGATCGAGCTGCTCCAAGGGACTGCCCATGTGGAGCGCGTGAAAGCGAATTGCGGCGATACGAAACGGGGGCTGCAGAATCTCGAACGCTGGCTGGGCAAAACTGACTGGGACGTGATTCATTTCAACTGGGGACTGCACGACCTCTGCTATCGGCACCCCGACTCCAAAATCCAGGGACACCGCGACAAAGTTAACGGCACGATTTCCGTGCCACTCGCGCAGTACGAGAAAAATCTGGAAGCACTGGTGAAGCAACTCGAAAAAACGGGCGCCACGCTGATCTGGGCCACCACCACGCCGGTCCCGGAAGGGGAAGCAGGCCGCGTCGTCGGCGATGACTTAAAGTATAACGAGGTCGCAACAAAGATCATGAAACAGCACGGCATCAAAATCAACGATCTGCACCAGCTCGCATCCGGCTTTGACGCGCCCCACTGGGCCGGCCCGGGAAATGTGCATTTTAAACAAGCAGGCTCTAACAAACTGGCACAGCAGGTCGCAAAGGAAATTAAAGCCGCCCTGCCGGTAAACAACAATCATCCAAACTGAACCGGCCGCTTCAGCAGAATCGGCGAGATACTGCGGGGAACGAAAAAAGGGACAGAGTGCAATCACTTACGATTCATCACTCTGCCCCTCCTCCGCAACTTCAGGGACTCACATCAAACGATGTAAGCAAGGCCTGCTTCCTTTTTCAGCGCTGGCCGACGGCCACCGCTTTTGCTGCTTTCTGCTGTGACCGGTCCAGATCAAATCGGTCCAGGTTCATGACCTTCGTCCAGGCGGCTACGAAATCGTTGACGAACTTCTGCTCAGCGTCTTCACTGCCATACACTTCCGCGATGGCACGTAACTGTGAATTCGAGCCAAAAACCAGATCAACCGAACTGGCCATCCACTTGACCTGATCCGTCTTGCGGTCGCGTCCTTCATAAAAGTGCTCGCACATTTTGGACTTGTCCCATTTGGTATTCATGTCGAGCAGGTTCACGAAGAAGTCATTCGTCAACGTACCCGGCTGCTTTGTGAACACACCCAGCGAAGAATTAGCCGCGTTGGCATTCAACGCCCGCATGCCACCAACCAGAACCGTCATCTCGGGTGCTGTCAGCGTCAACAGATTGGCACGATCCACGAGCATCTCCGCCGCGGGTCGGTCGTAAACATGACCGTGATCCTGGTAGTTACGGAATCCATCCGCCTTGGGTTCCAGCACAGCGAATGCTTCCACGTCTGTCATTGCGTCAGTCGCATCCGTGCGTCCCGGTGTGAAGGGCACTTGCACTTCATGCCCGGCTTTTTTCGCCGCTTCTTCGACAGCAGCGGAACCCGCCAGCACGATCAGGTCTGCCAGAGATACTTTTTTCCCATCGGTCCGCTCACTGTTGAATTCGGACTGAATCTGCTCCAGCGTCTTAAGCACTTTTGCCAGTTGAGCCGGATCGTTGGCTTTCCAGTCTTTCTGCGGAGCCAGACGAACGCGGGCACCGTTGGCACCACCACGGTTATCGGAGCCACGGAAGGTCGAAGCCGACGCCCAGGCTGTTGAAACCAGTTCGGGAACCGTTAATTCCGAAGCCAGCACTTTGGCTTTCAGTTCAGCGATATCCTGCTTGTCGATCAGTTTATGATCGACGGCGGGCACCGGATCCTGCCACAACTGAGCGGCTGGCACCTCGGGTCCCAGGCAGCGGGACACAGGTCCCATATCGCGGTGAGTCAGTTTGTACCAGGCTTTCGCGAAGGCAGCGGCAAACTCATCGGGGTTTTCATGGAAGCGTTTGGAAATCTTGCCGTACGCAGGATCCATCTTGAGCGCCAGGTCGGTGGTAAACATCATGGGTGCATGGGATTTTTCCGGATCGTGTGCGTCAGGAACGGTTCCCTTGGCAGA
>TARA_R110000850_G_scaffold233967_2_pt1 | contig 14747 bp, 12 predicted proteins | sample TARA_R110000850 | Tara Oceans TARA_R110000850 (sample SAMEA4397586) | marine metagenome | biome: Polar Biome; feature: [SRF] surface water layer (ENVO:00010504); material: water (ENVO:00002006), including particulate matter (ENVO:01000060) such as... | depth 5 m | reverse complement strand
CTGCGTTGCCGTGATGGTGCCGACTGCGATCTGCGTTGCCGTGATCGAGTTTGTCTTGATCGCCCCACCGTCAATGATCGTCCGGCCATAGTCGGCGTCGAGTTTGATGCCACCCTCATAGGTCGCCAGCACCACGTTGTTCGTGCCGAAAGCCGTCGCCTGCGATGTGGTCGCAGAGATCGTGGTCGCGTCCTTGACCCAGTAGAGGTAGAGGATGCCCGAGGTCCATGTGGCGTTCGAGGCGGTGATCGACTTGGAAGTCGTCGCACCCGCATCGTTGATGTAGGCGACAGTGCCCGCAGTCCAGGAGACCCGGTTGGTCGAGGGACTGTTGTGCTCGAACTGGATCCCGGTCAGCGTGATGTTCCGGCTGCCGATCTCCAGCTTGTTGGCCGAGATGGTGTTGGCCGAGATTTCGCCACCGTTAATGCGGGTTGCGTCACCGCCCATCTGCCAGGAGGACAGCATAGTGGAGCCGGACAGAACGATCTTACCCGGCAGGATCGAGGTGGTGGCCGCGTTGATCCGCGCAGCAGGGTCGTTCGAGTTCGACTGGATGGTGCCCAATGCCTGACCGTTGACCAGAATTGAGTTGGTCAGGGTTGATCCGGCAGTCAATTTGTTAGCGTTCAGCGTGCCCGTGATCTTGGCTTCCGTGATCACCGCGTTGGCAATCTGGGCGGTGCCGGTGATCACGGCTTCATTTGTTGTGAGGTGGTTCGACTTGATCGCCCCATCGACAAGAAGTTCACCACCGTTTCTACGGTAGATGTTGATAGCACCAAAGAAGACCCGAGTAAGCCCGCCTGTGTTTTTGTAAGCCCTGATACGCGCCCATCTTGCAGTAGACGGGACGGTGAGAATACCAGCGTGCTTGACAACATTTGTGGATGTTCCACTTGTGCCTGTCGATGGCCACACGTTTGAAACTGAACTCATGTCTTCAACGGCACTGAACTGCAAGTTAAGGTTGTAGGTACTGCCTGTGCCTTCAATGACCTGACCAGTGTACTCAACATACAACTCGTCGCCAGCCTTTACCCTGAAGGGCTTGCCGTACACAAACCCATTCGAGTTGGTTGGGCCACCAACTTCGATTACGTTCTGGCTACCCCAAGGTTCAAAGGTTGTTGGATAGATACCAACTTGGCCAGACCAGAAGTCTGGGTCGCTGTAATCCTTGTCTGCGTTTAAGTTTGTCAGGTCAGAAACAAGGAGCTTCGTGGCGGTAATTGCACCTGCGGCGATTTCACGAGCATTGACGGCACCGGCGGCGATCTTCCCAGCGGTGATGGCGTCTGACGCGATCTTCACAGCTGTCACGGCGTTGGTTGCCAGTTCGTTTGCCGTCACGGCTCCTGCTGTGATTTTCGCGGAGGTGATCGCGTTGGAGGCAATCTCGTTCGCTGTCACCGCGTTGGCTACTAGCTTTGCGGTGGTGACCGAGTTGGCCGAAAGGTGGTTTGCTACGATGGACCCGTCTACGATCAGCTCCGCGCCATTGGCGCGCTGCATGAAGCCCATGTCGAAATAGTATGTGCCCGAGGTTTGACCATAAATAACAAACTCAAATCTCGCCTTCAAAGCCCCAGCCGGAGCGGTCACGATACCACTTACAGTCTGGAACTCCGTCGTGATGGCAGAGCTAAGGAGAGTGACGGTAGAAGACGAAATCTCTGAGTTGTTGACGCCACGCCAAGTGACCCTGACTCCAGCGTCTGTACAAGCCGCAGCCGCCAGTCTTTTAATCCGACCGGAGATGTGAACCGTCTCTCCAGGAGCAATGTCCATGTAGGAGTTGCTCCGCGCCGCAGCCGAACCAGTGCCGGTACGAGACAAGCTGTTCTCTCCAATCGCGGCGTGGGCGGGGTTTGTATTTAGCACAAACTCGCTAAAACTCCAACCCCGAACCCCTTCATCAAAGCGGGGGTTCTCAACTGTATTAGAGAGGTCAGTGAGGAGCAACTTACTGGTCGTGATTGTCCCCGCAGCAATCTCGGCAGCGGTGATGGCACCAGCGGCGATCTGAGCCGCAGTAATGGTTCCTGCTGCGATCTCTGTCGCGGTGACAGCATTGGCAGCGATCTTGCCAGCGGTGATGGCTCCAGCTGCGATCTTGTTCGCAGTGACAGCGTTCGAGGACAGCTCGTTCGCTGTTACAGCACCAGCGGTGATCTTCGCACTGGTGATTGCATTGGAAGCAATCTCATTCGCCGTGATAGCGTTCGCTGCTACCTTACCAGCGGTGACTGCTCCGGCTGTGATATTAACGGCAGTGACAGCGTTGGTGGCCAGTTGGGTTGTGGTGATGGCGTTGGCCGCGATCTGACCAGCGGTGATTGTGCCAGAAGCGATTTCTGTTGCTGTCACAGCATTGGCAGCGATCTTGCCAGCGGTGATGGCCCCTGCGAGTATCTTACTTGAGGTGATCGCGTTCGAGGCGATCTGTGTCGCCGTAATGGCATTCGCGCCAATCTCGGCAGCCGTAATTGTGCCCGCCGCGATCTGGGTCGCAGTGATGGTGTTGGCAGCAATCTCACGAGCGGTGATCGCGTTTGCGGCGATCTTTTCCGAAGAGATGGCGTTGTCGCCGATCTGTGTACCGACGATCTGACCTGTGACCTTGGCGGCTGTCAGCGAGGCGATCCGAGCTTCGTCGATTGTGCCTGTCAGCTTCGAGGCAGAGATGGCAGACAGACGCGCGTCAACCACGGTGCCGGTCAGCTTTGCCGCGTCAACCGAAGCGATTTGGGCCGAGGACAGAGTGCCAGCAACGGCTGTTGCGTTCACAGAGGCAATCTGCGCCGCGGTGAGAGTACCGGTGACCTTTGTAGCGGAGATAGAGGGAATACGAGCTTCCGCAATTGTTCCAGCCAGCTTTGCCGCATCAACCGAGGCGATCTGTGCGTTCGTCATCTGACCGGTGATTTTGGACGCTTCCAGAGCAGCGATCTGCGCCGCCGCAATCGTACCCTCGATGTCTGCCGCCGCAGTGGTCGATACCCAACCAGTCGAGGTATAGCGATAGAGCTTTCCATCGGTGGTCAACATAGCCAGACGACCCACGACGTTACCGGTGGTTGGCAGGGAAGAAACACTTTCGACAGGGCGCAGGCCGGCTGCGAATTTCGCGATCTCAATCGCACCGGTGGCGATCTGACTGGCAACGACAGTACCTGTCAATTTGGAGGCGGAGATGTTCGCGATCTGGGTGTTTGTAAGCTGACCAGCCACTGCCGTTGCGTTTACAGAAGCGATCTGGGCCGAGGTCAGACCCGCACCCACGTCAACAGCGGGCACGGAGGCGGTCCAGCCAGAGCCTGTGTTGCGGTAGAGCTTGTTATCGGTTGTCAGAACGACAACCCGTCCCTGTACGTGAGGTGTTCCTGGAAGTGTGCTTACAATCTCGACAGGCTTGACGCTCTGCGCAAAGCTTGTGCTGTCAATGACACCTTGGATGTCTTCTGCAGTGATCGCTTCAGTAGTCAAGGTGGTTTCTGTAACACGCCCGGACCAACCAGATCTATTGCCGGAAGTATCAACAGCCCGTACCCAGTACGACCTGGTTACATTGTTGGCCAACCCACTACGCACAAACGTGGTAGAGGAGGATGTAAAAGTTGCCGCTGTAGTCAGCACTGGCGCTGTCGTGGAGCTAGACTCGTAGATCTCGTAGTGAGACATGTCCGATGCAACTGACGCAGTCCACTTCAACCATACCGTGTTGAATGCCGCTGTAGGGGTAAGTCCTGTAGGAGTAGGGGGAGCAATGCTGTCTAAAGCCGCTGTATGACTCACAGTATCTGACTGGATGGATGTGTTGTTGAAGCGATCTTTGGCAACAAGATACCCTGTAATAAGGGTACCCGGTGTAGTAGTCCACTCCCACCGGCTACCGTAAACAGGAGAACCTACTACACCTCCACCATTCTCAGTAAGGTGCAGTACATAGCTGCTGACGTCATCTCCTGGAGGAATATCCCAAGAAGCAATTACGCGTGTTTGGGTATCTCCCAATACTGATGATGAGAAGCTAAGTCCGGTAGGTTTTACTGGAGGAGTGGCATCAATTTTATCAAAGAGTTCACTTGTACCCGCATATGCTTCAGTGATGTCCGTCGTCGAAAATACACCGACAAGTGCACTACCGTTACTCTCTCCTGAATCATTCTGCCGAATATGGACAAAGCTATGGAGAGCGTTTCTGGATCCAACAGACAGGTCTATGAGTAGACGTCCTTGGTTGCGCAATCGTGCGGCATATTTCGGATTTGCTGTCATAAAGCAGCTGAGCATGTACTCACCGGAAGATGCCTCTACATCAATATACCCCTCTGTGGTAACGTTGTTCTCCAGCATAAAGCCAGCAGCCCATGTGGTGGCCCCAAAAGTGAAACGGACACTTCCTGTAGTCCCGTTGTCCACCACTCTTACACGGGCCTCAATACGGTAAACTTTGTCGGGATCCAATGCCAAAGGGTAGGCTGGACCTACTGTGCGGGATCCAGCAGGAAATGCGTAGCATTCCTCCAGTATAGGATCATTTGTAATGAAGCTGCTCGCCAGTGGCGGAACTTTGCTGGAGAAAGATGTACTGGTGGATGTGGTTGTCCAAAGTGCAGCTGGCAACCTAAGCACGGTTGTGTGTAGAGGGAGTGCTGTATTTATCGTATCCATGAGGGCATTATCAAAACCCTCCACGACTGTGTCGTAATTGTATCCAACAAGGACGTTGTCGATGAAATTGCGGGTCTCTGTGGACAAAACTGAAGCCGCTGTAATGTCTTGCCTAAGCTGCGGTAATTCTTCATCTACCATGAAGTTATACAGGTCTGTAAAAGCTGACAAATCAATACCGAGCTGATTAGCTATCTGATTTACCACACCAATGGTATCTCCCAAAAGAGCTTGTAGATTTGGATTAAGTGAATCAAGTGCTGCCTGATTGTTCTGTCCAGCTACGATAATAGCGGACTGCCCTACCTGAGTGGCCAGCGCAGACATCTCATCTCGCAGGTGCTGGATTTGATTGTCAGTGTAAAACTGGGCGTCCAACCCAGTTTGATAAATTTGGCTAAGAGCCGAGTAGGCAAGATCAGCTGCATTGTCTGCATCATCCTGGGCTGCCGTGATGCGTACTGTATACGCATCGAGCTGATCCATGAAGATCTGGTTCTGTGCTGCGATTTCCGCGCGAAGGGTTGTGATCTCAGTCATTATACGAACCCTGCCTCACGAAGACGATCTCGCCCGTCAGTCTCGGACTCCGCCAGCAAATCCTTGTCAGTGATGTTTTGCAGAGCACGTTCAAACATGCCGTTGAACATCTGGGCCTTGCCCACTGTCATCTCACCGTTCATGCCGGAATAGACCCGTGCGCACACCAGATACGTAAGGAGATTTTCAAGAACAGGAGGGACATCAACTTCTTCCTCAAGATCCGCGGGAATGGTCAACAAGGCAGGCTGCAGCCGCACCTCAGCGATGTAAATCTCTCCGTCCTTGGGGTTGTCAAAGTTCAGGGTGTCGGCGCCGACAGCGCGCACAGCAAAGCCTTGCTTGATCACATTCCGCGTATTCATCAGGAGAGCGTACTCTTCGTCTTCCAGCGTAGCCGGGTCGTCCATCCGCATGACGCCAACAATTTTGTGGACATCCCGATCCAACGCGGAAAGCAGATAAGGGGAGCCTTCCTTCAGGAGATAGCTGACCTCATTGGCGTATGTCTGAAATTTAACATAATGTGTCTTATAAGCAATTCGGCTGTTGAGTTCCTTGAGTGCAGCGTTCGTCAAGGATGCCAGCCGGTTCTGCTCTTTCTCGATTATCTCGCCGGAGCCCTCGCCACTGATGCTGAGGTTGGACAGCTCACCATAGCTGAGTGATTGGAAGAAGTCGCGTAAAAGCATGGAGCTCACCTATGAAAGTGTCAGACGATGTAAGATTGGAGTGATGCTGTGGAGTGGCTCTCATCGAACTCTCCCGCCACGTCCCACATGTCGCCATTGGGTGTGACAGGAGCCTCTTCGGACGGCTTCCATGGTTTAAGATACATCAGCATGGAAACCGTGTCGATCATGTCATCATGTTTGGATTTCAGTCCGTCCTGGGTCGCCATCCTGAGTTCCTCAAGAAGCTCGGCCATGATCTTTGAGGCCTTCATCTCCATGGGCAGGTAGATCTTGCCGGTCTTGAAAAGAGGCACCACAGTGTTGAACCGGGTCAGTTTGTCCACTTCGGGCTGAATGCCGGGCTGCCCGTTTTTGCCTTGGGCAAAGGTGAACCAAGAGTTGCGGACAATCATCTGCTCCATGATCCAATTCAGGAAGGCGCCTTGTTGGCCAGAGATCTCGATCCCGACTTGCTGCGGCCGGTAGATCTGAACCAATCTGAAGAGGTCGTTGATGTTCTTATCCATGGTCTGCTTGACGCAGATGCCGTCCACCCAGAACCAGTCCCCATTGGCGTTGTATGCCCATACAGAGATTACAGAGAAATCGTTGCTTTGTTTGCCTTTTGTGGCGAAGTCAGTGGTGATATAGAAGTTGAACCGCTCTTTGTGCTCCAGCAGTTTGGATCGGCTGTACCAGCGCAGCTCGGCATCCTGCACAAGACGCTCTTCTTCTGAAGTGATCTGCAGCATAAGCTCTTGGTAAAAGGCGGCAGTTGTTCCCTCGAGCACGGCCTTTTGGTACTGACGCATGACGAAGTCGTAGTCGAACCGGTCTTCCCAGGCGCCGCGGAACTCTTCCCTCGAGCACGGGAATCTCTCACACACAGGCCATACGTTGACGTACCACGCGCCCGATTCAACGGACTGATAGAGCACGTCGTTCTTATTGAACGGGGTACCGTTGAAGATGGTCTTGCGACGCTTGGGGTGCAGCGCAAAGTCGACTCCTTTGGTGATCGTGTCGCGGATGGTCTGCATCGCCGCCTTGGACTTTGCATCCTCATCAGACACGAGGTCGTCAAGCACACACAGCACCGGACGCTTACCGAAGATCTTGGTTCCGCGCAGACCGGTCTTGGCACCGAACATCTTTACGCCGAGCTTGCGGCCCTTTGGATGCTCTTTGGATTTCGGAGCCTTGAACTCCAGGTAGTTGTCTGTGAACTTGATCTGATCCCGTGGCAGCTCTCGCTGCAGGAAGTCACTGTTTTCCCACCGGAACTCGATGTTCTTCCGCGCACTTTTGACGCCGTTGTCCATGGAGTCGGAAACGTAGATCATCCCTTCGACCTTGCCGAAGCCGTCGATCTCGCCGAACACCATGAGGTAGAGTACGAGGTACTCAAAGAACAACGTGGTCTTGGCCGCACCCCGGAAGCAGAGGTTGGCGATGTTCTGCTTCTTGCCCGTCATCTGGTCGAGCATGGCCAGGTGGACAACAGGGGTGCTGTTCTCCTCCCCTTCCCCGCCGTTCACCAGCTTGATGAAGTTCATGAACTTGAGGGCGAACTCTGTAGGCAAGTAGTGCCCGCTGTTCAGCTCGTCGTAGTTAACCGCATGCAGCCACTCATCAACAGTCTTGCGGGACAGTCCCGACGAAGACATGACTTCGTCGAGACCGTCACCCGCAAGAGCTTCTGCATTCTGGTGTGAATGCAGAAGGGTCTCAAACATGGCGTCTGTATCCGAGCGGACTGACATGTTAGATGCACGTCCTTACGATGGCGCCGAAGATGTAATCCTTCGCCTTCTGCTCCGCCGGCAGCTCGTCATATGGAACCATGCACGGATGGGTCGGGGGTTTGGCGTCCGGATCTTTCACCTCGCCGTACACCCAGCCGTCTGCCTCCTTGTGCGCATACCAGCTCTCGTGGTTCGCACTGGGAGACTGGTCGGGGTCGGCCATGATGGCCCGCACGCCTGCCATGGCGCTCATCTGCTGCCAGCCGGGGGCGTCTTCCCATGCGACTTGAGAGTCATCGCCGATAGCCACACAATACGCACGGTTGGCTTCGTGACACAGCTCAGCAATCTCAATGACCGAGAGGTCTTTCAACCCGCGGCTCATGCTGTAACCCTCAGCTTATGGTCTTGGGGCGGCGCCTTCATGTTCGCAACAAGAGCGAGAGTGATCTCTTTACGGCTTACCCCGGAGTCCTCTGCCTCTTTCTGGATGGCCAGCTCCACCTGACACATGAGGTTGAACAGCTCATGCGCGATATGTGGCAACCCACTCTCCAGATCACATGAACCAAGGATGGCTGATTCAGTCCCGGTCTCTTGTGCATCCAAGGCCCGGTCCTGGCGGTGGCGGCCTCCGGCCCGTGCATACCGGGAGATGCCGTCAGGAACATTGCGCCAGCTGTGCGCCTCGTACTTTTGGGCACCATACTCGAGCGTGGCCTGCATCAGACGGACAGCATTACCGAAGCCATCCTCGAACAGATCAGGCATGGCCTTGCCGGCATCCGCTTTGAACTGTTGGCTTTTTGCTTGCGCAGCGTTGAAGGCGATGTCCCACTCAGGAGCTTGTTGGATCATTGTACTTTGCCTTTCAGCATAGGTTGTAGGTTGGAGTGTGTTTCGTCCCGGAGCCCCAGCTCCTTGTGGACGGTCAGGATCGACACGCGACCACGGGAGAAGTACCCCTGCAGACGTGCCCAGCGATTGGGGCGGTGGGGGGTACCAAACTGTCGGTGCTCAGCCCCGTTCAGATCGACTGCCTTGAAGCTGTGGTAGTGGCCGGTGGCGATCAGTCGCCATGCTTTGGCCTCGGCCCATTCATCCGGGAACTGGTCTGAGAATACGTCCTTCAGCACGCTCGGCTTGGCCTTGTCGCCATGGTGAGGGAAGAAAGCGCACTTGCCCCAAGAGACCACGCGGAACTCTTCTTCCTCGGCGCTGGCCGGTACGACAACTGTGATGCGAGGGTTGTCAGCAAAGTGCTCTGCCAGACCGATCAACACAGCGATGTGAGCCGTCTCATCGTGGTTCCCGCGGATCAGGTGCAGCTCGACCTCAGAGTGTGTAGCAAGCGCGCGCATTGCCACATGCTTGAGCACGCGCAGGGCGGTAAGGGTGTTCGTCAGGTGGTTGTCCCGGATCGTATCCGTGGGGTTGCCAGAGGCCGGGGTGACGCCCTTGTGGTCGTTGGCATCCAGGAGGTCACCAAGGCCGCAGATCACAGCCTTCTCGGCACAAGGCGCGCGGTTGATGATGTCGTCAAAGGAGGAGATCAGCTCGGCGATGGCATGGTCGCTGCCGTACTCTCCGCCGATGTGCCAATCAGCCAGGAAAATCCAGTTGGCCTTGTCGAGAGAGTTAAGCTCGAAGTACGGGGGCGTCACCGGGGCCAACCGGGGGATCTCGCTCAACACATCCTTCACAGCATCAGCGAAGTCAATTTTCTCTTCGTTGTTGCCTATCTGGAAGTAGAGGCTGGAGCCGCTGCCCGATTTCTTTTTCTTGATCAGCCAGCCCGAGTGCAGCCCGGCTAGATCGGTAATCCCCTCTCGTGCCAGACGCGCAGAGAGAACAGGATCGAGGCGCTCTTGCTTGAGAGCTGAGGCCAGACGCCGCTTCACCTGATTGAAGCTCAGGTTCATCTGCTTTGCGATCTCTTCACGGCTTACGCCGGCACGACGTAGTCGCAGACACTCTAGTTGTTCTTGGATATTTGGGTCCATCGACCGCTGCACCTTCTATTCGGGAAGCCGGTATGGCCTGGTGTGGTGTGGTGTGACAAACCTATTCTTTTGTTAAACTTTGGGCAAGGCGTTGACGAGAAAAGAAATTAAGACGACATAGTATTGCAAGACGTCTTTATAATTTCGTCCATCACGGCCAGCAAACACCCAAACGTTTCTCGCGCTATTGGCACGCAGTGTAAATTACTACTGGCATTCACAATCCAGTCTTTTGCTTCTGCGCTATTGCGGTACGCAGTGTGCCCGCACGGCAGACCCCGCTTTGCCAGTACAGGAGCCATCACGCGACCGCCTGATCTGTGTGCGCCGTGCAGGACGTAGGCCGCACCAGTCACGTCACGACCAACGAGGCTGGCCGCAAATTTTAGTGCCGTCGCGCTGGGGCGAGCATTGGGCAAGACGGACAGGTCCGCAGCAAGAAGCCCGTCGCGAGACATGTGCGCAGGGAGCGACTGGTCCACGACGCTGTGGAGGCAACGGAATGCCCAGAGCCAGTCAGCCCACTCTTGCGGCGTCACATTGCCTTTGGACATCCGCCCGCCGAGCGCGTGTGTTTCGCAGACATGGTGCAGGTCTTTGGTGGCATCATACAGACTCATGGTTTTGTGGGCCACACGACATTGAACGGGAAGCCATCTTGAGCGGTCACGTCACGCAATTGCTGCCGGTATTCGAGCCAATATGGTTCCATGATAACGTCGTTCAGGCCCATCCAGTCGGTCTGAGACAGTAGCGCATCCCGCCTGTTGCGGATGTTGGTGGCCGCGTCCTCAGGGGCTAGATTACTGATTTCCCACCCTTGGGTCCACGCACCGACGACTTCTGCAAAGTCACCTACTTTGGCAGTTTGCGTTAGACGATCATAGTCGGGCACGTCCTGTATGGCGTATGGGTAGACGCCCCAGTCTGCCAAAAGCGTATCGCTTAGGTATTCAGGGAAGGACGTGCCTGGGTTGTCCTCCCTCAGTCGCCTGATTGAGTAGGCTTCCGGCTTCCCATTTGTAATTTTTAAGTGCGGCATTTGATTGATCCCTTATTATCCGACATCGTACTCAAGTACGTTAACGCCCACAAATCCTACTAAGTACATTTTTGTGCCGTCTGGTTTAAAGAATACATCCCGCACATAAAGCTCTTGTGCAGAAGTGCCAAAGTTCTGCAAGTATGCGGCTGAGGAGACGTCCCAAGCCGTAGCCAGGTTGTATTGATACACTTCAGATGTATCTCCAACCATGTACATTTTAGTTCCATCCGGTTTAAAGAACACGCCTCTAGGTTTACTTGCCTCTCCGGCGATGCTGAAGTTTTGTAGGTACGTTAAGGTGGATATGTTCCAAGGAGTGCCGAGGTCGTACTCATTCACCTCATCACCACTATCCCCAACCAAATACATCTTTGTTCCATCGGGTTTGAAAAACATATCCCAAGGGTTGCTTTCTTCTAAAAAGACAGAAGCAGATTTTTGGTTAAGCGTGGCCGTAGCCACATCCCATGCCGTGCTTACGTCAAACTCCGACACACGGTCGAGTTGCGCATCCAGCACATACATTTTTGTACCGTCTGGGTTGAATTTTGTTGCTCGAGGAATAGTTGCGGAAGACCCAAAGAACAAGCTCTGCAAGTAAACTGCGGAAGATACATCCCAAGGCGCACCTAGATTATACTCATTTACATCATCACCAGCGAAACCCGTCACATACATCTTTGTGCCATCTGGCTTGAAGAACACACTGGTTGGGCTTGCCTCTTTGGAAGCAACGCTGAAGCTGTCTACGAGAACTGCGGCGGATATATCCCAAGAGCTGCCGCCAGCCCCGCCAGCCGCACCAGCCGCACCAGCCCCTATCGCTTTGTTCCACAACATCAGGAACCATCCCCAACAAGTGCGCCGTAAAGCGTTGTGCTGACTTTCCACAAGGCAATGACTGTATAGCCCGTTGTCGCCAGTGTGGGTGCTGCGCCGCCGTTATTGACCCAAGTGATTGTCGGCCAAGTGATCGTACGCGCAGTTCCATCATCAACCATGAGCGTGATGGCTTCACCAGCAGAGAAGGCGTCTGTGTAGGTCGTGGCCCCGGTCAGCGTGTGGGTTTGTATGGTCCCGTTAGATGGGTCGAGAATAGGGGTAGTTCCAGTAATCGCGACTACCTGCTCTTGTACTGAGCCGGTAAAAGAAACCCCATCAGCATTTTGAATGGAAAGTGTGCCTAAGGCTGGTCGTCCAGACAGATCGCCGTAAGCACCAGTGGCGGCAACAGTGGCAAGATCGCCGGGCTGTGTCGCGCTATCCGCAAGGGCACCCTGTGCAGCTGTTGCGTAATCAGTGGCAGCCGTAGCAGCCGCAGTACCTAGAGTTGGAAGTCCAGACAGATCGCCGTAAGCTCCGGTTGTAGCAACAGTAGCGAGGTCGTAAGGCTGTGTAGCAGTGTCAGCGAGCGAGCCTTGTACAGCAGTGGCGTAGTCTGTCGCTGCCGTTGCTGCCGCCGTGCCTAAAGCAGGAAGGCCAGACAAATCAGAATACTCTCCTGTTGTGGCAACAGTAGACAGCGAAGCTCCTAAAGACTTCATTACTTTTCCGGAAGCCCCGTCAAACAATACTACGTGACTATCTACTGCGCTGTCAGGGCCGACAACGTCACCTGCACCAGTAGCGCTACCTATGTTGGTGAGCTGAGAGCCATCAATTGCTGGTAGCTTTCCAGTACCGTCAAGTTGGACTACTTGGTTTGCAAAAATACCAGCATCAAGCAATGACGCAGTACCTAACGTCGGAAGTCCAGACAGATCGTCGTATGCGCCGGTTGCGGCAACCACCGAAAGATCGGAGGGCTGAATGGCTGTATCTGCGAGCATTCCTTGATAGGCAGTAGCGTAATCAGCTGCGTCGGTCTCTACTACCGTCCCAAAAACAGGAAGCCCGGTCAAATCACCGTAGAAGCCAGATGTAGCTACGTTCGCCAGATCGCCAGGCTGAACCGCACTGGCAGCAAGTCCGCCTTGTTCTGCCGTTGCATAATCCGTGGCATCTGTTGCCGCTGCAGTACCAAGAGTAGGTAGTCCTAATAGATTAGCGTATGCACCTGTCGTGGCGACTTCAGCAAGTTCGTCTGTTCGAGTGTACCGCGCCTCGACAAAAGACTTCACGGCAAACTGTGTTGGCGCTGTGTTTCCGTCTACCGCCCCGGTCGAAGCCAAGAGGTCCACATTGTTGCTGATCTCTTGCAACTGAACGCCGGCCGCTTCATTCCCATTGCGGGAAAAAGGGCCAACCATGTCAGAGGGTTGCAGTGCTGTAATAGCTGCTGCTATTGCCGCATCAACTTCTGCCCCGGTGTAATTACTTTGATATGTCATGCTTACTTTCTGACTTGGTAAATCTTACCGTCGGTGGTGGTGAATGTTTTGCCCCCTGTCACGAGATAACTAAGGTAGACAATTTTTAGAGAGCCCGGCGTAAACCACTCGTGAACTTGCGCTTGCAGCTGAAACCACGCGTTCGTTGTTTGGGGGGGCTGAAACCATTCAGCAGGCGTCATACCGTCACGCGCCCTTCGACTACGATAAGAAGGCGCTTTACGTATTTGACAACACCGTTTGCCGTGACTTTGGCATCTGCGATGTAATTGCCTTCTGCAAGGTCAGCTGACTGTTCCGCGCTTAGCGTAAACAACCAGTAAGAAGAGGCATAATCCGAAGCGGGAATGAAAGCAGCAGACGGAGTTGCCACTGCTGGTGTACTTTCCCTTGGGGCGTCTGCGCCATTTTTAGCAGGCTTGATTGCGCAGCTTACAATCTCAGACCCGTCGTATGCGGGCGTTGCGCGAATGGCAAATAATAGCGTCTCGCCTCTCGTGAATGTAAGACGTTTGATTGCCTCTGTCATGCGGTACCTTGGTGGTTCTTTTAGACGCTGTTCGGTTCGGTGTGGTGTGGTTTATTAAGACTACCTTTTAGATGTTGGTTAGACAACAGAGTAACGAAGGCAGAAATTACGCCTGTGGTGGGATCTCCACACATTCTCCGTCGATGTCGTCATCTTCAGGAGCCACGACCAGAACCTGCTGGGCCAGCTCATGTGTGAAGGCGCCCTTCTGGATAAGCTCTCGCTGCTGCTCGGCCAGCCGGGTCATCATGTCCCGCAGGCTCTCCATCCCGGTGTCGCGCTGCACGCCCAGATCAATCTCAACCTTCTTGGTCTCAGGACGCTTCAGGTGATTGAGGATTGAATCCGCTGCATCGCTGCGCACCTTCTCGGACATAGCCGTCTGCATCAGATCAAGCTGGGTCTCGATCGCCTTGTGATACGCATCTTGGTGTAAGAGCCAAGAAGGGATGATGGCTTGCTCCATGATGGCATTGACCAGCTTGCCTTTGGAGTAGTTGGCCACATAGGAGGAGATTTCCTTGGGAGTCTTGCCAGCTGCCACCAGCGCCTGATACCGCTGCGGGAAGGCCCGCGCATACGCATCCTGGTTGCTATAGTTCATCATCTTAAAGCTGACGTAACCAATAGCATTGAGGTAGTCGTGGATCTTGAATCGACCATCCTGCAAGACAGAAGAGTGCGAGATGAACTTCTCCCGGATGATCTCTGCTTCCATTGGATCCGAAGCTGCACTGTTGATCTTATCTAACAGCTCCTGCTTTGCAGCAGAGCGCAGGTTATCTGGAAGGGCTTCTTGGAGTTCAGGTAGAGTAAGCAAGTTGTAGCTCCTATTGAATACTGGATCCAACAATAGAAGCTCACCGTTAAGGTATCTATCAGGTTACACAGAGGCTTATATTACATATGTAGTATTGAGCTCCGGACTCTTCACTGCGCGCGGCTACGCCGTGCTCGCTCGGTCCTATGCTCAATACTACATGGATATATGAAGGAAGAGTGTTGTGGTGCTTATGTAGGACATAGCACATACCTTTGGCAAACAAAGGCAGTGGGGTTGGAGGTCCATGGATAGTCTAGGTCAAACCGTTTGCACAGTGAGGAATTCACTCTGGAGGTGGATGTTGTAAATATGCAACACCCTATTGTGAGAAATTTTGCATGATTTTTCATGGGGGTTTTTTGCATAGTTACTTCTCAGCTT
>TARA_R110000850_G_scaffold39416_8_pt1 | contig 14756 bp, 18 predicted proteins | sample TARA_R110000850 | Tara Oceans TARA_R110000850 (sample SAMEA4397586) | marine metagenome | biome: Polar Biome; feature: [SRF] surface water layer (ENVO:00010504); material: water (ENVO:00002006), including particulate matter (ENVO:01000060) such as... | depth 5 m | reverse complement strand
CAGGGTAGCACATGTGGATTTAGAGTTAACTAAAGTGTGGGACCAGCACCTGTCTTTGGGGTTGTTAGCTATAATTTCTCCAACAGAGGCTATTTCCTTATTGTATTCATTCATAGTATTATTGTCAACACCGTCTTCCAGAAGAACCCTAAGACGGTTCGAGTCAAAGGTTTGTCCAGATTTATAATATTGAGGAGTAGTCTGTGTCAGGTTCGAAAGATGCTTTGCTGTTACTTCTGCAAGTTGAAAATCTTCCTCATTATCAATATCAATAGTTGAATAACCCCTTAAGGAGAATGTTTCAATTTTTCCGTCGCCACCGTGATAAGCTGCTGAATATTTTTTCATATTTTGCATGTAGTTATCTTTTTTCCATCCCATGAGTGCACACGCATAAGTTTGAACTGGGGCTACCTCTTGAGACGGGGGTGTAATTTTCTTCTGGTTGAAATTGATAGGCTCATTATTATACATTGATTCTATTTGCTGTTCAACGACCGATATCAAGGTATCGCAGCCTGTATTTCTAATCTTATTGACAAAATTTTGTATCTCTATCGGAGTAATAAAAGGAGAAGTTGGCAATATCTGAACCAAATAATCGCATTCAACATTTCGCAAAAAGTCATCTGCAAAATGATCATTAGTTACTTTATCGGATGCAAGATACTCACTTCGTTTGTAAAATTTAATACCATGATTATCTGATAATTCTTTTAGCAGTTCTGATTCGGAGTTAACATATATTTCATCAAAACAATCTGCTTCTTTAGCGGCTTCGATTACATAGGAAATCAAAGGTTTATTATTAAGCAAGCGTATGTTCTTCTTCGGGACTCTTTTACTACCAAGCCTGGCGGGTATCATTGCGACTATTTTCACTTTTATCTCCTTTATAGAAAGTACATTTTGTCATATTTTGGGTCTTTTAATATTTCTTTAAAATATTTATCTATTTCAATTCGATCATCATTGGGATATACTTCGTGTTTAAAAAACTTATATTGGGCGTCTGGATCATGGCGATCTCTTTTGTTGGATGCTAAGTGTCTTTCAAAGGCTCCTTTAGAATCACCTGACTGCAAATATCTTGGATCATATAGTGTTCTAAAAAAATCCAAACCAAATAAGTGTACCTTTTCAATATCATGCGATAATATATCCATTAATGCTGTTGTTCCAGAGTTTGGTCTAAACTTAACATATTCTCGAATAGGATAATAAACTTCGTCTTTTATCCACCTCGTGGGAAGTATACTATTTAAATGGGCTGATCTTTCTGGATATGTGAAATATTCCGACTTTGGATATGTACTACATATATATTTCACGCCGCTCCTTCTCCACAAATCTCCGTCGATGGGGCCTCCTGCCTCGGGAAAGCCATCCAAAGTATTATACAATACATCTGTCCTCTCTCCAATATCACTTGCTTTGCTAAGATTAATTGGCAATGCTCTGTTTAGGCGCACTACAACGTCATAAGACTCTATCAGATCCCCTAAGCCTTTTTTAAAAAGAGACGCACCAGAAACGACAAGAGCTATTTTTTTCCCTTTCATATAATCGCTGTAGCTTTCAACTATCATCTTTTACCGTCCAATGAAGAAGAGTATATAGTTTCAGATCCTTGGTGTGCTAATAGAGGATGCAACCAATATGATTTAAGATTATATTTGTGCACAAAATAATTTATTTCAAAATCTATCGGGCCGCAAAAAAAACGTAAACCATTCAACATTACCTCTGCCGCCCTTCTAGAAATAAGGTACAATCCAGTCCCCCTTGTTAGATGGTTTTCATAAAAATATTGTTCATTCGTAATGCCAGAAGGAAGTAAATCAGATGCCGCACACATATGAACTATGTCTGCATCTTTTGGCAACACAGAAAAGTGCTTTTCAAATAAACTACTGTAATCAGGATGAAAAAATGTGTCGTCCTCTGACACTAAAGCATATGGCTTGTCAGTCTTTAAAAATAGCTTGTATGCTTCTCTGTGCTTCATAACTAAAGATGTAACCGGCTTACTTAACACCCTGTATGCCGGAGGGGAGGAATAGATTGGTAGCTGCATCCTTTCATACCACAGATTTGTCTCCAGAATATCAAAAATATAGTCTTCCGTGAGTTCATCAGCATCAAAATCTAATACCCAATGAGCATTTTGTATTCCTACCCTTGCAATCTCGGATTCTAAATTTGGTCTTCTTTCAGTTAGTTTTTTGCAATGACAAATATAGAAAGGTATCTCTTTAATATTCACTTGTTTAATCTCGAATTAGCTGATCAATGTGCTTTTTATATTTTGAATAGGGCCTAGGCATATGGGCATCGATATACCCGTCGCTAGCCAGAACCTCATGAGAGAAAGCCCAGTTACTTCTATCAAGTCTTTTTCTGGCCATTCCGTTTCTCCATCCTCTATTCTGATTATGGAGTATTAAATTGTTATTATGCGAAGCTTCGCTCAAGTCGGCTGAAAAACACATTTCGTCGGTATTCCATCCATGCCCCTCGTTCCACCAATCTATCATTTTCTTTTCCATGGTAGCGATATTGGTCACACCTGTTATTTTTGAAAAAGTTGAGCCGTGGCCGGCTAAGTAACATATTGGATGTCTCGTGAAAAAAGAGTTGCCCATATGAGCATCAGATGACAGACTGGTAAAATCGTTCTTACTTTCTATTGCTTTCAGTGCTTGGGTAAAATAATCTTCGCTTAAAGGCATCATATCTATATCGGATGTTATACAAATTCTGTCAGGGTACTTATAAGGCAATAAAACTCTACAGATCTGTGCTTGATTTCCATATGGAATAATAGAATCTGGAGCATATTTGTTTTTATCATTTATTACTGTATAATCTACTTCAAAACCCATTTTTTCCCATGCTTTTATTACGATTTCAGAAAAATCACTGTAATATGGATTTTCGTCGCTGGCTAATATAACTATAGCCTTATTACTTGTCATAATATCTCCGTAATGCGCCTTGGTGTTCTGCAATAGTTTCTTCGTTTTCATCGAACACTTGCCCAACAAATTCTAGTCCTTTTCTCTGGGAGGGAAAGGGCTGGCCTCCAAAGAATTCATCATGTGTCATAACTTGATTGGGCGCCAGATTTGGGAAAATTAATTCTGCGAAAAATTTATAATCTGTGCCATATGCATCTTCTTGTGCAAAATTATCAATCAAGTTTTTCATATTCTTGATCGCTCCAGCTTTTGCTCCCCACATTCCGCCCAATATTGGATAACCATGGTGAGGGTGATCTCTCATGATGTGTATTTTTTTATCTGATTTAAGCCATTCATCTACAGCTAGCTTTTCTCGATAGCTTAAGCGAGAGTCTGCATCTCTTGATATCATGACTTCGACCGACGGCTCAGATGCTGGTAGAAATCTCCAGAACATTCCTCGCCAGTCGCCAAACTCTTCTCTCTGTACGACCTGCACATTGTCATGATTTTCAAGTTGCATAATTGTTTGACCCGGTACGCTTTGACCAACATAAAATCTACAAACCCAATCAGGATAAATTTGTTTTGCCAACACAGCGTTTCGGATAGCCCCCGTCAAATATTTTGGATTTTGGCCCCAGAGGGAAAAAGATATTATTTTCATTGATATTTTTTAAATACCCTCTTCTCTTCCTCCCTTTTCCAAGCAAAGTTTTCTGGATTGGTAGAAATGCCTTTTGGATTAAAATAATATAAGCCTAGTATACTATAAATTTTCTTAAACTTGCTGCCCTCGGTTGCTCCTCGGAGCCACAACTCCCAGTCTCCAGCGGATCTGTAACTTTCGTCAAAATATCCATATTTATTGTGATATTCCCTTTTCCACATTGGCGCAGAATGAGGCATATTAGTCATTTTAAGATTTTCAAGAGAAAAATCTGGGAAATTATAGTGGCGGCCGTCGGAGCTATTTTCTTCATGCGTCTCGTTTGGCTCGTGGGTAATGGCCATATTAGCATAGACCAAATCGATATCTTCGTTAACAAATAGTTCTTTTGCGTGCATCTCTAACGCATTAGGAGCCTTCCTGTCGTCTAGGTTGGCGTTTGTAATATACTCTCCCGACGACATCTTAACTCCCATGTTCCAGACGGCATAGAGGCCTGGATCCTTATCAAGACGCTTGTAGATAATATTATCAGGATATTTATCAAGGTATTCTTGAATAACTTCTTCCTCGTTACCGGGAGAGTTAGCATTGATCAAAATAAGTTCACATTTGTCTTCGAAGATAGTCTGTCTCGTAATGTCTTCCAAGAACGGTCTGATGTATTCATCCCCGTCGTAAACAGAAGTAATAATAGAAATCTTTGGTAAGTCCCCTACCGGAACCATAAGTGCGGGGTCTGGCATATTAATGCTGAATGACAACTGCTTGTGCATCTTATCATACCCGAATTCTTCTCGAACCCACTCTTGCAGCGTCTTTGCTTTCTTCAGCCACTTGCTATAGTTATTTCTCACCTGGCGCATGCGCAACTTAAAGGATCCCTCGGTGGGATAGCACCACATCGTATCCTTCTCTACCACGCCAGGCCACACAGCTTCGGGCGACACGGGGCCAATAGTATAATCAACTTCGGCAAAGTGTGCCTTCATCTTATTCTTGTTTTTCTTAGCCTTAGAATTTGATGGCGCGTAAAGGAAGTCAGTCTGCCCTGACCAACCAGGTGCAATCACCGGGAGGCCACTGTAGGCTGCTTCAAATAAGGGCAGACCGAATCCTTCGCCGTGAGATAGGGAAGCGGCCGCCTTAATCTTTGGATGCTCGTAAAGGGCATGCATTTCAGCCTCAGACATATCCCCGTGTAAAAGGTATACCTTGCACTTCCTATCCGGAATATCAGGTATACAGCTTTCAAACATCTGCTTTATATGAAATCGGTCAACAATGCTGTTATTCTTAATACTAGTCTTGACCACCAATCCAACTTCTTGGTCTACGTTTTCCTCAACAAACCACTTAATTAAATTGGCCAAATTCTTTCTTGGGCCCCATTGGGCTACGGCCAAGATGTTAAAGTCGTAGTCTAGTTCCAAGATAGGGTCGCCAGAGGCTTTGTGAGCCTTCACAGGATATCCTACTACTTCAACCGGGGTAGTGCATCTTAATTCCACAGACTGTCCTGTATGGGCATCCTGAGCCTGATAAACAGCGTCCGTGAATCCTCTCTTGGAATGTTCCGAGATGGTAATCACTTTATCCATCTCATTGACTTTCTGGATCCAGTGTGGCGAGACCCTGTTGGATTCGATTCCTGCTGTCACTCCAATATTCACAGCGGCCATTCTTTGCCATTCATTGGGGATAGTAACTTGCACCGATATATCATATGGTAGTTTTGCTTGCATATGGGCAACGCAAGCCTCGACCCTGCTGTCGATCCAGCGGCGTTCTTCATCATCCTTAGATAACCATCCAGTCTCTCCCCAGTTAACCGGCATAACGTGGATGTCTAGATGTTCCTCTTGGAGCCGAAGGGCTCGGAGCACAAATCTTGTGTGCTCTCCGTAGCCAGATTGCGTAAGGGCAGGGCCTCTTACTATTACTTTCTTTTTCACTTGACCTCCATAAGTTCCCAGGACTGATATCCTGATCGGGTTTCCCAAGAACCTAGTCGCTCGACTACATCGTCGATTAACTCAATCCAATTCTGCTTAAATAAGCTAAAGTTGTAGTTATCTCTCACATGCTGTTTGCCGAGGGATCCCATTTTCTTTCTTTCCTCTGGCGGCATATTATAGAATGTCTCCAAAGCACCCACAAAGTCATCCTCGTTGATCCTATCCTCATAGATATAAGGCACCAGTTGTGAGCCGATTAGGGCCTTCGACGTTGGCTCTAGGCCTATTCCAAACCAGTTTTCTCCGTCAGTGACCTGCTCCTGTAGCCCTCCTGTCATATTAACGATGATTGGAGTGCCGCAGGACAAAGATTCCAAGGTTGCTAGGCCAAAGCCCTCGGCATCTGATATATTAATGGTACAATCAGCCATATTATACATCAGAGACAATGCCTCTGCCGGCATCTTGTTTCTTGATAGGACTATGCGGCCGTCATCAAGATTAAAGTCTCTTATAATCTGTTCCAGATCTTGCCCGTTGGGATCCTTGGGATCAGTGTGCATTATCAGGCAAACATTCTCGGGGCCAACCTTTTCAGCAAACTTGTTAAACCAATGAATCAGAGTGCCCGACTGCTTTCGGCGGGCGTTGCGGTTATTCCAGAAAAACACCATCCTACCATCATGTTCGGGAAAGTTCTCGTTGGTAAAATGTTCCACATGCTCGGGTTCGAGTTCCTTAAAGATGTCTGACGCGACAGCGTGGGGAACATAGTGGTTCTCCACCTCCGGGGCGACCTTACTAACTATCTCATGAGTAACCTTGGAGATACTAGCGATTACGTCGGTCGACCTGTACCACTTTTCGTTAAACTTTGGAGGAGGATGATTGTCCCAAACATGGTAGTAAACCATTGGTAGGTTGGCTCGAATCTCGTTCTCAATCTGCCATAACCAAGGGTAAAATCTTGGGTCGGTCATAAACCAAAGAAGATCGATCTTGTTATCCATCATGACCCTACGAATCATTTCTGGGTTACCATAACCATCAACCGGTTGGACTACCCAGTCCTTCTCATCCCAACGCGGGTCTGTGATAACCTGCATATCGTAATTGGGATGTTTGACGGCGCCGCCTAAACAAATAAACTTATACCTACCTGTTAGTAGGAGAGTCTCGATAAAATACTTTGTTTGTGTGCCCACGCCTGACGGCGCTAGTGGATGATCCGATAATACAAGGATCGTCTTCTTCTCACTCATTATACCTCTTATCTACAATGTTCTGTTTTGTAGAAATTGCAATATTCGCAGGACAATCTATTTTTAATAGAAAATCCTTTCTTTATATTTGTAACAGCCTTTTCAAGAAACGTCAAGGCATTCTTTACTTTTATTGGGCCGCTTGTAACTCTAAAAATCTCTGTGTTGTTCTTTTTAGCCGTTCGCTTAAGAAGGCCGAAGTGCGTTTCCACCATGTTTAATGGTATACCGTGCTTTTTAGCCCAGAATACCTTATAGAGTGTAAGCTGGTAGTTGACAATCTTGTCTGCTTTTCTCCTAGCATCCCAACCCCAAGAGCACGTTTTCCAGTCTAATATGTGGTATTTGCCGTCTGGGGTTTTGACCACAAGGTCGATGAAGCCCTTGAACTTCATATCGTGACCCTCTATATCTTCGTAAAGCTTTTCTTCCGTAGAGATTACTTCACAATCTTCAAAGTAGTTATCGAGTTCCTCGCGAAAAGATGAAACAATAGGCTGATATTGGCCCATCATCTGATCTTGAAGAGACTTGTCAATCTCTACTTCTTTCTTCTCAAGAGAGACAATCTCTTTAGCAAATTCCTCAAGAAAATGCTGTTCTCTATCTAGTTCTTCTTTCAGTAATGCTTGTTCGCATACGCTGTGGATGGCGGTCCCAAAGGCAGTGTGAAGGTTGCCTTTGAAGCCATCTAATTTATTAACATATTGAAGTTTATGTTTGTGGGAGCACTCATTCCAGATTTTAATTTCCGAATAGGAAACATGCGACATTTATTCCTCAGTAGAGACCTTCTTAGTTGAAGATCTAGTGCGGCGTTGGCGTTTGGGCTTTGGCTGCACTGATTTCTCTTCTTCTAATATAACAGATTCTGCTGGTTTGTCAACAAAAAACTCAAAAATCCACTCGTTTTTTCTAGTCGCGTGGCGCCAATTCTTGATATAAGAATCCTTAATACATTTGCCATGGCGGATTCCACGGTGCTCTAGCAGTTTCTCAACATCCGCAGTACTGAGAGATATTTTCGGTATGAGATACAGATGGTCATAATGGGGAACCTCTATGTAGACATGTATCTGGTCTTCTTTCTCCGTGACTTCAAATTTATCAATCTTCATAGGTGATGACCTCTTCTATCTTGCGGAACAAGATTGGACTTATAGTTTTTAAATAATCACGATCACCAATAAAATAATCTTCAAAGCCTACGGCCCAATATTCTTTTAGTGATGTTACGGCATATGAGGAGACAAACAAGCCATTAACAAGGTTATTTAGCTTGACATAGCCCACCTCTTTGTACAGGAACGCATCAAACTCCTCGTCGTACTCTACATCCTCAAAGTCGTATGAAGCCACTTTGTAGCCCTCGGATTGCAATATTGACTGCAACCTTTCTCTTTTACCTATAAACTCGGCGTTGATCTTACGATCACCGTAAATAACAGCACCGTAGGAATATTCAAGAGAGTGGCTGGCTTCATGAACAATGTTCTCGATTAAGTCTTTTGCGCTTTGAATCTGGTTTGTTATATATATCGCGCCGTCTTTATACATTGCCTCTAAGCTTCTCTCGTGCAAAAAGTCAAAATCCCCTACGAGAACCTCATCAATTTCGTCAAACAAATGAGAGGGCATTGATATCTCCAAAGTTTCAATCACACTTTGAACATCGATGTTTCCCAGGAACGGCTCCTTTAGGTAGAAGAACTTTCCAAATAAAGCATATTCCCTTCTTTGCTCTTTGTGTCGGGAAAGTGACTCTGCAATTATCTGCTCTATTTTAGATTTGTTGCTCTGCATTTACCATTTCCATCCCGGTTTCTGTATCCGCTAATGCTTGCCGATAGCCTCTAATAAAGTTTTCTTCGGCGACGGCCATAAGAAATTCTGGAAAATCACTCATCATGGTTTCCACAATCATCTCAACTGTCACCTTTCCGTCCCACTCAAACTGGTTTCCAGTCTCTGCATTATATCGGGCTCGTTCGGCTTCAAACTTCTGACCTGTGTAATTAACGAGCCACTCCTTAAGAGGAGTATCTTTGGCTACCTGCTCTGTCAGGGTTGGATTTGCATAGGCTTCGGGCTCCGTCTCCTTAATAATCATATTATCTCCTTTCTTACTTTATTATAACCATATGTTAAGAACTTGTCAAGTACTTTATAAATATTTTGCAGCCATGGTTGCAACTTTGGATCTCTCACCCTTTCTGAGAGTAACGTGCCCTGACAAATCTAAGCCCTTAAACTTTTCGACTGCATGTACCAGGCCAGATGAGGTCTCATTGATATAAATATTGTCTATCTGCTCTATATCGCCTGTTAGGACGATTTTAGTTCCTTCCCCTACTCGGGTAAGGATTGTCTTGATCTCGTGCGCTGTGAGGTTCTGAGCCTCATCTATGACTATGTATGCATTGGCTATCGAGCGGCCGCGGATATAAGTGAGCGCTTCCATCTCAATAATGCCTCTTTCCATATACTCGTCAAGAGTTGTCTGGTCATCACCGGTTAAGAACTTAAGGTTATCTTGAATAGGCGCCAACCAAGGGGCCATCTTGTCTTCCATAGAGCCTGGAAGGAATCCGATATCCTTGCCCATTGGCATTACAGGTCTTGACACGACAAGTTTTTTGTATAATGCTGGTTCAGCAGAAGAAGTTTTCTTGCTTGGAGACCCTAGCTTGCTCGTCAGACGATCTACCGGGTGATTGGGCATAACTTGCTCTAAGCCCGCTGCAATGGCCAGAAGGGTCTTCCCAGAGCCTGCCTTGCCCACTAGTGAGACAACTTGTATATCGGGATCCATTAAGAGATCGAGTGCGAAGGACTGCTCTTTGTTTTTAGCTTTCACTCCCCAGAGGCCGGCTCTAAAATCCATAATGTGAAATAGGCCAGTCCTATAATCTGTGAATTTACAGAGTGCTGTCTTTTTTTCGTTTGAACTAGAAACAAGCATAACAAACTGATTTGGGTGTAGGCGGGGATGCTCTTCCGGATCTAATATGATACTCTCATCGTTGTAGAAGTGATCAATAGTCTGGTCGTCTACCAGTACCTCGGTGAATCCAGTATATAAATCAGAGTCATTCTTAATAATCTGGTTTTCAGTGTAGTCCTCACTTAACAGACCAAGAGAGTCGCAGATCACGCGCATGTTGATGTCGCGACTAACAACAATTGTTTTTCTATTGCCGTTCTCGCTATTCTCTGACAAAGCTGTGGCGATTATGATGTGGTCCGCAACCGCAGGATCTAGATCTGGCGCCAGGGCCTCTTCTCCTACTGCGCTAGTTCCACGAACTCGAAGGATTCCTTTGCCCTTACCTAAGCGTACACCTTGATGCAGCTTTCCTTTGGTTCTTAGTTCGTCAAAAGTTCGTATAATGGTTCTGGCGTTGACGCCAACTCCATCTTGCCGCTTTTTGTGGTTGTCGATTTCTTCGAGAACCTTTATAGGTATTACAATATCGTTGTTTGCGTAGTTGTGGACACAATCAGCGTCAGATAAGCAGGCGCTCGTGTCTAGGACATATGTTTTCTTGGCCATTTGTAGTTCCTTATTTATCGGTGGCCCCGATTATAACTAGTTTCAAACAAAAGAACCCGCCTCATAAGAAGCGGGTTCTTTTATAAAATGGAGCCAACTATCAGACTTGAACTGATGACCTGCTGATTACAAATCAGCTGCTCTACCAGCTGAGCTAAGTTGGCGGGGTTGAGGCACCTATCGAAACGCGCAATGGTTTTAGCTTGTTTCACCCCGTGCCTCCCTGCGGGTGGGGGGATCTAGTATGCCGATTCTTCAGCAAACTTTCTATTATCTAATATTCTTTTACTTGTTGTGGCGCCATTAACCAAGGTAGAACTACTTCTGACCTTTCCGCCGCCAACATTATACACCATTTCAATACCCAGCCTATCACAGACTCTGGATTCCGGAGTGTTTGTTGCTCCGCGGTCTCCTCCATTCGCGAAGATGTCGGGCTTAATGTGCTCCAGGGAGGAACAAACTGTGTTGTCAAAATCCACGGCCATCTCTACTTCACTAACACATTCGAAAGCAGAGATAATTTCCGCTCGTTCTTCCCAGGGCATAAAAATATATCCCTTCTTTCTTTGTAGCCAGGGGTCGGAGTTAATCACAACTGTTAACTCTCCTAGTTTTGCCGCTTCCTTAAACATTCTTAGGTGACCAACGTGAACGGGGTCGAACCCACCTGAAACAACTACTCTCTTACTCATTCAACCTCTCTATGAGACAACTTTGTATGCCTAATAATTCTGCCTGATCTAGCTTGCCCATTGAAATCTGAAAGACAAAATAACTGGTGGTTGATGCTACTACGGCTCCAAAGACTGTCCCTAATCCAAAAGCCAAATACCTTTTCGCCCAACTCTTAATGTCTTCCATTGTATATTCCCCCTACCTGTAAGTAGTGCTCCCTCTTGAGATATGCTACCTTTTCTTCTTTGGTAGGGGTCCTATAATTATTCCAACTGCCCGGTGGTCTCTATCATCTAGAAAATATTCATTTTTAGAATTCTTATTTTGCTCTATAAACTTAAAATCAATATGCTTTTTAGCATAGCTTATCGCACTTTCTTTTTTCTTATACTTCTTGAGCAGCTTTCCCTGTATTTTATTACCGTCCCAGGCCCAAATCTCCCACATCTTAAATGCCTGTATCGGAAGCCTGGCGTAGGGGCATCTCTACGGGCCATGTTGATACAGAGCTAATCCTTGTCGGAGTAACTGGGACAAAGCCCGAGAGAGGACGTACAGTTAGGTTAGCCGCGCATTCTAGCTGCTTATTGTTAGTTCCTAATGTGGCCCCTTCTCCGACCTCAATAGAACAATTATTTTGCTGACAGTCTAACATTGCGACCGAGGCGAGATTACTCTCAATGGCGACACCGGCAACCCATGGTGGGTCTGCGTCCTTATCTCTTCCTGATAATGCGCCGGCTCGACATCCAGAAGCAACAGCGTCGGTAACTGAATACCTTTGCAAAATATACCAAGTAAAATCGATAGAGCCAAAAACCAGCGCTAAAAACACCGGAAGTATCATGGCAAACTCGACTATTTGGGATCCTCTTCTAGAATACATTTCTTCCTTTTATAATATAGGCCCGGTGGGAATTGAACCCAACGACCTTCCGCTTATAAGACGGATGCTCTAACCAACTGAGCTACGGGCCTTTGAATCAGCATATGCTGTCAAAAGCCTGTATTTCTATAGTATAGAAAGCATTGGTCTTAAGCATAGATATAATATACCACTATCTTCCTACGATGTCAAGATCTTTTATATATTCTATGCAAATAAATTCTTTTTCGTTTATAATCCAACGAACATAAACAAAGTCTGGGAAGACCAAAGGTCCACCAGGAATCCTGCTTCTACTGTTGCCGATCTTCGCGGGCCCTTCGGACCAGACTATACCGTAATCATCTGTCGTTTGGTCCTTGTATTTTACTTTTTGGCCGTGCTTGAATGGGAACTTCTTTTTTCTTTTTTTAGTTGCCAATATTCAAGTTTGTTATATATCCTTTTAATGGAGGCGGCGGGAATCGAACCCGCGTCCGCAACAATTTCCAATTCAAGTCATCCACAGGCTTGTCTGGTTTTTCTAAACCAATAAAATTTGTTTGTTAAATCCAATCACTTACAAACATCAGTGACGTGAGTGTTTTATTTTCAGCAGAACTACCTGCTTATCTGGATTTGGGTAATAAGGTAACCAGAGACCCCACGATTATGCCGCTAAGCGGATAGATTCGAAATGATTATTGTTATTGGCAATTATCAAAATGTTTTGATTTTTAAGTCTCACGACTGCCTGCACTATTCTCTTCCGTTGCCACGTCGAAGCCAGGGCGCCCCCTTATTAATTAGCTGATTGTCAGTATAAGACTCTCAATAGCACCATTAATATTTCTTGAAACATCTGAAAGCATTAAAACAGCCCCCAAACATGATGTCGCGACAATCATACTATATTCCAGAGCCGTAGCTCCACTCTCATTCGTAATGAATGTATACATTTTCTTTCTCCTAACACCCCCCACGGGTGTCCTATAAATAGTCTTCTTAATCTTCAAAGTACGATATTGGATCGTATCTTTTCTTTAATTTATGAAAATGATTCGCTGTTAGGCCAAGCAATCTCATCGCTTCCATCTGCGTTCTTGTAGCAGAATAAGCGTACTTAAATATAGCATCCTTTACCAGATTTGTCAAGTTTTTCCAGACAGGTAATCCATAAAGTCTGTTATTAACTGGTTTAGATGCAACTTCTAATTTAAGACCGATTACTTCTTCAAGAGATAAATGATTTAACATTATAATGAAATCGTTATTTATCCTTTTCTCTTGACTGAGCTTCTTAGATAGACTATAATATGTATTACGTCCTCTTAATAATCTCTTTCTCTTCCAAGACATTATACTTATTCTTATTCTTATATATATTATACTTATATTATATTATTATATATCTAATATTTCAAACATATCTTCTTTATTATCAGCTTTCTCTTTTTCTTTCTCATATTCTGGAGTTGTTGGAGTCGGAAGTTTTGTAGACAGAACACCTTCAAACCGATCTCTCCAGAGTAACATGTTAGTTTTAAGGTAATCGTGATACAGCTCTCTATCTTCATCATTGGCTAACTCACCGAAGTCATCAACGATAGTGCCTTGAATCTGCTTAAACGTCCCAAGAGCAACATTTCTTCCAGTCTCATCGTGCTCTTTGTCTTCCAGGCCTCTAGTAAGATTTACTTCATCATCATCAATATCTATTTGCTCTTCCTCTTCTTCCTCTTCACCACCCATGCCCATATCACCGATGTCAATAAATTTGTCGTCTTCCTCGTCTCCGACATCGATTTCAATTTCTTCTTCTAATTCAGGGCCCCCATTAGAAGGTTCAGGGGCATCAATATTTGTCTCAATCGGAGCAAGAAGGTTATCTACTCCATTAACGAGGTGAGCAATATATGACTCTCTTTGAGCCACATCAGTTGTAAGGCTCAAATAATCCTCTTTCATTTGCGGGATAACTTTCTTAAGAGTCTTGCGAAGAACGTTAATACCAGTCTTTTCGTGAGGAGATTCATCTGCAACGGGAGTCTTTTCAAGCAGGAGGCCTCGAACAACCTTGCGAAGGTACTTTTCTTCGAGTTTCTGCTTATTGGCTTTCTCGGAACGAACTTTCTTGATCGCTTTCCGAACCCCTTCACGCAGCAACTGCTCTTCTAGCAACTCTTTTCTGTCTATCATAATACGACTCCCTTCCCCAGTAAATAGTTTAGAACCTCTTCAATAACCTCTTCTTCTTCCTCTGGTTCTTCTTCCCTCACGAGGGTACGCTTATTTTTGTTACCACCAGACGCACCCTCAACGCTGCCACCGGCCATAGAAGACATTTCTTCAATTGTTTCGCGCACAAGACTAAGCAGCACCTCACTTAAAGGTACTTCTGGGCTTTGTTCAATACCAAGAATATTGAAAATCTCCGTCGGATCAACCTCTGGAGGCAAGAATTCTCTAATGGCCATCACATTCCCGCTATGAAGCGCCCTACGGAAATCAGTAGCGCTTAAACCCTCAAAGAAGGTGGGGCTAGCGTTGGCTTCTGCGTCGGCTGCAACTGCACCCTGTCGAACATACTTATCGGCATTCTTGAACCGTACCCAGTCAGGCCTACCTCTCTTATCAGGTTTTGTAGAAGCGCCAAACAAAATCTCATCCCCAACTTGAGCCAAGTCCGGCTCATCCTTTTCGTTCTCGGAAAATTCATATGCCATCTGAACCGGGGAGTTAAACTTTGATGGCCTGTCGATAATGGTGACGTTAGAGATACCCTTAGCTTCTAAATAAGCACGCCA
>TARA_R110000850_G_scaffold33721_8_pt1 | contig 14770 bp, 7 predicted proteins | sample TARA_R110000850 | Tara Oceans TARA_R110000850 (sample SAMEA4397586) | marine metagenome | biome: Polar Biome; feature: [SRF] surface water layer (ENVO:00010504); material: water (ENVO:00002006), including particulate matter (ENVO:01000060) such as... | depth 5 m | reverse complement strand
ACACCATTGAAGGTTGACTTTTTATTACTATCAATCTTAAGAACGTTGGTTTGCGAGGCGTTGCCGTCAGTAGTGTAGAAGTAAAGAGCGCAACCATTCTCAGCATTTGTCCAAGCTGCATCTGTTAGAGCTTCTATTCTTGCTCCCACCACTTGTGTACCACTACTATCTTCAGCTCCGGTAAACTCAAGTACCCCAAGCCTATGGCTATCATTCATTGGGGAGCCATCGTTAGCACTAAGTCTGAGCTTCCCTCCAGTGTTTGCACTACTAGTCGTAGCGTCTTGCACATCAAGTTGAGCACTCGGTGTGGTCGTCCCAACACCTACTCGATCATTGGCATCATCTACTGTCAACGTGGTTTGATCAACAGTTAAACTACTCTGTACCGTTAGGTCTGTTAATGTAATGTTTTTGGTTGGTCTACTTAATGAAGAACCCATATGTCACCTCTATAATCCCCAAGTTTCTCTGATAAAAATACGTGTCTTAATTGTTAGACCACCAGTTGAAGCCTTGTTGTTAATGAATAAAGTTTTCCCGCTACTATAGAAAGTTACTGGGCTAGGTTCTAAATCAATAGAGATTGCAGCAGTTCCATTCTCTAACACTATATCATTGTTACTGGCTGAGGTCACTACCCCTACTACAGGGTCTACTGTTCCTGCCGACGCAAACACCTTGTATCTTAATATGCGTCCAGTTGTTACTGTAAGATCAATAGTAAACTCATCACCACCACTAGTAGAATCAGTTTCGGTTATATCGTACACAAAATCCACATTAGAATCTGATACTTTTGTTCTTGTTACGGTCTTAGCATATGCCATATTTCACTTCCTAACTTTTGTTTTTTCTTGTTTAAATGATAGCCCAAGAGATGCTGCTTTGTCTTGGATAAGTTCATTACTTTGTTCTTCATGCTTCTGGTTTAAATAATCTGATGAAGCTTGTTGTTTTAATTTGAATCCAAAGAAAGAGTTTAATAACCTCCACGTCATACTTACCCTCTCTGGGGTACTGTTCGAATCATACCGTCCTTCAGGTGTCATCAAAGACCTATTGCTAAAATCTTGAATAGGTGCTCCTTCTCTTAAAATCCTGGCTATTGGATTCGGTGTGTACTTTAACAGTTGGAATGCAGTGCTTTGTTCATCAAAGAAATAGTTTGTACCGTTATCATATGTTACTGTTGTTATTCCAGCTGATTCCATAAACGCATTGGTCAATGGCGTTAACAAAGGAAACTGACGAAGAGTGTGTACAGCATTTGCAACATCGGTAGCATCTCTCATTTTAGGATCAGATAAGTCTTCACGATAGAAAGGATCTCGATTTTCAAAGTATACATAAAATGCTCTTAATATCCAATGAGTTCTTGCCATTACACCTTCTATACGATCTTTGTTGGTTGCCCCAACCTTTGGATCTTTTAGTAAGTCTTCTATCACCTGCATATATTCAGCCCAAGATTCAACAGGTAATCCCAGCCCTTCTATATCATATCCCTCTGGTAGTTCACCAGGAAGAAATGTTGAATCTAATCGAATACGATACATTTTGTAATCAGGGTAGTACTTAACTTCATCTGTTATCTTTTTCCGCACAAAATCATACTGTCCAGCATTCCCTGTACCTGTATTCTTCTCTTCTTCTATAATCGCAGACACCATTGGTAGTGTATGGTAGAATGCACGATTCATTGTACTGAAGAACAATGGATTCTTTGTCATCATATCAACAGTAAGATTGAAGTTTTTAAAGTTCCAAGTAAAGAACGGATTTAGAACCCTCATATAATCTTTTTGTCTTGGCGTTAAGTCATTATAGTCAAGCAAGAACTTGTTTACGTTTGCTACTGCATCATCAACTGTCCCTCCTCGCTTAAGGTTTGCAATAAAGTTTACAGCTCTACCTTGGTTCTCAGCTCGCCTAGCCAATACTTCACCAAAGTTTTTGGTCATTGCTATAGGAACACCACCGGTGGCTGCTGCTGATACTGCTATAATTGTAGCATCCTCTAACTTTGATGCAACCTTAGCCGCTTTACGCCTTTTTAACCCCTCTACTTCGGCCATTGATAATCTATGTTGTGCATCAAGTAACTCTTCGGCTCTTGATTCATAGTCCAAACGATAGTTGGCACTACCAGACATAACGCCTTCTCTCTGCATTAAATCAAGTGCTTCGTCCCAGGTTCTTAGTCTACCATCACCTAAGTCCAAGGTGCTACCCATTCCCTTCCAAAAGTATTTAAGCTCTTTGCCTTTGACTTTACGGAGAAAGTGATCTTTTCTACTTTCTCCAACTTTCCGAGGTAACATTAAAGCATCAGTTGCTTTCTCTAAACTTCCGTACTTACTGTAGTATTCAACTAAAACTGCAAGCTTACCTGCTTTTATATTTGTTGCTGGATTTAGAGCACCGCCAACTCCTACATCAAGTATGTTGGTGACAGTATTACCGGTCATATTTCGAGCTGTAAACATTGCTGAAATAATAGTCATTCTCGTTTTCCAGAAGTTGTTCCAAAATCTAATTTTGTTAAAGATTTTATTAGCCACAGTTCCTTTCTGACCTACAAAAGTTAAGCTGGTCATCATCCGTAAACTTTCCTGAACAGATTCTGGTATGTACACTCGTGCTATTGGGTCTGTAGGATTAAAAAATGCTTTCAGATCATTTGCTGTTACAGGTTCCATTCCTGTCCTGTATCTTTGATGATCAATCAATACATCCTTTAAGCCTTTAAGTTCTGGGTATTCCCCTTTGTTGATGTCAGATAATAGCTCATTGATTTCTTTTGACACATCCTTCCAAACTGTATTCCTTACTCTTGCTTCTTGCACAGCATAAACATCGGAAGCATCATCAACTTCAAGCTTTAAACTTTCAAACCTACTATTGTCTCTAGTAGATGTTGTTCTACCATTCTCATTGTTCTTTTGAATCTTGGCTGTTAATTTGTCCAAACTATCTTGCTTCTTTTGTATATAAGCTTCGTGCTTGGCATCACCGATTTGTTGAAACCTTTTCTGTACGTCTAAGACTTCTCCATCAATAAGAAACTTTTCTAGTTCTGGAATCCCAGACTTTGCTTTGGCTTGGACGGAACGTATAATTCCTACTGACTGCTCAACGTGAGAGGCATTGGCGAACTCTTTGTATTCTTGCGCCCAGGATATAAGTGGACCATCCTTTAGCTTTCCACCATCCTTTAACTGTTCAATAGCTGAACGTTCTTGTCCTAGACGTTGCAACATATCCAAGAAAGGTACAGGATCTTGCTTACCACCAGCAGCGTTAATCAGCTGCTCAGCAGAACCAAACAACAAAACCTCTTTGTCTAATCCAGATACACTTCTTTCTAACAATGGCACAAAACCCGCACCTCGTGCTTCCTCAAACGATGGGAATACTCTTGCTACCCCAGTCCTTAAAAAGGTTAACAACATTTCTTTAGATGCAATGCCTTTACTGTTCTGCATTAAACGCGAATGCAGTAAGTTAGGGTCTACAGTAAACTCCCACTGATCACCCTTGTATCTTACCAATTCATTTATTTCATCGATGGTACCAGTTAAACTTCGAAACTTAGCTGAATCCATTGATAATGATTGACTTAGCAAAGCATCAGTCCCACCAGTAATTTTAGTTTCTTCTTGCGAAAACTTACCGGATACGTGGGCCTTTACATCGGTAGCCTTGTTGTACTTCAAGTGAGGTACGTGTTCCATTACTCCAAAAATCTTCATCATATCAGTAGGGCTTTTAATAAAATCAAAACCATTCTGTTTGAAAAGTTCTTTATATGTGTCCAGTAAAAAACTTAGTTCCTCTACTAAAGGTTTTATGTCCTCAGGGACATCTTCAAATCGTTGTCCTATTACAGTAGGGTATTTGTCGGGTAATACTTTTGTAAGCTCTAAACCTTTTGTTCCTCGAAACTGTTCTGACAACTTTTTGTAGTCTATTGTTTCTCCTTTCGAACGTTTAAATACACCAAGTATGGCTGTTAAAAATTGTTCTTCAGAAAAATCACCTTGTAACTCTTTTACTCTGCTAAACAACTCTATTTCCCAATCAGATAAATTACGGGTGTAGTGTTTGTTTTTTCCCATTTTAAATCGTTCAGCAACAAGTCTGGGCTGGGCTATATTTTGTGCCTGTCTTAACTCTTCAATCTGAATTCGTTTTGCACGTATACTTTCTAAACTATTCTTTAATACACCAGTAAAGTTTGTATCCGTAGACATTGGCTTGGTTGCTTTGCGATAGTTATTAAGAACATCCTGCAGTTTCTTTTCCTGTTGGATCAAATCTTTAATCTGCTTTTCGTAAAACTTTTTTGGTTTTTTAACGGCGTAAGGAACAGGTAATTTTTGCGTTAACAAACCCTTCCTTATCTCTTTTAAGTTTGCAATATCTACTCTTTGCTTAACTATCGTTGCATCAATTACATCTTTGAGTTCTGTTTGTAACTTTTTAATCTGATCTGATATATCTTGGAAAGCTTTGGGATCTCCCGTAGCAAATCTAGCAATGTTCTGTAACGCTTGCTTGATTTGTTCTTCTTCAACCTTTGTGTTCTTATCTATGTCATCTATTAAACCTCGCATATCAGCTAATAGACCTTTAAGTTCAGGAGGGAATGCTATTCCTTTTTCTCTGTACCTTGCAGCTTCATCCAGGATTTTTATTCCAGTCGTACCTTCAACTGCTTTTCCAGTTGCTATCCTAGCTTTTGCAATGTCTTCTGCAATCTCAGATAGCCGAGTAATCCTCTGAAGAATGTCTTGGCTTGACATTGCTAATGCAGAATTGTATGCCACTAAAGCAGATTGATAATCATCCCATAGTTTTGGAGCGGTCTTCTGCAAACGTATTAAGGTTCTTCCTTTTGTACCAATAAAAGCACTAATCTTGTTTCGATCTACGCCACGCAGTCTAAAGTATTGCATTGCAGATTCAGCTTCGCGGTTAGCATACCAAGGCTGGAAGTATCTAGTACCAATAAAAGTTGAGAGTTGCTGCATAAGATACCCAGGTATCTTTGTTAAACCAGTAAATCCTGGAATGCCTTGTTCAGTAAACATGTAAACAAGACGTTCACCATCAGTTAAATCTTTTGTAGACCCAGCAGCATTAATTACTTTTGATTTAATGTTGTTTATTTTTAATGGCTGAAGCGGATCTGTAACAGTTTGGAGTTTTGATATAATGGTATCTGGTATTAAAGCTTTAATACCTCCTCCACCAACACCAACTGTAATGCGTTGACCGCTTTTGATCATAGCTGTTAGGCCTTCTTCAGTGGTCTTATTAAGCCTTGCTAGGTCATCAACGTTACCAACTGTCCTAAGAGCTATTGTTTCTGCTGTATCAATGTCTGCTAAAGGTTTTATTTTAAACTGTGTTTGTATTGGATTATAGGTCTTGCTGGTAAAGGGTACGTGAAACCTAAATGCGCCAGCTGTATCCATTACCTTACTTGCATCATACCCATCGTCTAACATCCTAGACATTTCTGCTACATTCTTTTTGTACATACCAGCGAGAGAAGCTTCTTGGTTACCTACGTTAGTCATATACCTTGTTGCGTCTTCTGTTGTTTTAATCGAAGCAATCTTCTTAGCTTCCATCAACTTAGTCTTTTGCAGCTCAGATAGATATGCAGCATCCAACATTAACTGTGACTTCTCTTTCTGATCTGATACATTTTTTACTAACTCTAAAGCATCATCTATTTTTTTTTGTTGAGCTTCTATGTCTGCTTTGGCATTATCAAGAATCTTTTCAGGGTTCTGCAGTTGTTGCTGTACATCCTGTGCATTCTGACTGTGCTTTTGTTCTAGCTTTTTCTCTTGCTCTATTGCTTTCTTTAAAGATTGCATTGATGATTCATCACGTCGCAAAGAACCAACAAGAATGTTTGCTGCTTCATCTGGTGACTTACCAGCAGTCACTAAAGCATCTAATGCCTTTAACCCATCTCCAGATAAGCTTAACTGTTCACCGCCAACAGTAATTAGTTTTGTTCCTTTAGCTGCACCAAGAAACCACAATGGGTCCAAAATCAACTCACCTAACAACCCGATACCCTCTCTTACTAGTTGGTTAGATAAAAGACCATAGTAATCTGAAACATCTTGGTTACCCGCTTTCTTTGCTAGGTCACTAATTCTCTTGGCTTCTTCCATTGAAATAAGGCTATCAAGTACTTCAGCTCCTCTAGCTAAAGGAACCTCACCTAGTACATCAGATACTAAAGTTCCTTCATAACTACTACCCGACATTATATCTTCAGATAACTTACCCGTAGCTACTCGACTGTAAATGTTTCTACTTACCAAATCTAGTTCTTTTTCAAGATCATCTTCAGCTTGTATGTCTTTTGGTTGATCAACACTATCTGGTGTTAAAGCATTCTTTGCAGAGATCAATGGATGCCCACTAACATATGGAAAAATAGAAGCGAAACTGCTCTCTGCTAAGTCACCTAAGTATGATCCAGGGTTAGGCAACGCTTGTGCTACATACGCTGCTGCTGTCCAACTTGCTGACTGGGGAAGCATAAAAGGACTAAGCCAATAGTTTATTAATCCTAATCCTTCATTTAAATAATCCTTATCTATTTCTTCAGGATCAACGTCCTTCATTCTCTTCCGTTGCTCGTTGGTCATCCTTGATATATATTCAGAATATACGACTTCTGGATCTTCCTTACTATCGTTTATTTTCTTTCGTTGATCGTCTGTATACCGGACACGCGATGAAGTCTTTAATGTAATCGGATCAACGTGGCCCAGTGGTGCTTTAGAATACAGTCCAGGCTCTTCTAAATATTGAAACCCAGCCTCCAGCTCAGGACGATCTTCAACAATCTGTTCTAAATCTACCGGGGGTGGAGATGTAACTACGGGAGGAGTTGGTTCTTTATCTTTCTTTTCTAACTCTAATAACTCCTCGATGGGTATATACTCACCGGTCAATCTCTTATCGATTTTGGGAGTTTTTGCAGTAGGAGTGGCCATTAATTAGTTCCTCCAGTAAACATTTCTGCAAGTTGTTGATTGGGTGAAGGCTTCTTTTTGTTCTGAGCTTTGATTCTTTCCATCACATCAGTCATAAGTACTGGAGTGTCTTCTGCAATTACAGTAGGACGGAATGCCTGTTGACTTTCACCTGGCTGTTGACTTTCACCTTCTGAAAACGGAGTAGTCTTTTTAACTGGGGGGGGTGAACTGGTTGGATAACTTGTACCTGTGGGAAACTTTGTTTCATACTCTCTTAAAGTTTTTTCGTAAGCATCATTAATTTGGTTATGGTCCAATAGACTAGCTGCTGGGTTGCGTATTATTTGCCTTGTTTTTGGGTTAACTAATGAAGGTTTTGATGCTGCGTATTTAGAATCAGCCGGTATCATCCTACTCTCTGCTTCTATACCTTTTAGGTTTTTACTCAACTGCTGTTCAAAGAACTCCTTCTTTTCTTTATTTTCTTCATTTGTTAACGCTATCTCAGTAGGCATAAAACCTGGACGATACCCAGGAGTTTTTGCCTTCTCTTCTTTTGTAGATATATTATATTTCTTTACTAAATCTACATCTAATTCTGCTTTGATTGAATCTACTTTTTTCTCCAAAGCTACTCGCTGGTCTATAAGATTCCTGACATCTCGTGCTGCCTCCCCTTCTTCCTTATCTCTGGCTCCTCTCTCATTCAAAGACAGACCCTGATCGCTAGTTCCACCCCGCCCAACTTCATCTGGAGAGACTGAAGATTCACCTGTCCTTACTTCTAAGTTAGCCATATTCCTAGCTATCTCTGGAGAGATACCATCATCAACAAGTTGCTTGGTTCTTTCTTCTACACTTACTGGTGAAGAAACACCTAATGCACCTTCTGCTGCTTCGACTGCTCTTACTTCAGCTTGCTGTTGTCTTTGCATATTAGACAACTCAGTTGGTTCCATTCCATCAATACCAGCATCTTGCCTAGCTCTTTCTGCTTCTGCTGCTTCTTTAGCTTTGCGAGCTGCTGTAACGCTGTCAATCTGAATGTCCTCATCAAATTCATCGGCAAGAGATTGAGCAATGTCCGAACCTATACTTTTATCTTCTTCAGATTGTTGTTCTTTGGGAACACTCTGTAAATCTTCTGGGGGTTCATCAGTCCTTTTAATCTTTGGTAGTTCTAATGGTGCTCGTCTAGCCATTGCTTGACGTAACCGAATAGGATTTACGTTACCTAAAGTAATCAAACCAAGATCATTTGCAATTTGTTTTCGCAAAGCAATAATCATTTGAGGATCTTCTAAATCTAACTTTGTAGTTTGAATCCCACTAAGTGCGGTTTGTAAAGCATCTTTGTTATGGTGATATATATAAGCTCCGGTCTTATCACTTTCTGCCCCAATGATTTTGTTCAAGGTATCTTTGTTAGGGTGATCTCTATACAGTTCAATGAACTTACCAAACTCAGTTTGTATTGGAGCCTTTAGTTCTTTTATATCATCATCAAAAATCTTAAGTTGATCCTTGACCGCCTTATCCATTGGTATATTATCTAGTCCTTCAATATACTCTTTGATTGTCTTAGAAGGACTGCTTACCTTATTGACCATATCGTTGATTATAGAACTGTGATTTCGACCCGGGTCTATTTCATTGAATGCTCTTTCTAACTTGTCACGAGCGTCAGGGAGATTACCTTCATACACTCGTTTTTCAGCTGCGTTATCTGCTGATGTTGGATTAAAAACACGTTGTTGTTTTAATGTTTGATTAATAATCTGTCTTGATATTTGTGGGTCAAGGACGACTTCTCCTTTTTTATTTTTACCGTGCTCTATTACCATCCGGACTAGTTCGGTTTCTAGATCTGTTTGTAAATCTATACGCGCTTTGTATCTTTCAGCTGGACCTAGACCTACTAATTTTTCATTGTACTCTTCTGTTCGTGCACCTATTGCTGTCATCAACCAACCGCCGTCTTCTAAGGTGAGCAAAGATTCAGTCGTTTGATCAGTATCTGCTAATGCAACACTCTCTCTGATGGAACCGGTAATTTTTCCTTTATCCTCCTCTAACGCTACTCTTGCAGCATTGACCACAGCTGTCGTCTTTTGTGTAGCACCAACAGCTTCACCAAATAATTTGACGGATGGAGCCATCCTGGCTGCTATCGCACGGGATTGGGCCTCTGTCCTGGCTGAGTCTGTATCTGCTGCGTAATTTATTAAAGCAACCTCTATTTGTTTGTTTTGTTGCTCAATCGCAGTCTTTATATTAGCTCCGGATTTAACTTTCTGAGCATTGAGTATAGTATTCTGCTTAACTAATTCAAATCTCATTTTCTGAAGTTCGGCAACTCGCTTCTGTATAGCTGAAAGGTCTTGTTGTTTGTATTCCCTAAGTCGCTCTTCAAGCCCTAGATTGTACAGTTGTTTTAATGTTAGTGCCATTGTTACGCCCCTAATGTCTTAAGTAAATCTTTTGCTTCAGTCGAGCCAGGCTTTATGTTTGACAAGGCCTTCTGTGCTAGTTCTTCATCAGATGATTCTTCTGCTTTAAATACATCGGAAGCAAATTTTCTACGCTGTTGTTCCATTGCACTTGCCCGTAATGTATCTGCCATTGCTTGTTTCTGATCTCGTTCTAGTTTCTTAATACCTTCACTTTGAACAGCAGAAGTTCCAGCTCGTTGTTGTGCCATCGTATCTTTAGTCAGTTGACGTTGAGCTTCTGCTCCAACCCCAGAAGCACCAGTTTGCATTCCACCCATTGATCTTGCTAACTGTGCTTGACGTTCTTGTTGAGTAGCCTGAATAACCATATTGGCTTTTGCTATTGCTGCATCTTCTTGACCTTTCGTCAATCCACTTCTAGCACCCTCCAGTCTTCGAGCGTTTGCAAGAGTTTGTCTACGAAATTGTTGTTCAAATCTATTGGGTGCATATACAGCGGCTGCTTGGGCTGCTTTACCAAGAAAATCACGGCCTTTTGTTCCTATCGCATCTGTTAAAGCTTGCGATTGTGCTGATAAAAAAGGTTTACCCGACCCAACTGCTGTTGATATAGCCGATGCTGCTTTTGTAACGCCAAAACCTAATACTGGAATAACAGTACCACCAGCAACTATGGCTGTTCCTGCTATAACTGCTGCCTTTTGTGCAGGAGTTAACCCAGCATACTTATCTTTTAAGTCATCAATCGCCATATATCACCTCAATGCTAGAACCCAGATTGCTCCACTGGGTGTTTGTAGTTTTGCTTTTCTTATATCATCATTCCGGCTTAATGCGCCAACAGTCACTCTTGCTGTAAAGTATCCTGCACTTACTGCACCACCATCAAGCTGACCTTGACGAGATACATATCTCCAACTATCTTCATCACTAAAAGCGTAATAATCGTCGTTATTATACTCAACTGATCCTTTTACTTTTGTGATGTACATTGTGTTAGGTAGTTTTTGATAATACTTTACGCTGTGTGTGTTTTGATCTGGGTTGTTTCCAGCTTGCAACATTAAATCCCACCAATCGTGTACTTGATTTAATCCAGTTGATCCAGTCACCCAATGCCCAGCATCGTGACAGAACATAGCTTGGAAACCAAACAATATAAGCGATGGCTTGAATGGTATATATACACTGCAAGACAAACTACTATGGATCTTTCGCTCTGTTGCAACATCATCTCCAGCAGTAAGTGTTGTTTTTCCAAAACATTGTTCAGCTAACATAAAATCATTGCGGTTAAAACCGTGATAATAACCTTGTGCAAATGTTCCAATCTGTACTTTTTGAGCTTCGATTTGATGATCTGAATCTGTATAGTTATGCCTAGTTAATCCACCATTTAATAACTCAAACGTTAAAGGTGGTACAGTAGCTCCACCAGGATTGGGGTTATACACACTTTCTTTATATATAACATCTGCATCAACCTTTCCTTGAAGGATACCTTGTGCTAATGGTGGTATGATTGGCATTTAAAATCCCTTAGTAAAGGAGAGGAAGTTTGCTTTGTATAAGCGAGTAGTATCTTAATGTAGTATTTCTTATTAATGGTCGAAACCTTGTAGCACTAGATGCTACATTACCAGCAATCGCAGTGGTGAATGCTGCACACAACTTTATACTGGTTATTGTATGCTTATCACCTGCACTTAAGTGTTCTAGCTTAAACATACAAGTGTTAGATATAGACTGATTTATTCCACCATAACGATCTGTTTGGGCATTACTTGCATTGATAAACTTATTGCTATCTAGTAGGTGACACCCAACAACAGATTCTTCAATAACGTTATGTTCGTTTGACACACTTCCTGACCCACCCGCTGTTCTAGTTTTCTCAACTATAATCCCATACCAAACCATACCCTGTGTGCCAGCTGGATATTTAGCATTGGAATTATCGGTATCAGCAAAATGATCAATGCGAGAATCAAAACTTATAATTAAAACTTGTTCAGTTTTGTTTGATACTTCATAGGTTAATGCTCCCATCGGAATGGTTAATAACGTAGTCCAGTTTGTGTTGACTTCATAATACAATGAACCTACACCACCATTAATTATGGTTGAATTGTAATCTAAACCCCTAGTACTATTTGAAGAATGATATGCGCCTACCAACCCTGCTAAATACACAGGACTAGACAACGTTACCTCAGAACTTCCCATTACTAAACTGTTCTGACTAACACCAGAAGTTGTTTTCCCTAAGTGCTGGGGGCCAATAGATCCTCTGCCAAGGTTGTCAGACTTAATGTTATTTATCTTTTCTGTCACTCCATCGTGCATTTCTGTTATTGATGACGATGAAATTTGTTGTCCAGATTCTGGTGTATCAATACTCATTTTATCCTCGAAGAAGTTTGCCACGTCCGTAACGAACTACTAACATGTTACGAGTACCAATACAGCAATTCTCACCCATACTTATACCGGTAAGTAATGTTGTATGATCACTGGCATAAGCAGCAGTAAACCTACTAAACATTGTTGCCCTTGATTGATTACCTTCATTGTCTACGAGCTTTGTAGCTGGAGCTAGGGCAGCAACACCACTAACGTTATGTATTCCCGCTGGTAACAGTTGTACTATATTGATAGTGGTTGATAACGATCTTGCTGTATAAGCAGTACCACGGTAACTATCCCCTGTATTAACACCGTTAGGCCCACTACCTGTTATGTTTACATCATCTAATCGTATTGCTGTTTGTAATCTATTCTTGTGGATTTTGTTATAGAGTGCATCTCCAGGCAGTGCTCCATAGTTATCAGCAGTGTCGCTTTGATACCATTTGTTGTAAGCTCTACAATACTGAAATGAAAACGTTATATGGACTAGTTCTGGAACAGTTGATTCCCAAGACAAAGTAGTGTCATCTATTACGTGAAAACCTTTATTGTATGGTATTTGAAAAAGATCACTGTCAGGTGTAGGAGCAAGTGCAGTACCACCCGTAGCATTTGGTATGCTGAATGCACTTGCCCCACTACCTTCCGAATCAAACCATATTGGTAAAACTGGGCCACTACCTCTTGTTACCATTAGTTGAGCAACCTTAGACGTATACAATACTTTGCAAATGCTATTATCAAACTTAGTTTCTTTGCTGAATTCACCTTCACGAAACTGATAATGACTAACCTCTTCACTTATTTTTGAAGCTTCATTATAGTCACGGCTTATTGTATTTGGGTCTACAACCTCGCCGTTGATTACTCCCTTTGGTATAAATATCATATTGCACCTATGGGTCGTTAGTTGAAGTCCTTGATCCAGGACCAGAAACATTGGGACCATATATATCTATATTGTATAATGACATTGGGTTCTTTGTCTCTATTTTTATGGAATGCACTGAATGAGTATCTATATCTATTGCAACCTTTTCCGTGTACACACGTTCATTACGATACATATTTGTACTATTGTAAACTGAAGAACCGAAAAAACTTATTGTATCATCTTCAGGAGAAGCACACGAAATTTCAACAGGGGTATGTTCTGAAGAATCAAAGTTCCAATCCTTAAAAGATTCAACCGTTGCAATACCATTTGATCTTTCTTGCCCAGTAATAACAATCTGCGTTGCTCTATCAGACGAATGTAACTTAGGTCCTAGTCCACTAAAAGATAACCATCCACTTTGATAAGTACTAGTTCGTTCCTGCATTCCATAAGATGGATATGATCGATGATACACAAATACACTTGCAACTTCTACATCTCTTTCATCTTGGTATTTGTTAACCTGTTGAACTACCCCATTTGAATCAAGAAACACTGATGCACACGTACCAGCTGGCCTTGTAACTGTAGTAATACCACCAAGCAAAGTACATCGTTCTTTCGGTAACGTTAATGCACAGTCAATGTGTATGTCTTCTCGTATTCTCCATCCTCTATTTTTATAGTCCCATATGAACTGCATATTGGGTTGTACATTATCTTCAGTTGGTAAGACAAATACACCTTCTCTATATTGTCGATCAACCCAAGATACACCATACCGTGATCTTGATTCGTTAACTTTTGACAATCGCCTTCGTATACCTTTTCCTATGTCTACGACAGAACCATTTTCTAGCATCCAAAAAGTACCAGATCCATACCACAGTATTGTACCATCGGGTAAAGTCTGTACTAAATTAGGACCAGCTAATCCAGCTTGAGCGTGTAACGTACCGGTCTGCCAGTGAGGATAGTCACCAGTTATATAATGCGATGATGATTCTTTATATACAATCAAAAACTGTTTACGAGTATCAGCAAGGTTACCAATGATTGACCCTGTAATAGGTCCAGTTGATGGAAATATATCCATCCAATGCGTTGACATAAATGATTCTGGTATTGGTCCCGCTGTATCTTGTTCTGACCACCATACCCTATAAGGATACGCTTCGTTTCTTAATAAGAACAATGACCCACTAAAGGTTTGCAGCAAGTAACAACCAATAGGTACAGGTGCTCTGTCTTTCCATTCTGATCCCAGCTCACCATCTGGTATGTCATCAATATATTCTTTTGCTTCATTGTTTGCTATACGGTGCAAGAATCTATACTCACCAGTAGATCCGCTTGGTAATCTTAGCAAGTTGTATGTTCTTAGCAAAATACGAGCTACGGTTCCTGGTGGACCAACAGGAATGTCATGTAATCTAAATCTTTTCTGCAAACGCTCTACAGGTTTTCCAACAGCAGCAACCTCGAACTCAATACTTACCTTTGGCCCATCCGTAGACTTCATTGAATAAGCACCATCTGTATTTTCGAAGAGAACAGCATACCGATAAATACTATTGTCAACACCACCAGCAACTAATCCACCAGTAATGTTAGAAGTCTGAAAACTGCTTTCTGTTGTACCGATTCTACCACGATGAGAAAACCCACCACTATTTGCTTCAGTATCTAGTGTGCCGGATCGCTCAGGACCAGTAGCCAATGGAGGTGAAGCTTGCATTGAGTACCCAAATGGCCTTACTTTTTCACCATCCCATACCCACAATCCTCCACCATCACAAAAGGAAAAGTACATTCTGTTTCCATAAGCAATTATTTGCGGAGGAAAAAAAGGATTCTGTTGGGGCCTTATACTTTTCTTATTATTGTCTCTTGTATAATAATACTGCTCTTCTAGTCCATACTCTATAGTAAGTGGACCAAAAAATAAAGAAGGATCTAGATTTGGTCTATTCCACGGGGTGTATCTCATTACACCGCGCCGAGTTAGAAATATA
>TARA_R110000850_G_scaffold69665_4_pt1 | contig 14807 bp, 27 predicted proteins | sample TARA_R110000850 | Tara Oceans TARA_R110000850 (sample SAMEA4397586) | marine metagenome | biome: Polar Biome; feature: [SRF] surface water layer (ENVO:00010504); material: water (ENVO:00002006), including particulate matter (ENVO:01000060) such as... | depth 5 m | reverse complement strand
TATCATCAACTACTTTATCTGGATCATCATCTTGATCATCCTCATTGACATTTATTTTATCTTTGTCCTGATCTTTATCAGAATCTGGATCATCATCTTGATCATCCTCTACTATATCTTCTGGATTGTAATCCAAATTCAATTCAAGTCCTGAGTCAAATAGACTCATTTCTAAGTTTTCATTATCTTCCATATAATTCCTTCTTACTTTATTTTTACAAATATATTACATTAGTCTGCAAAAGTCAATACAAACTAACGTATATATTTTTTATTTACGCAATTAGTAATAGCTATTTTGTAATGGCTTTATTTTTACTAGCTGCTATTTTTTTATCTTCTTTTGACATTTTATCTTTATGCATTGACATTTGATCATTAAGTTGTTTTATTTTAATTAACTTATCATCTTGATGTTTAGTAACATCTAAATCATGCTTTTTATCACCTAACTGATCTGCAATTCCATCACCATTGTCATCACTTAACTCTGCAGACATATTAGCTATTATTAACTTAGTCTCATTATCTCGTTGATTCATTGTATCTTGCAATTGAAGTTTAGCTTGTTCTAATTGAATAGCTTGTTCTTGAGCTGCTTTAGCAAGTTTATTTTGATCTTCTGATGATTTAGCATTTCGTTGATTAATTTTATCTTCAGCTAATTCTAATTTTCTTCTCATATCTGATAAACTAGGGCTAAAGTATATATCCATAATAGTAGATAAACTTCCACCATTCTGTAAATGAGCTTGAGCATATTGTTTAAGAGATTGTTCTAATTCAGAAGCTTTAGCTGAGTTAGTTACAATTAATCCAAAATCAGCATCACTAATTTCTTCACCATCCATATTTAATAATTGGATAGATTGATCATCTAATATATATTGAACTTTTTTATTAGAACCTTTAAGGGCTATTTTAGCAGTTTCTAAAAAGGCAGCTAATATTCTTAATTTTAATTTTTCATGTGTATGAAACCAAAATTCTGTGATATGACTAGATTGATTAACAGAACGTTCAACACCTCCAACAGTTTCACTGTTATTAATTTGACCTTCTCTTTGTCTAGACACACCTGCTATCTCACCCATTTCAGTCTTAATGAATTCTAATAGTTGTATATGTTGTTGTATATAACTACCTGTTTCCATGTCAATAGCCTTACCACCTTGTTGTTGGAAGCTTCCAGCTAATTTACCTGTAGATGCACCATGATTTCCTTCTTTAAAAGAATCTACTACTGCAATTTTATTTACAATAGCAAAGTGTAACCATTTTTCTATTTCCCAATTATCTGGTACTTGAGCTAAATCTAATTGAAATATTTTACCGTAGTTAGTTGATATAGCTTTATTAAGTCTATCCCAAATAACATCATACATATACTGATAGTTTTTACATCTATCTAATAATGATACAGCTTTACCTTGGTTAGTATTATATACTTGACCAATAATACCAGGATGACAATAAGAAGGATTATTTAGTTTGTTATATTGAACTGGTTTAGGACGCATATTAACATATATGTCTTCTCCAATTTTAGTACCTTCCCACCATTCATTAACCCATAAGTTAGTAACTTCTTCACCTAAATCTTTATTAGGTATATATTCTTCTGACATGATTTTGTATTCAACTTCACCATCGTCATCATAAAATTTAACTTTCTTAATTTTCTTTACTGATTTCCAATAAACTCTTAATACTCTAATATTACCATTTTGGTCTGTAAAATTAGAACTAAAATGATGACCGTTAACTTCAGCTATATTAAATACACCGTTCATTAAACTATCTTCACCATCTCTTAATAAAGTATGATTATTTTGATCTTCTGAATAACTACCGCTACCACTTGTATTATATTCTGTTATATACGTTATATCTTTTTCTTTTAACTCATCATGGAAATAATCTATTATTTTACCAGGTGACCAATGATCTTCTATAATTATAATAGAAGAATCTTCAATTCTGTCAGAGTTACCAGACCTTACTGAATGTACTTTTAATGGATTAAGCTTTGTTAAAATTGGTTCATTATGAACAATATCTAATTGATAAATTTCTTCTGCCATTATTAAGGCATCTTTAAATCCTTTATTAAATAAACTATCAAAGTCTTGTTCTTGTGAATAATGTCTTAGTATTTGATTAGCTAGTTTTTCTCTTAAATCTTGCCAATCATATTTCATATAATCTTCAAGTTCTTGAGCTTTTTGTTGTAATTCTTCTTCTGCGTAATTAGCTTTTAAGAAACTAGACATTTGCTCTAATAAAACTTTCTTTTTATCTTCTTCTTTTTTTGATATGGCGTCACTATTAGTTACAATAACGTTCCAATCAAAACGTCTTTTTATTTCTTCACCTACTAATAAGTCTATTTTAGGAACTACAATAGGGTGATGAGGTATATTATCAGGAACAAATGATGCATTTAAGTTGTAAGGATTTACAACATCAATAAGATCATTTATATCTACAATACCATTATATAAATTAAGGTTTATAATTTTATTTTTTAAACTTTTCCTAACGGATTCATTATTATAAAAGGAATAGTTATCACCAGAATCAACATTATCTTTTCGCCAAGATTTTGTTTTTCTAACGTAAGATATTTTTTGAACTGGTTGACTAAATGTTTTTGTTCTGCTCATAATATTTTGTATACAATCTATAAATATAAACTTGTTTATATTATATTCAAAATATTTATTGAACTAAATATAAACATGTTTGCATTTACTAATAGCTATTTAAGTTTAAAGTTATTTTTATAATTTTTTGTAAAATAAGTATCTTGAGATAAAGTTTTATATGACTTTTCACCATGCTTTTTTATAGATTCCGTTCTTTTAGCTTTATCTTCTCTTAATATAAACAACATTATACCTGCTGATACTCTATCAAAGTTACCGTCGGCATTCCATTTAATACATTCTTCTATATAAGCTAATCCTCTCAGTCTATGTAAATTTAATCTACTATCATCTTCATCACCACCATAAGCTTTAGTTCGTTGCCAATCTGCTTGAAGTAATCTACCCCACGAGTTAACTGTTTTATTAGCTCTAGTACCTTTAGCTTTATTACCATATAGATTAGTAGACTTTACAAAATCCATATCTTTAAGTATTTGTGGTACATCAGCTAAGTAATGTAATGCATTATGCTTATCAAAATAACTAAATAAACCTTTAAGGTTACTCTCATAATTAGCTTCTGCATTATAGAACTTTAAAGCTCTTAATGTAATCTCATAAGCTTGATTAGCTGTTCTAGGTCTACCAGAATATTCAGCTACAATCCTATCAGTAAAACTATCCATTATTAACATAGAAAATAATGACTTTCCTGTATCAGAATCAATAGGATCAATTCCAGCAATATATCTACCTCTAGCAATTAAACCTTCTGAATTCTTTCTAGGCATTTCAAAAATTTCTAAAGCACCTGTTTTATCACCTCCTGCAATATCATAAGTTCTTAATGGGTACAAATCTGAATTAGGTTGCCATTTAACTTCTCCTAGTTTATCATAAACTATTTCACCAACATAATTTTCAGCTAAGAACGCATCTTTCTTTGTAGATATTTGTTCTAAGTATTCTTTTAAATCTGCTACTGGAAATACTGTACCTTGAGTTCTCATTACAGCCTCTTGAGGAGTAATAGGTAATTCAGCTTTCTTTTGTGTAATAGCATTAGCATCAGAACTACTATATTTAATAACATGTCTTTCTGAACAAATTTCAACTAAAGCTTTTATAATATCTGGTTCACCATTTTCACTTTCATAACAACCATTACGGTTTAAGTATGCTCCCCAAAAATGACCACATTCTGTACTACCATCAGTATTTTTATCAAATACATTAGGTATTGAATATACATTATATGCGCCAGGTGAATAAAACAATTTTTCAGATCCTTCAAAAGAACCCCCTTCAACACCACCCGTTCCTGCAGCTAACATTAATCCAAATGCTACACCACCATCTTCAAAGGCAGCTCTGTTAACATTCCATGCTTTTTCTAAATTATCAAATAAACCATCTTCTTCATAATGACAAAATACACCCCTTACACCCCTTGCTTTGTCAGGATTATCTTTAAGAGATATTGCCATTACAGAAGATAGTATACCTTTTCTAATACCATATTCATCTTGATAACCAAGTTGAACCATCATATCTCTTTTACTATCCTGAAGTCTTAATTTAGGTAAAGGGGTATTATCAGCAATATGATCTAAACAATCTAATATCTTACCAAATATACCCTTATCTCCAGATAAGAATGATTTCTCGTTTGCTAAATGAAAGTTTGCATTACCAGTACCAGGAAACACATACATATTTCTAGGTGACATTGCAGCATTTTTAAATGACATTCCAATACCCCTAGTTTTTAAATTCTTAGCGTGTTGACCGTTATCTCTACATTGCTGTATATAATGAAAAAATAAATAATCACCTAACCAAGGTTTAGGGAATTTTTTAACCCTATTACCTTTTTTAGAATTTTTTTTAGCTATTACTTTATCTTCTGTCTCAATTAACCATATAGGTGAGTAATTCCAATAAAAATATAAATACCCAGAGATCCATTCACCATCAGATTCCCTAACCATACCGTATCTCCATTTATGCAACTCATCTATCCACCACTGAGCATAATCAGATTTAGGATTACTGTTTGGTATTATGTGAGTATATACACCATGTTTTTCAAAGTATATAGCTGACTGCCTAAAGTATGCCATATCCTCTAATATGTGAGGATCAGTTACATCTACTAGTATTCTACCATCATCATAAAACTCAGTCTCTCGAGGTCTATCTTTAGCAAAACCTCTAGTTTCTTCTGGAGCTATTAGTCTTTCTATAAACTTTACAGAAGCTATATATTCTACAATATCTTCCCACACTTCTTTAGGTAATGAATCTTTCAATTCATCAGTTAAAGGTGTCTGAAAACTATTCATTTTTAAATCCATTATCTATTGTTTAATACTATTCCACTTGTTGATAAAATAGTTTTAGATACCGATATAGCATTCTCTAAGGCAATCCTTGTTACTTTAACAGGATCTATAATATCTTTTTTTAAATAAGATGGAACTAAGTTATCTGTTTTAAATATAATACGACACGGGTCATATAAACATGTAAAAAAAGGATTATTATAACCTTCATTTTGTAAATAATCTGCTATACGCACTAGTGCCCATCCCCCACCATCAACGATACCTTCTTCTATAGCACAAGCTACAGCTAATACAGCATCATCAACTCTGTCTTTCTTTTCTTTCATTTCTACTTCAGAATAACCACCTACTTTAATAATAGATAATGTACCTTCTAATATATCAATACGTTGTTGTAATAATTCTTTTGAATAAGATTCAGTTTCCATTTTTAAATTCTCTTTTAAAACGTCTACTAATGAATCAATTTCAGCATCATCTTTTCTTATAATAAGAGAATCTTTTGTAGCTGTTATACCATCTATATCACTTACATAAAATTTATCTAAACTGTGATAAGATTTAGTATATTTAATTATATCGGATACAAGGTTTTTCCTATGATCTGCAAATCCAGGTGTTTTTATTAAACCTATTTTTAGAGCCCCTGTGTTAAAGTTATTCTTTAATATAGATAAAACCTCATCACTAAAGTGATCTGCCATTATACATATATTAGAATCTTTATTAGACATTAAAAAAGTAGTAATATCTTTTAAACTTTCTAATTTACCTGGTATAATAATAAGTTTAGCTTTATCGTATTCAATAGATTGCTTTTTTGCATTATTAATAAATGACCTATCAAAATAACTACCTTTTAAATTTAAACCTTTAATTGTAATAAGTGAATCCTCTAAATTATTAGATTCTTCAACCTTTACTATATTAGAATGTTTATATGCTTTTTCAATTAACTTAGCACTTTTAATATCACCATTAGTGGATACTGTAGCTACATTAATTATATTTTCTTGTGTTAATGGTATTGCTGATTTTTTTAATTGATCTAATACTTGATGTTCTAAAGACTCTAAACTATTTTTAATATAGTTATAATTATCTTCAAAAAGTAAACTATATCCTTTATTAATAAAAGATTTAGCTAAAGCAATAGAAGTTGTTGTTCCATCACCAGCTTGATCCAAAGTTCTTTGAGCTACTTCTTTAATAAGTACAGCTGCTGCATTTTCAGTAGGATCGGTTAGTTCTATACTATTAGATACTGATACACCATCCTTTGTTACATAAGGTTTATCATAATCATCAAATAATATAACAGTATTACCATTAGGTCCATATGTTAGTAAAACAGCGTCAGCTAATTTGTTAACCCCTTTTAATAACTTAGAACTAACATCTTCATTAAATAATATTTCTTTATTTTCTTCCATTATAATCCTTCTTCAAACATGTTAAACATTTTACTACCTTTCTTCTTATTAGAACTATCTTCTTGTTCTTTAATAACTTCTTTATAAGCTAATTTTAAATCAGACATTAACTTAGGTATTCTTTGTACAGATGTTGTTATTTTAGCAATATCATATAGAGGTTTTCCTTTACCATCCCTTTCTTCTAGTAATGATGCTGTATTTTCTAAATAATTACCAATAGCTGTTGCAGATTTCAAAGATTGTCTATATAATCTTTCTACAACTGTATCAAATTTTAAATAGAATTTAATAGCATCTGTCATGATAGAATCTAACTTCCAATTCTTTGGTAATGATGGTATGTCTTTTATTAATTCTGTTTGCCTGTCTTCTTCATCCATTGATAAATAATCAGATTTTATATCACAGTAATAATATAAATATAACATTTCAGCATTAGCTCTAGATTTAGTTTTAGTTTTATCACGATCTAATATTCTTTTAAATGGCAATAATCCCCAAGTTTCCTCGGAGACTATTAATTGCCAATCTTTCATATGAAATAACTTCATATATTACTTTTTGATTTTCCTTACAGCTTTTTCTTGAACAGGTTTTGGTACCTCTTCTGGCGGTAATAAAGTACTTTTTATAATTTCAAAAGCTTGATTAACTAACGCTGCTTCTGACGCTTTTTTAAAAATACCTGATGCTGTTGCACCATCTACTACTTGCTCTAAAATTTGTAAAGCTTGTTCTACTTGTTTACTCATAATTTAATTTAATTTAATAATTAGTTTCTATTATCTATTGCATCTACTACACCGTCATTAATAAGGGCATACATTCTACCATTAACATCAACGGGTTTAAGTTTAATTCTGCTAACTGATTCATATTGATTATCTGGTGATTGTTCAGATACCATCATTTTTTCAAGATCTAATAGTACAGGGTCACCTACTTTAATATCTTTAACAAAATCACCAACAGCTACTACATATTGTGTTTCTGAAAATGAATTATTAGATAATACTACATCCCCATCATATTCATCTACATTAACTGTAATAATTAATTTATTTCGTCGAGGTTGTACAGGGAAGTTCTTTGAAATGTCTACTGCTTCTTCCTGTGATAAATTTGTTACTTCTTCCATTGGTTTAAATTTATTTTATTAATATTTTCCTTTTGTTTATTTCTTCTATTAATTAAAAGAAAATTAGCATATATCTTAGCAAACGATTTATATAAAAAATTAGTTTTAATATTATCAAGTTCGTCTTTGGTTTTAACTTCATTAAGATCTAATTCTTTTAATGTTAAAGCTGTAAACTCATAAGGGCTTTCTACAATTTTTTTTATTATATGGTCAGATAAATTATATTTTAACCCTATGCTATGTATTAAAGCCTTTATTTTGTTATCATCACTTTTATTCATCTATTATGCTAAAATTAAATGTTACTTTAAATGTTTTACTATTTTGTTCTAAATCTGGGATATATGTTTTAACCACCCGATTATCTATAATGATATTCTTTTTTCTAAGCTGGTATAATATATTTTGAAATACTTGATCTTTAATATCTAACTCTTCTTTTATTAAAGCTTTTGTATCATAATCAAATATTATTTTCCAAAGTATTTTATCGTTACTTATATCCTTTTGATATTTGTAATGGTAATATAATATAAGAGCTAAAACCTTTTCTTGTTGATTAGTTAACTTATGAAATACATTAGTTATTTCTAACCATCTTTTAAATAGTTGTTTTAGTTTTATATTTATATTAGCTATTTTGATGTTTTTCATTCGTTTTATTTTTCATTCTCTAAGTATGCTATTACATTTGATAAATTAGGATTTCTATGATTAGATTCTAATGTTGTAAAGCCTACTATATTACTTGATTCTAAAGTAAGAACTTTATGTATACAAGAATTTCTACCAATAGATTTATCTACTTGTTCTTTACTACCACAAAATATAATCTTACTATACTTACCAAGTCTTGTTAATATAGTTCTGAAGTCTTGATAGTCCATATCTTGAAATTCGTCTACAATAACTACAGACTCCATAAAAGTAATTCCTTTTGCCAGTTCTATTGGCATTATTTGTATCTCTCCAGATTTCAAGAGTTTTTCTGTTGTAAGCTTGCTTTGACATACATCTAAGTTCTGTAGAATAGGGAACACATAAGGGTGCATTTTTTCTTCTAATGTACCAGGTAAGGCTGCCAATTTGTTCTTCAACATCGGTCTTGTTATCCATATCTTATTAAATTGTTTCTTTCTAAATGCTGTTATAGCTATATGTACTGCTGCTAATGATTTACCTGACCCAAAGTCACCTAGTATAAAATTAACATCATATTCATAGAAGAGTTTAGCAACTTCCTTTTGCTCACTATTAAGTTGAACTTTTAATTTAGGTTCGTTTTTTAATACTCTTTTATCTTTATTTTCTTTAATCATTAAAATCCTATTTTTTTAATTGGTTTATTAAAATCTTTATAATTACCTACAACCTTAAACTTTTCTCCGTTATCATATGTTAATATACTAACATTCTTATAAAGTCTACCTGACTCAGTATAATAAGGTTCTATGTATATAATACGATGCCTTTCTATTACACTTGGTAATGTAAAGTTCTGTAATATTAATGCATCGTATACTTCTCCTTCATTATTAAGTTTTTGTTTATATACATCTAAATATTTAATTATCTTCATTATCTTTTACTGATAAATAATCATTAATGTCTTTATATATTACTATTTCATTAACTGATCCACATCTCATACATATATCGTTTTCATCTTCATCACATTGTATGTTTAAATCTTTACAGTGCTTACAAGCTACAACTGGTAGTTCATCATAAGGGTTATTATCTTTTTTCATTAGTTTTAAGTTTAACTTAATTAAAGCTACATACTCTGTATCAAATATAGGGAACGGAGAATATTTATTACACTCTGTTACGTTACGTATTAGATTTTCATATAATTTAATTGTTTTATTATTATTCATCTTTATTTGCTGTTATAGTACCTATCCATAGTTCACTATTATCATCTTTATGCACTTCATATTCAATATGATATTGAGAGTTATAGTTATCATTAATGGTATTAATTTTAGTTTTAAAACTATCTATATCTTCTAATAGATCTGATAGTTTTTTATTTTCAACTATGTATGTGTTAGTCATCTATATTTAGTTTACTTAATAGTATAGTTGTTTCATATTTACCTATAGTTCTATCTGTATAAACAGACGCTATATCTTTAATATTATCTTTAGTGACATCTTTTAGATCAACATCATTTTTAATCTTAACAGCTACATCATCTAATTCATGTAATATAGAATAAAACTCTTTAATATGTTTCTTACTCGTCTTTCTTAAATCACGCATTGTTTGACGTTGCCCTTGTCTATTTATCCCCATCTATATATTTTTTAATTTCTAAAAAGTCTTCATACTCTAATACAGCTACTTCTAAAGATAAATGTACATTAGATAAATTGTTTACTGGATATTCTTTGTTTACTTTAACGTATTGTTCTACTAAATAATCTAAGTTATCTATAAACATTTTACGTTTTTCTTTTCTTAATACTTCTTTATTTAAAATACCATTATCAGTATTAACTACTATTGTCTTCCTTACAACTAATGGTGTTGCATCGTCTATTACATTATAAATCATATCTTTCAATATTTGTTTTAATATTACTTCCTAATAATCCTTTCTTATTAAATATAATTCTATCTCTAATATACTTACCTTTATGTTTAATATAGATTTGGATAATCATCTTATTATTATCTATTGTATCAAAAGCTACATTTATATCTGTAACTCTATTACCTCTATACTTACGAGAATAAGTATGTTGTTTATTAAAAACCTCTTGTAGATTATTAACTATATCCTGCTTAATTATTAAATATTTATCAAAAATATTAATACCTATGTTATCTTCCATTATTGTTTATTATCAGGTTCATCTTCTGTGTTCCACTCTTCGTTAAAGTAAATAAAATTATTCATATTTATGTAAATCTTCTAAATTAATTTCCTTTACTAAAAAAGGTAGTTGGTCAATTATATTAATAAGTTCATCGTTCGTTGTTACTTTACCCATTGAGAAAAACTCATCATAAATCTTATCGTTGTTATTATAGGTGGTTATTTTATACTCAGTAGTTGTTTCATTATATATAAACTTAATAGGCTTCTCAATCGTATTTGTATTTTCAGAATAAGCTAATGCTAAATATTCTTTGATTGTTTCTACACCTTGTATCATATTATATTGACTTTTGACTGAATACAGCTTAAACCCTTTATTTATTATATCATCATTCATGTTTTTCTATGTTTGTTGTAAACTTATACAAAGGTACGACATATTATTGACAAAAGCAAATGTTTTTGTATTTATTTTGAAATTATTTTAATTTTATTAATTAAACCATGATTAAGTTCACTAATTAGTTTAACTTTAGCCCATGCTTCTCTTAACGTATACTTATTACTTTTAAATACAAACTCATCAGGGTTCTCTATTAACTTCGTAATACCTTCTCTAGTCCATCTAATAGCATAGTATATATCTTCCTTAATTAACACTTCTTTATTTATTGTAAATGATAATAGTACTTGAGATTCTTCTTTCATTAATGTTTCTTTTTAAAGGACTTTATATTAATCCATTTGTTATTATCTTTCCTAAATATCTCTTTACAGTATTCTATTTCTGTATTATATTCTACTATCATATCACCATTATCTTTAAATGATACTTCTCCTAATATTTCCATTATCATTTATTTTAAGTTCTTTTAAATGTGTCAAGGTACTCTGATTCTAAACCTGGTCCACATACTTTAGTTTTAATTACTTTATGAAACTCTACAGTTCCATCACCTCTACTTCTTCTATAAACACCTCTTTCCATTATTAATTCCGCATGTTCTAATGCACTAGCCATTTCTGGTACAGAATATTCAAAGTAACCATGTCTTACATATACTTTAATTATATACATTGAATTATTTATAGTACTACTTCTTAACACTAAGTCGTCATTTTCCATTTATTTGATATTTAATTGTTTTAATATTACTTTAAGTTCCGATTTGTTTTTACACTCACCTTTAAAACTATGCATTCCCAATCCAGTTTCTTGTTTTATATAAATATTAGTTTTATAATCAGATTTATGTGCATTTTTCCAAAATACTATTACATAGTTATTTTTTCTATATATAATAGATTCATCTTCTTGTTCCCAATACTTTAAGTTTCTAGTAGAAAAACCTAAACCCTCTATATCTTCTTTATCAAGGTATTTAACTCTAATATTATTATGGTCAGTTTGGAATACTACATCTTGTATTTCATCACCATCTATAATAGTAAAAGTCTCCCATTTAAATAATGTTTTATCTATATCATCTAAGTAATCTTTAAACTCGTACTCAAATCCTATATAAAATTCTTCTATACCAGGTGTATAATAATTAGTATCTACCATAACTTCCTATTTAATTTATTTATTTGATACAATTGTTTATCAGTTAGTACATTTTTTCCTATTTCTATATATAATGCTTCAATAGTTCTTTGTACTTTATATTCTATACTATTAGTATGTAAATAATCTATTAATACATCACTATATTTTAAAAATATTACTTTTTTCATATTATTTTAATATTTTTAGTATACATTTTTTTTGTTTTATTGTAATATCTCCTAAATCTATTTCTAATACTTGTGTATTATTAACATTTACAAATTTTACTTCTAAACCTTCTTTTTCTAAATAGTCTTTTATTAATAATTGTTTTCCTTCCATAAGTACAAAGGTACGAAGAATATTTGACATATCCTAATTTATTGAGTAGTATTTTTTATATATTTAGCTTGATCATCATTATTTTCCCATTCTTCTAAATGAGTTTTGTAATGTTCTCTATATTCACCTCCATTATAAAATGTTTTAGTACATCTACTACATTTAATAGTTTTTCTTTTAGGTTTCATGTTTTTTATATGGTTATATTGCAAAGTTAGTGAAAATATTTGACATACGCAAGTAAATTGTTATTTATTATAGCTAATTTAGTAAAATACTTGAAAAAAAATATTTTTAATAAAATTTTAAAAAGTTTTTATAGATGCATATGCGTTATAATCTAGCATCAACCCCTACTCTTTTTTAATTTTGCGGGATATCCCCGTACTAATTTAAAAACATATATTATGATAAAAGTAGAAAATTTTGAAAAAGACGGCAAAAAGATTTGGGATAATGGTAACGGATTTACATCTGGTTGCTTGAAGGTTGAGATTGAAAAATTCAACCCTGAAACTGGTATAGTAAATACTGAAGTATTTATGAACTGGATTAAGGCTAAGGACGAAGAAACTGTTGATAGACACATCGGCATTGTTAAATCTCAATTAGAGAAAGGCACATTAGTACCATTCAGAGTATTCTCTGAAACTCCATTCTATGAAAAAGACGTGATGCAAATCAATCCTAAATCAGGAGAGTCAATGAATAGATTTGCTCAAACGAGACTGGGAAGCGTTAAACAGGCTAGTGAGATGCACAGAACATTCGTGACAGTAGCAGTGAAAGCTACTGCTGAACCAGTTACTACTGGAGTATAGTAGTAATGATACAGGGAGCTAACGCTCCTTGTGTCTTTCACAATGTCTAACAATTAAGACAATTTGGACGGTTGTTGATATTACTCTTAGTCCTTTGATAGCAAGGGATTAAGAGTATTTATACTAACATAATGTAATAGAGGTGAGAGTGGTATAACTACATCTCCAACTTATCCATGTCAAACACAGTCTATTAATTTAGACAACTAACTATTATATAGCTAAAACATAACATTATGAATTGGAGAACCTTAGTAACTAAACTTAAATCAACTGATATGTCAAACAAAGATATATACAGTAAAGTGTTAAAAATAGATTCTTCTATATCACATGATGTATTTGAAACAGAATTATATTCATTAGCATAAAAGATAAAATTAAATCATAGGTATCCATGAATAATATAGTGATACACAACTTATAATAAAATGAGATAAAGCATGAAAGTCTAATGGTTGACTATAAATAGCCCAATGAGAATAATTAACTCATTGCCAAGGATTATCTATATGATAGTCCTCAATAAATTTAATATATGCAAAATCAAATCATTAAGAAACCATAAGAACTCTAGAATGATAATAGGTTTAAAACCCAGCATAATATTAATACACCAGCTAAAACATAAGATATGACTAAGACATACTATTCTGATTACAAAGAACAATTTTACTCTGATGAGGATGCATATAACAGTGCATTTAGTAAAATTGGTATATTATCACCTAACATAACAAGTGTTAATTATAATACTTATTTATGTGAATGTTGTGGTGATGTACACACATCATGTAGTATTATTGTGACTTCAAGTCATAATGCTCCTACAGACCTAGAAGTCTTATTAAAAAAGGCTTTAGGTTAAATAGCTAATGTGGGTTGAACTCCTATTTAGCAACAAGTCCTATTAATTAAATATGTATTATTCAAGTGCACAACGAATAATAATGATAATTAATTTACTGCTGTAAGAGGTAAGAGTATAGACCGTAAAATGCTCAAGTGGATAGCCACATCTTATATCAATACCTGAAGATTCAAGAAGGTGAACGGAATAGCATTCCTATTATAAATGTTACATGAATACTATTTGATTGATAGTTACCATGTGTAATTAATATTGCTAATCACAATACGCGTTATATTGACTTGTCATTTCAAGAAGAAATGTCAGCTTCAACCTGCTTAACGGTACATTCAAGGTAATCAGTCTTGATATATTTTAATAAAACAAGTCATCTTAGAAGACTATAAATACACAACCTATGATTAGGCTAAGACGAAATACAATATGTATCAGGTTTAACAATATAAAACTGGCGAGTAACGTAACAATATCATGGATATTTCTAGTAAGATTAAAATTAATGAAAGACTAAGAACTGTATGCAATAGCATTAATACTAGCTTTCCGACTAAACTAGTGCCTCATGAAGGTCACATAATAGTGTACTCTGATAATAATCACAGAATAAATACTATTATAGAAAAGTATAAATTAGTAAGAGTATCTACTACCATAAAAGGTATGTTTACTGTTGCTACTTTAACAGCATAGTACACTGGTAAGACCGTAAACGACTGAGAAGTTACCAGTAATAGGCATGAGTGATATTATTTGTGCCTAATTAACAAATAAAGAAACCCTGTAAAATGGTGGGGAAAGCAGAAATCCCTTAAATAAA
>TARA_R110000850_G_scaffold71067_5_pt1 | contig 14842 bp, 18 predicted proteins | sample TARA_R110000850 | Tara Oceans TARA_R110000850 (sample SAMEA4397586) | marine metagenome | biome: Polar Biome; feature: [SRF] surface water layer (ENVO:00010504); material: water (ENVO:00002006), including particulate matter (ENVO:01000060) such as... | depth 5 m | reverse complement strand
TCATTTACAGCATCATTTACAGCATCATTTACAGCATCATTTACACCCTCATTATAAATTGGCATTTCATCTAAATTAATAGTGTCATCCGAACTTATAGTTAAATCCGTCTTAAATTCAAAATGAATTGTTTTACATTTCTCTAAAGATAATTTAGTGAATAATTGTTTCAATTCGTTAACTTTAATTTGAAGTAATTTGATTTTTAATTCTCGTTCTATGTTAACTTTAATTACATAAGTAACGTAATCTAACATCTCATCTATACCAACATTCTCATTCAATGGGTACAACATATAGTAGTTTGGTTTATCAGGGGTTGTTTCATTCCCAACAGTATCTGATTTGGGAATAGCCCAACCATCTTTAAATGCACAATCAATTACTGTCAACCCATCCATAAACCGTATGCTTAGTACATGTGGATGTAATTCTTTTACTTTATTATTAATATTACCCATTCTTATAGATTAATTCCTGTTATTATTGACGCTAATACGTAAGCAATTGACAACCCTAGTAATATTAAGCTTTTAGAGTTTAATATATACTTAGTGTTTTGTTCAGAGTTTTTAGTCCATGCTTGAATCGCATAAAATAAATGCCAGAACATATTTACAATCGCTGTTATAAATGCTACCAATAGTATTTTATTTATTATTGCTATTAACATTATTTATTATTTTTGTTTCTTACCTCGGATATGTCCATTCTAATATTTTGAGCTTGACCTTTAATCTCTTGTAAGGTTTTTCTTGCTCTAATTGAAGCGGCTTTATTACCTTTAGCGTAGAATTTAGTTAAGTCAACCTCTAAACGGTTTATCATAACTTTTAAATCTTCTAAATTATTCATTTGTACTTTCTTTAACTTTTTCAGTCAGTTCTTCTATCGAAGATTTTACTTCCGACTGAATTATTTGTTGCCATTCATTAATCATGGCGTTCAATTTAACGATTTTTTTTAAGTGTTCTTTGATGTGGAAAGTAATATTCGCTATACTATCTCTCTTATTCATAACCCTTTCTAGTTCTTCATACGCTACTAGACGGTCATTAATTAAACCTGTTAAAACTATGTTGTGTATTCTCATACATCTAATATAAAGGAAATATTTAAATAAATAAATAGAAAACCCTGTTTTTATATTAAATAATTAGCATTTTTATAAGATTTCTCGAAATGTTTGTATAAATTTACAAACCTATCAACGTCAGAACGTGTTTTTACTATATTATAATTAAATAAATAATTCCAATATGTTTTCACTTCTTTATAGTGGGTTGATTCTTGGTTATAAAACGTTTCGAAATATAAATCTAGAAAATATACATATACTTCGTCATTTTCATTAAACTTGATTACGTCACCATTCAATAATTTACATGTTTTATTCCAACACCAATTGAAATGTATTAATCTTTCTTGTTGATTCATCATATCGTGACCTAAATAGGTCGAATCAACAAGGTCATCCAATGTTAATGTGAAATCAGAATACAAATCACTTCGTTCATATACTACGTTGTGACTAGTGTATATCAACTCAATCTGTAGTATAGACAAGGGTCTTGACATGTGTTTTATATATTTGCTTACGTTATCTATCATTCTTTGTTTAAATAATGTTCATTACCTTCATATAAAAGGTATTTGGTTTTGCCACTTATTTTAGTTGCTATTAAAATTCTATTTCTATTTTTACCTTCATTATAAGACACATGTAACCATCTTGGTTCGCCATTTTTAGGAAACTCAGCTATTAGTTGGTCAAATATAAGGTTATTTTTAATATAGTAAAACATTTCTAAGTTTGTTTTGTGTCTGTAAATATCATCGATATCCATAGCAGCACCTTTAAACGCCATATGTTGAGAAGATTTACTTCCACCAATCGCACTGTTTAATTTTTTACTTCTAAATATTGAGTTTATCTTAACTCTACCACCACACCAAGTTCTCAATGGGTCAAATACCTTTTTACTTATTATTTTTATTTTATCTAACTGCTCTGAGCTTGGAATATTTTTAATGTTCTTTCTTAATGCTGTTGCACTACGAATTACTTCATTGTAACTTACGTATTTTGAAATTTCTATTGACATAACTTTTTATTATAAATATCTTTAAAATCAAAAAACCCACCTAAAATGGTGGGTTTATATTATTTATCTTATTTTTATCTTATTTGTAACTTACATCCTTACCGCTATATGGGCTTCCTTCATCGTTAACAAATTGAATCGAAGTGTTACTAAGTTTCGTATTGTTTTTACCAATATAAGTTCTAATTTGATTGAAATTAGTTCCGTATGCGTATACGCCTGAAATTTGAACTGTGAATTGGTGTCCACCTTTACCGTTAGAATCAACATCGACCACCTTAGCCGCATTAATATCAGCATACTTACCTAAGTTTAGTTTAGGTGCTGGCGTGCGCTTAGAGTCCGTCTGTGGGTCCCATTGAAATAAACTATTCGCTCCATCCTCTGTAAATTGAATCCCAGTTGCATCAGCTACTTGTTGAACTTGTTCTGGTGATAATTTATTACCAACAACCTCTTTTTGTTCTGGGGATAGTTGTGAAAGTTCAGTTTTAACTTGTTGAACCTTTTCTGGTGGAATATCTTGACCATGAACCATACCACCAATTAGTGCCATAACTCCCGCCATAATTCCTTTAAGACTTTCTTCCATTACCTCAGCTTCATCAACAATGTTAGCTACACCAACAGCTCCTGAATTTTCAACTAAGATTTTTTTTTTACTAACGTTTAAAAGTTCTTTGAATTTATTGTTTTCCATCACCCTACCTTTAGCCTTGTGAGTACCAATAGTTTTTTCTGAAGTATACCCCATAAGGTGCTTCATCTTGTTAACGTCTTCATTAATAAGAACTTCATCTTTAGCCGTTAAAGCAACCGCTTTACCTTCTTCTAATGTACCTTCCCATCTAACTGTAAGTGTTTTGTTACCATCAGTCATTTCGAAAACATTCTTATCTTCTTTTAAAATATTTGGTACCTTAGTTAAAGCCTCTTGAATGCTTGTAAACTCTTTGTTGTATTTTACTCTTTTCATAATTTTTATTTTATTATATTTCATCTCTGCAATCAGCACAATCTTTATTTTGAGTATATTCAGCGGCATTCATTGTATTACCACATTTGCATTCGTGAGACACACCTTCTTCAGTTTCTTCCATCACTTCAACTTCTTCAGCCATAACCATATCACCTTCTGCATTAGCGTGTGGTTTTTTATTGTTAGTTACGATTGGAGACGTTTGCCCTTCAATGTTTTCACAATCTTCAGAAATTTCTTCTGCGTCACCCATAAGGTCACCTTCACTTGTAAACCCATTTCCTTGAGTACCAAATCCTACACCAGTAGCATTTTCAAGTAATCTTTTGTTTTCATTAACTCTCTCATTAATTGTTAGAGTTCCTAAAGTATTCTCAGATTTATAACCCATAAGGTGTTTAATTTTAGCAAAGTCTTCATTTACTAAATCTTTAGAATTTGCCGATAAAACAGTCGCTTTACCTTCTGTTAATGTACCTTTCCATTTCATTCTGTAAGTTTCGTTACCGTCTGTCATTTCAAATTCTTTATTATCAACCCTGAAAGCTTCTGGGATTAATTTAAGGGTATTCCCTACACCATTTAAAGGTGATTTAAATTTAATTCTTTTCATAGTTTCCGTTGCTAATTTCTTTTTACTTATTTTTGACGCACCATCAACCATCTCAATATCATCTCCGAATTGATTAAATGTTCCTGTACTATCGTTTCTTTTCTTTTTGGAAGCATTAGCTTTTTTCACTAAGTCTTTTCCAAAGTCAGGTCCAGTGAAACCTTGTTGGTCCGATGGAATGACATTAGCCCACTCAGAGTCATTACCCATAGTTGCATCACCTTCGATTGCTTTTTTAGCTCTATCTTTAAATGCGGTAGTAGGTTCGTTATCATATTGATTCATCTCTAAACCATTCATGATTTCCATATCTTCGTGATACTCCTTTTCTTTTCCCTCAGCGTTTGTTTTCTTTGGGTCAATTTGGTTCTCATCTTCCTGTTTTAGATTCTTGTCGTAGTCCTTCATTTTACCTTCAACATCCTTGTAGTAAGCTTTATTTTGTTTCTTACTAACCTTTTGTGCTTTCTTGGTAACTTGTTCACCAGAAACACTAGCCTCTGCTACTAACTTATCTAATTCTCTTTTTATTATTCTTTTGTCCATATTTTGGTCTTTTATATAAATATAAAGTTATTACTTAATCTATTAATTAATACCCCTCTTCGGTATTTCTAATTAATATTTGATTTAATTTATTTAAGAATGGCTCAACTAAATGAGTTCCATAATGTTCGTTAATTATATAACCAATTGCATTGGCTAATTCTTCGTAACCTAAACTCTCGTCCACTTGGTCAATCGCACTAATAAATAGTGGAATTAATTGCTTAACTTGATTTGATTCGATAATTAACCTAACTTCGTTAATTGGTTTCCCTGTAACCCTAGCGACTTCAGCTACTACAGAGTCTTTAGTTTTAGATAGTTTAACTACACCATCGTCACCTTGACTACAACCACCGTTTTGAGCTACCTTATTATTGTTAAGTTTAGTACAATCGTCAAAATCTACCATCTCACCACCTTTGTAAGCGGTTGAAGTTAGATTATCTGATTCTATAATTTTCTTTAATTGTTCTTCGGTTATCTTTAAGATTCTTCGGCTTTCACTTATTAGTTCCCAACCACCAAATTCTTTTTTACTGATGTTTAAATCTCTAGCGGAACCATCTCCCCATTGTCTAACCTTAATAACACCACTTAATTTATTAACACTGTTGATTTTTCTCCTACCAAGACCATTCTTATAAACTTGTCCTATTGCAAGACCTTCTTTAATATCAAATAATTTGTATTGTGGGTAATTGTCTTCAGTTATCTTAGCACCTCTTATCATTGGCATATCACCCTTACCTTTATTAAGTTTGTTTCCAGCGTTCCAAAACGCACTACCGTCACCAGCTGGTGCATCAAAAGCAAAAGTTCCACTTTCACCACCCGCAGTTGCTGAGTCCATTTCTTGAATTCCTTGTGGGGTACCCCAATTATCACTATTTATAGGGTTAATACCTTGTTTTTCTAAACCCCTTTTAGTTACAATTTTAAATAAACTTGGTTTAAAATCTGGAAAATTGTCAATAATGTCAATTTTAGAATAATGTTTGATTTCTTCATTATCAAGATTATTATATTCCCAACCATCCACTATTTTATTATTTAATTTAAAAACCGCAAAATGTGTATATGTTGGGTCAATATTATTTTCTTCTGAAATATCATTACTCATTTCTTGTACTTGCTGTTTTTCTAATACGTTAGCATTAAACCATTCATATGAATAACACATGTCTTGACCATATCTATAAACACCAAGAACTATTTTACCGTCTTTGACAACATTACAGTATTCCCATTCAATATTATCAATGGTAAATCGTTCTTCACCATTTCTTTGAGAATGAAACGGTAAAACCCCTGAAGGGTCTATACCATCTGATATTATATTACCCATTTCTTGTTCTGGACTTCTACCTTTATTAATAGGTCCGTTTGACATACCACCTACAAACGCACCGCTAGATGCGGCACCTGTAGTTTCAGGTAATTGATTTAACAAACTTGCTAACTCATTGTTACCTTTATTTGAATTTATTATTTCGTTTTTAATTTCTGGGGTTACGATACATATTTGACCTTTAGTATAAGCATCAAATGTATTATATGCTTTCATCTCACCTGAAGCGTATTTATCGTTTATATAATAGAATAACGGAGCTTTTAAATTTCTATCATCTCCTTTAATCGTTTGGTACGTTTCAAATTCGTCATGTTTTGTATAAGCTAACATTCTTTCACCGTTAACAACTAAAAGTTGTCCACTTCTATCTGAAAATACCATTAAGTTTTCATCATCAACACTACCACTATAAAATCTTAATTGTAATGGAGCTTCTTTATCTAAAACAACATTATCATCGTCTTGACTTGTATCATCTTCTGGGTTTGGTTCTGAGTCCTCTTGATTCCATGGCGCATTAGGGTCGTTGTCAGCTCCCGCTGGATATCCACCATCACCAAACTCATTAATAGTATTATAAAACTCTTTAATTTTCCCTCTAAATCCGTGTTTCTCTGTTACGTATGTTGTAACACCTTCAGCTTCACCTAAATTTGATGTAAGTAAACCTTCTTTCTCCATCATTGAAGTTAACTTCTCTTTTGAGATACCTTTTTTCGCCCAATACTTAGAGAATGGTGCGCTTTCAGGTCTAGATAACATATCTTTAATGAATACGATTACTTCTTGAGCAAACGTTAATAAATCACCTTTTTGAGACTCGCTATCGACACCATCTTTTTTAAAACCTTTGTTCACATCAAAACCTTCTTTGAATAACCTATTATATTGGTCTTCGTTAATTTTAAGTACCTTCGGTTTAGACTTACCCCCTTGTATATTTTGAAGCATAAGAAGTTGTCTTTCGTTTAATTTTATTTTTTGCATAAATTGATTTATTATAAATTACTTTATATCGTTATTATATAAATATATTCCTAAACCATAAAAACCCACATATGTGGGTTTTTATTAACGTTTTACACTTTATTTACCAGAATCTATAACCACCACCTAAATTAAGATTTATGTAGTCATTCATACCAACAGAACCTTGGGTAAATATATACCACTTCTTAATATTGTATCTAAGTATAACATCTGCTTGTAGATATTTGAACATTCCAGCTTCAGCTAGTCCCGTTTCAGGATTCGTATAAGTTGATATATTTCCATGAGCACGAACATCGGCTTGAAAGTTACTAAAGAGTCCTTTAGCTATATCAATCTGTTCCTCGTTAATATCATCCACCTCATCAGTTTTATCAGCAATATAACTATTGGCAGCCCTTAACTCACCAGTCATTTCAGCAACCTTAATAATCATCCCTTGTATGATGGAATCTTTTTGTTTAAGTTGTTTCTCCCTTATCGCAAGTGTATCACTTTGTCTAACCCAATCGCTAAGAATTTTAGATTTATCAATTGCGGCTTCGGGTGTCATCTCTACATTACCCCTTTCATTCAACCAAACGTCACCGTCTAATTTATTGTTCGTAATTTGTGCTGTCAAGGATATTGATAGCATCAACAAGAGTACGGTCAACATATTTAAGTTTTTCATAAGGTACATATATAATTTTTTTATTGGCTTTAGATAAAGAATCAAAATCCCATTCGAAATCGGCAATTTGCCTATCACGAGCTGTTCTAGCAGAATCTCTAATTCGAATAACCTCTTCTTTTTCGATTTGCTTTTCTTTTAAAGCAGCTTCGATTGCCGCCCTACTTTGAAATGCATTATAGATTAAGAAACCTATAATTCCAGCAAGAATAAGGAGTATCACATATAATTTAGTTTTACTTAATACCATAATAATGTTATTTACACTACATCTGAATTTTGAACTTCTTGCTCACCTTCTTGAGCTTCTCTATTGTATTCAGTTGCTAATTTTTCAGCCCATTCGTCAGCCCAGTTATCATAAAAACCCTTAAGTTTTTTAATTGTTTCAATTGTGTCATCACTAAATGGAACGTTATTGGCTGAAATATATAATCCGTGAGTATCTTCTAATGTGAATTCCCATTCTAAACCACCCATGTTTTCAAATTTACCTGAAAACACAACGTTTTTACTTTTAGGATAAACTTTAAACCCAGTAAATTCCACTCTAGGTGAAACCGTCTTTCTAAAGTTTGTTTGTTGCTCACTTAACTCAGCTGATGTTAACTCTTCTTCATCGGAAGTGCTATCAAGGTTTTCGTTGATAAATCTATCTTGTCTAATAGTCTTCAACATACCTCTAGTTATGTCATGTTCATTAATTTTCATCGTTTTCTAGTTTTTCCTTTAAGTAATTAAAATTAAAGGCTGGAGATACATCTAAGTAATTCTTAGAGTAATTACTCCTAAAATATACGCCCTTTTTGAGCTTATAATCATTTATTTTAATATTATCCGATGAAACTTCTTTTGGAATGTTAAATTTCTCTGTTAAGTTGTTACACAATAACACTAAACTTTCCATTTGTTCATCAGTGTACGGTGCCCAATGGAGTTTCCCTCTCCACTTTCTTTCAAATAAAGCCTCGTTTCTATTATAAATAGAACCGTTCCACATAATAAACTGTTTTTTATTGAAATCCTTGGTTAACCAACCTTCATTTTCTAAGACGATTGAAATGATTCTTTTATCTAATACATCATCTTTTAAAAATGATGAATAATAAATAGGGTTATAATGTTCATATATGACCCCATCTAACCCTATTGTATATGGACTAGTCCCTTTATACTTTCCACTTATCTTATTATTCCAAATTTTAAAATGTTCTAAACCAACATTTAATGAATTTCCTATCACTATCTGTTGTTTCTTATATTTTTTTTTAATATATGATAAATCTTTTAATTTATAATCGTTATTAATGTCCACGCCTTGCTGGTATATTTCTTGTAAAGTTACGTTCCTTATTTGTATTCTCCCTAATTTCCTTAATCTCTTCTCTTTTAACACCATCCTTATAGTTGGTTAATTGAGCTTGATTAACTCTAACGGCTGGGGTTGGTACTGGCACTGGAGCAGGAGTTGGAGTAACCACCTCTATTTTATCACTAACTTTAACCTCGTTAACTGGCGTTGTTTTCGACTCTCTTTTTACTAAATTACCTAACTTTTTAAACATAGAAACTTTCGGTAATTTCGGTTCGTCAGGTGGAGATGTAGAATGAACAATCGCTTTTGGACCTTCTCTCTTCTCTTTTTCAGTAGTAAACACTCTATTGGTTGCAATGATTAATATCACAGCTAGAGGGTCAAATACTATAATGAATACTAAAATAAAATAGTTAACTATTTTATCCATTGGTGTATTAGTTAATTTAGATATGTAAAGTAACGGTCCCAATTCAGCTGAAGTTTCATCACTGTTTTGTTTGTTCAATATTGCTAATTGATATTTTTGTAATGAATCTGCGGCAACAGTACGTTTAACCATCATATTCTCACGATTTATTTCTTCAGCTTCAATTCTTTTTTGAGCCATACGTAATCCTGAAGTAGAAATTGTGTTTCTAACCCCAGTACTTGACGTTGTATCTTTAATTTGAATTGAGTTTGTCTTAGTACCTGATAACTCTGATATGTTAGTTGATATTCTATCTAACTCCTTGTCATATCTAATAACGTCAACATCAAAGAAATCTTTTTTAGTTTCTAAAAAAGATATTTCATTTTGACTTAAAGCCAATTTTTGAAATGTTTCTTGATAAGCTGATGATAAAAATCCGTAGATACCACCTGATGTGATACCCATTAACACCACAATTGCGAGAGTTAAATACGTTTTAATTAACCAACTAGTAGACTTCCAATATCTTTGTAAGTAACTAGCGGCAACTAATTTCCCTAGTTCTAATGACGAACCCATTATAATAACGGCTATCATAGCACCAGAAAATAACATTCCAATACCATATACTGAAAAGAATGCAGCACAACCAGCAATGAATATAGATATAACCCCTAATAAATGTCCAAAATGTAATTTCATAATTTTTGTTTTTATATAAATATCGACAATTATGAATTAATTAAGGTAAATAGTTCAACATTGTTATGTCTTAAACGCCTAATAGCCTTTTCTTTAATTTGTCTTATTCGTTCTTTGGTTAAATCATACTTATCACCTATCGCTTCTAACGTCATAGGTTCACAATGTGTATTCAATCCAAAGTAACACTCGATGATTCCCCTTTCACGTACATCCAAACAGTTTAATGTTTTATGAACAATGTTTTTTAGTTTTTCAGTTTCGTGAGTTAATACATCAAGTGTGTCAACACTATCATCCTCAACCATATCACCTAACTCATAACCATTAAAATCACCAATTGGTGAATTTAATGATACACAACTTGGGTATTCTTTTTCTAATTCACCCACATTATTTAATAACTCTCTATTACTTTTTGATATTTTAGTTATTATATTTGCTGGTAACCTAATCATTCTTGAGTTGTCATTTAGACTTTGCATAATCGTTTGTTTAATCCAATGTACCGCATATGAAATAAATTTAAACCCCCTTGTATGGTCAAATCTATTAGCGGCTTTAATTAATCCTAAATTCCCTTCACTTATTAAATCTGATAATGGTAACCCAAGACCTTGATAACCTTTTGCTACGCTGATTACAAATTTTAGATTAGCTTCGACTAATCCATCAATGGCTGTTTTATCACCCTCTTGAATTCTTATAGCTAATTTTGTTTCATCTTCTAATGACAATAAACTTGATTTGTTCACATCTTTAAAATATTTACTAATAGTGTCTGTACTATTAGTCATTATACTTTTTTTCATTTTTCACCTTATTATAAACTTGCCAGAAAACTTAAAGATTTCTTCTGGTTATTGGTGAGGATTTTAACATTGTTTAATAATTTATCTATTAATTTATCTCTTTCTTCCTCAGTGAGGTTCGACAGTTCGTCTTCGTCATACCTATGTGGTAACTCTGAGCCGCTATGTTCCTCTATGAATTCTCTATTTTCTTCTTCAACCAACACTTCCATATCAACATCTAAAGTTCCAAATAAAAATTCTTGGAGATGTTCTTCATCAATATGAGCCGCACAACTTTCTGCGTCCAACTCAAATATAAAAAAACTTCTTTTATTACCAACGTTTAAAGCTTTCTTAACCTTAAATGGGCTAAGCGGTGTTTTAAACGTTGCTACTATGACCGTATCTTTTTTATTATTAACAATCCTCAAAGGTTCAGTGATTATAAATTCCAAATCTTCTTCAACTTTTGAGGTATTATCCATAACAATTATACAATAATTCCTTTCTTTCATCTTACAATTATACTACATTTTTCCTACAAAACCAAGTTTTTACAGGTTAATCGATGAGATGTCATTTACCTTATTGATTGTTATTATGTTATCTCCCCAATCTTTTACCAAGTCATTATGTGAAATGAAGAATACGATGTCAAACATATTTCTTATTTTTTCAAACATCGGCTTAATCTTCTCAATGTTGATTGCTGCCACTTTACCTAATACTTCGTCAAAGGTAATAAAATTAGGTGTTGGTAGATGTGAAATCCTTCCTAAGACGCATCTTAAAGCTAAACTAGCGATGGTTCTTTCTAAACCACTACCAGATTTAAGTAATTTTACAACTTCACTCTTAATTATATGATATTCAACTTCATTCTTATCGTTCATTACTAACTCCACTTCAAAATCACATACATCATCCAATAGTCTTTGTAACTCTGAATTTATAATTGGTAAAACCGACCTAAGTACTAATTTACTAATTCCTTTCTTACCTACCATTTCTAAGTAGACTTTGAATATCTTCTCAATTTCTTCCTCTTTCTTAAGTGTGACTAATAAGCCAGTGTTTACAATAACTTGTTCTTCAGCGGTCTTAATCGATGTCTCAGTTGTGTATATTTTTTGAGTTACCTCACCCTTAGTTCTATTTTGAATAATAAGGTCCGTTTTCACTGCCGAAATGTCAGCATCGATGTTGATGTTGGTCTTAATTGCCTCTTCATTGGCTTTATATTTCTTTAAATCACCATTCTTAGCAATAATTTTATTTCTTAAAGAACCAATCTCAACTTCAGCCTTATCCTTCTCCAATTCTATCCTATGTCGTCTATCAACTACTTCTCTATTATCCTTCATTTTAGATATAGAATCGTCGGTTTCGGTTAATTCGATGATTAACACCTCTTTCGATACTCTAGCACTACCAACCTTCGCTTTATAATCCTTAATTGATTCAGTATTATCTACATCATCTAAGGTCCTATTACATGACTGACATATCTCACCTTGTTCTAAGTCGTCAATAACCTTACCAAATTGTGAGATGTTATTATCTAAACCACCGATTTTAATAGTTAATTCTCTACTTTTCTTCTCAAGAGTATCATATAAATATTCATCATATGAAATATCCTTAATTTCAGCTATCTTAATATCGTACTCCTTAATCCTAGTATTGAATTCTAAACCACATTCAGTAATTGTATCTATATCTCGTTGAATAGTTTCTGGGTTCAGTTGAAATATTTCAACATCTACCGTTAATTTACTATGAAGTAAACGTTCTTTTTCAGTATCTAATCTTATAATCAATTTTTCTGAATCATCTAGATTTGACTTATGTGTGTTTAAATGCTCGGTATATAATATAACGTTCTCACCAAGAGTTGTGTTACTACTCAATAAAGTTACCGCATCGTAGTGGTTACCCTTTTTAGTTTTATTGAAATCTGAATTCATTTTCTTAGCGATGATTTCTTTATTCTCAATAACCTCTAGACCGATGAATTTCGTTAGTAACCTACCACTCTCAGTTGGTTTAGCCTCAATTAAATCTTCTAAATTCCTAGCTGTTGCTAGAATTGTGATATCAAAATCATTTTCACTTCCAATATTATTTTTAATAACTTCGCCAGTTTGCTTAGAATCCACATCATTCATTAGCTCTTCCTCCCCATCTGGGAGTATCTTGTAATAGTTCACTTTATTAACTACGTTCCAACCACCACTTCTTTTCTCTTTACGAGTTAATAGTCTTTCAATAACCATTTCCTCACCATCAATTTCTAACATACCTCTAACAACCAATTCGTTCTTATCGGTATAGGTGTTGAAGATTTGTTCGTTCTTATCGGTCTTGGTAGTCTTACCAAATAGTAGGAACTTAATTGCATCCACACTAAAGGTCGTCTTACCACCTTGATTAGGTGGTTCGGAAGTTACAATATTTAGACCATTCAAGTTACCAAATGATGCAAAGTTTTTCTCACCAAAACATAGAAAGTTATCCACGTATAACCACTTCAATTCCCATGAACGGTTGTTCACAATTTCAGCTTGGTTATCTAATGAATCATTAACTTTCCTATCTAAGTCTAATATGCGTTTGAAATCGATGTCTTTACCTTCACGCTCAAACCATTTCTTCATTAATTCAATTTGATAATTACGGTCAAGGATATTTTCAATACCAGCACCGCTGATTTGAATTGCCTCACCGTTCTTGCCAATCTTAATTGGTCTGTAGATTACATTTATACTGTTTTTATTAACACCGTACTTGGTACTGAAGTAATTTCTTACATTTAATTTGGCTTGCCTAGAATAATTTTCAGGTCTATCATCCCAATATACTTTAATTTTAGCATACTTAGGTATTGTTATATTTGTATTCATTTATTTTATTTATATTAATTCTAATCCTTTTTGTAATCCTAACTCTAATGCTTCTTCATAGGTATTACCTCTAACGCCTTCAATAGGTGTATATCCTGATATGTTAGTTTCAGTAGGATGATATATTTCTACTAAAAATAATTTATAGTCTCCATGAGGGCATACGTTTATATGAATATTATGTACATCTCTTAACCATTTTTGAAGTAAGGATTGAATTGGTCTTGGATAGATAATACAATCTTCTGCATAACCACTATATAATTCATTAGGGTGAGTTCCACTAATAGGTTCAAGCATACTATCTTTGCTTAACCACACTTTTTTTGTCTCTAATTCAAACCCTTTTTCGTTAGCTAATTTAGCCGTTTTAAATTCTACTTCCATTACCTTTCTCCGTATAAGTCGAAGCCGCTATTATCTTTAAGACAAGTTGTAAGTTTTACCTTACATTCTGACAATTCCTTTTCCAACTCACCGCTTTTTAAAGTACTATCAGATAATTCCTTACCTATCTTTTTACTATTGATTTCTAAATTAGAAATCTTATTATTCAATTCTTCTATATAATCCATGTAATTCACATTGTGACCATCAACATTAATATTGACACTTTTCTCCACAATTTTATCAACAGGAACTTCAATTTCAATTATTCTCTCTACAATCTTCTCAACTTCTACTTCTTTGATGACTTCTACTTCTTTAATAACCTCTTTAATGACCTCTACGGTCTTTTCAATCGGATTTGACGTACTATTAGGCATTCCGAACTTAAGTATGGTAAACCCACTCCTAAGTGCCTCATTTAACGTTTTAGTGACCTCAATCTCATTAAGGTTACAATAGTCTTCTATTTCTTTTAAAAGTTTTTTATAAACCATTATGATACCACCACAATTTTTGATTGGGCTTTCTATTTTTAAATTCTTTTTTATAATACTTTTGTTCCTTCTTACTAATCGCTATGATTGCGTATGTTGGAATTCTACCTAGTGGTTCAAATGTGAATAAGTCATATATAAAAGGTTCTTTTGGTGAGCGCACATCGTTCTCAAACCTTAAATCATGTGTATAAGATGAACCTTGACCGAAAGCGTGTAAATCTGAGAAACATTTTGTCACCACAGCGTGCATGTCTTTTAAATCAATGAAGAACTCTTGTTGTGCTGGACTTAACATTTCCCAATCAATTTTAACGATGGTTCCAACATCAAAATAATATCTAAAATCTCGCTCCCTCATAATATCGGTAGTATCTAAAGCGTCAAATGGGTGTAACTTACCACTCAAGTACCTTTTATGTTGTTTCTTGGTTAGACGTTTTTCCCATCTCAATATTCTAATTTCCGTATTCAGTTTATGCATAGCATCTACGTTCTCATCGAGCATTTTATTAACCCTATGATTGAAACCATCAAAATCTTCTTTATATTCTTCCGTATATCCTGTT
>TARA_R110000850_G_scaffold79442_1_pt1 | contig 14843 bp, 11 predicted proteins | sample TARA_R110000850 | Tara Oceans TARA_R110000850 (sample SAMEA4397586) | marine metagenome | biome: Polar Biome; feature: [SRF] surface water layer (ENVO:00010504); material: water (ENVO:00002006), including particulate matter (ENVO:01000060) such as... | depth 5 m | reverse complement strand
CTGCCCAAATGCTACCAAATCAGGGGTTTTTCTACAGCCTCAACGCTTGCGCTCACGGGCCAGTTTGTAGCCGCGGAGCGGCGGAGGACTGGTCCCGTGCAGGGACTTGTTAGCAGTGGCTTGCTACAGAGTTTCATAAGTCACACTGATGTCGCCAACTTTGCTTTTTTTAAAGTGAATATTTGTATCATCTATGTGCTTAATAACTAAATGCACTGGTGATTTCCATTCAATCTCAGCGTACGGGCCGTTCCAGGAGCCCCTCCGCTCACCCCGAGAGGCACCAAATACGTTTCCGCTATGGTAGGGGATGTGTTCTTGAGGGGATAGTATAGATATTTGAGTGCTAAATGGATCTCCGGCACCACAATTAAACTCATATATCACGGCTTTGTGGTTGCCGGAAGGAGATAGTTCCTCTATGCCGAGAGTTTTCCCACACATGTTTTCCGGGCGCAAGATATCGTATATTTGATAGCCGCACTGAGCCAGATAAAGAAACCCTACCAATAGGCATAATAACGCTAAATACTTTAGTGCATTAATATGAACCATGCTCCATGCTTGTACTGCTAACGTTTAGATAACAGTCCTCGTGACACAAAAAAATAAAGTCACTCGGACCTTAGGATGAATCGTACGAACTTTTTTCGAGGTACTGTTCATCGGCTCGTTGGACGGAGCCGCCTGCACGATGATGCAGGACCGATGCTCTATTAATGGAATTTCCTTTTCCGCGCGAAGGCCAGCATCGGCTGGTCAGACGGGATGCGCCTCCGCAGGTACTGCAGTAATACACCGTCGACGAGCAATATTCAGTAGGTCGAACCATCGCCAATGTGCCGCAGGCTTTCCGGCAACGGCGATAATCCTGCTTCGCGGCCGGCGCATAAAACCCGTAATACCTTAGGGTATGGAGCCCTTGGGGTGGCACGTGCAGCAAGACCCTACGAATAAACTCCTCTGGCCTTAACCGCTGGGACTTGACCCTCTTGTCTCTGTGATCGAGATAACTCATCTCAATCCCAGCCGCGTCAATGCGCTTGAGTTGACGCGGATTGACTGGTCCGCCTTTGCAGTACCGGGCCAGATACAAGAGCACGCCTTTGCCATGCTCATACCGCTCTTCAATGCGGACACTCCAGGACTTCTTGTACAGACTCCGATACACCGCCCAGAAGGTGTCCCGTGTCATGTCGGGTGGAAGACAGAGGTCACCCGACTCAAAAGCCTCTTTCACCAATCCTTGGAGCCTACCCCGGTATACCGTCCGTATCACGCTGCCGGGCAACAAAAAGCTGTTCAACGCCTTCCAATTGCCCTGACGGTCAAGACCGCCTGCGGTCACCAGGCAATGGGTGTGTGGATGCAAATTGAGCTGACGGCCCCACGTATGCAGTGCCATCAAAATACCCGGTTTAAGTCCACCATGCCGGTCATCAGCTAGCAGCGTAAGCAGCGTTGTCTGGCTGGCCCTGAAAATAATCTGGGCGAAGAGTGATTCGTTATACCGCCAAAGCGAAAGATACTCATGCGGCAACGTAAAAATCACATGAAAGTGGGGCACATCCAACAGTCGCTGCTTTTGCTTCTCTACCCATTCCATGCGCTTTTTTTGTGCACACAAATAGCAGGCACGATTACGGCAGGAATGGTGAACCTCAATGCCGGGGTGCTGATCGGTGCAGGCGTAATAACTGGTGCCCATGGAAGCCGTGCGACAGTGAACCAATGCATCAATGGCCTTCAAGTTCTTTAGGGGCTGTTTGGTTGTCTTCAACCGGTCATGGTAAGCAGCAAACACCTTCTGCACAGCGCGATCGGACATATCCCTGTGTCCTTCTGCCAGTAATGACTTGATGCTTCTACTCTGCCGCGAAGCGGCTCTGTTCAACGCCCGTAGCACAGGCAAAGTTGCAGCGCAGCGGAAACTTTGTCCCTGTGCCTACGATTGTTATGGCTGGTTGCGCCGAAGCGCACCATTGCTCGGCTGTTCATTTCGAGGCTTTAACCTTAGTGACGAAAGAGCCGCATAGCCACCCACTAGGCCAGCTAAAACTACTAACCCGATGGTACCAATATATGACTCGATAAGATCATCGAATACTATCAAGCTGGTGAATAATCCAGAAATTAATGCAGTACCTCTTGCCGGGATAAACATCGTAATGCCCTTTCCGCAGTGAGGACAAAATTTGTTCTTGCCCCACGAATTAACCGTTTTGGAAAAGACTCCAATTTTTTCTCTACAATGGGGGCAATTCATAGTTATCCTTTGAAGCCATAACGCCCCAAGCAGGGGCATATTTTGCGTTTTGAGCGCAGCGAAGCAAAATATGTCCCCACTGCCTTGGCTTGTTAACTTTACAGCGCATCGACGGTGTAAAAATACTCATCCACGATTAGCTGCCCTTGGTCGTTGAAATAGTAATGACCCGAAAACCATGTTTCGAAAAAGAACGCGCTCACTGGACGGCACCGCTTTAATATGACATTAAACCTAGATGCTACACCGGCCACTTCACCCTTTCGGGTATTCAAGGTAGCAGGTGTTTCATAAACATGATGGTTTATCTCACTAGGCTGAATTTGGTAACTTTCAGTCAGTATTTTTCGAACGCCTTCTAGTGATAGTCCTGCCTCTACTCTCTTATCAACTTCAGTGCTAAATTTCTCCAGCGAACATGGAATCCTGTCAGCATTTGCAACACTTGAAGCGATCCAGATAGATATAAGCAGTACTATTCTATGCTTCATGGATTACCAAAAAAGTTAACATTTATATAGTGGTCTCACCGACCGATATGTCAGTGATCGTTTTGTATTTTCTGAATGTAACCCAAAAAAAAGCTGCAAGCTCCGCAGAATCTGGCTTTCCGCTTATCCGCACGCCCTCAATACTGCCGACAAAACGGTCACTGCGACTCATATCAACAGGCCTCGACCTTTTCTTAAGATACTGAATTATATCTATAAATCTGATCTTTTTGCCTTCTTTCTGAGATATAGGTCACACCGATCAATATCCTAGCTTGCGCTACCTAGTCACTTCATTAAGACTGGTTATATATACAGCAAGGAGGCTCATCCATGGACGATATACCGGTTCCGCTCCCGGCACGGCCTGAACGTTTTATGGACCGCTTCAGGGCGCATATGCGTGCAAAGCATCTCGCTTACCGTACCGAAAAATCTTACTGCCTGTGGGTGCTGGACTTCATCCGCTTCCATGGGCGGCGGCATCCCGAGCAGATGGGGGCGGAGGAAGTTGATGCCTGGTTGAGCTACCTGGCTAACGAACGACAGGTGGCTATCAATACTCAGAAAACTGCGCTGAACGCGGTGGTCTATTTGTATCGTCAGTTCCTTGGCCGTGAGCTGGGTGACCTGCAATTCAGCAAGACCAACAAGGGACGGCGCCTGCCTGTGGTGTTTTCACACGAGGAAGCGATGCAGGTGATCAATGCCATGCATGGCGCTCATCAGCTTGTGGCTAGTTTGATGTATGGCTCTGGTCTCAGGGTTATGGAAGCGGTGCGCTTGCGCATTCAGGATGTTGATTTTGCCGAGCAGTGTCTTTTTGTTCGTGAGTCCAAGGGCGAGAAGTGGCGGCGAACACTCCTGCCGCAGTCTCTGATTGAGCCCTTACGAAGCCAGATCGACTTCGCCCTGGCACTTCACAAGCGCGACCTGCTCGAGGGCTTCGGCGCGGTATATCTGCCGGGGGCGCTGGCCAAAAAATATCCGAAGGCGGCCACCAGTGCTCAGTGGCAGTACGTTTTTCCGGCACCGAACAGGGCGATGGATCCGCGAAGCCAGGCTATTCGTCGTCATCATGTGGGTGAGCAGCAGGTCCGTCGTTCAGTAGCTGCGGCCTTGTCCGGCCTGGCTATTCACAAGAAGGCGAGTTGTCATACCTTTCGCCACAGCTTCGCGACAAATTTGTTGAAAGCCGGGACCGACATCCGGAGCATCCAGGAGCTGTTGGGCCACACGGATGTGAATACGACGATGATTTATACCCATGTGGTGGGTGCTCATTCCCGTGGGGTAACGAGCCCGTTGGACGGATAGGTTGTTGATTTCTGGAACGCTACCGCCCCACCTGTGCGCCGGTATTTGCGCAGGGTGTAGCCGTTGTATACAGGGTTGCAAGTAAGATGCCTGGCGTCCTTTGCCTGCGGGGGAGGGGCTGAGTATCGTCCTTGCTCGATTCCGATAATGCACCACCGGGCGCGTGTTGCCAAGGGTGGCGAAAGGGTGGTCAGGGTAGGGGCCGAGTGGTTCGGCCCCCGGGTACGGATGGGGGCTGTAGCGCTCTTAGCCCATGCGGTGCAGTGCGCAGATCTTGTTGCCAGAGGGGTCGCGCAGGTAGGCAAGATACATTTTCATGCCGCCGCCTTCGCGTACGCCCGGCGGGTCCTCGCAGGTGGTGCCGCCATTGGCAACGCCGGCGGCGTGCCAGGCGTCTGCCTGTTCAGGGTTTTTCATGGCAAAGCCGATGGTGCTGCCATTGCCGTGGGAGGCTGGCTGGCCATCGATGGGCGTGCTGAGTGCAAAGATACCGGCGTCAGTGAAGTAGAAGCAGCGGCCCTTTTCGTCGATTACGCCGGGTTTGATGCCGACGACGCCGAGGATCGCGTCGTAGAAGGCTTTGGATTCCTGAATGTCGTTGGCGCCGAGCATGACGTGACTGAACATGTTATTTCCTTTGAATGCTGATTTTATTGTGCTTTTACGCGTGCCTAGATTTCAGGGAAACGCTGTCGCGGTCAACTGCAATTCGTAACCACCGGAGACAGCGCTGCCCTGCGCATCAGAAATCCAGCTCGACCTTGGCCCACAGGGTCCGGCCGGGCTCGTTGATTGCGACGGGGTCGGCGGGGTAGCCGAAGGCCGAATTGCCAGCCAGATTCAGGTGTTCGGCATAGGTCTTGTCGAACAGGTTGTCGACCCCGGCACTGAGCTTCAGGTTGTCGTTCAGGCGGCGAGCGGTGTTGAGCGAGAAAACACCAAAGCCGGCACTGCTGCCGATATCCTGTCCTACGACATTGCCCTTGCCGGCATCCACCCGGTTCTGTTCAGCGACCAGCCGCCACAGCGCCCCTGCGCTCCAGTTACCGTGCTGATAGCTGAGGCCCAGGCGTGCTTCCAGCGGCGGCATTTGCGGCAGGGGCTCGCCGGAACTGCTGTTCTTGCCCCAGGCATAGGCGAGCGTGGCATCGCCTTTCCAGTGGGAGCTGAAGTCGTATGCCACTCCAGCTTCGCCACCCATGATCCGCGCATCAATATTGTCGGCCTGGCTGGTCCGCATGCCCATCATGTTGGTGCCGTACGTGAACAGGATGTAGTCGCGCACCTGGCCGGCATAGACGGAGCTCCAGGCCCGCAGGCGAGCCCCTTCGTATTGCACGCCCATGTCCACCTGTGTGGTCTTTTCCTGATCGATCCCGGCGAATGCGTTGGCTGCATCCGCCGGGCCCCGGCCTGCGGAAAACAGCTCCCAGTAGTCGGGGAAACGTTGCACGTGCCCGATGCCCGCGTACAGGGTAGTGGAAGACCCAGCCAGATCCTTTTCATAGCGCAGGAAGCCGCTTGGCAATGTGTCGCGGCGGATGGCTCCGGCCGTGGCGCTGCTGGCCGCGCTGCGCTCGTCTTCGGTCATGGCGTGGTCAATCCGGGCGCCGGCGATGACGCGGTCAAGGTCATTACGGTGCCAGGTCAGCTCGCTGAACAGACCGGCGTTCTGCATGACCGCGTCCTTGTCCCAGGCAAACTGATCAGCGTCGATGAAGGTGCCGGTCATCATGTTGAAACGCGAGGCGCGCCTGCGGTGTTCGCTGCGCAGCACGTCAGCCCCGCTGATCAGCTCTACCGCGTCCCAGTTGAGGGTTGCCGCGATGCGTCCACCCACCGTGCGGCGGTCGACCTGCGATGCCATCGGCATGGGCATCATGCTGGTCGGGTCGGGGTTGCGCAGGCGGAAATTGTCCATGATGTGATCGGCATAGTTGTAGTAGAGGCGGGCTTCGACTTGGTCGAACAGCTCGGAGCCCGTTTGTACATAGCGCAGGCCCAGGCTCTCACGGGCAAACTGGGTGCCGTCCATGCCGCGCCCGGCATAGCGGGCTTCGCCGTCGCCCTGTCCGGCACTGAGTTCGAGCAGGGTGTCGCTATCGGGCGTCCAGCCCAGCGCAACGTCCGCATTCCACTTATGCCAGCGCGAGGCCACGGTATCGCCGTTCCCGTCGCGGTAGTCGTCGGAGCGCGCATTATTGCCGGCTATGCGGACGTAACCACGGTGGTCACCGGCGGCGGCGTCAACCAGGGTGTCGAAGCGCCCGAACGAGCCGCCCAGTGCGCTTGCATGCAACCGGGTGCCGGCCTCCTCGAAGCGCTCCGCCTCACGCACAAAGCGCACGGTGCCGGCGGAGGCGCCAGGGCCCCACAGCACGGTTTGCGGGCCCTTGATCACGATGAGACTATCGTAGGTGGCAGGTGAGATGTAGGAGCTGGGCGCATCCATGCGATTGGGGCAGGCGCCAAGCATCTGACCGTCATTGGCCAACAGGTTGAGCCGCGAGCCGAACATGCCTCGCAGCACTGGATCACCGTTGCTGCCACCGCTGCGCACGGCCGAGAAGCCCGGGATGGTTTTCAGATAGTCGGCGGCATCACTGGCCGGCACCGGCTGTCTGGCGTCCTTGGGATCGGCGATGATGACAAGCGGTGAGCTCTGCTGCACAGCGGTCACCACGACGGGTGCCAGCTGCAGGGGGCGTGTCATTTCAAGTGCGGTGACGGGTTCGCCAGCATGGGCGATGCCAGCGATTGCATTGCCGCACATCAGCGCGCAGGTGATCTGAAGGCGCAGACGCGCGCCGGAAGTCGAAGGTGTGAAGGGTACTTGCATCGTTATTATCCACAGTCATTGTTCGCCCACGCGCAGGCGCAGGCGAGGAAAAAGAAACGGGTTATGGATGAGCAAGCAACGGCGTTACCAGACGCCGATTCAGTCGGTGATCAGGCCGGCAGGTCCGTTGCGTATGAAGCAACGGGTGAGGCACGCGGATTGAGCGCAGGCCAGGTAAGCCGCGGGGAGCGCGTGCTTGCCATAGTCCGCAGGGGAGGTGAGCCCGGGTTGGCTGGCAGATAATCCAGCGACCACTCCAGGGCGGTCAGCGCCGTGCCGTGGCCCATTGACGAGCACAGCGGGCAGCCAGGTTGGAAATCGCCGGATGTGGAGTCCGACAGCTCGGCAGCCAGGTCAAAGCCGGGAATCGGGTTGCCGCAGAATAACGCGTCAGTATTGCCCAGATGCTGGCCGACCATTTGACTCTGATGGAAGCCGAACGTCAGCGCGCTGAACAGCGTGCAGACGTAGAGCAGCATGGCTACAGAGAAGCGTTGATGGGCGGCGATTTTCATCGCTCGATTCTAGCAGTCTTCCGCGCCGGATGGGCGAGCCTGATGAATGCGACCGATTGCCGCGTACCATGCGGGGGTTTAACCTGGTCTTAACCCCAGGGTGTCGACACTCCCGGGCTTGATATTCACTACCCCGAGCGCGATGCTTGCCCCAACACGAACCGGCCTGGTCGGTTGTCTTTGATGAGAAAGCGACATAATGCTGGATATTCTGCTGGTGGAAGATGATCGGGATCTGGCTGCGACCGTGATCCAGTACCTGGAGCTTGAAGGGATCCGCTGTGATCATGCCGACAACGGGGTGACGGCCCTGCAGTTGAGTCAGGATCATGCCTACGACGCGATGCTGCTGGACCTGAATCTGCCGAGACTGGACGGCATCAGTGTATGCGAACGTCTGCGTGCCGACGGCAATGACGTGCCCATCCTGATGCTGACGGCTCGCGACCAGCTCAATGACAAATTGGCTGGCTTTCAGGCCGGTACCGACGATTTTCTGGTCAAGCCCTTCGAGCTGCAGGAACTGGTAGTGCGCGTGGTTGCCCTGACGCGTCGGCGCAGTGGTCAGGCAAAGATCCTGCAGTGTGCCGACCTGCGCATTGACCTGACTGCCCACGAGGCCAGCCGCAAGGGCACCGCACTGAAGATATCACCCACCGGCTGGAAGCTGCTGGAACATCTGCTGCGCGCGTCGCCCGCCGCTGTGCCCAGGCAAAAGCTGGAACAGGCGATCTGGGGTGACGACGTGCCCGACAGCAATGCTCTCAAGGTGCACATGCATCATCTGCGCAAGGCCATAGACGGAGACTTCGACCAGCACCTGCTGCATACCGTGGCGGGTTACGGCTTCGCCATACGGGATGCCGCGCCATGATGCGTCTGCTGGGCCTGAAATGGCTGGCACTGTTGACCGTGCTGACCCTGGGTATCGGTCTGGTCACCGGCTACACCTTGCTCTCTGCCCATTCCTACATGAGCGGCATGGACAATATCGTCGCTGGCCAGCTTGGCCGCGCCGGCATGCAGACCGTGGCCTTCGAGCTGGGCATTCCCGCCCCCAGGGAGGAGTACATTGTCACCCGGACCTGGGAGCAGCAACCGGCATTCATTCGTGATGCCTTCGCCCAGGCCCCGCAGCAATCGGGTGTGCTGTACAAGGTATACGCCAATGAAGGTGAACCCCAGGCCAGACTGTACTTCGCGGTGCGGCAGGAAACGCCCGCCGGTGATCGCTTTGTGACTCAGCAACTGGCGCCCTTGCCCAGCGGAGCGGGGCAGGTGATCTCCCCGGCGCAGAATCGACTGATCAATCTGACACTGATCGGACTGGGTACCGCCTTTCTCATCGCCCTGGCCGTCGGCTTGCTGTGGCGGCGGGTATCCCGACCCATCACTGCGCTGGGCAACTGGGCCGCAGGCCTGACTGAACGCAACCTGAGCGAGCCGGTGCCGGATTTTGTCTACCCCGAGCTGAACCATTTTGCCGAGCTGGTCAGAGCCAGTCTGACCTCGGCCCAGCAGGGGCTTGAGCGTGAACAGGTCTTTCTCAGCCATACCAGCCACGAGCTGCGCACACCCATTAGCGTGGTACGCGCCAACCTGGAGTTGTTGCGCAAAATTCAGTCCGCGAGTGGCCCGGCAGCCGATCCGCGGGAAATCGAGATCATCAACCGCATCGACCGCGCCAGTCTGACCATGAAGGACGTGACCGAAACCCTGCTATGGCTCGGCCGCGATGATGCCTCGTCGCATCCAAGCAAGGACCTGCGCGTCGATGAGCTGATTCGCGAGCTGGTAGAGGGCCTGCGCTATCTGTTGCAGGGCCACCCGGTCGAACTGGCGCTGGATCTGGAGCCTGTTGAACTGCACCTGCCGGATGCGCCCACCCGGATCGTGCTCGGCAATCTGATCCGCAATGCCTTTCAGCACACGCGAAGTGGCACGGTGAGTATCGTCCAGCGAGGCGGGGAGGTGACGATCGTCAACAGCCTGAACGAGGATGAAGAAGCGGCCAGCGAAAGCGGTTTTGGTCTCGGGCTGAAGCTGACCGAGCGCTTTACCGAGAAGCTTGGCTGGCGCTATATCAACCAGCCGGTGGCATCGGGACGAAAGGTCGAAATCTTTTTGCAGACGTTAACCCCGTCTTAACGTGCGGCTTGGCATTGTATCGATCAAGGGGATCATTCCCCACCGCCAGGAGATCGACCATGAACCATGCCAACGCAGACCATCCTTCAAAGAACCGCATTCGTTGCCGTTGGTTGCGTCGCGGTGCCATCTGCAAGCGCTATGACGCAGCAGACAAGGCGAAAGGTCGGCCCACGACGACTGGCGAGCACTAAGACGAATTTAAACGGGCTAATCTTTCCCGCTTGGTTCGAATGAGCGATTAAAGGAAAAGACACCCCTCCAAGCCAACGCCCCACGCTCCCCCAGAAACGTCATCCTCGCGAGCGCGGGGATCCATTGGCGGGTTCAGGCCTTGCCAAAGCCGAACTCACGGACGATGGATATTATCGAAGTCATCGCCCTTGGGCGTAGCCTTGATCCCCTTGGCTTCCTGCCTGCGGTAATACGCTTCGATGGTGAGCGCAGGATCAATTCTCTCCCGCAATATGCAAGGCTCCTGCTGCCACGGGTAGGCTTCAAGCCTCTGTCGGAGCTCGCGCGCTTCCGTGCGTCGCCAGGTTTTCACATCCATATTACGCCAGCGGCGGGGTGGTCTGTCATGAGCTCGGTCGAATGCCGCTGTTACCGGATCCAGATGCCTGCTCTGCTCCAGAATGGGTAAGTCAGGCAGCGGCTCGTCCACATCCATATAGCGCTGCAATGTATCCCAGAAAGCCAGAATATTCGGTTTGTCCAGGCCCAGGCTGTGCAGCTTGGTGGCCAGGCAAACGGATGTACTGGTATAGCGATGCCCCAACCACAACACATAGTCATGCCCGCCGTGCGGGGTGACCTGAAGCTGGATATAAGGATCGAATTCATAGAAAGGCGCTACGAAAGGCTTGCGGAAGCGCCGCGCGATAGTCAGCGTGCCATCCCGGCGGTTAAAGCCGCTACCGTCATGGGTGTAGAAGCGGGCATGGAGCCAGAGGAGTGCGTCAGCACCGAATAGCGCGATACCGAACAGGATCATGCCGAGCCAGAAGGCGGTTTGATCTGACCAATAGCCCCAGAGAGCGTTTTGGTTCCAGGCGATGGCGGCGGCATCAGCTATAGCACATAGACTCATCAGTGAATTCGCGTAGAGCTTTTTTTTGCCAAATAATGCAACGTTTGTAAAGATGAAGACAACAGAGGCAAACGCGATTATTAGACTGTCCAGTATCGTAGCGATATCAGTTATGAAGATGGCCGGGACGAAGAAAAAGCTCAATAGCTTTAGAATGAATATAAAGTAAGAGACTCTATTCACATTCTCGAAATTCCACCTCAGCGCGTCACAGAAGATCTGCTGCTTTCGCCCACCGCATTCCTGCCGCTCGTAGGTGGTATGGAACGCTGCTTCAAGCTGGTGCTCTACCTCCACAGCGGAATCGAGGCCGGCATAGTGCCCCCAAGCCAGCGGGCGATCCACTAAGCCAGTGTGTTCTTCTTTGGCAGGCGCCATCGTGGGGATGCTGCTCGCACTAAAAGCACCAAGTCCGTAAGCAGAAAATTTCTCCTGCGTTGTCATACTTGGAATTCCGTGGTCTCTATCAGCCAGTAGGGTGCTTCATCGCGCTTCGCATTTCGCGCGGGTGTGCGGAGAAAAGCGGTTGTGTAAGGCTGCCACCGTTTTGGACTGGGTTGGGGAAGGACCAGAAATTTTCCGGTGTTCTTTTCATAATTAATGTGGAACTGTGCCATGACCTTAAGGCTCTGAGTAACCTTGTTGTAGTGGCGTTGCAGTGGTGTCAGCGTTCTTACAGGAAACTTTCGGGGTAACACATACAGCACCGTTGAGTCGTCCAGCGGCAGCGCTGCCAACTTGGCCTCACTAATGACGCGCTGCTCGACTCGCGCTACATTGAACGCGCCGGTAAGCGGCAAGGAACTCATTTGCTCCACAGCATGCAGTTTAAACTCGCCACCGGGGCCAAACATTGATAGCAGCGGTGAGTGCAACGTCACCGCCCAGTCGTCCTCATCAAATGGCAGGGCGTTGGTCGGTTGGCAGATATTTGGAAGGATCGCTCTCTGGGTGCCGATCTGTTTGACCTGGTTTTGTTGATACACGGTGGCACTGCGACTCCAGTCCGAAAAACGCTCAACGCGGACTACGGGCTGGCCAAGAAAGCCGAGCAATTGAGTATAAGCATTCTGGGGATTAGCGAGGTGAGCGAATCGCTGGTCGTCGCCGACCAGGCTATCAATTATTCCAGCTTCGCCGTGCTGCTTGCCGAAGGGGCCGTTTTTGAGCAGTGCTTCAATATCACTGTCAATTAACCATCCGGCAACAATGCTGCCGCCGATACACAATATCGCACCTGCGGCCAATACGATCGGGTTGATCGATAAGCCTAGCGCATAGGCGCCCCACGCAGCGCCACCGGTGGCTGCGACGCCGTAGGCGACAGCGGCATTTCGGTCACCTTGATGCCAGGCACGTTTTGCGTCCCAAATGCATAACACCGCGCTGAATAAAATGGCCCCCCCAGACACGGCTCTGAGAAAGGGCAGTTTGGGGCTGCCGGTCTGTTCAATCAAATTAGCCCGCCAATGTGGTAACAATTGAGGAGTGTTAAAGCGAGGTATGTTTAGCCATTGGACCAAACTATTGCTCGGCCCTAGTATCGGTTTTGTCAGATTTCCAATTGCTACTGACAAGTCGACCGTAGCTGACGCTGCACCTAGCATATAGCGTCTATTCCCATCGCCTGCCTCTGCGCGCAAACCTTTCATATCGACAGTTTGAGCCTGTAAGTTATACAAAGCACACGCCACTGCAACCAAGGGCATTGCAGGTGTTCGGACCACTGTCTCTACGTGATCGCTTATGGTGCTTTTCCAGACGCTAAACTTCCGCACCTCGGGGTGATTTTCTGGAGCAACAATGAGGGTAGTGCTGCCCTGGTTGGGCAGCATATTGCCCCCAAGCTGACGAGGACTGCTAGACCCTATGATGCGGTTTTCGTGATCAAGAATGTTGCCGTAAAGGTAATGCTTTCGCGTTAAGGTACGTCGCTCCGCAGGTGTCAGGCCATTGCGGAGATTACCTGTGTTAACACCCAGAATTCGCAGGTTCTGCGCTTGAGCCTCACCAGCAGTCATCAATTGAAGTCCGTGCCACTTCGGTGAAAGGCGATTGACGATGCCAAGGGAGGGTGCGAACAAGCGGTGGAAGTCGACCTGTATAACAACCTCACTTGCCTGCAGGCGGTTGAGGTGGGTCAGGACGGTCACGGAAAAATAGTCCATCACATCCCCGATCAGGGAGTGCAAGCTTTTGAATACCAGCCCCCGGTCAGTGTCCTCCGGATCGATGTCTACCATCTGCAACAGGCTGCTTAAGCCCATGTTTTTCGGGTCAGGCTGGCGGGCATTTTCGGCCAGTGCCTGGATGCGGACGACTGCATCTGGCAGTTCACCGTCTGTGCCTGCCAGCATATCCCGAGTCAAATCATGCGTTCCGCTCAGCAGAGTCTCACTGATCCGACCAAGACTTCTCTGAAGACTGCTACGCATCGAACCAAGATACAAAGCATCCGACTGGGCCGGGTTCTTGCCCAGAGCATCCAAAGCTTCTGCCAGCCAGACATATGGCTCCAACAGTTGCTCATCGTTGGTGATTAGCCAGTCCTTTGCCACCAGGTTGAGAGGTCCATCAAACAGACGTAACAATCTTTCGAGCATGGCTTCCATGTAATTGCGAGCGAGAAGCCGCTGACTTTCAAATACAGCATCATCTATCTGGTCGGTATCAAGGTGGCTCTTGAATTTCGCCAGGGGGCTATTTCGCTCATGCAGGACGGTGCTGTGAAGTACCTGAGCATAACGTCCATTTGGGCTATAAGGGATCAGGGCATTGAGGGCCAGCAGGTGTTGTTCTGCGAGCCGTATCTGGGCGATCGCATGACGCATCGCAAAGAGTGGGTCATCAAGCATGAGCCCGACCAGCTGTGGGTAACCACGCAGAGATTTCTCTGCAAGCACATCGGAAGTGGCGGTAAAACTCGTAAGCGGTTGTGCCGTTCCCGCAGCTTCGTGGACAGCAAGCTGCTCAAGGGCCTGCTGTAACTTTACGGCCCAATCGTCAGCAGGAATCGCAGAGAGTGCAGGCCTGAATAATGCGGGGTCATTCATCAAGCTTTCGATGCTGAAGTCCCGCGCGCGCAACCCGTCTGCTTCCTTGTCTATCACTGTGATAGGCATGCTCTGACTTGCATTCCACTGGTCACCTCCGATCACTGCTGCGGACCACGCTGGGCCTACCGTCTGGCAGCGATCAGTCACCCGACTTCTGTTTTCTTCGAGCCAACTTATGTATTCCCACGTCCAAGGCAGCTCGCTGTAGGCCATCTCATAGTCATTGCCGACAAACCGGCCTTGGAGCAGCATGGGTACAAGAACAAGTGATTGCTGCTTTCCCACAGCAGGGCGGTTGTCGGCAGCGTTTGTCTGAGTTGACTGCCGTCGCCAATGCGTGACGTCCACGTCGGACAGATTTCCCTTGCCATCACAGGCCAACTCTCGCCACAGTTTGCCCTGACGGAAAATATAGATCCGTCCGGGGCGGGGCAGTGCGCCTTTAGGTTGTTCGTCGTATCGCTCGTGTCCTGGTAAACGTGCCAAGGGCATGACTGCCAGAAAGGTATTCTGCTGAACCTCAGCTTCTTCCTCATGGCTGCGCATGTCACTTTCTACAATTATCTGCAGGGTGCCGCCGTCGATGCGTTCGATATTGAGTGCCAACCGGGCTCGCTGCCTGGTCTCGTAATCGGCGCGCTTGCGAGTTCCTTGCTCAATCGGTTCATCCACTAACCCGCTCATGCGTCATCCTCTGGATCGAGTAGCTGTATCTGGTTGCCCAGTTCCGGATCTCCCCATACGTCGACGATTAACTGCTTTGGCCCCGGTTCCCCTTCATCTGGCAAGGCCAATGGATTCACGTTGGCTCTACCGGTTGATTCGCCGACTGGGGCGGTATCGGCGGAGAGGGGTGCTACAGGCAGCACCGGCGCCGCACCACTCCCCGAACCCGGACTCCCACCCGCATTGATATTCACGCTCGGCCCAACCAAAGTAACCCCGCTAGGATCGAGCTTGACGAAGCTGCCGCCGACCTTGAAGGTGATCTCGCTGCCGGCATCCAGCACGACTTTCATGCCGCTGGAGAGGTGGATTTCTTCGCCGGCTTCGAGGAGCTGGGCAGTTCCGAGTTTGACGTGCTGGCTGGTGCCGATCGTGAGATGGTCATTCGCCTTGAT
>TARA_R110000850_G_scaffold50260_2_pt1 | contig 14874 bp, 15 predicted proteins | sample TARA_R110000850 | Tara Oceans TARA_R110000850 (sample SAMEA4397586) | marine metagenome | biome: Polar Biome; feature: [SRF] surface water layer (ENVO:00010504); material: water (ENVO:00002006), including particulate matter (ENVO:01000060) such as... | depth 5 m | reverse complement strand
TTAATGGTGGTGAAAAAGTTGATATATCAAATCTTATAAAAGGTACTAATTCAATTACTTATTATGCTAAGGTTTTAGAGAGCGGTACTTTCCTTGTAAACATAGAGTTGTTTTTAGAGAGTCAGGACCCTTTCATTTATGATATTAGTATAACTACTAGAAAGCAAGTAAAGGGAAATTTAACTTGGTTTAATTTAGCTGGTGGTGCTGGTGTAGAAGTAGTTTCTTCTACATTTTTAAGTTATGTATCTACTTTAACTGTAAGTCAAAATATGCCAGAAATATCAGTTGCTAATTTTTTAAGTGGAATTGTTAAATTATTCAATCTAGTTATTATCCCAATTACTGATACAGAGTTTTTTATTGACACTTTAGATAATTGGTATGCTTCTGGAACAACAGTAGATATATCATCATATGTTGATACAACTGACTTTGATTTAAATAGAGGTAAGGTGACTTCTAAGATTGACTTTACTTTTGAAGAGGGTAAAACCATTTTAATTGAAGAGAGAAAGAATTTGTTTGGTTCTAGTTATGGTGACATAAAACTAGATATAGTAGATGAGAATGGTAAGCCAGTTGATGGTACACCTTTTAATCTTAAGGTTCCATTTGAACAAATGGTTTATGAAAGACTTGTTGATTTAAATGATAATGTAGCTACTAACATACAATATGGTTTAGTAACTGATGAAGATATATCTCCAGTACTTATGAAGCCACATTTATTCTTTAGTGAAAATGTTAGTTTACCTACTAAAAGATATTCAAATATATCACCTAGTAATGATGCTATTTCAAATAACACATATTGGAAAGTATCACATACAGATTCAACAGGAGAATATTCAACCATATTTAATAATGAGGTAGATGAATTTACTAATCAGGTAATTACAAATACTTTATATTCTAATTTTTATGCTAATTATATCACGGGTATATTTAACCCAAAAAGGAGATTGTATAGTTATAAGTGTAGATTACCTATTAGTTTATTAAGCTCTTTAAAATTGAATGATAAAGTACTAATAAACTCAAGGAGATTTATTATAAATAACATGAAAACTAACTTAACCACTGGTATAGTAGATTTCGAATTATTAAACGATATATATTAATATGTTTACATACTTATACGATTTATTATCTATTGATGACTTTAATGGAATGTCAGAAAGAATAGAGATAGCAAAAGGGAAATATAAGAAACCTTCAACAATAAAGGAAATATACAAACAAGAAAAAAGAAAATGGCACTTAGAAAAATAATAGAAATAGATGTTGATGCATCAGGAGCAAATAGTGAGATTGAAAAACTAGATAAAAATCTAGGTAAAGTAGATGGGTCATCTAAGAAAGCTGATAGCTCATTAAGTAAAGTAGGAGAAAATGGTGGTGCAATAGCTATATTAGATTCCCTTACTGGTGGTTTAGCTACTAAGATTAGAGATGCTGCTGAAGCGTCTAAAGTGTTTAACTTTAGTTTAAAGGGTACTAGAACTGCTCTTATAGCTACAGGGATAGGTGCCTTTGTTGTTGCTTTAGGATTAGTAGTAGCATACTGGGATGAGATTGTAGAATTCATTGGTGGAGCTAATAAGAAATTAGAGATGCAACAAAGTTTATTAAGAAGTCAATCAACAATATTAGATGGCCAATTAGGTATAGTTCAAGCACAAATTAATTTAGCTGAAAAACAAGGAAAAAGTACTGATTCATTAATAAAAAAACAAACTCAAATTCTTAATCTTAAGAAGGCTACTTTATTATTAGAGATTAGTAGTTTAGAAACCAGTTTACTACAAAATGAAGCTAATGCTGAAGAAGAAACATTCTGGGAAGGAACATATATTACAGCTTTACAAAGTTTAAAGCTATATGATAGAGCTGGTAAAGCATCCAGAGATGCACAAACTGCTAATAAAGAAGAGTTAGCAGATTTAGCAGCACAAAGAAAAGCAATAACTGATTTAAAGATAGAAGTTATAAACCTAGATATAGCACTTACTACAGATAATTCAAAGGCTACTAAAGGTGCTATTGCAGTTAAAGCTATTGAGGATAGAATTAAAGCTCAAGAAGAAGAGCTTGCACTATTCTTGGAATCACAAGGATTCAGAAAGAAAACCTTAGAAGAGGACCTTGCTATTCAACAAGAAGCTGCTAAAAAAGAAATAGCTATCTTAGATGAAAAGTTAAGAACTAAGAAGATAACTGAAACTGCTTATGAAACTGAAAAACTAAAGATTCAAAAAGGATTATTAGAGAGTCAAGCTAATATAACTATTGAGAATGCTGAAACTGAACTTGAATCATTTATAGCAAATAATCAAGCAAAATTAGATAATGAAGTATTCTTTTCTGATGAGTCATTGAGAATTGAACAAGAAAGGTTAGATGCAATTGCTCAAAAACAAAAAGAATTTACAGCACTTCAATTAGAACAAGGTATTATTAACCAAACTGAATATAATGCTGCTATTAAGGTTATTGATGATGAGAGTAATGCTGCTAAAGATGCAGCTCAAATCACAAGAGATGCTGCTGAGATAGATAGAAACTTAATCAACTTAGAAAATAAAAGAGCTACTGAAGATATAACTAGAGAGAATGATTTTGCATTAGCATATGAAAGATTAGAAGAGGATAGATTATTAGAGGTTAGCGAGGCTGAAAGAACTGGTGCCGATGTAGTTGGTATACTTGCTAAATATGCAGCTCAGAAAGAACAAATTGATGAGCTACAATTAGCGGCTAAATTAGCGGCTACTTCTAATGTATTAAAGCAAGTATCACAATTGATTGGTGAAGAGACTGCTGCTGGTAAAGCTGCTTCTATTGCTGCAACTACAATTGACACTTATCAATCAGCTACAGCGTCTTACAAATCCTTAGCGGGTATTCCAGTTGTAGGTCCAGCATTAGGTGCGGTAGCTGCTGGTTTAGCTATTGCTAACGGTATTGCTACAGTTAAAAAGATTACAGCTGTAAAAGTACCTGGTGGTGCTTCTGGTGGTGGTGGAGGTGGTATCTCTTCTGCAAATACTTTTGATAGAGGTGGTGCACCAACAGCACCAGCATTTAATGTCATAGGACAGTCTCCAGAGAGTCAGTTAGCACAAACATTGAATGGACAAAGTAACTCTCCTGTGAGGGCTTATGTTGTATCTAGAGAGGTTAGTAGTAATCAAGAATTAGATAGAAATATCAATGCTGAAGCTTCCTTTGGATAATCAATAAATAAGGTGTAAAAGCCAATATAATAAAAAAACCGTTATTTTAATAATGAGACTTTACGATGTAATTTTTAACGAAGAAAAGGATAAAGGTATATACTGTTTATCCGTGGTGGAAAATCCTGCAATGGAAGAATTTTTCATAGCATTAAACCAAGACGAGAAACCTGAATCAATGGAAGTTAAATTAGCTAAAGTTGATGAAGAGCAAAGAATATTAATGGGTGTTGCTTTAATACCTAATAAGCCTATTTATAGGAATAACAAGGGTGATGAGTTCTATATTCAATTCTCTGAAGAAACAATAAAGAAAGCTGCACATAGTTTTCTTAAGAATCAATACAACAATAATTCAACAATTGAACATGAGGTATCTTTATCTGCTATGTCTGTTGTTGAGAGTTGGATTATCGAAGATGAGTTTAATGATAAATCTGTAAAGTACGGTTTAAGTTATCCTAAAGGTTCTTGGATGGTTGCAATGAAAGTTGACAATGATGAAGTTTGGGATGAGTACGTTAAAACTGGTAAGATTACTGGTTTTTCAATTGATGGAATATTTTCACTACAAGAAGTAAAATTAAAAGAAGAAAATATGGATAACACAATGAAAATTACAAAAGCTATCGAGCAAGGTTTTATCAATCTTAAAGAAATGTTCACAACTAAAATAGAATTAGCTACTGCTACATTAGCAGACGGTGAAACTGTTGTAGAGTATGAAGGTGACTTAGCGATTGGTAGTGCATTATTTGTAGTTGTAGAAGATGGTGATAACTTACCAGCACCAGATGCTGACCACGTTTTAGAAAGTGGTATGATAGTTCAAACGGTTGATGGTTTAGTTACTGAAATTACTGAAGCACCAGAAGTTGAAGAAGAAGCAGCTCCAGAAGGAGAAGTTGAATTAGCTAGTGAGATTAAAGAAATCATTACTTGGTCAATGCAAGTTATAAACACTACTTTCGCAGAAGGTGATGTTGTTGAAAGCTTTTACGAAGGTGATGACGAAGCAAACAGTTCACCAGTAGGTGCTGGAGAGTTCGAATTATCTGATGGTAGAAGAATAGTAACTGACGCAAGCGGAGTAATCGTAGAGATTAAGCCAGCTATGGTTGTTGAAGATGAAGTTGCACCAGATGCACCAGAAGATTCATTAGAAGCAGTAGAAACAGCTTTAAGCTCACAATTAAATGACTTTAAAGTACAATTTCAAGCTGAAATTAAACTTAAAGATGATAAGATTAAGCAATTAGAATTAGAGTTGTCAACAACTCCAGCTTCTAAGCCTAGAAAACATTCTCCAATTGATGTTCAGTTAAGTGAACCAAAGACAAGAATGGAAAGAATGGAAAGAATAATTAAAAATAGTAAATAATAACAATAATAACAAAAATTAAAATAAAAAAATATGGCTACTACAGTAACTATTAACTCAAACTACGCTGGTGAAGCTGGTGCGATTTTAAGACAATCATTCAATGAGTTGGATGCAATAAACAAAGGACTTGTAACTCTTGCTCCTAATGTAAGATATAAGTTGAGTCTTAGAAAAGTAAGAACAACTAATGGAAAAACTAACTATACTTGTGGACACACTCCAACTGGTGCAGTTACTTTATCTGAAAAAGTGATGATATTGAAAGATATCAAAGATGATTTCGAAGTATGTAAAAGAGATTTCAAGGTAACTTGGGATGGTTTAGATTCAGAAATGCTTGATGCAGTTTTAGCTTCAAGACTTGATGGTGTAATTGAAGAATTAGGTCAAGAAATCTGGAATGGTAATGCAGCTACAGATGGTGAAGTTGGTGGATTTATTCCTCAATTTATTGCTGATGCTGATGTATTGAAAGCTAACAGTGGATTAACTCCAACTGGTATTTCTTTCTCTAAGTCTAACGTTTTAGCTGAATTCGAAAAGGTAGCTAACGCTGTACCTGTTGCAATCAGAACTAAAGCTGATATCAAGTTCATCGTATCTCCTGATGTTGCTGAATACTACATGCAATACTTAGTTGCTAACGGAATCCTTGCTGGTTTTGGTGGTGCTGGAATGGAAATGCAATATGGTAGATATATCATCGTTCAAGACGCTGGTTTACCTAACAACACTGTAATTGTTGCAAGACAAAGTAACTTAATCGTTGCTATGGATAGTGAAGCTGCTATCAATGAAGTATCTGTTGTTGATGAAGATGAATTCGGAAGATTAACTGGAAACATTATCGGTAAAATTGCTTACTCATCTGCTACTGGTTACTACAACTCAGCAGAGATAGTATATTACCTTTCAACTACTACTCCAGCTTAATAAGCGGTAGTAAAATAGTAAAATAACTAAAAAAGGGTTGGACACTAGCTCTAACCCTTTTTTTATAATAACAAATAAAAATTTAAAAACACAAAAATATGGCATGTCTATTAATAAGTGGAAGAAGTGAACCTTGCAAAGATAGTTTAGGTGGATTAAAAGCCGCTTACTTTATTAATTACATTGATAACGCTTTTACCGTAGCGTCAGGAGAAACAACTGCGATTAATGTTGCAGTAACAGCAGCATTCAAATATGATTTAAGAGCAGATGGTAATACATTTGGTCAAGCTACTGTATCTGACAAAAACGCTGGAACAACAGTAACTACTCAAACAATAACTTTAGCATTGAAGAAATTAGATAAGGATTCGTCTTTACAAGTTGATTTAATGGCAAAAGGAAGACCTATCGTAGTAATACAAGATAGAAATGATAATTACTTGTTAGCGGGTTTATCAGAAGGTTGTGATTTGACTGGTTCAGATATCAATTCTGGTGGTGCAAGAGCAGATTTCAATGGTTATAACTTAACTTTTGAAGCTCAAGAAGGAAGTTTAGCTCCATTCTTGGATGCAGCTACTATAACAGCTTTACAAACTTTAGTATCAGCAAGCATTATTAATCCATAATAACGATTAAATAATCTTTACTTAAAAAACCTCTACATTGTAGGGGTTTTTTTCTTCCATTATTTCTCATAATTAGTTAATTTACTATAACATCTTTATAGATATATTCTATAATTATAACAAAATAAATAAAACCTTATATATTGAACGTATTACTACCAATTTTAACAGGACAAACGCTTACTTTTATACCAAGAGAAAATGCTTCTAATGTAATTTTAACAATTACTGATGAATCTACACACCTTTCAACTGGAATAAGTGGCTCTACAGTGTATCTTAATGGATATATGTCTGTAGAAGTAGTATATGACTTCTATGAAGGTGGTTCATATACTTATGAAGTATTAGATTTATCACAAAATCTATTATATCGAGGTAAGATATTCTCTACTGGTCAAACAGATTTAGAGAATTACAATATTAATCAAGATTTACTACAAGCATAATGGAAAAAAATAAACAAGATATCGTAATTATTGAACTAAATAATTATGTTAAACCTGTAATAACGGAAGTTTCAAATAAGGAATGGGTTTTAAACGGAAAGAATAATGAATTTTTTGAATATATAATCGAAAGATATAATGGTTCACCTACAAATTCAGCTATTATAAACAGTTTCACTGAAATGATTTATGGTAAAGGTCTTAGAGTATCTAATTCTGAGAATGAAGACATATTAAAGCTATTCCCTAAAAAAGAGCTTAGAATGATTGTAAGCGACTTTAAACTGTTTGGTTCAGCAAGTCTTCAAGTAGTATATTCAAAGGGTAGAGGGGCCCTTAGAAAGGTAACTGGGGTGTTTCACATACCAAGACAAAGTATTGTTCCAGAAAAAATGGATGAAGATGGTGAAATCATGAATTATTTTTATTCTAAAGATTGGAATAAGTTAAGAGTTAAAGGTAATGAACCAGAACCTTTTCCAACATTTGGAACTACTAAAGATGCTCCAATAGAGATAATGGTAATTGAGCCTTATAAAGCTGGTAAGCATTATTTTGCAGACCCTGATTATGTATCAGCATTACAATACGCTAAATTAGAAGAAGAGATTAGTAATTTTGCTGTTTCGCATATCCAAAATGGTCTATCAGCTGGTTATATTTTGAATTTTAACAATGGTGTACCAGAGGTAGAAGTTAGAGATAGAATTAAGAGAGAGATTAGAGAACAATTACAAGGTTCTTCTTCTGCTGGTAATCTTATTATAGCATTTAATGATAATCCTGATAACGCTGCAACTATAGTACCGATTCCTTCAAATGCTACTCATGAGCAATGGCAATTTTGGGTAACTGAAGGTAGAACACAAATAATGGTAGGTCATAGAGTTATATCACCTATGTTATTTGGTATTAAAGATAGTTCAGGATTGGGTAATAATGCAGATGAATTACAAACAGCTTCAAGATTATTATTTGCTACTGTTATTAATCCAATGCAAGAATTACTATTAGATAGATTTGAAGAAATCACTGATATAAATAAAACAGGTGTTGAATTGTTTTTCGAACCATTATTAACATTTGTTAATGAAGATGGTACTGAACAAGAATCAACTGAAACTGTACAATTAAAAGAAAATAAATAAGGATGGCAACCACATTATTAATTAAAGCAATAGATATAACTAAAGGTACACCAATAAGCGGTAATCTTGATGTAAATAAATACTTACCTGTTATTAAAGAGGTTCAAGTATTTGTAATTGAGAAATTATTAGGTACTAAATTGTATAAGAAATTATTAGTTGATTATGCAGCTAATACAGTAACTGGTGATTACTTAATTTTACTAGAGAGTTACATTCAACCAATTATAATACATGCAACTGCTGCTGAATATATTGTTCAAGGTAGTTATAATATAGCAAATGGTGGTATATTTAAACATTTACCAGAAAATGCTGAATCAGTATCAAAGAGTGAAATTTCTTTCTTAGCACAACATCATAGAGATAAATCAGATGCTTATGTTGAGAGATTACAAATCTTTTTATGTGACACTAATTTACCAGAATATAAAAATGCACAATTGAATCAATATGATATTCAACCAGATAGTAGTTTTACTTTTACAGGTGGATGGGATTTATCAGATAGAAAAGTTAGAATATCAGGTAAAAACATATATGGATTTTAATGAGTTGTTTATTAATGAGTGGCCGAAGTGAGCCTTGTAAAGATAATTTGGGTGGTATAGAAAAAATCTATATAGCTACTTATGTCGAATATTTGCCTTCTCAGTACACTGTTGTTGATAATGAATTATTAGCTTTTCCAGCAACTGGTGTTGTAGAGTTTTCAGCTAGACCAGAGGCTAATACATTTACTGAGAACTGGGATGGGGAAATTTGGTCCCAGACGTTAAACTTACAATTTAATGTTAAATCAATACAAATGAATCTTATTCTTAAATCGATGGAAAATAATGATTTAAGAGTAATAGTAAAATTAAATAATGGAACCTTTAAAATATTAGGTTTAAATAATGGTTTAACCTTAGAGTCTCATAATAGTGAGTCTGGTGGTGCAAGAGCAGATTTCAATGGATACACAGTATCGTTTGAAGGTAAAGAATTATATCAAGCAGCATTTATTACGGACCCATTTTCAATAGGGTTCATAACACAAGGAAATATACTAAACTATGATTTACAGAACTTATTTAATTTTGATTTTCAAAATAATATTAATTACAACTTTCAAACAAGTTAAAAAAGAACAAGACAAAATGGCAATATTAACAGACATAGGACAACAATTTTCAGCAGACGCACAAGATTTTATTCACTTCGTAAAGGTAAGTGATACTACTCAAAATGCAGCTGGTTCTTCTTATAGGATTAGAAAACAAGAATTCTTACTTGATTACGCAAAGCTAACTGCTACCACTTATTTTGGTTCGGGAGCTGATTATAGAGAATTAGGTTTAAGAAGAACCGTAGGAGCTGCAAGCCCTACTATTTATATGAACGTGACTTCAGCTGGAGAATCTTTCTTAGGTAGATATGATGGTGTTTCACAAACAAGAGGTTTACAAATATCAAACTCTGGTTTATCATACTTTAATGGTACATCATTTTTAGCAATTGCATTAGCTGGTGAATACTTATCAACTACAACAAGTTCATATGTTGATGGTGGAACATCTTATAGAGAATTAGGTGTAATTAGAGAAATTGGTGGTGTAGATGTTAAAACTTACATGAATACTGATGCTGATGGTTCAAGTTTCTTAGGAAATTTTGATGGTACCAGCATAGTAGGTATTAGTTTTGATGAGAATAGATTAAATTTTATTGATTCAACAGGTACTGTACCTATAGCTTTAACCAGTGATGTATTAAGGTCTGGTATTACATCTTATGCACAAGATAGTACTAACGCAGCAAACTTCTTAGAAGTTGGTGTTAAAAGACTTGTATCAGCTCAGAACATTGAAGCTGCTTTAAGTATTGATTCAAATCAATTTTTATTCTTAGCTAGAAGAAATGCTACTACTGCTGCACCTCAAACAGCTTTTGCTTTAGGTGATTTACCATATTTCTATGATGGTACAACTTATAGAGAAATGTATCATACAGGAAACCTTCCAGTTGCTAATTCTTCATCTATTGATATTACTTCAGCAGTTAAAAGAACACCTTCATATGTTGATGTTTTTGGTGGTGGTAACTGGGTAGATTTTTATGGTGGTGGAGCTACTGTTAGTATTGATAATACAATATTTCAAGAGAGCAAGCAATCAGTTAAGATTCTTAGTCAAGCTGGTACAGGCTTTAACGGTGCATCAGGTGGAGTATTTGCTCAAGATTGGACCAATAAATCATTTAGAATATGGGTTAGGTCTGATGATTGGGCCAATGTGACTGAAGCAAGTATATTAATGTCAACTACTGGTACATTTTCTACATTCTATTTTTATGATTTTAAAAGTCAAATGTTATATAACAACAACAATGAATGGATTGAAATAGCATTTACTTTTGCTGATTTATCTGCTATTGGAGCTGCTAACATTAGTACTGTTAATCAACTTATTTTAAAAACAACAACAAATGATACTACTACACCTACAGTTTGGTTTAATGGTTTACAAGTTATCGATGAAACTCCTTCAAGTGGATTAGTGACTTTTACTTTTGATGATATTTGGAACAGTGATTATACTGAGTCTAAAGAATATATGGATAAATATGGATTTAACGGTACATCATTCATAATTCCTGAAGTAATAGGAACTCCAAATAAGCTTACGCAAGCTGAAATTGATATAATGGCACACCAAGGATGGGAATTTGGTGGTCATGGAGCTTTAAATCTATTATCATTAAGTTTAGTTGATGCTGAAGCAGCTCTTGCAGCTACCAAAACTTATATGAATACTCATAACTATAAAGGTTCTAATAACTACTCTTATCCAAATGGTGGTTATAACACTGATATATTGAGACTCACTAAAGAATATTTTGGTACTTCCAGAACTATTGATGGTAATGGTCAAAATACAGCTAATTTAATTCCTATGAAGGTTGTTGGTAGAACAATATCTAATATAACACCCGTAGCAACGATTCAGGGATGGATTGCTGACGCTGTAGCTAACAATGAATGGTTGGTATTGGTATGGCATAGAATAGTGGCTTCAGGAGCTTCTATTGACACGGAATATAATAGAGCAGATTTCCAATCAATTGTAGATTACGTAAATACTAATAACGTTAAAGTATTACCATATAGTGAAGCATATGAATACTGTAAAATTAAAACATTAAATTAATGATAGCAAATGTAAAACTTTCCCTTAAGCCAGACCACGCTACAAGCGAGGTAATAGCTTCTTGGAATATGGAAAAAGAGGATAAAGGTGCTATTGCATGGAATAGTACTTTACAAAAGAACGTATCTTGGAATGGTAGTATATGGAATGGAGTGGCCAGCCAACTTAACGGTAGGATTATAGTAACTCAAGATAACTTTCAAACTACTTTAGGAGGTACCATAGATAGCACAAAGCAATATTTCTTAGATGGTGTTATTGATATGGGAACAACCCAGATAACTGTACCAGTAAATGGAATGACTATAGCGGGTCTTAGCTTTGATATAAGCGGTTTAAAATCCACAGAGGATAACTATACTATGTTTGTGTCTGAAAGTCCCGCTATAGGCTCAGGAAACCTTCTGGGGTTTGATTACCTTATAGATGTTAGTGGTGTTAATAGTAAGGTTTACGAACTTTATGATGCAACTGGATTTAATGCATTTGAATTTATTAGAATTAACTATAACAACTGTACATCATTAGGAAATATTTACAACTATAGACAGGGATTAGAGAATGGTACAGGTAGATTTGGAGGTTCTCCAAGTTTAACGCTTAACGGATTATGGAGAGGTGGTTTTAGAATAACTACATCCATTACTAGAGGTATGAGTAATACAACTACTGAACCATTATTTAAAGCTGGTACAGCATTTCAAATGAACTCAAGATTCTTAACGGATATGAATGTTGATTTAGGGACATTACAACCATTTTTAGACTTTGCACCCGTTAACTTTCCAAATCCAAGTACACTACAGCTTAAAGGAACTATAATTACTAGAGGTGGGGTATCAGATTCATCAAATATAAATATAACTCCTAATATAAATAATAGTGATTTAGCTTCAGATTGGGATGGTAACTCAGGTTTATCGAACACATTCATTGGAGGATTGAAAGATTTAATTGTGGAGACTGAAACTGTATTACTATCAGCTAATACACAAGCTATAATTCTAGGAACTTGGGTTGATTCAGATTTACAACATTTTGACAGTAACTTCAATTACTCATTAAGACACTTAGGTGTGGACCCTAGAAACTTTAGAGTGACATTTGACTTTGTTCTTAGGGGATTACAAGACAATCAATATAGAGTAAGCCTTAAAAAGAATAGTGGGGGGATTATAACTACTGAATATGGTCAAACAAGAACTATTGATAGATTAGCTGGACTTAGAGATGTGAGTTATTTCAATGGTGTATTTGGTTTGGAGATGCAGCAATATGACTTTGTGTATTGGGTGGTTGAAAATCTAACAACTGCAACTAGTTGTACTCTGGAGATAGATTCACAATGGTTTATTGAAGAGAGATAAAAATAAATAAATATAAAATTAATATAATGATTCTAGAATATAATATAGGTAATAACACAAAAAATAATAACGTTAAGTCATGAAAGATATAATGGAATACTTCCCTTGGGGGTTATCAGTTGTTCTTACTTTTATAGCAATAAAATCTGATTGGATTAAGTCTCAATTTGTAAAAAAAGATAGACAATTGGAGCAAGCTTCAACTCAAGAAAGTATTGATGCTGCGGTATTAAATAATGTTGAGAGGGAGATTGGTATATATAGAAGTATTGTTATGGATTTGAAAAATGAAATAATGGAAACAAAACAATTTATCGAAGAGCAAAAACAATATATTAATAGACAAAAAAGATTGTTAGAAAGATATGAAAAACAATTTGGTAAATTAGAAAATACTGGTTCTACTGGTAATAACTGTGAAATATAATAAATAATATGTCAAACGTAAGGTCTTACACGGATAAACAACTATTGGATAGAGTTAAATCATTATCTTCTTATAAGCAGATACCTAGTAATTATTGGATACTAGGTGTTAGGTCCAATGAGGATGCTCATAATGTATATGATGATAAGTTTTATCTATTTCAAGGGGAGAAATTTATTATGGTTGCTGATGGAACAACAAATGCTGGTAAAACAGCTTTAGAAAACTATCAAAAATATAATAAGAATGGTACCTTTGTAGTTAAATCAGATTTATGGTTCTATGAACTATGGAAATTTGGTCATCATAACGGTAGAATGCCAGCTTTAAAACAAAATAAAGCTATCATTGGTTATAGAGATAATAATAAAGATAATAAAATTGATGAAAGGGGTTCAACCTATACAGGATTCTTTGGTATTAATTTTCATACAGTATCTTATGATAAGAAAATTGGCTTTATAAGTAAGCTAATTGGTGGATGGAGTGCTGGATGTCAAGTTATAAACGATGTTGAGAAATATTATAAAATGCTAAACACTGTTAAAAGTCAATCTTCAATCTCTTTTTGTCTACTTGAAGAGTTTTAAATAGTTATCGAATACTATTTATAAAAAAAACCCCTACATTTCTGTTAGGGGTTTTGTGTTTTTAATACTTTTTATTATTTATCTATTGAAGTTGTAGTTAATGAGCCTATAATATTAATTTCTTCATAAAAACTATTTGTATTATTTAGGTACCTAAAAAAACTTTCTCTATCAAAGCTAAGATTATTAGCTTCATTTCCAAATTCTACAATATTATATTCTAATACTTCTCCTGTGATATTATAAACTACTCTTGGTGGGTTAATTTGATTTGCAACACAATCTAACATTATAAATGGTAAATTAACTTTATTTACATTTGAGTGAGGGTTGACGATGATTGTTGCTGTAGTACCTCTAAAACAATTAATAAAAGTTAGTTTTATATTCTTTTGTTCCAGCCATACTATTTCTTCAATCTCTAACGGGTCTGGTGAACAAGAACTAAGTACTATTAATAAAGTTAGTAATAATAATCTAGTAATGTTTTTAATGTTTTTCATAATTTTATATTTTATTTATATTACAAATATAAGCTTTATTTTTCTTATATCCTAATTTATTAAGTAAATAATTTACTTTTAGTACTTTTTACCTCTGAAAAAGAATTCATTATCTTTAACTGGTATAGGTTCAACAAAGGTTTTACCATCTATTACGGTAACTGCTGCAAACCCATTTCTCCAAACCTCTCTTTGCATACGTGGCATATAACTAAAAGCTTTATCATTGATATCAGCTAAACATCCAATGTTATAACCAGCATGTGTTCCATTATAATGCGTTTGAAATCTGTGTGTATGGCCTAGAATAATACTTCTACCGTGCATATCTAAATGTTTCTTAGCTGTATGGATATTACAATAAACACCATGTATAATATCTACATCACCAATGGTAAAAAAATCATCTTTCCAATCATCTTTAACTTCCCAATTATACTGTTTTAATTTAAGAGCATCGATTGGGTTAATTAATGTGCTACCATATTTAGCATTATCTTTTTTATTAATCTCTCTATAGTATCTATCTTCATGATTACCAAATAAGAACATCCTACGAGCGTTTCTAGGTAGTATAGACTCTAAATCCTCTATCCCTTTCAATCCAGCTGCATATTCTTCATCTAAACTAATATGTCTCAGCATACCTAATGATTCTGCGTTATAGCTACCTAACGTTTGAAGGTCTAACCAATCACCAGATATACAAACTCCAGCAACATTATGATTTGAAATACATTCATAAACCTTTTCCATTAAAATCTTATTCTCAAATGGATAATGTACATCGGGTAATACAAAATATAGGTCACCCTCACCAGATTGTGTTTGTTTTTTTTCTTTTCTTCTGTTAGATTCTATATATTCATTAAGTAAATCATTTTCCACTTTTCTTAAGTTGGCTATTAGATTCTTTTCTTCAAGTGTTAATCTTGTAATTTCTGTTTTAGTCATTGTGTTTTAGTTTTTGTTTACGTCTTTATTCTTAGATTGAATAATAATCTTCAACGG
>TARA_R110000850_G_scaffold91742_23_pt1 | contig 14878 bp, 13 predicted proteins | sample TARA_R110000850 | Tara Oceans TARA_R110000850 (sample SAMEA4397586) | marine metagenome | biome: Polar Biome; feature: [SRF] surface water layer (ENVO:00010504); material: water (ENVO:00002006), including particulate matter (ENVO:01000060) such as... | depth 5 m | reverse complement strand
AAGGGTTTCTCGCCTGACCCGAAGTGGTGCGCGATCCTCGAGTTCTACTGCCCGCACTGCGGCACCATGATCGAGGTCGAGTACACCGTGCCGGGTCACCCGCCGGTCAATGATCTTGAACTCGATATCGACGCGCTGCGCAAGCAGTGGTCGACGCGCAAGGAAGTCACCGAGCACGTCGCCGCCGGCGATCCGGCGCCGATCGTTGCGCATGGGCATGGACATTCTCACGGGCTCCGCGCATGAGAAGGGTCTCGGTCGACATTGGAGGCACGTTCACCGATTGCTTCGTGGCCTGGGACGGCCAGACGGTGCAGTCCAAGGCTCTCACCACCAAGCACAATCTCGCGCTGGGCTTCAACGAAGCGTTGGATTTGGCCTGTGAGCGCATCGGCTCGTCGCGTTCCGAAGTGCTGTGTGCGGTGGATTCGGTGCGCTACGCAACCACGTTGGGAACCAATGCGCTAATTGAATTCAAGGGGCCGCGGATCGGATTGTTGACCACCGCTGGCTATGACTCTGTGGTGCCGATCGGCCGTGGCCGCTCTTATGGCGAAGGTCACCCCATCAGCTACCAGCGTGATTTGCCCAATGCTCACAGACCGCAGCCTTTAGTGCCCATTGAGATGATCGAGGTTGTTCGCGAGCGCGTGGACTACAAGGGGGAAGTGCTGATCCCGCTGGATCGTCAGAACGTGCGCAAACAGATTCGCAAGCTGGTGGACAAGGGGGCACAGGCCATCGTCGTGTCATTGACCAACTCGGTTACTAATCCGGTTCATGAGCTGGGCATCCAGAAGATTTTCATCGAGGATTATCCGGAGCACATGCTGGGCGCGATGCCGATGCTGCTCAGTCATCAAGTGGCTGGTCGAAAGGGCGAGTACGTGCGGGCGATGTCCACGATCATGGATGCGTTCCTGCACAAGGTGATGTACTTCGGCATGACGGCGCTGGAGCAGAATCTGCGCTCATCCGGATATCGCAAGCCGATGCTGGTGGTACACAACTCCGCCGGCATGGCCCAGCTCAACTCCACTGACGCGCTGCAGACCGTTCATTCCGGCCCGGTGTCTGGTATTGCGGCGGCAGAACACCTCGCGCAGCAGGCTGGGCTTGGCAATGTCGTGGCCACGGACATGGGAGGCACCAGCTACGACATCGGTGTCATCGTGGAGGGCGGGCAGCGCTTCTACGACTTCATGCCGGTGATCGAGCATCGTCTGGTGACAGTGCCCATGATGCATCTGTCGACCTTAGGTTCCGGCGGCGGATCGATCGCAAGTTTTGACTCGCTTTATCGCACGGTGCGCTGCGGCCCACAGTCTGCTGGCTCCGATCCGGGGCCCGCTTGCTATGACCGCGGTGGCACGCAGCCGACAGTCACGGACGCCGATTTATTGCTGGGCTATCTGGATCCGGACAATTACGCCAACGGCTACATCAAACTCAATCCGCGGCGTGCGCGTCAGGCCATCGAGAATGAACTCTGCGAAGATCTCGACGTCGAGGTCATCGAGGCCTGCAAGCTCATCAAGCGCACCGTCGATGCTGACATGGCCAATGGTGTTGCTCTGGAACTACGTGCGTTTGGATATGACCCCCAGGAGTTCACCCTCCTGACCTATGGCGGCAATGGCCCCCTGCACGCCTGTGGCATCGCGGAAAAGCTCGGCATCCAACGCATCCTGGCGCCGCCCTTCGCGTCGGTGTTCTCGGCCACGGGTGCCGGCACTCTGAATCAGATGCACATTCACGAAATGTCCGTTTACCTGGTGCTATTTCACTCGGGCAGCAAGGCGATGTTTTCGGATTTCGAGCGATTCAACCAGATGGTGGAAGAGCTCGAACGACGCGGGCGCGAAGACCTGCTGCGTCAGGGCATGAACGAAGCTGACATTCGCTATCGACTGGAGCTCGAAATGCGCTACGGCAACCAGCGCGTGCAGACCACGGTCTCAACCGATCTGACGCGGATGTCCAGCCTGTCGGACGTGGTGATGTTGATGTCGCAGTTCCACAAGAGCTATGGCGAGCGCTTCGGGCAGGGTAGCCAGTCGCCGGCAGCCGGAGTGCGAATCAACACCGTGCGTGTTTGCTCGTACGTTGAACTCGAGTCGGTTGCATTTGGTGACCTGCGTCCTGGACTGAGGAACTGTCTGCCCCCCGAACCAGTCGCGGATCGCGACTGTCATTTTGTGGGTCAGGACAACGTGGTGAAGACGCCCATTTACGATGAGCGCGCGCTGGAACACGGGGTGCGGCTGTCCGGGCCGGCAATCGTAACCACGCCACAAACCACCTATTTGATTGAAATTGGTTGGCACATGGAGGCGGCCGCACAAGGGGCTGTGTGGTTTACCCGCGATAACCCCACCCGACACTGACCGATCCGAGCCCGGGAGGCACAAAATGAATGCTCCGCAAACAACCGACAACCTCAGTGCGGCTGACCAGCAGCTAATCAAGGCTTTCCTGGAGGAGAACCGTCTGTTCTACGGACCGGATCCGGAGATCATGCGCAACCACAAACTCGAACCCCGTACCGCTCGCGAAGAGCAGGCGATGTCGCGGGTCAGTGACCCTCACATCCTGCATCAGGTGCGCGGGCGGGTGCAGGCGGCGATGCTGGAAAGCTTCAACATGGTAGAACAAATGGGCACCGCGCCCGGTGCGAAGTGGGGCGATCTCTGTGCGGCTTGCTTCACGCTCTCGGGAGATCTTTCGGAAGTTTCGCCTCACGGAATCACAGCGTTTTCCGCGGTGTGCCAGTATCCGGTGAAGTTCATCAACAAGTACTGGACGAAGGACCCTTCCGTTGGGGTACGTGAAGGCGACGGATTCATCCACAACGACTCTCGTTACGGCGGAATCCACAACACGGACCAGTCGATGATCATGCCGCTGTTTCACGATGGCGAGCTGATCTGTTGGGTATCCGCCACCGTGCACGAGGGCGAGAACGGCGCCTGCGAGCCGGGCGGCATGCCGGCACGGGCTGAATCCAAGTACGACGAGGGGCTAAAGATGAGCCCATTCCGAATCGTCGAAAACTACAAGGTCAAACGCGACATCCTCACGTTTCTGCAGAACTCGGTTCGAGATCCGAAGCTTCAGTACGAAGATGTCTACGTCAAGCTGTACTCCGTGATGCGCACCCTTGATCGCATGCGCGCCGTCATCTCCGAGTTCGGTGTGGATGCCCTGATTGCATTTCTGCGCCGAAACCTGGAGGACACCGAGGCCGAGGTCCGCAGGCGCCTGTCCGAAATGCCTGACGGTGTGGTGCGCTTTCCGTCTTGGTCGGACAGCACCCTGCGTGAGCCGGCCTTGGTCAAGCACAACTGCGAGTTTCGCAAGAAGGGCGATGGGGCAACCTGGTCGGTGTGCGGCAGTTCGCCACAGATCAGCAACCGAACCATCAATAGCGTGGTGGCCACGACCAAGGCCATGCTGCTGACCGGCCTGACGACGCAGATCTGGCCGGATCTGCCGCGCAATCAAGCGATGTTCTCTGCCTTCGAGTTCGAATCGGACTTCCCTTCGCTGCTGGACAGCGATGACGAGGGCACGATGTCGATGAGCATTTCCAGCTCGTTCTACGGTCTCATTAAGCCGGGGCAGATCCTGAACAAGCTGCTCTACAGTGTCCCCCTGGAGTGCAAGGCAAGGGTCACGCCGGTAGTGGCTTCGATGTACAACCAGCCCGCCACATTTATTTATGGCGGTATGACGCAGCACATGGAGATTACCGGTAATTTCTGTGCCGACCTGAACGGTGCAGGGCAGGGCGGTCGCGAGCACAGCGACGGTTTGTCTGCCTTGTCGGGTTGTTTCGGCTTCATGTGCGACACCGGTGAGCAAGAAGTACTGGAAGAAGAGTTGCCGATGGTGCGTCTGGTCTCGCAGCGTTTTGCTCGTGACCGTTTCGGCTACGGCAAGTTTCGTGGCGGGCTTGGCTACGAACAGATGATCAGCGCGCGCGGCACTGCTGTCTGGGGTTTCATGAGTGGTCAAACGGGATCTTCGTTCTCGTGTTGCGCAGGGCTGTTCGGCGGATATGGTTCTCCGTCATATCCGATCTGCCGAATCAAGGGCGCTAACGTGTTCGAGTGGATTAACGAGCCCGGAAATGCTGAGCGTTTTGAGTACGGCATCATCGAATTGATGAATCGCCAGCCGGTGGATGGCGCGCAGTACAGCAGTAGCGATGCGGGCATTACCTTCGAGATGACTTCGGAAGGAGAGGTTTACGCAATGTGTCAGGGAGGTGGCGGTGGCTACGGCGACGTCTTGCATCGCGAACCTGCTCAAGTGATGCAAGACCTGCGAGAAGATCTGATTTCGGATGAGGTCGCCTCCGACATCTTCAAGGTGGTCTACGACCCAGTCACCAAGCTGCACGATGCGCGCGCGACTGATGCCGCCCGTCAGGAAGAGCGCAAGGCACGCCTTGCGCGCGGCAAGCCCTACCGGCAATTTGTGGCGGCATGGGTCACCCCGGAACCGCCGGTGGATATTCCCTACTTTGGCTCTTGGGGTGACAACTCGGTGATGTACGCCGGTGCCGGGCCAACACGTCAGAAGATGCGCAGCGATGCCATGGTTGCCGTGATGCAGCCGGATCCCAAAGATGTCTTGATCGAAGCATTGAAGGCGAAGCTTTCTGCCTGCGAGGGCTCCGCCACCAAGAATTCTTTGGCATGAAGCATTTCCCGCACTTCACGCCAACGCATCCGCGCGAGCGCTGGACCTTGCCGACCTTGCTGGCGCATCAGGCCCGAGTATTAGGAGATCGTGCGTTTCTGCAGTGGGACGACGACGGCCCTGTCTACAGCTTTGAGCAAGCGAATCGGCAGGGCAATCGATTGGCACACGGATTCGCCAGTCTGAGTGTCGGCAAAGGCGACCGGGTTGTGCTGTTCCTTCCCAACAGTCTTGATTACGTTCTCACCTGGTTCGCCCTGAATAAGCTTGGCGCCGTTGAAGTGCCGATCAACCTCGCTTACAAGGGGAGCTTTCTCGAACATCAGGTGAATATCAGCGGGGCGGAAACGCTCGTCGCGGACCGCGAACTGCTTGCGGTCGTCCGGCAAAGCCTGGACAAGATGCCGGGCCTGCGTCGACTGGTCCTGTGGTCGCGCGATGGTGCAGACACTGCGCCGCTACCCCAGATTCCGGGCCTGGAGGTGATCGCGTTTGAAGCCTTGATGAGCGACGATGACAGTAACCCGGACGTCAGTGTGCTTGCGCAAGACATCGCCGCCATCATGTTCACTTCGGGCACCACTGGCCTGTCCAAGGGCGTGTTGATGCCGCATGCACAGCACTACCTTTTTGCTGAAATTAATGTGCAGGGCATGGAGATGACGGCGGACGACGTCTACATGTCGGGTTTCCCGTTTTTCCATGCCAACGCGCAGCTGCTGACGATCTATCCTTGTCTGATCGTGGGTGCGCGGTGTGTGCTGTATGAGAAGTTCAGTGCCACCGCTTGGGTAGATCGGTTGCACAGTAGTGGCGCGACCATCACCAATCATTTGGGCGGGGTGCTGCCGTTTGTTTTCCAGCAGCCGCCCACCGATCGCGACGCGAGTCACCAACTACGGCGCATTGGCGGAGGGCCGACGCCTTACGCCATTCTCGATGCGTTCAAGCAGCGCTTCAGCGTGGAACGGTTCGTGGAATATTTCGGTCAGACCGAAGTCTGCCTGCCAATGATGACGCCCTTGTCCCTGAGCGAGGAGCGACCCAAGGGCGCGGCAGGCTTGTTGCTCGACCAATGGTTCGACGTGCGCGTTGTGGATCCAGAGACCGATGAGGAGGTGGACGTCGGCGAGTTGGGGGAATTGATTATTCGCCACCGCAGCCCCTGGACCTTGAACGCGGGCTATGTCGGCATGCCGGACAAGACGGCCGAAGCCTGGCGCAATCTATGGTTTCACACCGGAGACGCCGTGCGGCGCGATGAACAGGGATGGTTCTACTACGTTGACCGTATCAAGGACTCTCTTCGCCGGCGCGGCGAAAACATTTCCTCCTTCGAAGTCGAGCGACCGATCGCGCAGCATCCGGCAGTGGCGGACGTGGCCGTAGTGGCAGTGCCCGCAGACAATGAAGGGGGCGAGGACGAGGTCAAGGCCTGTGTGATCCTGCGTGAAGGACAGTCTGTCAGTCATGCCGCGCTGCACGACTGGTGCAGCGACAAGCTACCCGTGTTTGCGGTACCTCGCTATCTCGAATTCATGGGTGCCTTTCCCAGAACGCCGTCGGAGAAGGTGCAGAAAGCCAAGCTGCGCGCTGCCGGGGTGACATCCACTACCTGGGATCGAGAGAACCCCGATCAAATACTGGAGCCCCCCCGATGAAAGCTGCCGTCATTCGCCTGCCTGCAACACTCGAGTCGCTGGCGATCGAGGAGCGCCCTGATCCCACGCTCGCGCCCGGTCTGGTCAAGGTGGCCTGGCGTGCACTCTCGCTCAATTTTCACGATCTTGTGATCGCCACCGGCATGCTGCCAACGGTGGACGGCCGTATTCCGGTGTCCGATGGTGCTGGGGAGATTGTCGAGGTGGGGGAGGGCGTGGCCGAATACCAGATTGGCGACCGCGTCATGAGCACATTCTTTCCTGACTGGGCCGACGGTGATCCGGATGCGCAGAATACGGCGCGACTAGCGGGCGACTCGACGGATGGATGCGGCTGCGAGTTCTCTGTGGTGAGCCCTGAAACCCTGACCCGTGTTCCGCGCGGCTATAGCTTTGCCGAAGCCGCAACCTTGCCCTGTGCCGCGCTCACCGCATGGCGCGCATTGGTCGATGTCGCACAGCTCAAGTCTGGCCAGACGGTCCTGGTTCAGGGTAGCGGCGGCGTATCGGTCTTTGCATTGCAACTGGCCAAAGCGATGGGCGCGCGTGTGTTGGCCACTTCGTCCACCCCCGAGAAGTGCGAGCGCCTGCGGGCGCTCGGTGCGGATGCGGTGTGCAATTACCGAGAGACGCCGGACTGGGGTCAGTGGGCCGCGGACCAAAGCGGAGGCGGTGTCGATGTGTTGGTGGACGTTGGCGGGCCGGCTACCTTGCCGCAATCGCTGCTTGCTGCCAGGGTAAATGCACAAATCGTCTGTGTCGGCTTGCTGGGCGGCATGGATGTCAGCCTGTCGGTGCCCCTGATGCTGTTGAAGCAGCAGCAGATCCGACCCATCGCTGTGGGGAATCATGTTTCGCAGAAGGCCTTAGTCGCATTCTTGGATGACACGGAACTGCGTCCGATCATCGACCGCAGCTTTCGGCTTGATCAGATCGTTGACGCACTGCGTTACCAATCATCTGGGAAGCATTTCGGCAAGATCGTTATCAATCTGCAGGAATAAGTGTGAGGCGCAGCTATTGAGGCCAAACGCGTCGTCTAACCAGGCACCGCGGAGGATCAGGCAGTACCGCCGCTTGTCTAGAGCAGTGCAGACGCCGCGCGTGAGAATGCCGAGATTGAACCGCGAAAGCGTTCTTGCCCTGCAGCGAAAGATGAGTCTAGGCGAGCCTAGCCTTCGCTCGCGGCGACGTGCAACACCAGTCCGTCAAGCGCATTATTGATGCGAACTTGGCAAGCTAGACGCGACCCCGGCCGCCGTTCCAAACTGTACTCCAGCAGCGCTTGCTCGTCCGATTCGGGGGCGCCTACCTGGGTGAGCCAGCTTTCTTCTATGTGGACGTGACAAGTCGCACACGCGCAGCTGCCACCGCAAATCGCCTCGACGTCTCCGCGCTCACGCAGCACATCCATCAGCGACAGGCCGGTGTCAGCGTCGACGCTATACGAGTCACCTGCACGATTGGTCACATGGATCAGCGGCACCGGACGAGGCTCCTCAAAGTGTCTCTTCAGTCAAGATACGGACTGTGTCTGGCCAGGGGGCGTTTGGAACGCGAGCGCTCTCCTGAATCTCGACGGCCATCGACGCCTGTGCCAGCGAGAGCACCAATCTCATCAGACGGCCCTCGGGACCGGGGATGTCGCGCAACGGAAAGTCAGCTAGGTACTGCATGGCCTGGTCGGCGTGTGGAAGCATCGCATCGTAGAAGCGCTGGACTTCTTCCATGGTGGTGTCGCAGCGTTGGTACCTGCGCTCGTTTTGTCCTGCCACCGCCCAATAAGAGACGAACGGCTCCAAGGTCTCGAATCCGTGCGGCAGCGCACGCTCACCCTGCGGCACCGTTGCAACAATCCTCATGCGATGCCCTCCATGGCCGGTGCAGAGGCTGGATCAGCAGCGCACGGACTGTCTGCCCACGAGCAGCGCTTGAGTGCTTCTTCGAGCGTGCTGGAATGCTCGAACTCTTTATGGATGCGTAGCATCCGGCGGATCAGCACTTCATGTTCTTGCAGTACCATCTCGCTCTTTACGCGCGCCGCGACCCCCTTGTGTGTCCGCTCGACGTTGGCGAGATCCTCGAGGACGACGTCGGCGAGCCGCGCGATGTAGTGTTCCTGGTGGAAGGCTTCTCGTACTGTCGCTGGCTTCGGAACGAAGAAGCGCATCTCGTAACGCGACTCATTGAGCGCGATCGGCCAAATCTCGTGCGTCCAGAATCCGCCGCCCGCGACGTCGAGGTGGAAGTTGGGAAAGATCTCGTTGATATCCATAGACCAGGTCGACGACTTGGCCGGGTTGACGCTGCGGTGGGAGCGCAGGTCCACCGTATCCTGGCTCTGATTCGCCGCCAACACGTTTTCGGACACCATTCCCGCATACGCAAGCTTCTCGACCAACGCGGCCTCCTCGGGCTTGTATTCGGGATTGCCGTACAGCGAAATCGAATGGTGCGGCCCGAAGAACTCGGCGTTCTGCAGATGAGACATTGGGTTCGACTTTCCGGAGAAGGTGGGTCCGATTGTCTTCGAGTGCAGCACGGGGATGTGGTAGGACTCACTAAAAGCGTCAATAAGAAACTTCCAGTTGCACTTTAAGTGGGCCTGGATCTTTATCGAGCGTTGCGCGTTCGGATACGGAATTCCAGACAGGAACTCGCCCATCGATCCCAGGTAGTCGCGCAACGAAACTTGGTTGGTGGGATTTAGATTGATGAAGATCCAGCCGTCCCAAACGTCGCACTGGACCGCATCAAGTCCGCACTTCTTTTTGTCGACACCGAAGAACTGCTTCTCATCTCTGATAGCCAGTAGCCTGCCGTCATTGCCATAAGTCCAGTTGTGGTACGGGCACCGGAACATCGTCTTGCGCGAACCTTTGGTATCCCAAACGATCTGATTGCCGCGGTGTGAACAGATATTGTGGAAGGCGCGCACCGCGCCGCCGGCTTGGCGAGTGATCAAGATTGAGGCGTTACAGATCTCGACTTCCTTGACAATGTAGTCGCCCGCATTGGGAAGATCCTCGATCCGGCCCATGATTAGCCAGGTGCGACGGAAGATTTTTTCACGCTCAAGATCGAAGTAGTGCTGGGAGCGATATGGCTCAAGCGATTCAGGACCCGTTCCCAGGCCGGCGGCTTGGGTGAAGTTGTTGTGCATCGGCTCCTCCTTGCTAGCAGATGGCGAGAAACGTTCTCGTCGTCTTTTTAATTAGAATGGATTCTAAAGAGCATTATAAGGCACGGCAATTGTCGTCTGTCGACAGATCCCTTGCGGTATGCTTTATCTCAGGCCCCGGCCGAGTGATCGTTTTCTCGAGGATTGAGGTTGATGCAAAAGCCGATGAGTTGGCCGACGGTACGCGAGCAGCAGAAGGAGGGACGTCGCGATGCGATCCTGACGGCGGCTGAGGCGCTAGTTCGCGAGACGGGTTCGACCGACTTCTCGGTCGGGGCGCTGGCCTTGAGGGCCGAGGTCAGCGTGGCAACGCTGTACAACCTTATAGGTTCAAAGGGCACGATCCTTTACGCGCTGCTCAACCAGACTATGGACGAGCTAGACGCTGTCACGAGTAACGAGTTGGCTGCCAATCCTTTTGACCAGGCTCTCTTGGCAGCAGAGACGGTGGCGCGTGTTTACACGAAAGATTCTGCCTACCTTCGGCCTCTGTGGAGATTCGAACTCGGCGTGATCGAACCAGAGCATCGACCTGCGCTGATGAATCGTGCGCTGAAATTCTGGTCCAGCAGGCTTAAGGGATTGGAGAGTGAGAAGCGGCTACCCAAAGGTATCGCGCTCATCGATCTCGCCCGGGAGTACCAGATCTACTTCACTGGCGTGCTCGACCTCTGGGTGCAGAACGAACTGAGCGATGAGCGCCTCCCGATTCAGGTCCGCTACGGAATACTTCTCAGATTGCTCGCACTAAACGATGTGAAGGAACAAGATCGTCTAATGAGAGCCTTGCGCAAGGCGCATCGCCAACTCCTGGAAATAAACGGGTAGAGTCGTAAAAGTACAGGACATTGCGCCTCATCTAGGTCAGCGTTTGGCCATTCGAGACACCGAAGTGCCCCCACAATCGTTTCAAGCGTAGATGTGCCAATCAATAGCTCAGCGCGCGCTTGAGGGCAGTCCCTGCTCCTTTCCAAATTAATTGTGGCGTCACAGCGAATTTAATCGCGAGTATGTTTGCGCAGCCGATCCAACGACTATTGCTCAAGTGGATTGACCGGAGGCCACTCTCTTCAGTCGGTAGGTCCTAGACCAGGTGGACGCGACCCTACCGATACGCTGAACAAGGCATACAAAGGCCAATACGCGCCTCGGCAGCCTCGGTATGTGGAAGATATCGGTTGGTGTAATTCTGGCGGCGATTGTCGTTGGCGCAGTTATGTTGAACCGCTAACGGGGCCAAAAGTTAGACTGCTGTCTAACTTTTGGCACTTAGAGTTTGCCGATTTTTCTCTAAGTTGTTGAATAAAATGGCTCCGTGACCAGGGCTCGAACCTGGGACCCAGTGATTAACAGTCACTTGCTCTACCAACTGAGCTATCACGGAAGCGTTGGGGGCGCGATTCTAGTGGTGATGACGCAGACGTGCAACGCATGACGATGAAGATCGCGTCATCATTCCCTGTCTAGAGCCGCCTGATGCACCATAGGTGGGGGCCCAGCAACCGTTCTGCCTCCTCATAATCACCTCTCGGCGGATGCCACTGTGCCAATCGATAATTCAGTCTATATTCAAGCCCATGTCCGCATTCTTGAACCGGTGGCGCGTGCGTCGTGCGCAGGAAGCCTTTGAGGCTCAGATCGCGCCGCACGTCGATCACATGTACCGGCTGGCCGTTCGATTCACCGGCAGTTCGCACGCTGCCGAGGACCTGGTGCAGGATGTGCTGATCAAGGTCTACCGCATGCGCAAGCAATTCACGGATCTGGATCAGCCGCGGCCATGGTTATCGCGCGTGCTCTACCGGGAGTTCGTGGATCGCTGGCGCCGCGAAAAACGCGTCCCGGTAAATTTTTCTACTTTGGATACAAATGAGTACGATCATCAGGAAAATCTGTCCGACGATTCGTGCAGCCCGGAGAATGAAGTGGCGGGGATGCAGCTGCAGAAGCAGTTGGCGCTTGCCGTGGCTAAGCTCAACGACGATCAGAGAACCTTGATCATGTTCCACGATGTAGAGGGTTATACGCTGGAAGAACTCTCCGTGGTGCTTTCTGTTCCTATCGGTACGGTAAAATCTCGTATTCACCGGGCACGGGCCCGACTTCGGGAAATTCTGAACGAATCCAATGGAACCAATCAGTCCTTTGACTCGTTCTCACTATCAGGATGAACAAGATCGAATGCCAAGAGTTGCACCTCCGGCTGGATGACTGGCTGGACAGTGCTTTGGGCCTGAGCACCGAGCATGCATTGGAGATGCACGCCTTGGAGTGTGCTCCCTGCGGTGTCATGGTTCGTCGGGAACGGCAGATGCGCGCTGCGTTGTCCGCTCTGCCAGCTCCTGCCCCACGGCCGGGCTTTGTGGCCGAAGCATTGCGCAACGCGCGAATGGCTGACCGCGCTCCTGAAGCATCTGGGAGCCACGGATCGGGTAATTGGATGATGGCTTTCTCCGGTGCCGCTGTTGCTAGCTCTTGTTTTGCCATTGCGCTTTGGGTGTGGCAGCCCAACGGCCGTATCGGGGCAGAGCCCGCCACGCCAAACAGGCTGGCAACAGTTGCAGCAATGCCTGTGTCGCAGGTTGCACAAGTGGCAGCGCGAGCAAATTTGCAGACCGTGGCTTTGTCCATTGGCAAGGTCGAGTCCATGCGGCTTCGCATCGAGGCGCCGCGCAATTTTTCAGAAGTGAATTTCAGCGTGGATTTGCCCGAACATGTGGAACTCGCAGGTCAGCCGGGTATTCGTGCCATTACCTGGAAGGGCGCCCTGAACAAGGGCGACAATATTCTGGACTTGCCATTGGTGGCCTCAGGCGAGGCTTCAGGGGTACTGGAAGCGCGAGTGAACTGGGGACAGTTTGAGCGTCGCATTGAAACGAGCATCGTGGGTGTTCCGGAAGCTCGGGTCCCTGGCTCTCCGCTACGGCGAGGAATTTGAAATGACAAGCAATACCAAAGCAGCGGGTTTGAGTCCTGCAACGGATAAGCCGAACGTGTTTATGCCGCAGATCGTCTTGCTGGCAGCGCTGGTCGTTGCGCTTGGATCTGGCGTGGCCAGCGGGCAAGGCGTTCGCTTGGATGCGTCCATGAACGCTGTCGCAAAAGAAGCGTCGGATGAGCTCAATTGCGAAGATTGCGAAGTTGAGGAGGATGAGTTGCTCGGTCTTCTGGAGACAGGCGGCAAGGATCGTTCGGGGCCCGAGTACGCTGGAGCGGACGGTAGCGGATCGGATGATGCGGATGGCCAGTCTGATGAAGGCCTTGGGGTTGTCAACATTCCGGGGGTGACCTCGCCATCTTCCTCAATGGGGGCGGGCGCAGCGTCTCCGCCACCTCCTCTGGTGAATGCGCCTCCCGTCGTGGTGCCTGGAATCGCGCTATGAAACTGTCTTGCTTACGCATTCGCAGGAGCGTTTGGGGGCCAGCCCTGTTGCTTGCGCTAGGGCTTGCCGGCTCTAGCAGTGCCTTCGCAAGCGAGCTCGACGGTCTGGACATGACCATTGAAGTGCTTGGAAAAGAGCAGGCCATTGATGATCGCACCGTCAATCGCATCCAGATTCCTGTGCTAGGCGGCGGCGCTGTTGCGGCGCAGAGTGGCGATGGATCGGCAGGCAAAGCAGTCAATCTTCAAGGGTTAGCTGAAGGACCTGTGCTGGGCCCTGTGCTGGCGCCACTTGGCGGGACGCTCTCTACTGTCGACGGGCTAGCCAATGGCGTTCTAGGCGCATTGGGTTTGGGTGCCCAACCTCAAGAGTAGTCTGCGGCTAGCCGGGGCCGTCGCGTTCTCGGTATACAATTCGCGCTGATACTAGAGCGAAACAACTCGATTGTGAGTCAGCCGCGTGACGGTTTTGCCTGTTGAGGCAAAGACCTACTTACTTCCAAGGCCTTGTTCGCGCGGTGCGTTGTTTCGCCGTGCTCGCTGTGCTGTCGGTGTGCCACTCTGCACAAGCGCAGTCAGGTCCGGACATGACCGCCCGAGAAGCTTTTGATACGGGTGTCGAACTGGTCCGTGGCGGGCGTTTTGAAGAAGCATTGCGCTATTTTCTGACCGCGTACGCACAGGGGGATCAAAGTCCACGGCTGCAATTCAATCTCGGCGTCGCCTATTACCGCTTGCAACGCTTTCACGATGCACGCACCGCGTTTCTGCGAGCGGCAGCGAGCAAGGAAACTGCGGATCTGTCCCTATACAACGTTGGTTTGGTCGCTTTTGCGGCAGGTGACCGAGCCGAAGCGGCAAAGCGGTTTCGATACACCGCCAAGAACGCCAAATCGGCCAATCTCAGGGCCTTGGCGGCCAAAGCGTTGGCAAGAACCAATAACAGCGAGGCCTTGCGCGCGCGCGGCTCTGTCAGCGTGCTGAGGGGCGAAGACAGCAACGTCATCATTCCGGTGGGAACCGGAAACGATCTGGCCAGCAATCAGCGTGACTCGTTCCTGGAGGGCAGATTGGCCTGGGCAGATACTTTTGGCGATTCAGAGCGCTGGGGTTACCGAGTATCGGGTGTGCATGTCGAGTACGACGATATCAGTGACGGGAATATCTCGTTTGCCGAGGCGGGCGTTGATTTCAGAGGCCCGGTGTCAGCGCAATTGGGTATATCGGCATTGTTGGTGGCTGACGAGGCCTACCAGCAGACGACGGATCTTCGCGTCAGAGCGACGGTATTCAATCGACGCGCTTTTGCGGCGGCCTATGAACTGGGCTATTCGCTGGTCGATGCGATGGGCAGCGGACCCGAGCAGCTGGAGGGCAATCGTTACTATTTCGGCATTGCGCTGGATGCCCGGTCGAAAATCCTTGCTGCATCTCTCGGCGTCAGGAAAATCACCAACGATCGCGAGCTTGCGGCCCTGTCTCCTGATCAGGTGTCGGTTTCGGCGGGTCTTCAGGCGCAGCTTGTCAAAGGTGTCGTGGCGCGGCTTACAGGACGCTATACCGACAGCAAATACAAGAATGACAGGCAGGATGAACTGCTTGAACTCGGGGCGGAAATTTCATTCCGCCTGTACAAGGGCCTGGCATTGGTTGTTGAAGCCGCTCGCTATGAGAACCGCTCCAGCGTCGCCCAGTTGCGGTATGAAACCGACAAAATCTACGGCGGCCTGCGTCTGCAGTTCTGATCGCATCGGCCCTACGCGGTGATCTTTGAATTGCCGCTGATCAGGACGCCGGATACAAAAGACCCGGCGCGAGGCCGGGTCTTTCGAGCTTGGTTTTCAACTATTTGTCGACAAACGCACGCTCGATAACGTAGTCGCCAGGCGTGCCGATGTGCGGCGAAATCTGGAATCCGCGCTTATCCAGCAGGGCTGCGGTGTCCTT
>TARA_R110000850_G_scaffold29434_1_pt1 | contig 14894 bp, 17 predicted proteins | sample TARA_R110000850 | Tara Oceans TARA_R110000850 (sample SAMEA4397586) | marine metagenome | biome: Polar Biome; feature: [SRF] surface water layer (ENVO:00010504); material: water (ENVO:00002006), including particulate matter (ENVO:01000060) such as... | depth 5 m | reverse complement strand
TCCATCCACATGCCGTGTAGGTGAATGGGGTGTTCCATCATGGTGTCGTTGATCAGTATTAAGCGCAGCCGCTCGTCTTTCTCGAAGTGAATTGGCCCAGTTACTTCGCTAAACTTCTTGCCGTCGAACGACCACATGTAGCGTTCCATGTTGCCGGTGAGGTGCAGTTCAAGCTCGCGTCTGGGCTCGCGGCGGTCGGGCCATGGCGGAAGGCCTTCAAGTCTCGGTAAACCAGAACACGACGCTCATCGGGGTCAATGCCTATGCCCACTTGACCATAGCGTGAGCCCGGCTGGGCGTCGCCAGCTGCCAACATACCGCTTGCGAGCATGTTGCGCTGCTCTCCGGCCATGCCATTGGAGTGATCCATGTTGTTCATACCCGACATATCCGAATGGTCTATTCCTTCCATGTTGGAATGATCCATACCCTCCATATTTGACATAGCCGAGTGATCCATTTCTTCCATGCTGGCGTGGTCCATCCCCTGCATGTTCGACATGCCCGAATGGTCCATTCCTTCCATAGTGGAATGATCCATGCTGGTCATGCCGTGGGCACCCATGGCTTCCATACCGCGGTCAGCAATTTGGCGATGGTCCGGAATCTCCGCCTGCATGCCTTCGCGCGGGGCTAAAGTGGCGCGAGCGTAGCCGCTGCGATCCATGGATTCGGCGAAGATGGTGTAGGCCTGATCGTCTTCGGGTGACACCAAAACGTCGTAGGTTTCGGCAACGCCGATTCGGAACTCATCGACAGGTACGGGCTGAACCGGTTGGCCGTCGGCGGCCACTACGGTCATTTTGAGGCCGGGTATACGTACATCAAAGTAGGACATTGCCGAGCCGTTGATCACTCGCAGTCGTACACGTTCGCCCGGCTTGAACAGCGCGCTCCAGTTTTCCTCAGGGGAATGGCCGTTGAGTAGGTAGGTGTAGGTGCTGCCAGTGACATCCGCGATGTCCCGCGAACTCATACGCATTTTGGCCCACATGCCGCGCATCTCGGCGGTGGGGGCCAAGCCGTTTTGCCGTACATCGGCGAAGAAATCGGCAACCGTGCGTTCCTGGAAGTTGTAGTAGCCCTCCATGGTTTTCAGGTTGCGAAACACCGACATGGGGTCTTCAAAGGTCCAGTCGGTGAGCAGTATCACGTGCTCGCGGTCATAGCGGAAGGTTTCGCGCTCGGCGGCGTCGATAATCAGCGGCCCCACGTGGCCTAGCTGCTCCTGCATGCCGGAGTGGCTGTGATACCAGTAGGTGCCATTCTGGCGCACAGGGAAACGGTAGGTGAAGGTTTCACCGGGCGCAATGCCAGCAAAGCTTACCCCTGGTACCCCATCCATTTCCGGGGGCAGAATTAAGCCGTGCCAGTGAATGGAGGTGGACTCATCGAGCAGATTGGTGACGCGCAGCACTGCGTCCTGGCCTTCCTTCAGGCGAATCAACGGGCCGGGGCTGGTGCCGTTGATACTAAAAGTGCTCGCTTCCTGGCCATCAATCGGAATGGATTCACGCCGGATGGCCAGCGATACCACCGGGCCTTCTTCCACGCCTTTGGAATAGACGTTTGTACGCCCCCAGGGGTTGGCCCAGGCGGGGCTTAAGCCTATTGCTGCGGCGGAACCTAACCCTAGCGCCGCGCCGCCTTTCAACACCTGGCGACGTGAGAGTGGGTGGGTGATGATGTTCGAACGCGTCATATAAAGCTCCCATCGCTGATGAATATCATCATCTTGGGGGAGCAAGCTGAATCAACGCTGAAAAACAGTTAAGCGGATGTCACTGCCGTTAATGGGAGCGTGGTGATAACCCGCAGACCACCCAGTGGGCTGCGCTCAAACTGGCAGTGACCGTGATAGCGTTCTACCAGCTGCGTCAAAATAGCAAGCCCCAGGCCGTAACCGGGATGGCGTTCATCCAGCCGAGTGCCACGCTCACCTAAACGAGGTATGTCGCTTTCCGCGACGCCGGGACCGTCATCATCAACAGTTAGCATGAGCGTTTGTGGCGTAACGTTGATATGGCAACAAATCTCTTGTTTGGCCCATTTGCCAGCGTTATCCAGCACAATGCCCAATATTTCGGAGTAATCGTGGGCATCAATAGGGACCTGGTCACGCTGATTAATTGCCTGCGTTAGTTCGAACGCCTGCTGAGGGTAGAGACTACGGAACATGCTCATTAGGCGTTGACTGTCGCGGATGAGGTGGGTCAAACGCCCCGCATGAGGGCCTGCGATACGCGCACGGCGAAGCTCGGCATCCAATTGTACGTTGATATCTTCTAGCCGCATCAGAAGCTTATGGCGGCGGCTGTCGTCAATTGGCCGGCTGCCCCTGAGCACTTGGGTGATCGCCGCCAACGGTGTTTTAAGCGCATGAGAAAGGTTGGCAACTGACTCCCGTGAGCGTTGCAAACGTAGGTCGATGTCATCCATAAAGCGATTGAGCTGCGCGACCAAGCCATCTAGCTCGGCGGGCGCGTTCAGAGAGAGTCGCTGACGCTCGCCTGCTTGCAGGGCTTCAAGCTGATCACGCAACTGCCACAGGGGCTGCAAACCACGGTTAACGGCCAACATGTTGAGCGCGACCAGAACCGAAAGTAAGCCTGCAGCAATACCGCCTACCCACCAGTGCAACGTGGCTAGCCCATTTTCTACCTGAGAAAAATCCTCACCAATCAGCAATACGCCGGTGCTGTCCTGCCACTCGAAATGCTGGCGATACACCAGCAAATGGCGCTTGCCACGCTTGACCTCGATGAGCGCATTACCTTCTTCGTTCAGTAACATTGCGAGCTGTCTCTGCCACTCTGGGTCTGAGGCGCTGGTCTCACCATTGAGACGTAGTACGTAAAGGTGATGAAATACTTGGTAAGTTTTGCTAGTCGAGACGAGCGATATGGGCATTGCCAACCGGTCATTTTCTAACTGTGATACAGCATGTACGGCTTCACGCTTGAGGCGTTCACCAAGAAAATCCTTAGCAAGCTTTTGCAGAAACACGCCGTGCAGCAACCATGTCAAGCCAACAACCAGCAACGCGACGCCGCCCAGCCAAGCTAGTAGACGAAACCGTAAGCTGCGTTTATCAACGTGAAACAAAAATATACCCCTGGCCGCGGCGCGTCTGGGTGATCGACTTGCCAAGGTAACGGCGCAGACGCGCCACGTATACCTCAACAAGGTTAGGTGCGGCGGCGTCTTGCTCCAACGCGTAAAGCTGTTCTAGCAGTCGCTCCTTGGAGTGAATGCGATCGGGGTGAAGCATCAGGTAACGCAGTAGCCGAAACTCGGTGGCAGTAAGCGAACGCCATGCTGATTCTTCGCTGCAAACACGTTGGCTCGCTTCATCCAAGGAGACACCGTTGAGAGTGATGACTTGGGATAGCTGGCCAGACCGCCTGCGCAGTAGTGCCTTTAGGCGTGCCATCAGTTCGGCTTCGTGAAAGGGTTTAGTGAGGTAGTCGTCGGCCCCGGTTTCCAAGCCAACTACCTTGTCTTCCCACGTATCGCGCGCGGTGAGTATCAAAACAGGAGTAGTACGTTTTTGTTTACGCCACTGGGTGAGTAGTTCAAGCCCCGAGCCATCGGGTAACCCAATATCTAGGATGACAAGCTCGTACTCTTCGGTTGCCATAAACGACGCAGCCGCCTTGACAGAGGCGGCTACATCGACGAGGTAACCGTTGTCTTTCAGACTTTCAGCTAGGCTCTCGGCTAACAGGTCATCATCTTCCAGAAACAACAGTTTCATAAGCTGATATCGCGTTAAAAGTTAATATCACCATACATTCCTGATTCATAATGACCAGGGATATTGCAGGCGTACTCCAGACTGTCAACATCTGAGGAAGCCGTCCATACCAGCGTTTTGGTTTCACCTCCCCCGATGGTGATAGACGGCATTTGCCCGCCATGCGCACCTTCCGCCATGTCGTGACCACCGTGTCCGCCATGACCTTCACCATGACCACTACTCATTTCTTGCATCATCTTACGGTGCTCTTCCTGGGCGGCTTTATCACCTATCACGAACTCATGCTCAAGATTACCGGTGTTGGAAATTTCAAATTTAATGGTCTCACCGGCGGTAACTTGGATATCTTCAGGATCAAACCACATATCGCCTGCTTCAAAGCTAATAGTGCGATCAACATCGGCAGAGCTCGCGTCATTGAGAGAACCATCATGTTCGCCCGCTGCCCAAGAGGTGGACCCCATAACACAGAGTGATATTGTCAGTAGACTGTAGGTCAGGTAGGTCTTGCGCATCATGTTTACCTCTTAGTGGTGTACCTAAGCGTTATAGCGTACCAACCTGAAATGAGCCTGAACCTCATGTCATTTAGTGTTAGTTGCCTAAGGACACCTTCAATACAGCGGTGAGCTCGCTGCGGATTAGTGTCACGTCCATCGCCTCAATGACCTGTCGTGCATCGCTTGCAGCGCGCGGATGGTATCGGCCTTGCCTTCCGGAGAGCGTTGCTTATAGCTATTAAGCTGGACGCTTAACTAACCAGGGGGATGTCCTTTCCTTAACCATTCGGTGATGTGACCCTTGTCAGCACCGCAGTGATCAGCAATATAACTGCGACCAGTACCATCTCCAGAGCAATACTGCGCTGTAAACGTCGTGGGGCTGTAGCGTCGCCGCTCTCAAAGGCCGGTACAAGTCGGCACTTGTTCGCGGCAGCAAATAACAGTAGCACCGCGACAATCAATACCTTGCCGATCAAGAGCTGTCCATATGCCGTGGTGAGCAGCGGCGTAAGACCGCCCGTAAGCAGCGTGGCCAAAGTGACGCCCGCCAGCACCAACAAGCCAACCCCGTCCATGGCGATTTGCCCGAAACGAGTCAGAATGCGGGCGCTATTGCCCTGGTTGTGACGCCGTCCCACTAAGTGGAACAGCGGCCACAGTGAGGCCACCCAGAATGCCGCTGCCATCAAGTGAAAGATCAGCAAACCAGACAGAACGAGGCGAGGGGGGGGCACTGTATGTCCCACCTGCACGAACGCTAACATCACCAGTAACACGCCTACTAGGCTCAAGCTATTGGCTGTTTTCGAGAGTAGTAAGTTATTGAGCTGAATCGCCTGGACCAGCAGCAAGCCAGTAACGGCCAGTATCAGCCGCGTCCCAGGCGCACCCTCGAACACGATCCCGAGCAGCATCGGGTTGGTTGCAGCAGCCACATTGCCGCCCCCAAGGTATCCGGCTTGCAAAGGCCACTGGAACAGAACCAGGGTAACCCCCGACCAAGCAGCGAAGACACCCATGCGGACAACGCGCCTCCGGTCGTGATCAGGGAGTTGCGGAAACGCTAGGCGAAACAGCACGGCCCCCGTTGCGACTAGGGCGCTAAGGTAAACCCCGGCCGCCACGAGGATCATCGTGACGATCCAGACGTCGAGGCTATTTACGGAGTACCACCAGGCCACGGGTCAGGGCTCGATCGAGAAGTTAAAACCGTCGGACATCATGTGCCCGTCATCCGATAGGCCTCGCCAACGCACCTGGTAGTTCCCAGCCGAAAGAACTTCACCGGGCTTTACGAAGTATGTTCACTACCTGGCTGACCATCAAGGGGAACTGAGCCATTCGGGCCTGTCACCTCAAACTGGGTGATGCGCATCACGCCACCAAACTCAATGCCAATTTTCGCAGGGGAGTCCTGAACGGTGTCACCATCCTTAGGCGAAGTGCTTGTGCGGCCTTCATGGACGGGTGCCGGGATTGCTAGCGAAATCAACAGTGTTGCTAAGGTAGCGTGAGCGATCAGGAGAGATCTCGTCTTCTTTTGCATGCCGATTCCTTATATGTTTTTTCAGGGTTGAATGGATGCCGTTTCTTCATCGCGGAGGCGCTAAAACTGATTCGGTTGAGCTTCAGAGGCCGTTCATTCGTCCTGTTTGGCGAACAAGGCACATAGCTTTGTGCCCTTTGGGAGCTAAGAGAGCGTCCAGGAACACTTTGGCTTCAGGGGTTTCCGCCTCTTGGGCGGTGAGGTATTTGAGCAGGCATTTGGACGCGCTCTTCTTCATGGAAGTAGCTCAGTTTTATAACGTGCCAACCTGAAACAGGGCTGAAAACGGCGGGAAAAATGACTTGTGACAACATTTAGGTATTGGGATTGGTTTCCCCTTTACCTTTGGGCTACCTATAGGTTGTAGGCTTATAACGTAAGCTAACTCCGCCTTCTTCTGTAGGAAAAGGCGATGTCTCGACCAGCAACATGAGAGGAAATATCATGGTTAAGCACAAGGTGATTTTTGCCCTTGGTCTGGCTGCAAGCCTCAGTGTCACAAGCAGCGTCATCTTCGCTCAAGGTATGAACCAAGGCGCCCAAGGTCAAGGCAATATGATGGGCGGCCAAGGCGGTATGGGTTCGGGCATGATGATGGGCAGTCAAGAAGGCATGTACCCAGGAATGATGATGGGAGGGCAAAGTGGGATGATGCCTTGTCCAATGATGGGAGGCATGGGGACTATGTCCGGCATGGTCGGTATGCTCGACGAGCAGCAGATGAGTACCATGCGTGAGATGCGTCAGGAACACCGCGTGGCCCAATTTGAGCGGATGGGCGAAATGATGAACCTTCGCGACGACATGATGCAAATCATGCAGGCTGAGCGACCAGAGCCAGAGGAAGTAAAGGCGCTGCATGCCCAAATGGCCAACCTTCATGGCGATATGATGGCTGATAATGTGCGTATGCATAATCAGATGCAGGACTTACTAACCGATGAGCAGCGTGAACAGATGAGGGGAAGCATGCGCAGCTACCATGGCCCGCAATAAGCCTTGGCGATGAAGTGAACTTCACCTCACGCCGGGTGAGGGCACCGAGTACAAACTGACAATGGAAGAAGGCGCTGTCGCGACATTCGCTTGGACCTCCGTTGGTGGGCCACTTAATTTCGACACCCACTGTGACGGAAATGGCAACTCGATCAGCGATGAGAAAGGGCGTGGTTTGCCCAAAGACGAAGGCGAACGTGAAGCTGACTTCACCGGTAACCAAGGTTGGTTCTTTCATAATCGCAATGATAACGACGTGACCGTGGTGTTGCGTGTTAGAGGGGACTATGTGGAGCTGAATAAGGTTTTCTAAAGCAGTGGCCTCTAGCGCTCTCCTGAGGGCTAGAGGTTTTCCTCCCATCAGCGTTGTTAAAATGATGGGTAAGCGTTTACAAAATTAGGTGAGACAGTAATTAATGGGTTATCTGGTTTAATAATATTTAGGCTTATATGCGAAAAAACTGAAAGTCTTCTTTTGGCCGAAGCGGGTGCAGCCAGGGCTTAAGCGAATTGGCTTTGGCAGTCTTCCTTCCGAGGACCAACGCCAAACAGTGGGTCGTGACACCCCGTAACGCTACGCATCCGTATTTTTCGTACTGAGATAATAGGAATCCAGCAGGAAGGCACCGGTTTTACTTGGGATGGTATTTGGGATGGGAAAACAAAAAAAGCACCCGTAGGTGCTTGATTTGCATAGTAAGGTGGTGGAGGCGGCGTCCCCCTTTCTGCTGTATCACGCTATAGCGTAGAGTATCAGTAAGCTACTGAAATTATTGTTTTTAAAGCCTTTGGTCGTCTTGTCGTGTATCACCTAATATCACCCTATGCTATTATTTTGGTGGGGATAGTGGATGGTATGGATGTTGGGAGGCTGAAGCGTGCCAAAAGTAGCCAGAGAGTTAAGCGCGTCTGAGGTACGACGCATTGATGAACCGGGTACCCATGCAGTGGGGGGCTGTGCCGGTTTACTGCTGAAGGTGTCTAGCGGTGGTGGGCGTTCGTGGATCCTGCGCGCCCGCGTAGGAAATCGCCGCCGTGACTTTGGCCTGGGAGGTTTCCCAACGGTGCCTCTTGGTGATGTGCGCAACAAAGCCCGAGAGTTACGCGACAAGCTGGCGCAAGGTATCGACCCGGTAGCCGAGCGCCAAGCCGCCCGCGCTGCCCATATTGCCGCCCAAGCCAAACGGCTGACCTTTCGTGAAGCGGCTGAGCAGTATCACGCCACCAAAGAAAAAGAGTTCCGAAACGCTAAGCACCGGAAAGACTGGATTGGCTCGCTAAAGCGTTACGCCTTTATCCATATTGGGGAAGTGCCGGTGGGTGATGTGGAGCTGCCCCACGTCCTGAAAGCGCTGGAACCAATATGGGAAACCAAGACGGAAACAGCAACCCGCGTTCGCCAGCGTATTGAGGGCGTATTGGCATGGGCTGCTGTGCGTGGCTACCGTAGCGGCGATAACCCCGCTCGCTGGCAAGGCAACCTTGATGCAGTGCTAGCTAAACCCGCCAAAGTAGGGAAGGGCAAGCGACACTTTCCAGCCTTGCCCTGGCAGCGCGTCCCCGAGTTCCTGCAAGACTTGCGCACCCGTGAAGGCATGGGGGCACGTGCGCTAGAGTTCGCCATTCTGACCGCCGCCCGGTCTGGTGAAATACGCGGCGCTACCTGGGATGAAATCGACCTAAGCGCTAAAGTGTGGACTATACCGGCTGAGCGTATGAAAGCAGGCAAGCCCCACCGAATACCGCTATCACCCGCCGCCGTTACCCTGCTGGAAGCGTTGCCCCGTATGCAAGGCCAGCCATTGGTATTCCCGGCGGTGCGTGGGGGCAAAATTAGCGATGTGACCATATTGGCCACCGTGAAGCGGATGAACGCCACCAAAGAGAAGGAAGGCGGCGAACAATACACGGATCCCACCGATGGCCGCCCGGTGGTGCCCCATGGTTTCCGCAGTGCGTTCAAGGATTGGGCGCGCAACCGTTCAAGCTATCCTGATGAAGTCAGTGAATTGGCGCTTGCCCACGTCAATAGCGACGCCACCCGCGCCGCCTATGCCCGTGATGAATTGCTGCCCCAGCGTACCAAGCTGATGACTGCATGGGCTGACTACTGTGCAGAACCGGCCAAGGCCAGCGCCAGCGTTATATCCATAAAAAAGGAGGCTTAAACGTGCCGTTATCTGATGAAGAATTGAGTAGCTATCTTGACCAGAAAGGCTACGAAGTAATGGCACTCAAGGAGGAGGCTAAGAGGCTGGATTTTTCACAACTAGATGATATACCAGCGTTTATCCAGCAACGAATTTCAGAGGTAACAGAGCAGATACCTGACGAAATAGAGTATAAGCCCGTTATTCTGAAGTATTTTAGGTGCGCGCTAAAAGCCTATAATCGTGGGGATGATGATGCCTTTAGGCTTGATTATTTGCGTGCTGACAGAAATCTTGAAAATGCACTTTCAGACCGCTGGACGTTAGGAGTTATAAAGCAATATGGCCGTAATGCAGAAAGGTTCAGTGAGGAAATAAAGGAAAAGCGAAAGCCAGCTTGGGACTTATGGCAGAAGATGGCAGACGAAATACATTCAAAGATGCTTGTTGCAAACCAAACAAGAAAGCCTTCAAAACGAGAAATCGCTCTCAAAATTGAGCAGCGATTAAAAAGTGAAGGCTCTGAGTACGCAGCGTCATTTGAGACTATAAAAAGACGCATCGTAATTGGTGGGTAAGATGCCACGGCTTACCTACTACTGAACCGCAACAATTCACCTCGTACCCACACGATATGAGGTGAAGCATGACCCCCTACACTTATTTGACCGTTCGCCAAGCCGCCGCCCGTCTGGCGGTATCGGTGCCCACCGTCTGGCGTTGGGCGCGTGAACGTCCTGACTTCCCGAAACCCCACCGCCTTGGCCCCAACTGTACCCGCTGGCGCTTATCTGACCTTGAAGCATGGGAAGCCAAGCGCGGGGAGGTGGTGTCATGAGTCGTCGCTTAATTCGACTAGCCGCCGCCTTGGCCAAAGGCCCTGTTACCCGTGAACAGGCTGACCGGATAGCGCCAGCCAGTAATGGCCCCCACTTCATTGGAGTGTTGCGCCGCAAGCTGGAAATTGACCTTGATTGTGACCGCGTACCGTTCACGACAAAAGACGGGGAACCGTCATGGTATGGCCGCTATACGCCCAACCGAGAGGAACGCGCCAAGCTGATGGCGTTTGTGATTGAACAGGGAGGGTGCCTTGATGACTAGCGCAGAAAATAGCCCCGCTTTGGCTGCAACCATTTGCGAGGCTCAAGGTAATACTTCACACGAAAAGAATAGCACCGTTACGGCTACCCTGACCATTATCACGTCAACGAAACCAGAGCGCTTAACCAAGCGTTACCGGCTAGCTGATGATGGTGAGCTGATGAAGGATCCCGGCGGGGATATGTCACAAGGCAGCGCCGCCGTTGAGAACGTGGATAGTCTGGCGACCTTTGCCCGTTTGCTGAAATCGCTCAAGACTAACCAAGCGCTGGCCTATGGCCGCCCTGAACGCATGAATACCGGGCTGGTATCTAAGCGCCGCTGGCTGGAAGCGGGCCGCCCTGATGACCCTATCACCCGTAGTAAGGAGCATTTTTCATGGCCTGCTGGCGCTGGTGTCATGATGGCCGATTATGACCCCGGCGATGGTGAAAAAACGCTTACCCGTGATGACCTGCTGACTTCCCTTCATGAAGCCTTGCCCGCATTGGCTGACGTTGCCGCACTGTGGTGGCCTTCATCTTCTAGCCATATTGTGAACACGGAAACCGGCGATGATTTAACCGTGCTGCGTGGTCAACGGCTTTACTGGCTGGCGCTGGATGCCCGCGATATTGAGCGGGCCGGTAAGGCGCTGCAAACCTACCTTTGGGCCGCTGGCCATGGCTGGGTAGAAGTTGGCGCTGCTGGCCAACGGCTGAAGCGTACCTTGCTGGATGCCAGCGTTTACCAAGCCAACCGGCTGGACTTTGCCGCCGGTGCTGAATGTATCCCGCCGCTAGCACAACAGCGAGGCGAGCCGGTGCCTGTTGGCGGTGCGGTGGCTGTACTGGATACCCAAGCGGTAATTCCCGACCCGGATCCCACAACCTTGGCCGCTGCTGAAAAGAACCGCGTGGCTGCCATGCTTGCCGCCAAGTCTGAAGCCGATATGGTGCAGGCGGATTATATCGAAACCCGCGCCAGCGAAATGGCAGGCAGCGAGGCCAGCGCCGAAACGCTAGAGCAGAGCCGTGAAACCGTTAACCGCGCCCTGAACCATGCTGTACTGGCTGGGGACTTCCCCATCATGCTGGTGGCTGACAATGGCAGCCAGCAACCGCTAACCGTTGGGGATGTGCTGGATAACCCCGAGCGTTATCACAACAGCCTGACACTTGATCCCATCGAACCGGAATACCAAGGCGGTAAGACGGTGGGCAAGTTGTACTTGATGGGTGCCCGCCCGCGTCTGTATTCGTTTGCACACGGTGGCAAAACGTACAAGCTGAGCAGGCCGCCCGCGCGCGTGGAGTTGGTCAAAGGGCGTACCGTGGAAGCGGTGGAGCAGGTGCTTGGCATTATGCGCCGCGCCCCTGATGTGTTTGATTTTGGCGGGCCGCTGGTGACTGCAACCGATGGCCGCGTTTACCCGCTGGATGAACACGCCCTGAAGCATTGGCTTGGCGGTGCAACCCAGTTCTGGCGCTGGCAAAGGCTAAAGAATGACGCGATGATTGAAGTGTTAGAGGATCCCCCGGTAAGCGTGGCCAAGGCTCTGCTATCTCTTGGGGAGCGCCGCGCCCTGAAGAACCTGAGCGCTATTATCACCGCGCCTACCTTGCGCCTTGATGGCTCGCTGCTGAACCGTCCCGGCTTTGATGACGCCACCGGCCTGCTACTGGAAATTGACGGCGACGAAATCCACCCGGTGCCCATGCACCCAACCGGGGAACAGGTCGAAACAGCGCTAGAACGCCTGATGAAGCCGTTTGCCGACTTCCCGCTAGTAGGCCCCGTGGATAAGGGCGTTTTGCTTGCTGCGCTGCTGACAGCCGCCGTCCGCCCCGTTCTACCCACCGCGCCAGCCGTTGGCTTTGACGCCCCCACTCAAGGCAGCGGTAAGACCCTACTAGCCAAGTGCGTGGCTGTGCTGGCGCTGGGAGAGGTGCCCACGATATGGCCGCATACCCATGCCCGCGATGATGAAGAAATCCGTAAACGTATTATGACTATATTGATGACCGGCACCCGTGCGGTTATCTGGGATAACGTTATTGGCGTATTCGATAGCGCGGCGCTGGCTGGCGCTTTGACTTCCCAGCATTACAGCGACCGCATACTAGGCAAAACTGGCCATGCTAACGTGCCCAATAAAGCGCTTTGGCTGCTGACCGGGAATAACCTGACGTTGGCCGGGGATTTACCGCGCCGCGTTCTCAAGTGCCGGATAGACCCGGAAACAGATAGACCTTTTGCCCGTCAATTCGACCTGGATCCCGAGGCGTATTGCCAACAGCACCGCCAACGGATGGTAGCCGATGCCCTGACCGTCATTCGTGGCTGGCTGGCGTCTGGTGATGCGCCAGCACCGGGGAAGATGGCGAGCTTTGAAGAATGGGACTTGATGGTAAGACAGCCGGTGGCATGGGTAGCCCGTCATTTTGACTTGCTGGGGGAGTATACCGACCCGATGGAAGCGGTAGACGCTGCCCAAGCGGCTGACCCTGAGCAGGAACAGTTAGACGCGCTGCTGTGCTCGCTGGCTGATGTCTTTGGTAGTGACCCTTTCACTGCTAAGGAGGTGAAGAAAATCCACGACAACTACCACGATCCCCAGCTAAGAGACTTTGCCTTGCCTGACGTTGAGCAGGCATTGGCGGAAACCATAACGGAGTTCAAGACAGCAAAGCAGCTAACCACCCGCGCCGTGGGTAACGTGCTCAAGTTCCGGGCTGACCGTGTGGTCAACGGTAGGCGCTTACGCAAGCGCAATGCCCGGAGCAACGTTGCCGCTTGGGTAATTGAGAACGTCTAGCATCTGTTATCTAAAATTATCGCTTTGGGTAGTCTGATGGGTATGGTTTCTACCGCCATGAAATAGGCATCCAAGATTCGTTAAAGATACCTATAGCGAAACAGGGTGAATCTAGGTAATCAGACTATCCAGAGTTATCAAAAGCTGAATTTCCCGACTATAAAAAAGGAGCCAACGTCATGGACTTCACACCCGAGCCGCTAGACATAACCTTGCCGCCGCTGGACTTCACACCACCGGCTATAGACCTAGATACCGTGCCACCGTTTGACGTGGAGCCACTGCCAGCAAAGGAGGCCGAAACATGAGCCACAATCCTCGCCGCTTCACCCAGCCCGTTCGTCTTATCGTTTCGGTAGAAGCTGACACCGTGACCAGTATAGACAGCCTGATGAAGCAAGGGCGCCAGCATGGCCACCGGAACCGGGCTGAGTTCGTTAGGCGTGCGATTGAAAAGGAGTTAGCCCGCTGTAAAGAGAGTTTTACCTGAGCTAACGGCAGGAAAATTTAGACAAAAAATATTTTTCACTGCAACCAAAAATCTCAAATGCTAATATTTATTAGCCAACAACAGATACCCTAATAATGGAGCAATGGGAGCATGAGCAAGTTCTACACAATTTTTAACTGGGCAGCAGGACTTTTTTTCCTACTAGGGGGCATAGGAAGCCTTTTCGATACCCCTTTGGCTGGCGTGTGTCTGCTTGTTGCCGCTGCGCTGCTGCTACCACCTGTAAGGAAAATGATTTTTTACAAAACTAATAAAAAATTTCCTGCAATATTAAGAATAGCAGCAGTTTTTTCCATGTTTGTCCTCTTTGGCCATTTCACTAATGAACATGAGCGTAGTATTTCTGCACAAGAAGTTGCTGCTGAAGAAAAAGTTAAGGAAGAAGCAATAAAAGAATTCAACAGCAATAAGAGTGCAACCATTACGGCCATTAATGAGCTTATTGAAAATGCACAATACCAAGAAGCCATAAGTGAAACAAACAAGCTTCTATCTACTAATGACCCAGACATAGGAGAACTGCACAGTAGAGCACAGAGCCTACAAAATGAGCTAGATAAGTCTTTGCGTACAGAAGAATTACTGAGCGACCTTGAAAGCTCGCTAGAGTTCAACCACGAAAAAAGAAGAGATATTTACTCAGAGCTTACACGACTTCACCCAAACAACGAAGAATACAGGGAAAGTCTTTCATTTCATTCTGAAAAAGTCATCGAAAGACGCCAGCAGGCTGTAAGACAAGAAAATATTGAATCTCAATTTAGCTCCTGGGATGGGTCACATCGTAACCTAGAGAGACTTATCAAAAGCTCTATGAACGACCCAGACAGTTATGACCATGTAGAGACTACTTTTACCGACAATGGTGACCATCTCAGAGTATTAACTAAGTTTCGTGGCCGCAATGCGTTTGGTGGCGTAGTCCTCGATTCAGTTGAAGCCAAAGTGGCGATTAATGGGCAGATTTTAGAGGTGGTTGACAATAGGTGATTCGAAAGTTGGCAAATAGCCAATCTGATGATTTACATACCCCTTAAAAAGGGTTTGATGATTTTCAGACATGTTTACGCGCGCGTGGCCTGTTAAGCAGGTGAATAACAGGCACTTCGATGATTTTTCTGAGGTCACGTTGTGCGTACTGATGCTGGAAAAACCTTCATGCCAGCATTGTACACCATGGCATATTGAACGCGCCTAAGCCTCACCCCTACCCTAAGATTACCCCAAGGATTTACAGCGCCCGTGATGGCGCTGTTTTCGTTTGTCTGACTGGCGCTAATAGGCGGCTGATGTGCTGGGAATAGGCGGCTGATGCGGTAACTTTGGTTTCCCTGTTCAATTCCCAAACACGGATTTGAACCAGCGTCCCATGCAAGGAATTGAAAAAGCGCCAGCATGGTGGATAAATCGGTTTTGATTTTGGATAGGCAAGCGCCAGCCAGCCACCGCCCAAAAGGGTGAAAAGTAGCGTTTTGCTTTGGTTGGTATTTTGGATGGGAAAACAAAAAAAGCACCCGTAGGTGCTTG